>Ga0187801_10000256_pt1 | contig 13400 bp, 9 predicted proteins | sample NC_wetland_sal_i_10_FD_132465 | JGI IMG/M metagenome (GOLD analysis project Ga0187801, IMG submission 132465) | Wetland sediment microbial communities from Neuse River Estuary, North Carolina, USA - Control_1 | ecosystem: Environmental > Aquatic > Freshwater > Wetlands > Sediment | place: USA...
AACGTTTTGCAATTTCAACAGCTCGAAGGGCCGTCCTCGCTTTCTGGCATCCATGAGAGCAAGATTACTCCTACATTCACATATAATACGGTTAACAACCCAGTTAACCCAACAAGCGGAAAGAGCCTTTTCCTTTCGAGCTCCTTCGAGGGAAGCATTCTCGGCGGAAACGTAAACACAGTTCAAGAAATCGTCGAGGCCAAATACTTTCGCCCGAACTTTCACAAACGCAACGTTATCGCCATGCGCGTCTTGGGGTCCTTCGAGACGGGATACGCCGGGAAAGTAATCCCTCCCTTCAGCAGGTTCTATCTGGGAGGCGAACAGGACCTGCGCGGATTTGACATCCGCACGGTTTCGCCGGTGGTGTTTGTGCCTACGCTTACGTCGACCTCTGTTTCGTACTCGAATCCGAGCGTGCTCGATCGCAACGGGAATCCCACTACTGGCGTCGTCAATATCCCCACGCTGAGTTATCAAACCTCGTTTCCCGGCGGGGACACCCAGTTTGTCGGGAATTTTGAGTACCGCATCCCGCTTTTCCCGCACGTGGCCATGTCGATTTTTGGCGATGCGGGCGCTGTCGGAGATTTGCGGTCCAGCCAATTGCAGCTCAACTCTCTGGACTACGCAACGCTCACGCAACAATTCCCCGGCACGACGATTAGCCGCACGCTCCAGTTTCAGCCGGGCACGAATTTCCAGCCCAGGACCTCGGCGGGTCTCGAGGTGGTTGTGCAACTGCCTATCGTGCAGGCGCCATTCCGGCTTTATTGGGCGTACAACTTCAACCGGATGTCAGAGGTGATTACGGCCCCCGTGACGCAATTCCCCGGACCGGTCAGCGAATTGACGACCCCGTGTCCCAGCGCAAGCACTCCGGGCGGACAGCCACCGCCGTGCCCGTGGCAAATTTACAAGGCGCAAGTTCCGTTGACGGACATCTGGAATTCCCAGGTGGCGCCGCAGATTTTGTCCCAATTCAACAACCCGCAGCGGACGAATTTCTTTGATCCGGTGCGCACGTTCCGGTTCACGGTGAGCCGGACGTTTTAATTGCGGATGTTGCAGCGGGCAATTTAGTATGTGCGATTTGAAGATCGAAAGTCCTGACGAGCGCCGCAGGCCAAAGTCTGTGCTACGAGGGCGAATGTTGAGAGATCTTGGGAGGACTGGGATGAGGTGGTGGAAGTTTTCTACAATACTCACTCTCGCGGCTGCGCTGGGAGCATGGGGATGCGGAGGAAGCAGTTCCTCCAGCATTGCCATTACGATTACTCCGACCACCGCCAGCGTGATTACCAACAGGACCCAGCTATTCAGCGGCGTGGTGACCGGATCCAGCAATACGGCGATCACCTGGAGCCTGACCTGCGCGACCGGCGTGGCTGCGAACACCTGCGGCACCATCGACGCGACCGGACTCTACACAGCCCCGGCCACAATCCCCACGATCACCTCCAACAGCACGACAACGATTGCGCCCACCGTCACGGTTACGGGCACCGCGCAAGCCGATACAACCAAAACTGCCTCAGCTACTCTGACGATCGTCACCGGAATCAGCATCACCATTACGCCGACCACTGCAACCGTAGGCACGGGTGAGACCTTCACGTTCACTGCGACGGTCAACAATCCGGGGTGCAATAGCGTCAGTTCCTCTTCCAATTGCCTGAATGTCACCTGGTCTCTTTCCACGACGCTCACCGGAATTGGTTCGATTGCGTCCAACGGAAATGATACGGGCGTTTACACGGCCCCTTCCACGGTCCCCTCGCCAAGCACTGTCATCATCACAGCCACTTCGGTGGCTGACAAATCCGTTACCGCGACTGCGACAGTCAGCGTAGTGACCGCGACGACTCCCACGGTGACTTCGGTGAGCCCGAACACAACTGCATTGGGCGGGCTCTTCCAGGATATCTACATCACCGGGACCAATTTCATTTCGACGAACCATGTTTTTCTCAATGGCACGCAGCTTCCGACCAGCTTAGTCACGGATGTATCCAGCTCTGTGATCCGAGCGCGCATTCCAGATTACATTCTGGCCGCGCCGCCTTCGGGCAACACTCTTCAGGTGGGCGTTTCCGAGCAGACCGGAACAGGTGGTGTTCAAACATGCCCGGCGGCGGATTTGACGCCATGCCAGATTACAGCGATGGGAGTGCGCCCCGGTGTTGTCGGGCCCACACCCTCCAGCATCCCGCAAGGCACCGGTGGCGTCCTGTCTTTCAGCGTGGATGGAGGGTTCTTTGGTACTGGCGCGAATCCCGCAGCGCCGGCCGTTAGTGCAACCTTCAACGGCCAGCTTCGTGGGATACAACTCCCGGCCAGCCAAACGATTGGCAGCACGCGTCAATTGTTGGTAAGCATCGGAGGGGGATCGAATTCGAGTGATTTCACCGTGCCCGGCCTGTATCCCGTGGCAGTAAAGAGCAATTCGGACTCCACAAAATTCGCGGTCACAAATCTGGCGGTCCAGCCGGCTTATGCACCTCCTACCGTGACCACAATCCCGGTCGGCACAGTACCCGCATCCTCGGCGCCCAGCGATGTCGCCATCAACCCATCAACGGGCATAGCTGTCGTGGCAAATCAGGGGTCAAACGACATTACTCTGATTGATCTCAAGGGGGCGAACGATACCCCAACCAATCCGCCGACTGCCACCTTCATTGCCAACATTTGCACTGCTGCCGTTGGCGCGGTTCCCACGGGCACGCCCGCCGCCTGCCCGTCTTCCGGGCCTACGAGCGTTTCTGTCGACTACGTCAGGAACATCGCGCTGATCGTGAACTCTGCTACAAAGACAATTGCCATCGTGGATCTCAATACGCAGGCGGTTACCAGCGTGCTCCCGGCGCTGCAGGACACTCCACAAGCTGTGGCGATCAACCCGGTTACAGGCCGCGCCCTGGTGGCCATGCAAAAAACAAATTATGGGGTTTTGGTGGATGTGACGACGAATCCGCCGACTTACGCGGGCATCGTGTCCATCAGTACGGGGCCGAATCCACGCGTTGCCGTCGAGCCGCATCTCAACTGGGCTGTATCGACGCCGGGAGGTCTTGGCTCCGTGGGGATCGTGGACTTGAGCCAGCAATCGTCGAACGCCATTACGGCTGTCTCCCGGACCACCAACGTGGTCACGGTCACGGTGGATTCCACCGCGTCGGCCCCGCCTCTGTCGGTAAAGATCGGAGACGCTGTGCAAATTCAGAACATACAATTTCCCTCCGGCACAGCCTCCTCGATCGCCGCGCTCGCTCCATCATTCGATGGATTCTACGCGGTGTCTTCCGTCGGGCCAGCGTCCAATCAATTCAGCTTCACACAGACAGGCGCGACCCAAACAGATGTTGGAACCCAATCAACTCCACAGACTGCCACGGGAGCCGTGAACTATGCCCAACCCGTAGCGACTGTCGGCTTGCCGATTTCGATTCAGGGGGTAGGCATCAACCCGGAAACGCAGCAAGCGGTTTTGGTAGATCCGACGACGGGCGGGGTCGTTTCCTTTCTCAGTTTGATCGATCAATCCGTCTCCTCGCTGACGCTCAAGACGAATGGCTCAGCGGAATCGGGCACCACCGCTGCGGCATACAATCCGCTAACCAACACTGTGGTCGCGGTCAATTCGTTCACCAACAACCTTTCGGTGATCGATCCAACGGCGCCGCGGCGTCTGAATGACGGGAATCTTTTTAGCCTTGGCGCGTGCTCCACAAGCAACTGCGCAGTCGCCGTTGCAATCGATCCCGGGACCAACATCGCGGTGGTAGCCAATCAGGCGGCCAACAACGTGAGCGTCTTGAACCTGGGCGCGATTCAGCCGTTTTCGATCGCGGAGACGTCGCCTAAGACATTTGTAACGACTTCATCGCTTCTCGGCAGCATCCCGAGCCCGTCCCCGCAAACGCTGACCGTCATCGGCAAGGGCCTCGTGTGCTCGAGCGGAACCACCAATCTGAACGTCCGACTCGATGGCATTTCCCTGGCCACCTCCTGCGCCGGCAATGGAGACCGCCAGCTGACCGCGACTGTCCCGGCTAGCTTGCTTACTTCGGCGCGGCGGTTCGCGGTTGACGTCGCGGATTCCAGCGGCAGGGTCACAAACGCCGAAGACCTCACCGTCGAGCAAAGCGTGGATGTCAGCAGCACCGCTTGCCCTGCTCCGGAGCCTTCTGGCGTCTCCATCGATCCGCAGCAAAACATCGCCGCGGTCACCTTGTTTGGCTGCAATGATCTGGCGCTCATCAATATGGGAACGGGCACCGGCGCGGTCGTGCCTGTGGGCACAAACCCGATCGGCGTCGCCGTCATCCCGCGGCTGCACACTGCTGTGGTTGCCAACAACGGCGGGGCGGGAACCGCGTCGATCGTCGATGAATTGCAGCAATCCGTGAAGCAGACTGTTGCGACGGGCTCAGGACCTATCGGCGCGGCCGCCGATCAGGATACCGGACAGGTCGCCATCGCCAACAGCGTGGCCAACACCGTTACGGTCGTGAATGCCGTCACCGGAGGGACGAACACCATTTCCACGGGACAGCTGCCCGTCGCCGTGGCTTTCAATTATGTCAATCATCAAGTAGCCGTTGCGAACTCCAGCGGTAACTCCGTGGGCGTCTCCGATGGCAGCGCCGGCAGCCAGACCCAAACCTTCGGCGTTAGCGGCCCGACTTCCGTGATTTACGATCCCGTGCCGACGGATTGCGGATCGAACAGCAACGGCACCACGACCAATACGACCGGATGCTTTATCGCGAGTTCCAGCACTGGCAATTCGATCTTTGTCATCGACCCGGTCAATTCCATTCAAAACGTATTCCGCATCGGCATCAATCCGACCGCGATTGCCTACAATTTTTTGACGAGCACGCTGGTCAGCGCAAATACCGCCAGCCATACCGTGACGGTAGCCGATTTCCTTGGCCAGAAGATCCGCGCGGTGATGACTTTGCCGCCCACGGCTTCGGCCAATTCCAATCTGGCGCTCAGTCTGGCCTTTGCGGGAGCGCTGCAATACGCGCTCGATATTCACCCGTTCACAAATATCGCCGTCATCGCGGACACGGCGAACGGGCGCGTCTTGTTCGTGCCTTTGCCGCGCTAGCAGTGGCGCGGCCAACTCGGGAAGCGTCCGGGTGCATCGGTATGAGTACCAGGAAAGAGTTTGCATTGGCGCGGACTCGCTCAGTGTGATGAGAGCAATTCCGATTGACGCCCATGAATTCGGCCCGCTATAATCCGCGATTTGTGATTTTAAAGAGGAAAGAGAAGGTGTGAGGATGATCGTTAATTCACGTTACATAGTCACTCTGGCAGCGCTGGCCGCGTTCTGCTTGGCTCCGGCTCGCGGCCTTCATGCGCAAGCCGCGGCAAGCGCTGCGGCCGGGCCTTCGAAGATCGCCGTCATCAACATTCGTAACGCCATCGTGGCCACAGCGGAAGGGAAAGTGGCGCAAGCGCAGTTGCAGTCGCAATTCGCACCGAAACAAAGCGAACTGCAGAATCTTCAAAAACAGATCGAAGATCTTCAGCGCCGCATGACCGATGGTGCCCGCACTCTGAGCGACGACGAGAAGGCAAAAATGCAACGCGAGGGCGAACTGCTGTCGCGACGCCTGCAGCGCGGCAATGACGATTTGAACGAGGAGTTGAACGCCGCGCAAGGCGAAATCGTCGACGGCATCGGCCGCAAGATGCTCGAGGTGCTGGACCGTTACTCGCGGGAGAACGGCTTTACCGCCGTTCTGGACACGTCGGCGCAGGGCAGCCCTGTCGTGTACGGGTCGTCACAGTCTGACATCACGCAGGACATCGTGCGGCTCTACGATCAGGCCTATCCGGTAAAGACCGGATCATCGGCGGCCCCGGCAGCGCCGAAGCCGGCGGCTCCCGCTCCTGCACCGGCGAAGAAGCCGACTCCGTAACCGAGAACTGAGCGCGCGCGTTTGCGCGTAGTGTCGTCGCGTACTTTCAATAAATTTGAAGCAATCGTTGCCCCGTCCTCGCTCCCGCGAGGACGGGGTTTTTCATTCCGAACTAAACGATCAGCCCGTTCGATCGATTCGGGCCAATCCCCAGGTGATCAGCCAATTTTTCCTTTGTTGGATTCATGTTCAGCTATTGCAGTTGATGCCCACCTTCTGTGGCTTGCTTTTGGAGGTACGGGTGACTATACTGGAAAAGCCTAAGCCGGTCGCGATCCTCAGTGGGCGAGAGCCCACTTTTTTGTTGGGCGGAGACCGGAACGCAAATTGCCGGCTACGATGGCCATCGCGCCGGGTGCGGGTTCTGCTTGCTGGCCCTGACGAAGGATGGGGAACCCGCCGGAAGTTTGTTCGGGGGCGACGGAAAGCGGGAACAGGTGTGGGCTGTACTTGCAGCCCGCCAGCAAAAAATGGAACTGGAACGTATCCGCGAGGCGGCCGAGCGCGTGGCGCGGTCGGTGGGCATAGATGTGGTGGACGTGGAATGGAAGGTGGGCAAACAACGCTTCCTGCGCGTCTACATCGATAAGCCGGAAGGCGTCAGCCACAAGGACTGCGAGACGGTCAGCAACCAATTGAGCGTAATCCTCGACGTAGAGGATTTGGTTCCGGGCCCGCACTATATTCTGGAGGTGAGTTCTCCGGGCCTGGACCGGAAGCTCACGAAGCCGGCCGAATTCGAGCGATTCGCCGGGCGACTGGCGAAAATTTCCACGAACGAGCCGGTGGAGAACCAGAAGTTTTTCGAGGGCCGTCTGGCGGGCTTCGCCGACGGCAAGGTACAGATCGAAGTGAAAGGCCGGGTGATTGCTTTGCCGATGGAAGGTATTCGCAAAGCGAACCTGGTTGTTGAATTTTGAGATGAGGGACAGATGGCCAATCTGCTGTATCAGACTATCGAGCAGATCAGCCGGGAAAAGCACATTGAACCGGAGGTGATCGTCGCGGCGATTGAAGACGCGATGATCGTCGCCGCGCGCAAGTATTACAAGACCGAAGAAGATCTTCGCGCCAAGTTCAATCCAGATTCCGGGCAGGTCGACGTGTATGCCGTGCGCCCGGTCGTTGAAGAAGTCACCGACCCGAAAAAGGAATTCACGCTGGCGGAAGCCAAGCGTGTGGACCCCAACGCCGAAGTGGGCAGCGAGGTCCTGATTCCCAAGCCGACCGACGTGCTGGGCCGCATCGCCGCGCAAACCGCGAAACAAGTGATCATGCAGAAGGTGCGCGAGGCCGAGCGCGACACCATCTACAACGAATACAACGGTCGCGTCGGCGAGCTCGTCAACTGCGTCGTCAAGCGTACCGAAGGGCCGGACGTGATCGTCGATCTCGGACGCGCCGAAGCGCGCATGCCCAAGCGCGAGCAGTCGCGTCTGGAGACCTACAACATCGGCGACCGCTTGCGCGTCGTCATTCGCGCCGTGGACCGTTCCGCGAAGGGACCGCAGGTGATCGTCTCCCGCGCCGATCCCATTTTAGTGCAGCGCCTTTTCGAGATGGAAGTGCCGGAAATTTACGACGGCACCGTGCAGATCCGCGCCGCCGCGCGCGAAGCCGGCGAGCGCACCAAGATCGCGGTGCAAAGCCGCGACAAAGACGTCGATCCGGTGGGAGCGTGCGTGGGCATGAAGGGCATGCGCGTGCAATCCATCATCCGCGAATTGCGCGGTGAAAAAATCGACATCATCCCCTATTCGGAAGACACCGTTCAGTTCGCGCAGAAGGCGCTGTCTCCCGCCAAGGTGACGCGCGTCCAGATCATCGATCCCGAAACGCGCCATCTGGAAGTGATCGTCGAAGACACGCAGCTTTCGCTCGCGATCGGCAAGAAGGGCCAGAACGTGCGCCTCGCGAGCAAGTTGATCGGCTGGAACGTGGACATCAAGAGCGAGGAAGAAAAGCGCCAGGAGATTGAGGCGCAAATGACCGCGCTGACGGCTCCGGGAACGCCGCTCTCCGAACTCAAGGGCGTCGGTCCGAAAACCATCGAACGAATCGAATCTCATGGCGTCAGCACCATCGAAAAACTCGCCGACATGACTCCGGAACAGCTCACCGAAATTCCGGGCATCGGCGAAAAAATGGTAGAGAAGATTCAGTTGGCTGTCGCCGCTTATTTCCAGTCCCTTGAAAATCCGCAGCCGGAAACCGAATCGGTCGAGGCGCTTGCCGAGCAGGAAGCAGCGGAGGATGCCGCGGAACAGGCAGCCGCCGCCGAGGAAACGGCCGAAGCTGCGGACGTCGCTGCGGAAAATATCGAAGCTCCGACGGAAGCCGAAGAAATCGCGGACGCCGCGGCGGCGCACGGCCAATCCGGCAACGCGGAGCCGGACGCGTCAACCGAAATTTCGGACGAGCAGGGAAAAAAGTAGCCGCCCCGGAGGGCAATGACCGAGTCGAATCAAATCCGAATCAACGAACTGGCTCGCGAGCTTGAGGTCAAGGCAAAGGCCATCATTGACTATTTGCCCGAAGCCGGCGTTACTGAAAAGAAAACGCATTCCAGCTCGATCGATGTAGAAGCCGCTGTAAAGGTGCGCGAGCATTTTCGCTCCGTCGCGGAAGCCGAAGCGCAGGCCGAACAGAAGGCCATAGCGGACAAGGCAGCAAAAGATGCAGCCGCCAGAGCGGCTCGCATGAAGCCTGCTGTCGTACCTCCTCCTCCGGCTCCTCCCGCGATTCCTCCGCCCCCCGCTCCGGTTGTTTCCGAGCCGAGCCGCCCTGCCGCGCCTCCGGCAAGCGCCGCTGAAGCGAAGCCCGCAGCGCCAGCTCCGCCTCCAGTGATTTCAAGGCCGGTCGCCGTTCCGCCTGCGGAGCCCGCAAAGACTGCTCCCAGCCCAGCCGTTGCCAAACCAGCGGCGCGTCCACAAGTTCCTCCGGCGGCACCGCAAGCTCCTGCTGCCGCGAAGCCGCCAGCGGCTGGGCCTGCGGCCGCGCGGCATGTAACTTCTCCTGCAGGGCCTGCCTCGGCAAGGCCTGCTGCTGCGACTGCGCGTCCGCCCGCTGCGGCTAAGCCTGCTCCCGGACCTCCCAAACCGAATTGGAATCCGTTGCCTCCCGGCGCGCGAGTAAATCCGCCGGCGGCGCCAAGGCCTGCGGCCGCTGCGAGGCCAGGCGCCCAACCATCCAGATTTCCGGCGCGTCCGGGACAAGGCCGTCCCGGGCAGCCCGTGCCCGGACGAGGCGGTCAGCCATTGCACGAGCGTCCGGGGGCGCCGCGTCCCGGAGGGCGCACTGGAACCCTATTGCCGCCGGACAAGGCCCCTCCGAAGGCGGAGCCCGGCAAACCGATTTACGAACGCAAGCCCGCTGCACGCGCGCGCCCCACGATGGAGAAGCGCTTCGAAGAAGGCGAGCGCAAACTGCATCCAGTCCGCGCCCGCATGGGCGTCGGCGAGCAGCGCCGCAGCGCGCAAATTGAGCGCGCTCCTGCGCCTGCGCCCCGCGAACCGCGCGAAATTACGATCACCGAGGGCGTGACGGTCCGCGATCTGGCGGAAAAACTCGATGTGCGCGCCAAGGAAGTATTGAAAATTTTGCTGGATCGCGGAATCTTTGCCAGCATCAATCAGGCTCTGGACACGCCCACAGCGACGAGTCTTGCCGAAGCCTTCAATGGCATCGTCAAAGTTATTTCCTTCGAGGAAGACGTTGTCCAGGAAGTCGCCAAGGAAGAAAAGCCGGAAAATCTCGTGCCCCGCCCGCCTGTCGTGACCGTAATGGGCCACGTCGATCACGGAAAAACCAGCCTGCTCGACGCGATCCGCGAAACGGACGTAGCCGCGGGAGAGGCCGGCGGAATCACGCAGCACATCGGCGCGTCGGAAGTTCACATCGACGGCCGCAAGGTCGTGTTTATCGACACGCCGGGCCATGAAGCCTTTACGCGCATGCGCGCGCGCGGCGCAAAAGTCACCGACATCGTTGTGCTGGTGGTCGCTGCCGACGACGGCGTGATGCCGCAAACACAAGAAGCCATCGACCATGCCAAGGCCGCAGGCGTGCCCATCGTCGTGGCAATCAACAAAATCGACAAGCCGGGAGCGGAACCTGAACGCGTCAAGCGCCAGCTTTCCGAGCGCGGCCTGATGCCCGAGGAATGGGGCGGGGACACCGTCATGGTGGAAGTCTCCGCGAAACAGAAAAAGAATCTGAACAAGCTGCTCGAAATGCTTTTGCTCGTCGCCGACTTGCGCGAACTGAAAGCTAACCCAAAAGCTCCCGGCGCGGGCACTGTGCTGGAATCCCGTGTGGACAAGGGGCGCGGGCCCGTGGCGACGGTTCTGGTGCAGACGGGGACGCTGAACAATGGAGATGTTTTCATCTGCGGCGCGGTGTATGGCAAGGTTCGCGCGATGTTCGACGATCACGGGCGACCCGTGAAAAGCGCGGGGCCTTCGACGCCTGTCGAGGTTCTCGGCCTGCAAGGCGCTCCCGAAGCCGGCGACCAGTTTCAAGTGGCCGACGAAGCGCGCGCGCGGCATATCGTCGAATTCCGCCAAGGCAAACTCCGCGAAGCGAGTCTGGCGAAGTCCGCGGGAGCCCGCATCACCCTCGATCAGTTGCACGAACAGCTCAGGGCCGGCGAGGTCAAGGAACTTCCGCTGGTGATCAAGGCGGACGTGCAGGGCTCGGTCGAAGTGCTGAGCGAAATGCTGCCGAAACTTTCCGACGACCGTGTGAAACTGAAGATTATTCACGCCAGCATCGGCGCGGTCACGGAGAACGACGTTCTCCTGGCCTCCGCGTCGGGCGCGATTATCGTGGCATTCAACGTTCGCCCGGACCGCAAGGCTTCCGATCTTGCGCAGCGAGAAGGCGTGGAGATCCGGCTGCACTCAATCATTTACGAAGTCAGCGACGAAATTAAGAAGGCCATGACGGGGCTGCTTGAACCTGTCTTCAAGGAAACTCACCTCGGCCGGGCCGAAGTGCGCGACACTTTCCGCGTCAAGGGCGTGGGAATGATCGCGGGATGCTACGTGGTGGACGGGATTCTCAAGCGCGACGCCGACGTCCGCGTGCTTCGGGACGGCGTCGTGGTGTATACGGGGAAGATCAGCTCGCTCCGCCGATTCAAGGACGACGTGAACGAGGTGCGCTCCGGATTTGAATGCGGGGCGAGCGTCTCCAACTTCAACGACATCAAGGTTGGCGATATTCTCGAGTGCTTCCACATGCAGAAGCTGGTGCTGGCCGAAGCAACTGCCTGACCGGGTGCGGGTCCGCCGCAGCGGATCCGCCAGAAAAGAAGATTGCCCGGCTCCATGACCTGGGCATTTTTGGCACGCGTTTGCAGGGATGAAGATGCCGATCGGTCTGCTCACCCTGGAAATTTATATCCCCGAGGCGCACTCGCTCAAAGATAAGAGGCAGGTGCTCCGCAGCTTGAAGGACAGGCTGCGAGGGAAATTTAATGTGGCCGTGGCGGAACTGGAAGGGCAGGACTCCTGGCAGCGCTCGGTGGTAGGCGTCGTAAGCCTATCCAACAACGCCGGATTTCTCGAACAATCCTTGCGCACGGTGCTGGAGGAATCCGAAAGGCACCTGGGCCGCGATCTCGTGGGCCACGAACTGGAAGTTCTTTAGCGAAAGATCGGATTCGAGGGGATTGGAATTTTGATTTTTTTAGTATCTGGTGAAACGAAAATGACGGTTGCGGGTCATCGGCACGAACGAGTTGCCGAGGAAATTCGACACGAGTTGGGGATCATGGTTGTGGGTGAGTTGAAAGACCCGCGGATCGAGGGCCTGGTCACGATCACCGAAGTCCGCGTGACGCCCGATCTCAAGCACGCGCGCGTGTTCGTCAGCGTGATGGGCAGTGAAGCCGAACAGAAGAGCACGATCCGGGGACTCTTTGCCGCGGTCGGCTACATTCGCCACGAACTCACCGAGCGGATCCAGTTGCGCCGCGCGCCCGAAATTCATTTCATCCTCGATCATTCAGAGGAATACGCCCAGCGGATCGAAGACCTTTTGCGGCAGACAAAGAAACCCGCCCCCTGATTCGCGGCGGTTCGCGCGAAGAATATTTCCATGCCACGTAAACCGCAACCCGCGCTGCTGGACGGCGCCCTGGTGATTGACAAGCCGCGCGGCAGGACCTCGCACGATGTCGTTGAAGCCGTGCGACGCATCGTCGGGTTCCGGCAAATCGGCCATCTCGGCACGCTCGATCCGCTGGCGACGGGCGTTCTGGTGCTGCTGCTCGGACGCGCCACGCGCCTTGCGCAATTTTACGTCGGACGCCGCAAGCGCTATGACTCCACGTTTCGCTTCGGCTTCGCCACGGACACTTACGACGCCGATGGCACGCCGCTCGGCCCTGACACGGCTCCGCAAATCGATCGCGCCGAGATCGAACGCCTCGCCGCCGCACGCGTCGGCCGCTTTCCGCAAATGCCTCCGCCGTATTCGGCGAAAAAGATCCACGGCCGCCCGGCGCACGAACTCGCTCGAAAAAAGAAACCGGTTGAACTGAAAGCGGTGGAGATTGAAGTCTACGATTTTCACGTCAACGAAGTTTCGGGCTCGCTCGCGAAGGTTTCCATCGAGTGCGCCGCCGGCACTTACATCCGGTCGCTCGCGCACGACATGGGTGCAGCCCTGGGCTGCGGCGCGCACCTCGCGGAAATTGTGCGAACCGCCGTGGGTGAATTTACTCTGGATCAGGCCGCGAAACTCGAGGATCTCGAGCGCGCCGCCAAAGAAGGCGATCTCGCGCGGTACGTCATTCCCCTCGAACGTCTGCTCCCCGAGTTGCCGAGGGTGACGATCCTTCCCATACTCGAAAAGCGCGTGCGCCACGGCTCGAAATTCAACGTGCAGATCGCGCAGATTCAGCCCGGCCGCGCCAACGCCGCGCAAGGCGCCACCTCGGAACTAAATTCCGGCGAATGGAAGCCCGCGCGCCTCCGCGTCTTCAGCCAGCAGGAGCGCCTGATCGCCATCGCCGAAGCCGTCGTCCCGCGCACGTACCAGCCCGTCGTCGTCCTCGAAGCGGAAGCCTAAAAGAGTTACCTGGCGGCGAATGACGAGGTCTTCGTTGGGCTACTGATCTTTATCTAAATATTCGTCCGGGACGTCGTCTTCCTGGACTTCATGCGTCCTGATTTCGCCTTGGTCGGCATCGGGAACGTTCTGCACACCCTCGACTACTTCAGCTTCGAACGCGTTCCCTTCCTCAAGCAGCTCGTCCACGCTCTCTGAATCCGCACCTGCGGTGTTTGACAGACCCTGCAAATCGCCCGATTGACCGCCCGAATTTGGTCCCACACCTCGGGACTCGAACGTCACGCTCGCCACGTTCTGGCTCTTTCCTCGCGCCCTGCGCTTCTTCGGCGCCGCCTTCTTTCTCTGCGTGGCCTTCTTTGAGCGCGCCTTTTTCTTGGA
>Ga0187801_10000257_pt1 | contig 13382 bp, 13 predicted proteins | sample NC_wetland_sal_i_10_FD_132465 | JGI IMG/M metagenome (GOLD analysis project Ga0187801, IMG submission 132465) | Wetland sediment microbial communities from Neuse River Estuary, North Carolina, USA - Control_1 | ecosystem: Environmental > Aquatic > Freshwater > Wetlands > Sediment | place: USA...
ACACCGCCTCGAAACGGTGCGCCATGTCGGCGACGTACGCGCCTACGTCGGGCCGCCCCTGCGAGGTGTCGATGAGGGTGACCGACCCGCCGGCCAGGACGCGGTCAACCAGGTCGGTACCCATGGCCGCGCGGTGGCTCCGGCCGATCCACAAGCACTCAAACGTCACTGGCGGCATGCCCATCAGGTACGGCAGCACCGGCCCGATCCCGGCCCCGGTCGCCACCATGAGCACCCGGCGGTAGGCCAGCGCGTGATACATGAAGCCGTAGCCGCGCATCCGGCGCACCCACATCCGGGCCGGGGCCCGCCCGTGCTGGGCGTCACTGGCCAGCCGCTGGGTCCAGTCGCCCGCACGGCGGATGACCAGGCAGTACCGGCCGGTGCCCTCGACGCCGGTGGTGGCGACCGCGAACGAGTGCCATTCCCGCCCGTCCCGGCTGATCCGGACGAACTCGCCCAGCCGTCGGCGTCCGGGCAGCGCGACCACGACCACCTCGCTGGTGACCGCGAGGTACTCGGCCCGCCGACGGCGCACGCCCAGCCACGGATGCGCCACCAGCACGATAAGGACGGCCAGGAGCAGTACGGTCGGCTGGCGGACCAGCCCGGCCAGTCCCGCGCCCTTCCCTGCGGACGCGCGGGACCGCCTCTCCCGCTCACCCGCCGAGTTCCCGGGCGGCAGGGCGGGACCGCGTTTTAGAGTAGATGTCTGTGCAGCCGCCTTGGCTCCGGCATACCGCCCAGGCCCTAATCGTCCCCGTGATGGCCCTGGCCATCACGGGCGCCGCTGCGGTCCGGGTCGGGGCCGGGGCCATAAGCCCGGGAGCTGCCGCGCACATCCTGCAGGTGTCGCGCGCGGCCACCGCCAGCCCTGTCACGCCTACCGCACCGACGCCGACGCCGGGTCCCTCCGGCATCAAGATCGCGGGCGGAGCCCTGGTCGACGTCGCGACCGACCGGATCCTGTGGAGCGATAACCCGAACACCGAGCGGCCGATCGGCAGCATCGTCAAGGTCATGACGGCGATGGTGGTGATCGAGGAGGGCGACCTCAACCAGGTGATCACGGTTCCGAAGTCGGTGATCGCCTACCTGAAGAGCCAGGATCAGCCGAGCGTCGCTGGCCTCATCGTCGGGGACCGGCTGACGGCGGCCGAACTGCTCGAAGCGCTGATGCTGCCGTCCGGTTGCGACGCCGCGTACACCCTGGCCATGACCTACGGCCCCGGGATCACCGCGTTCATCGCCAAGATGAACGCCCTCGCCCAGCAGCTGAACCTGACCGACACGCATTTCTCCAACTTCGACGGGATGCCCTGGCCGACCGAGCACTCAGAATGGTCGACTCCGGTGAACCTGATCATGATGGGACTGGACGCGATGCAGTCCCCGGTGTTCCGGGCCATCGTGGCCCAAAGCAGCTACCGGCTCCCGGCCGGTGACGGGCACCACGCCTACCTCTGGCAGAACGCCAACCCGCTGATCGGCACGTGGCCCGGGTCCAGCACGTACGCCGGCGCGATCGGGATCAAGTCGGGCGACACCAAGGCCGCGAAGAACTGCCTGCTGTTCGAGGCCACCCGGGACGGCCTCACCCTGATCGGCGTAACGCTCGGCACCCCCGGCGACGACATCAGCGTCACGGGTCCCGTCGCCGCCAAGGTCCTGAACTGGGGATTCGCCCACTATTAGGGCTCACTCGTCAACCACGGTGACGTTGGCCAGCCGCCACTGGCCCCACAGCGTCGGCCGTTCGGCCTTGCAGTACTCGCAGGCGGTGGCCAAATCCGACCGGTACGCCCGGCCGCATGCCGCGCAGTTCCGGCTGGCGGGCGCCGTGCCGGGGTCGGTCCGGCTGCCGGCCGGCCGGGTGAAGGCGAGGTCGTACTGACCGTCCCAGGCCAACCAGTCCAGCCCGGCGGGTGCGCCGTCCATCCGCTGGCCCATGGCCTGGCCGAACGAGCCGGCCAGCGACGAGAGGCTGGTGGCCGTGGCCATCGCGGCCTGACCCTCGGCACCTGGTGCGATCATGGCCATGAGCTGGCTGAACGAGACGCGGACGCGGGCGCGCTGCGGCGAGCCGGGCGCGAGATCGATCAGTTCGGGCGCGGATGCCTGGTAGTCGAGGGGCAGCCGTCTCTGGCGCGCGGCCTGGCCCTCCGGCCCCCGCGTACGCCTCACCCGGGCGTCGTGGGCGGTGGTCTTGACGTAACGGCCAAAGACCGTCGACCAGAACGATGGAACCGTCAGCCGCCGGATGGCCTGCTCGTCCCCGGTCGCCATGGCCGCGAAGATGACCAGGCACGCGATCCGGGCCGCATCCCGTAGCAACTGTTCATCGAAGTGCGGATCCGCACGGCGCACCTCGGCCAGCCGGGCCGGCAGGTGCGGGTCCGCATGTTTCACCACCGCAGGCGTCCGGAGCCGTCGGCGTTCCCTACGGCCCCGCAGCACGGTTACGTACATCAGCATGCCGATGAGGACCGCGAAGAGCAGGGCCCAGCTGGCGAAGATGACGAGTTCGAGGACGGCGAACGCCACCCTCACGCCGCTGGCCGCCAGCACCGGGCCGGCGATCACCTCGCCTACCACGGCTCACGCTGCCAGGAGACCAGCACCCAGTCGTGGCTGCCGGCGGTGACGATCCCGTGGCAGAAGCGGCACGCCCCGTCGGGATCGAGGTCAAGCCCCGCGCCGCAGGACGGGCAGCGGCGGGCCGGCAGGCCGCCCGCGCTCGGCGTGACCGCGGTGGCGGCGCGGGCGAAGGTCAGGTCCTCTGACCAGGTGGCCGCGTCCGGGCCGCCGCGCAGCGTGACGCCCGTCGGCTCGTGTCGTTCCCAGCACCAGCCCTGGCAGGTCACGCGCACCCGCACTTCGTCTTCCAGCGCGCCGCGGCTGGCCTCGACCACGAAGGCCTGGATGGCCTGCCAGGAACCCGCGCAGGACACGTCCGCCTCGCCTCGCAGTTCGAGTAGCGCCTGGTGGGTCCGATACAGGCCGTTCGACATGAACGTCCGCGCGGGGATCGCGTCGCCGGAGACCAGGCTCTGGCCGATCAGCGCGCTCGCCGCGGTGGCCCAGTCGGTCAGGGCGCGGGCTCGGAAACCCGGGTCGTGGCCCGCGATGGTCGCGATCCCGGCCCTGAGCTCCGCGGGGTCGGGCAGGGGCGGCAGGACGCCGTGTCCCAAGCGCGCCGCAGGCCCGTGGGCGGTCCTGATGGCCGCGCCGTACCGGAATCCGGTCCGGCCGGTCTGAGCCAGCCGCACCAGCACGATCGGCAGAAAGAAGAGCGGGCACAGCGCCAGCACGCAGAGCATCACCACGACCTTGATCCACGTCAGCGGGTTGCCGCAGCCCGACCCGCTGATGCTGGCCCAGCGCGTTAGCGCGGTCAACGCCTGGAGGAGGCGTTCGGACAGCGGGAACTTCTCAGCGTCGTCAGGCATGCACGCCCTCTCCGCGCAGTCGTCGGTACGCGCCCATTATCGGGCCGGATCCGGGCGTCCGGCCGCGTGGCCTAGCCTTATCGGGTGGAGGAAGGCCGCGTTCCCGCCCGCCTGAAAGGGTGGCTGCACGGGTCGGCCCGCAGGCCACCCAGCCGGCTGCGCCAGGTCGTCATGATCGTCGTCTTCGACCTCGGCGGACCTCTGCTCGTCTACGCCTTGCTGCACCATGCCGGCCTGAACGCGGTGAGCGCGCTCGTGATCAGCGGTGTGCTGCCCGCCATCGGCATCACCGTCGGCGCCCTGGTGGACGGGCGGCTTGACATCATCGGCGTGGTGGTCTTGGGCGGCATCGCCGTCGGTACGATCCTCGGGCTGGTCAGCCACAGCGCCCGGCTGTTCCTCCTCGAGGGGTCCGTGCCTTCCCTGGTGTTCGCGCTGGCCTGCCTGGCCTCGCTGAAGGCCTCCAAGCCGCTGATCTACCGCTTCGCGGTGGAGATCCTCGGCCCGGGCACCGTGAAGGGTCGCGACGTGATCGACGCCTGGAAGTACCCGGGGTTCCGCCGCGCGTTCCAGGTCATCACCATGGCCTGGGGGATCGGTTACCTGGTCGAGGTCGCGGTACGGGTCCTAATTATCGAGACGACCTCCACCGGGATCGCCCTGCTCGGCTCCAAGCTGCTGCCATATGTGTTCGCGCTGACCCTGTCCGCCTGGACCTTCGGCTACGGCGAACACGAGAAGAGGAAGGCCCAACGCCTGGCCGCTGCCTCGCCGAAGAGCGAAGAGGTGCCCTCGACTCCCTTATACACTCGTCCGGTGCGCCGCACGCTGATCGTGTCCAACGACTTCCCGCCCCGCCAGGGCGGCATCCAGTCGTTCGTCCACGCGCTGGCTACCCGGTTGCCGGCGGGCACGGTGACCGTGTACGCCCCGGCCTGGGCGGGCGCCGCCGAGTTCGACGCCGAGCAGCCCTTTCCCGTGGTCCGCCACCCGACGTCGCTGATGCTGCCGGTCCCCGCGGTCTGGCGCCGGGCCGCGGCCATCGCCCGCGAGCACGGCTGTGACACGGCCCTGTTCGGTGCCGCGGCGCCGCTCGGCCTGATCACGCCCGCGCTGCGCCGGGCCGGCGTGACCAAGGTGGTGGCGTGCACCCACGGGCATGAGGCGGGCTGGGCGGCGCTGCCGGGGGCCCGCACGCTGCTGCGCCGCATCGGCGACGAGGTCGACGTGCTCACCTATCTGGGTGAGTACTTCAGGATGCGCCTGGCGCAGTCCCTGTCGCCGGAGGCGGCCAAGCGGATGGTCCGGCTGGCACCCGGTGTCGACATGACGACCTTCCGGCCGGGCGCCGGCGGCGAGGCCATCAGAGACCGGCTCGGCCTGGCGGGCCGGCCGGTGGTGATCTGCGTGTCCCGGATGGTTCCGCGCAAGGGCCAGGACACCTTGATCATGGCCTGGCCGCAGGTTCTCACCGAGGTGAGCGATGCGGTCCTGCTCCTGGTCGGCGACGGTCCCTACGCGCCCGACCTGCGGCGCCTGGCCCGGCAGGTGGGTGTCAGCGACTCGGTCCTGTTCACCGGGGCGGTTCGCTGGGCCGAACTCCCCAGCTACTACGACGCGGCGGACGTGTTCGCGATGCCCTGCCGCACGCGGCGCGCCGGGCTCGACGTCGAGGGCCTCGGCATCGTGTACCTGGAGGCGTCGGCCACCGGCCTGCCGGTCATCGGCGGCGACTCGGGCGGCGCCCCCGACGCCATCCTCGACGGCGAATCCGGCTACGTGGTGCGCGACGGCCCCGGTGTGGCCGCACGCATTATCGAACTGCTGAAGGATCCCGATAAGGCCAAGGCGATGGGGGAGAAGGGCCTGGCCTGGGTGGACCGCGAGTGGCGCTGGGAGCTGACCGCCGCCCGCCTGTCCGCGCTCCTCGGCTGATCGTCCCCCGGCTACGGCCCTGGCGCCCGTTTCAGCAGGACGCCGCCCGCGCCGCCCGTATTCTGCTGCCATGACTGAGACCGAACCGGTGGCCGGCGAGCGCGCCGACCTGCTGCAATCCCTGGCCAGGCAACGTTACTTCCTGCGTAACACCACCCGCGGCCTGACCGACGAGCAGGCCGCGCTGCGCACTACGGCCAGCGAGTTGTCCCTGGGCGGCCTGATCAAGCACGTCACGCTGACCGAGCGGCAATGGATACGGTTCATCGTCGAAGGCCCCTCGGCGATGGCCTGGGATGAGGCGAGCGCAGGAGACTGGATGGCCGCCTTCCGGATGGTTGACGGCGAGACGTTGGCCGGCCTACTGGAGAACTACGCGCAGGTCGCCAGCCAGACCGAGGAGCTTGTCGCGCAGTTGCCAGACCTCGATGCCGCTCAGCCGCTGCCCCCGGCGCCGTGGTTCGAGCCCGGGGCCCGCTGGACGGCACGCCGGGTCCTGCTGCACATGATCGGCGAGACCGCCCAGCACGCCGGCCACGCCGACATCATCCGCGAATCCCTGGACGGCGCCAAGTCCATGGGCTAGCGCGGCCAGCAGGCTACCTGCGCCTGAAAGGCGCGGCGAGAATCGAGATCGAGGACGGACCGGTGCTGGAGCTGACGGTCGGCGATATGGCCTCATTGCCGGCCGACGGGGGCACGACCTGGTACCTGACGACGCCGTTTCGAGAATTCTGCCCGCCGAGTAGCGGACCCCGGGCCTGCCACTGGTCACAATGGCAGCGCGCCAGACGCAGCGGCGCCAGGTTCCGGGTACCGTGCTGGTCATCGGATCCAGCTTCTGGAGGAGGACCTGGCTATGGGTGACCGCACGCCGGAACCGGGAAACACGGACGACCATCGGGGCAGCGAGTTTGACCTGTCGGACACCGCCGAGTTCGCCAGGATGCGAGCCGTGATGCGCGCCTCAGAGAAGCACCGGGAAGGCGGGGTGGATCCCGAACTAGAGGACGAAGATCCCGATCCTGGCACCTGAACCCGGGTTACTCGGCGCCCCGAGGGACCGTGCGTACGTAAAGGATCGGCCCTGAGACCTTCAGATGACCCGTCCGCGGCATGCCAGGTCGACGCCGACGTTACGGCAGGGTCGGCTCGCACCCTGTCCGCGGCACGAGCGGGTGGTCCGATGGTCGCAGCGCCAGGGCCGCGTCGGATCGACCGGCGTATGGGGCGCACACTGGTCGGGTGCGAATCGCTGTCCGGGTCCGGCCCGGATCTTCCCGTCCCGGCGTGGGCGGGCACCACGACGAGGCCCTGGTGGTCCGGGTCAGCGAGCGAGCCGCGGACGGCAAGGCGACTGCGGCTGCGCTGGCCTTGGTGGCTGCGGCATTCGGAGTCAACCGTTCCTCGGTCACCCTGGTGGCGGGGACGCGAAGCCGCTTGAAGATACTCGACGTGGCGGGCGCCGATCCAGCGACGCTCGAGCGGCTGCTCACGGGGTAGAACCGCGCCGGGCCTTCAGACCGGCAGGCCCTCGCGGCGGCTCTTAGCGTGATCGGTACCGTTCGGGTTATGACCATCGAGCCTGACACCAAGGACTGGACCTGGGTGCTGCAGCGGCCCTGCCCGGAATGCGGCCTGGACACCCACAGCTTCCCCCGTGAAGGGGTCGCCGACATGATCCGCGTCAATGCCGCTGCCTGGCATGGCTTGCTCGACGGGCCCGGTGATCACCGGCTGCGTCCGGCACCGGGGAAATGGTCCGCCCTGGAGTACGGCTGCCACGTACGTGATGTCCTGCGACTGTATGACGAGCGCCTGTCGCTAATGCTCACCGAGGACGGGCCGCAGTTTCCCAACTGGGACCAGGACGCTACGGCGATAGCAGACCGCTACGGCGAGCAGGACCCCGTCACGGTGGCCCGGGACCTGGCCACCGCGGCGGGCGTCATCGCCGCGCACTTCGCGAGCCTTGCTCCGGATCAATGGCCCCGCACCGGCATCCGCAGCGATGGAGCCCACTTCACCGTGGAGTCCTTTGCGCGGTACTTGGTCCACGATCCGGTTCATCACCTCTACGACGTCACCGGCACACAGGTTTGCGCGTGAACGGACCGTCATTAATGAGTGTCGGAACGGGCCAAGCGGGCCGACGCCCTGTTCGCGACAGATGCGGACGCGCCCGTCCGAATGCTTGGCTTACCTGGCGGAATAGCACATGCAGTTGCTGGGCACGCTGGATGGCATGGAGCCGGTGGTGAGGCAGATAGGCGAGCACCGCAGATCGCCAGGATTTCCTGGGTTGCATGGAAGTGGAGGACCTGGGTGCGGGGAAGGACGCCCGCGTCGCCCTCGACCGCATCCGCCAGCACTCAAGTGCGCATTGATCTGGGCTAACCCAGGTTACAGATAGTGGTCAAGCTGAAGACGCCGAAGGGGAAGCGGCGCGTAACCCTTACGTGCCTTGCCGTCATTGCCGGCATTACTGTCCTGACCGGGCCTGCATGGAGAGACTCGCCGACGCTGGCCGGCGCGGGCAAGCTGGCCGGCGCGGGCAAGCTGGCCGGCCCGGGCAAGCTGGCCATTACAGCGTCTGGCGCTGTTGATTCCGAGCTAGAAGCGCTCTTGAACGATGGTGGGCCAAGTTCCACCACAGCCACCCGTCACAAGTCGAACAGCTCTGCCCTGGTCGCGGCAGCGGCGGGCGCTGATAACCTGCAGTTTTACCTGCTCGGCGAATTGCTGGTACGGGATGGGCTCTCCGACACCATTATCAATCTCAGTCGCGAGATGAACGGCTGGTGGTACGCGTGGAGCGTGTGGCACGCGCCGTCATCTGAACTCGATGCTTTTATCCTTGCCTGGCGGCAGGTCGTTACGACTATGCGATCGGTGCCCGGCGAGCATTTCAAGTTCTTGTGGACCATTTATCCCGGAGCGGCCACGGTGACGGAGTGCTGGCCTGGCAGCGCGTACGTGGACTACGTGGGGACCGATATCTTCGACTGGCACGGCGGCCCGGATGGTATGTACCCTCATACCGCATCCGGCGCGCTCGACTGGGCTCGTCACTGGCAGCAGGTCCTGACCGCTAGCCCGGGCGGATTGGACTGGACAGCCCGGTTCTCCGAGCTTACGGGCAAGCCCGTCATCATTCCCGAGTGGGGCCTGGACTTCCACACCTTCGGCGGCCGAGACGATACGTATTTTCTTGCCCGCATGACGGCCTGGCTGAGGGCTTATCATGCTATCGGGCTGTACTGGGTACAGGGCCACGTTACTGGGTCCGGCTGGCCCGGCGGCCCGCTGATAGCTGACCAGGGCGCAGCAGCGCAAGTTAATACCCCGGGCGCTGTCAACGGCATGGGGGAGCTACTGGGCGGGCATTTGGAGTACGCGGGAGTCTACCTGAATGACCAGCAGACAATCTCGGATGCCACGGCGCAGCCTGCTCTGGCTCTGTGGGAAAACGCGGGCTACCAGCTCGTTCTGAGCGTCGACATCATTCCGAACCCGCCTATCATTAAATCCTATTCTGGCCCGCACGAGCCCGGAAATAAGCCCTACCAGCTTTCCGGCTATCCCGACGCAGTTGCTGCGCTCAAAACAGGAATGCGGATGATTATTGAGGCGAGAATATACGAGTAATTATGGCGTGCACCCAGGAAGGGTACTTACGGTCCGGAGCGCGCTGCGACCCGCCCGTTGGCCAGAATGTTCTTAACTCGAGTGTTCGGAGTCGGGAGGCGGCATGCGGATCGGTGTGGTGTTCCCGCAGACGGAGCTTGGTGATGACGTCGGCGCGGTGCGTGCCTATGCCCGGGGAGCTGAGGAGCTCGGGTTTACTCATGTGCTGGCTTATGACCATGTGGTGGGCGCGGACCCTGCGGTGCATGCGGGCTGGGATGGCCCCTATGACGTGCGCACCACGTTTCACGAGCCGCTGGTCCTGTACGGGTACCTGGCCGCGGTGACCTCCATGGAGCTGGTCACCGGGATCGTCATCTTGCCACAGCGGCAGACCGCGCTGGTCGCTAAGCAGGCGGCCGAGGTGGACCTGCTCACCGGGGGGAGGTTCCGGCTGGGCGTGGGCATCGGCTGGAACCGGGTGGAGTACGACGCCCTCGGCCAGGACTTCAGCACGCGCGGCAGGCGGCTGGAGGAGCAGATCACGCTGCTTCGGCGGCTGTGGACCGAGCAGAGTGTGACGTTCAGCGGGACCTTCGACCAGATCACCGGGGCGGGCCTGGCGCCGCTGCCGGTGCAGCGGCCGATCCCGGTCTGGGTCGGCGCCCAGTCCCCGCCCGCGTACCGCCGCGCCGGGCGGCTGGCCGACGGCTGGTTCCCGCAGATGGCTCCGGGCCCGCACCTGGAGGCGGCCCGCCGGATCGTGACGGAGGCGGCCGCGCAGGCGGGCCGCGATCCGGCCAGCCTCGGCATGGAAGGGCGCCTGCGCTGGCAGCAGGACCAAGACAGCCTGGCGGCGGCGATACGGCAGTGGCAAGACGCGGGCGCCACGCACCTGTCGGTCAACACCATGGGCGCCGGCCTGACAAGCGTCGATGACCACCTAGCCGCCCTGACCACGGCGGCCGAAGCCGCCAAGACGATCAGCGGCTGTGCCATTTAGCGAGTTCTACCCTTCAGGCGGCGGGGGCGTTCGCAGGATCGGCGGGTTCCGGGCGGATCTACACGTGATCTTTGGCGCCGGTCGGCGGGATCGGATGCGCCACGATCAGCAGGAGGGCGTCCAGAATGCGGCCCCAGCCGGATTCCCCCGGATCGACGCCGAGGGCAGCGGCCAGTCCGGCCAGCGCGCCGATAAGCCGAACCGAGAACTCGCCCGCATCGGCACCGAGTGAATCCGCCAGCGCCGCGGCCTCGCGCTGGAACCTCGGGCTGCGGCCCAGGCGCACGAGCGACGGTGGCGTTGCCGTCCTCCTCGCCTCGCTCGCCTCGCCGGCTGGCGGCACCAGGTTGACCTCCAGGGCCGCGCCAAGCGCGGTCGCGAGCTGGTCAAGGGCCGCGATGGTGGGGTTGCCCCGGCCGTTCTCGAGGTTGGCGATGTAGGGCACCGACAAGCCGGCGTCGCCCGCCACGGAGGCTACGGTCCGGCCGGCGGCGGCGCGCAAGCCGCGCAACTGGTGCCCGAGCAAGACCGGGTCTGCCATCTCGCCTCTCAATCTTGACAAGACAGTTATCTGGAAAACTATTCTACAGAGATAAGTCAGCTCAGATCCCGGAGGACCGCCGGTGCCGTGGCTCAGCAGCACGATACGCAAAATGATCATCTGCAGGAACCGCTCGTTCGGTCTGCTGTGGGCGAGCCAGGTGTTGTCGAACGGCGGCAACTGGCTCCTGGAGGTCGCGGTCCCCGTCTACGTCTTCCACCTCACCGGCTCGGCCCGCGACACGGGCCTGACCGTGGTCGCGGAGATCCTGCCGCTGCTGGTGCTGGGACCGGTCGGGGGCGTGTTCGCCGATCGATGGCCTAGGAGGCGCGTGGTGACCGGCGCGAATCTGCTGTCTGCCGGCGCGGTGTCACTGCTGCCGCTAGCGGTCCACCCGAGCCAGCTGTGGCTGGTGCTGGCGGCGATCTTCGCCGAGAGTTGCTTCGGCGCCTTCTTCGGTCCCGCCTACCAGGGCCTGGTTCCCGCGCTGGTGGGCCGGGACAGCGATCTGGCCACGGCCAATGCGTGGTCGACCGCAGCAGGCGGTGCTATCGGGCTGACGTGTGCCCCACTCGGCGGTGTGCTCTATGCGCTGGGCGGCATCCGCCTCCCAGTTGCGGTGGATACGGCCACCTACCTGGCGGCGGCACTGCTCGTAGCGCTGATCCGGCCCTCGCTCACCGTACTCCCAGGGCGACCTGGGGAGGGCCCGCGGCCGGCTGCAGGGCCGACCGGGCTGCACGCACTCGCCATCGACGTGCGCAGTGGTGTCGCGGCGCTGCGGCGCGACGGCGTGCTCACCGTGCTGCTCGCGACGTCGGCGCTGTTCATGCTCGGCAACGGCGCCTGCTGTGCCCTGCTCGTGCCGTACGTGGTCGGCGGCCTGCACGCGCGGGCGGCGAGCATCGGCGAGCTCTTCGCCGCGCTCGAGGCCGGTTACCTGGTGAGCCCGTATCTCGGACGGCGGGCCTGCGCCAGCCCGCGCTTGCGCGCGAGCGTGCTCGGGCTCATCGGCCTGCTCGTGGCGGCGTTCGCCGGCCTGTTCGACATGCACTCCTTCTGGCTGGCGTTCGTGTTCATCGGTCTCATGGGGCTCGGCGGGGGTTCATTCCTGATGCTGGAGAAGACCCTCATGCAGCGGCGCGCCGGCGACCACGTGATCGGCCGCATCAGCTCGGCTTACTCGGCCGTGGTGATGGCGGCGACCCTGGCGGGCGCCCTGCTCGCGAGCCTGGCGGCGGCATGGACCGGCCGCGATGTCGCGCTGAACCTGGCCATCGCGGTGATCGCGGCGGCCGCAGTACCCGCGACCCGGCTGCCGGCCCGACCCGGCTGAGCAGAGGGCAGAGCCTCAGGTGAGCGGGCCTGTGAGCCAGGCTAGAGGCGCATGAACGCCGTCAGCCGAGGCAGTTGGCCGCATGGAGGCTGTCAGCTAGCGGCCTGCGCACCGCGTAGCGGGCGAGCCGCGGCTCAGCTGTACCCGGCCCGCCAGGCGCCGGTACGCGCCCTGAGCTACCCCGTGCAGCCAGGCCGGGCATCGCAGCCAGCCCGGCACCTAGACGACCGCACAGTCCCGCGCGGCCGCGATGACAGTGCAGCGCGCGCCGAACTGGGGCCCTGCGCGTTCGAACTCGGTGGTCCCCGCTGTCATTTCCTTACGTCCATGCTCGGCGTTTGGAAACGCAGCGGCTTGCTGCTCCTGTTCACTCAGTGTGGTCGGTACTCGATCTGGGCGCCGCGCACGTCCTGGCCTGCGCGGGCTTTTACACATCCGGGGGAAATGGCCATGGACCGCGATCCCAGCGTGATCGCGAACACCGACCCTGTCAGGCCGGACGTGCCGCCTATATGCGGATCCTGGCGGCGTGGCGCCGTTGCGGGTCGAGCGACATGATGGCCAGGGCCGGCCCGGCGCCAGGCTGCCCGGCAGGGGAGAACCTGGCGATGGCGGTGCCGATCAGGGTTGCCTCCGCGATGTGGTCGCGGCGGCCAACTTGCACCGGGCAGTCCCGCTCGCGAACCTGCAGCTGCATGGCGGCGATCACCACGCCCTCGCCGCCGAGCCGCCGGACGTCAGTTTCCAGCTGGCCCCTGGCGTCGCGCCGCGACTGGCCGACCAGCTCGGTCCAGCTCGCGACCTCGGCGTTGCCCGACCTCCAGCGAGCCTGACGGATAGTCGTCCGGTCATCGTGCCGCAACCCGATCGAGATGCCGAGCACGAGCCCCGCCGGTACCCAGCCCGTCATGATCAGCTTGGCGAAGTCCTGCCCGGACAGATCGCAGGTAAAGGGCGCTCGCGGCCCGTGCGCAGCGCCCGGGGCGCGGACCGCGGTGCCGATGGCGCTGAACTCCAGGCCGCCCAGGACAAACGACCCGATAGACAGCCGGACGCCCACCACCCCGTGCCCGCCACGCACGGCGCACTCGGCGGTCATCCGGTCGATGGCCGTGTGCCGCGCCTGATTCATGGCCTGCACCAGCGGGCCCAACGACCTCAGGCCGCCCAGCCCCGACACGTAGATGGCCGGCCGGGTCTGCGTCGCGTCGCCGGACGATCCCCCGGTCTCTGGGCAGCCCGACCCGCTGGCCGACCCGGCGCTGTAGACGGCCGCGCCGAATGCCTGGCCGACGGGTTCGAAGCCCACGCTACGGATCGCGGCGAACTCATCCGCGGTCAGCGCGGAATCCCACATGCCGGCCGATCGGATTCCCGCCATCCGCTCCCCGGTTACGGCGGGCACTTCCTCGCGCACACCGCCCAGCCTAGATCGTTGACCGGGGAATGTGGGCAGCTCAGTGATCGTATGCGATCAGGGATCGTTTGACC
>Ga0187801_10000263_pt1 | contig 13302 bp, 9 predicted proteins | sample NC_wetland_sal_i_10_FD_132465 | JGI IMG/M metagenome (GOLD analysis project Ga0187801, IMG submission 132465) | Wetland sediment microbial communities from Neuse River Estuary, North Carolina, USA - Control_1 | ecosystem: Environmental > Aquatic > Freshwater > Wetlands > Sediment | place: USA...
CGTGGAAGGGTGCGGCTTCAGCCGCACCGTTACCGCTCGGTGAATGAGAGGGCTTTAGCCCCTGAGGCCGCAGCCTAGCCAACTCGCGCACAAAGTCGACGACGCCGTTGCGCAACAACGGCTCGCCGCCCGTGAGGCGAATCTTTGTGATCCCCATGCCCACGAGCACGCGCGCCATCCGCAGATAATCCGCAAACGCCAGGTCGCCGTAGAGCGCGCCTTCGTTGCCGGTGCGGCAATAAACACACTTATAGTTGCAGCGGTCGGTGATGGAGATCCGCAGGTCTGTGATGGCGCGTCCGAATTTATCGTGAAGAGGCAAGCTCTTAGCCCTTAGCCCTTAGCTCTTAGCTTGGAGCAATGAAGCACAGTACGGGCGAATGAACCAAAGAGCTAAAAGCCAAGAGCCAAAAGCCAAAAGCTGATTTATGGCCAACATTCTCGATATTCGGCGCCGTATCCGCAGCGTAACCAACACGCGGCAGATCACCAAAGCCATGAAAATGGTCTCGGCGGCAAAACTGCGTCGCGCTCAGGAGCGCGCTCTGGCAGCGCGTCCCTACGCGCAGATGCTGACCAACGTGTTGAAGTCGCTGGTGTCGCGAGCCGAAATTTATGATCCGGATACCGGTGAACCGAAGCATCCTCTGTTAGCACAGCGTCCGGAAAACAACATTCTGCTCATTGTAGTGACGGGGGACAAGGGTCTCGCTGGCGCTTTCAATACCAATATTCTGAAAGCAGCATCGCGTTTCCTCGAATCGAAGGCGGGCAAGAACGTTGAAATCGAAGCAATCGGGCGCAAAGGCCGCGACTTTTTGCGCAGGCGATTCCCGGTTGCTCCTCCGAGAACTGCCGAGTCCCAGGAATCGCCCCGCACCACGCTCGTGGGTGAGCACGTGGGAGTGCTGAGCAAAGTTGATTATGCAATGGCCTCCGAGATGGCCGGCCGCGCCATCGATCGCTTTTCCAATGGCGAAATTGATTCGGTCTACATTGTTTTCAACGAATTCAAATCGGTAATTTCGCAGCGGCTGATCGTCGAACAAGTGCTGCCCATCGAGCGCGTCGGTGAAGTCAGCGTTGCCCAAGCCGAAGAAATGACCCAAAAAGAAAGGGAGCGGGCACTGGAAGCGGCGAAAGAAGCGGGCGTCGGCATTCGACGGCCGGACACGCGAGAAATAGACGCGGCTGCCGCAAAGTTTGCCGCCGCTCCCGTGGACTATATCTATGAACAGCCTCCCGAGGAATTGTTTCGGGCGCTGCTGCCGAAGTACGTAGTCATACAAGTATTTCGCGCGCTGCTGGAATCGGTGGCAGCGGAACACGCGGCGCGCATGACCGCCATGGATGCGGCCACAAGCAACGCCACCGACATGATTGATTCGCTGACCCTGGCCATGAATCGCGCCCGGCAAGCGAAGATTACGAAAGAGATTATCGAGATTGTAAGCGGAGCCGCCGCCGCAGGCTAAGGCAGCTATTAGCTCTTGGCCTTTAGCGTTTAGCTTTCTGTGACGTGCACCGGTTTACGAGCAGATTCGACTTTGGAAAAGAATTAAGGCTAATGGCTAAGAGCCAAAAGCTAAGAGCTGAGGATTTATGCCAGAAAACGTTGGACACGTGATTCAAGTCGCCGGCCCCGCCGTGGACGTGCAGTTTGCCGAAGCCACCATGCCGCCGATTTATGAGGCGCTTCGTATTGTGAGCGACGGCTTCACCGTGCCCTCGCCGATCAATGTGATCGTCGAAGTGCAGCAGCACCTGGGCGAAGGCCGCGTACGCTGCGTCGCCATGGAAGCAACCGAGGGCATGGTGCGCGGCATGAAAGCCATTGACCAGGGCGGACCGATCTCCGTGCCCGTTGGCCGCGGCACGCTGGGTCGCGTGATGAATGTGATCGGCGAACCCGTCGACCAGCTTGGTCCCATCGCGCACAATCAGACCATGCCAATCCACCGCCCGGCGCCACTTTTCGATGAACAAGCCACAACCGCCGAAATGTTCGAAACCGGCGTAAAGGTCATCGACCTCATTCAGCCATTTTTGAAAGGCGGCAAAATTGGGCTGTTCGGTGGCGCGGGCGTTGGTAAGACCGTAGTCATCATGGAGTTGATTAATAACGTCGCCAAGCAGCACGGCGGATTCTCCGTGTTTGCCGGAGTTGGCGAGCGCACGCGCGAGGGCAACGACTTGTGGCTCGAAATGACTGAATCCGGCGTCATCAAGCCCGGCGACCCCGAGCATTCCAAAGCCGCCCTCATCTACGGCCAGATGACCGAACCGCCCGGAGCCCGTTTGCGTGTAGCCCTGACTGGACTCACGGTCGCTGAATATTTTCGCGATATCGAAGGCGCCGACACGCTGTTGTTCATCGATAACATTTTCCGCTTCACCCAGGCCGGTTCCGAAGTGTCAGCACTGCTCGGCCGCATGCCGAGCGCCGTGGGTTACCAGCCTAATCTCGCAACCGAGATGGGCGAACTGCAGGAGCGAATTACTTCCACGAAGAAGGGATCGGTTACATCGGTGCAGGCAATTTACGTCCCCGCCGACGACTTGACCGATCCAGCGCCAGCCACGACGTTCGCCCACTTGGACGCGACTACGGTTCTTTCACGCGCCTTGACCGAGATAGGAATTTATCCCGCCGTCGACCCGCTGGCCTCGACATCGCGTATTCTCGATCCTCGTATCGTCGGCCAGGAACATTACGACGTAGCGCAAGCGGTGAAGAAGACGCTGCAAAGCTACAAAGATCTGCAGGACATCATCGCGATTCTGGGCATCGACGAACTAAGTGAAGATCAGAAACTGACCGTGGCGCGAGCTCGCAAGATTCAACGATTCCTCTCGCAGCCGTTCCACGTGGCCGAACAATTTACCGGCGCGCCCGGCCGCTACGTGAAAGTCGCCGACACCGTGAAAGGATTCAAGGAAATCAACGAAGGCAAGTACGACGACATCCCCGAGCAGGCCTTCTACATGAAGGGCCAAATTGACGAAGTACTGGAAGCAGCAGAGAAGTTAAAGGCAGTAGCATAAAAAAGCTCTCAGCCTTCAGCTATCAGCTTTCAGCTCGAAACTGAAGGCGCACCAAAGGCTGAGAGCTGACGGGCTGAAAGCTGACAGCTGTTCTTATGGCCGATACTTTCCAACTCGAGATCGTCACCCCGGAAAAAATGGTCGTCCGCGACGTGGCGGAGGAGATGCAGATTCCCGGTAAGGACGGTTATCTCGGTATCCTGCCGGGACACGCCCCGCTGATCACCGAACTTGCGGTGGGCGAGATTACCTATCGCAAAGACAATTACACTCACCACCTGTCGGTAGCTTGGGGATTCGCCGAGGTGCTGCCGGACAAGGTAACTATTCTGGCCGAGACCGCCGAACGCGCCGAAGAAATTGACGCGAGACGCGCCCGGGAGGCGAAACACCGCGCCGAGGCTAGCCTCGCCACTTGCGCCACTGAAGAAGATTTCGCCCGGACCGCCGGTAATTTGAAACGCGCAGACACCCGCCTGGAAGTGGCCGCGAAAAAGAAGTAGACAACTCAGGCCCGGCCTGCTCGACGACTTCTCGTAGCTGGCACCCGCCCTGTTATTCGATTACGAATCCCGATAGGTCCTATAAATAATTTCAATTTCCGTGAGCCTGTTTTCGTAGGTAGAGTCTTCAATTATCGGCTGCGGGGGAGTACAAATGTTTCCTGCGAAAACGCGTTTTCTCTGGCTCGGTCTCTTCGTGATCGTTCTCCTGATCGGCACGCCCTTTGTTCTTGCTCAAGCGACGGGGACGCCAATCAGCGTTTCGGATACTGCACAGCTGGCAAAACTGGAGCAGCAAGTCGCGGACGCCAAAGGCTCCGCCGACAATGCATGGATGCTGACCAGTTCCGCCCTGGTCCTCATGATGACTGGCCCGGGCCTGGCGCTGTTCTATGGCGGCCTGGTGCGAAAAAAGAACGTGCTGAGCACCATGATGCAGAGCTTCGCCATGATGGCCATCATCACAATACTGTGGGCTCTTATTGGCTACAGCCTGTCGTTTGGCAGCGGCGGAAGTTTCATAGGTCACTTGCACAACGTGTTTCTGCGTGGGGTAGGAGCGCAGCCCGACGGGGACTACGCAGCCACCATTCCGCAGCAAACCTTCATGATCTACCAGTTGATGTTTGCCATTATCACTCCCGCGCTCATTACCGGCGCTTTCGCCGAACGGATGAAGTTCAGCTCCATGGCCCTGTTCATGATTTTATGGTCGGTGCTGGTCTATGACCCCATGGCTCACATGGTTTGGGGCAAGGGAGGGCTTCTGAATGCTGCGCTCGGCGGACGTTTCCCCACCCTCGATTTCGCCGGCGGAACTGTCGTCCACATCACCTCAGGAGTTTCAGCGTTAGTCTGCGCGCTGTACTTGGGCCGTCGTGTTGGCTATCCCAAAGAGCCTATGCCGCCACATAGCGTCGTGCTCAGTTTTATCGGAGCGTGCATGTTGTGGGTGGGGTGGTTTGGCTTCAACGCGGGCAGCGCGCTGGCCTCAAACAGTCTGGCGACCAGCGCCTTTGTGGCCACGCATTTCGCCGCTGCGGCAGCGGTGCTGGGCTGGAGCGGCGCAGAATGGTGGCGCAATGGAAAGCCAAGCGCCTTGGGCGCGATTTCCGGAGCTGTTGCAGGCCTGGTAGCGATTACTCCCGCTGCAGGTTTTGTCGGCCCCATGCCGGCTCTGGCGATCGGCCTAATTGCTGGCATAGTCTGCTATCACATGGTCGCAAGCGTCAAGATGCGCTTTGGCTACGATGACTCCCTGGACGCTTTCGGTGTACACGGCGCCGGGGGCACGCTCGGCGCCGTCCTAACTGGCGTGTTCGCGTCCAGCGCCATCAATCCAATCTTCAAAAATGCGCAAGGGAACGCGCTGGCTTCGGGCCTGCTCGAAGGCAACGCCCATCAGGTGACCAACCAACTGGTAGGAGTAGGAGTGTCCTGGGCGCTCGCGATTGTCGGCACCTTCGTGGCTCTCAAGATCGTGGATGTAACCATTGGGCTGAGGGTCGAGGAAGAACAGGAGATCCAGGGACTGGATCTTACACAGCACGGCGAAGAAGGCTACCAATGGGATGTCCCGGCCTACGATGCAGTTGGTGATTAGAGCCACTGTCATCCACAGGCCGGGAGCTGGCCCAACCTAAACCTCTAAACTACTCTTTAGGGTGCCCCGCTCAAGCTTCGCTTGGGCGGGGATGTTCAGTTGTCACAGAACCTTTCGCCATCGCCAACTAAGCTTGTCCCATGCCTTGGGGACTAAAGCACTTTCAGCAATCCAGGCAGCTGCATTTCTTGACCTTCAGTTGCTATCGACGCCGCCCAAACTTCGCTACGTTGCATTCGCGCGCATGTTTCGAGTCGTCACTGGAACGCGTGCGCCAGTCCTACGGGCTGTGCGTGTACGGGTACGTCGTGATGCCCGAGCACGTACACCTGCTGGCAGGTGGCCCACTCAAGCCGTACTTTGGCTTGAGTGGGGCGGGCGGATGCGTGGCGTCCTCCGTTCGCCTCCGTTCTTTGGACGATAACCTGGGAACTCCTGACGCCACCATTTTTTATAGGTTCCGCCCGGCGCCATAGATATGATATAAGTAATCCAGTTAGCTATTTGAGAATGGCTGCAAGACGCTCGCTCTTTGACAATCTAGACTGCCGGCGAACCCAACCCTTCCAATCCCAAAACGGGAACGCCAACGATGACTTTGAACGTCTAACTCCTTATTCCGGAATATTTTACGTATAAGTCCTTATTCCTCAAAGATTTTGAGGGTGGTGTGGCCGTAACCCCATCATTCCACAAGATCACGGGGGGAGGGGATACCCGTTCACCCCCGACCGTGAAGCCGAACAGGACAGCGGATTTTCCCAAAGTAATCAGAGTTCAACGCAAGAACCGGATGGCAGGTGCCTTCTCGTTTTGCCTAAACTAAGCGCGATGGGGCAGAAGTTTGACGCAAAAAATCGCGAGCGAAGGAACCGGAATACGCCAACTGTAAACACAGCCATTTCACAACGGCTGGCCAGCTTGGATTGGCGCAGCATTGGGGAGTCGCTGGGTCAATATGGCTACGCCCTCACTCCCGCTCTCCTCACCCCCTCCGAATGCGCGACCCTGGCGAGCCTCTATCCCTCTGCGGAGCCCTTCCGCAGTCACATCATCATGTCCCGCTACCGCTTTGGCCTCGGCGATTACAAGTACTTTGACTACCCTCTGCCTGCCATCGTCCAACAGTTACGGGAGCAAAGCTATCCTCGTTTAGTTTCGCTCGCGAACCAGTGGAATCAGGCTCTCGGATTGTCCGAAATCTTTCCCCAGCGCCATGCCAGCTTTCTCGAGACCTGCGCGAATAATGGACAAACCCGGGCCACCCCGTTGCTCCTGCATTATGAAAGCGGTGATTTCAATTGTCTCCACCAGGATGTATACGGAGCCATTGCCTTTCCTCTGCAGTTGACCTGCTTTCTGAGCCAACCCGGAGCGGACTACGAAGGCGGCGAATTCGTCATCGTGGAACAACAACCCCGGGCTCAGTCGAAAGCGGAAGTCATTACCGCCCAGCAAGGGCAGGTCCTTATATTCGCCACGCGCTATCGTCCCGTGAAAGGCAGCCGTGGGTTTTACCGCGCCAGCTTGCGCCATGGAGTGAGCCGGCTAAAACGCGGCGTTCGCTTCACCCTGGGCGTGATCTATCACGATAGCCAGTAACCCGGCTTTTTAACCCATAACTTGGAAGCTGGCACGGACCATGCCTATTCAAGCCGCTGCTGGCACTCCGGTGCCAGCGCTTTGCACGGATGGGCCATTACGAAGGGACCCCGATTGGAGATAAATTCATTTCCAACGGACGGCGCAAGCAGCGGTGACAAGCAGTTCTCGGAGGTTTGTCTTTGCTTCGCCGTTCGTCCAAGTTTTCCTATGAGCCTGAAAGTCGTCCGCTGTCCTTATTGCGTCCTCGGCGTTCAGTTCCGGCCTTTGGTACCCCGGCTCGACGGAACGTTTATCTGCGAGAAGTGTGGCCACGTGTCCCTTGCGGACGGCACGAGTTTCAAATGTTCCTGCTACAGATGCGGAGAGTTGCATTCATCGCGAATTACCAGAGATGTGAGCCCCGTGCTCAAAATCAAGAAGGCTGCCAGTCAATAGCACATCTCGCTCTTGCAAACCGTAGAAGCCGATTGCACTAGCCATTCGCCTTGGCTACCAGTAAAATCGCAAAGCAATAGAACACAAACATAAGGCCAAGGTACAGCTTGGCACGACTTCCCGCGCCCTCGAATTCCCTCCACGCCAGCACGCCCCATAGGGCAGCCACCATCGGAGCGGACTGGCCAATCGCGTAGGAAATGGCCACCCCGGTGAAGTTCGCGGCCACAAGATTAAAAACCATCCCCGTGCCCCAGATCACGCCGCCAAGCACTCCGAGCATGTGTCCAGAAGCCGGGCCGTGAAAAAATCCGCTGAAATTCACTGGCTCTCCCACCAGCGGCCTCTTCATGAAATAAACGTTCCACACGGAGCAAGAGAGCAGCGCGCCAAGAGTCAGAAACACGGCAATACTGTACGGGCCGAGGGTGTTGCCCTGAGTCATCGCATGGGCCACGAACGGCGCCCACAGCCCCATCAAAACTCCAGAAACAATGCACACGATAATGCTTTTCTTCGTGGTGCTGCGGCCCGCACTGGCCAGGCTCCCGTACGCCTTGCCGTCCATGATCACAGCGATGACCGCGCAAATGACTCCGGCAGCTAATAACACGCCGTTGCCTTTCGGCTGAAGAATATAGCTCAAAACTACACCCACAACCAGAGCGATCCCGATGGCCACCGGAAACGCAATCGCCAGGCCCGCCATATCAATCGCGGCCACCAGCAAGAGGTTGGCCAGATTGAATATCGCTCCACCCACCATCGCCGAGACGATATTTGAAGCGTCCGCGGAACGAACATTGTTGAGAAAACTGCTAGCGTCATTCGCGGTGCTTCCCATTGTGAGGGCCAGGATCAGGGAAATGAGAAAGATCCCGACTGCATAGTCCCAATAGAAAAGCTCGAAGCGGTAATCCTTGACGCCCTTATAAGTGTTGGCCCAAGACCCCCAGCAGATGGCGCTCGTGATCATCATCACCAGCGCAACGCCCAAACTGTGCGGAGTAAACATTATTTCTCGCTTTGGGTAGGGCACGGCTTCAGCCGTGCCGTATGTCATTAAAATGTAATGACGGCTAACCTACTTACCACGAATTCTCGAAACAAAAAGCTGCAACAACCGATCGGCGTCCACATCCACGCAAACTTTCGCATTCGGCGTGACCTTATCGACGCCCTCGATGACATAACGATCCCCGTGAAGAACGTCGCGTTCCACTTCGCCATGACGATTCCCTACCGTTTCCCCGCGCGTAAACTTTCCTCGCGTCTCCACATCGACGTGCATCTCCTGCACTTTGACCAAGGTCGAATCGGTGGCCACGGCGACCGCGGAAGGATCGTACATCGGTGACCCGGAAGCACCAAACGTTCCCGAAAGATTGACCATGAATTTCAGAACCGAAACGATGAAATCATTAACCGGGCCGCGAGTTTGCCCAAGTTCATCGAGATACTTATGGGTGAAGAGCGCCTTATCGCCGACTTCAAGGCCCACCATGGTCAACGGCCATCCCGCCTGAAAAACAATTTGCGCAGCTTCCGGATCGTTGTAAATGTTGAATTCTGCCGCGGCAGTCACGTTCCCGCCGCTGATTGAACCACCCATCAGAATAACTCCCTTCACCAGCGGAACAATCGATGGATCCTTCTCCACCGCCAGCGCAATATTGGTCAGCGGGCCAACTGGAACCAGGGTGATCTCATGCGGTGAAGCATGCACCAGTTGAATGATGAGGTCAGGCCCAAAGCGGGGGTCAACTTTGCACTTGCTCGCGGGCAACTCGACGTTGCCCAATCCATTCTTGCCATGCCAGAACTCGGCCGTGATCAGTTTCTGAAACAGCGGATGCTGCGCGCCCCCAGCCACCGGAATGTCGCAGCGGTTCGCCAGCGAAATCATGCGCAGCGCATTCTCCAAACCCATCGCCGCCGTGACATTCCCGGGCACTACCGTGACAGCGCGCACATCCAACTCCGGCGAGTTGAGCGCCAGCATCAGCGCCAGCGCATCATCGGTGCCCGGATCGGTATCTATGATAATTTTCTTAGCCGCTGAGGCTGGCAGCGCAAGCGCCGCCAAGAGAACGACAAGAAGAATGAATTCCCAATTTTTCATCGGTCCACGAAAAAGATGAGCGAAGCCTAGCGTCGAGATGTGTGAGTGTCAAGGCCAAACTGCAATGTAGGCGCGGGCGTCCCGCCCGTGCGGCCCACGCTTGGAACTCGTACTCGATCAGAGTCCCTTGGACCAGAACCGAATATCTTGCTCACAATGAGGAGAAATCGACTTCCGACCAGCTTGCGCTTTCTTTTCCAGCATTCTGCCGTACAATTACCTCGCAACGCCAGTCGTCAAGTTAGCCGACGAAGCCGCGAATCGCATGACTGGCGGAGAACATCCAAATGTCGGTGGATCACAACAATCGTTCCGGTATCGCGGCCTCTAATGAGGGCATCCTGCAACGTTCGCCATTGGCAACGTTGAATGGACGCCCGCTGCTTTCCAATCGAGGCATCCCGATCAACCTGGAGTGGATAAGAGACCTTCGAGTGAATACCAGCGCGGTCGAACGCCGCGCCCAAACTCATGTCGCCCGCCGTTCCGTAAAAAAAGACTGGCAAGCGGCATGGCTTCTGCGGGCAATAACCTGCATGGATCTGACAACTCTTTCGGGAGACGACACCGACGAGCGCGTCCGCCGCTTGTGCGCCAAGGGCCGGCAGCCCATTCAGCATGAATTGGTAAAGCAGCTGGGCATCGAAGCTCTTAACATTCAGGTTGCGGCCATCTGCGTGTATCACCGCTTCGTCGAAACAGCGCGCAGGGCTCTCGAGGGCACTACCGTCCGAGTGGCAGCCGTTTCCACCGGATTTCCCGCGGGACTTTCTCCGTTATCCGAGCGCATAACAGAAATTCGCCGTTCCCTCGAGGCTGGAGCGCAAGAGATTGACGTTGTAATCACCCGCGCCCATGTTTTCGGCGGCCGTTGGCAAGAACTCTACGATGAGCTCGCCGCCTTCAAACAGGCGTGCGGCACAGCGCACATGAAAGTCATCCTTGCGACAGGAGATTTACTCACCCTTCGAAATGTCGCCCGCGCCAGCTTCGTCGCCATGATGGCAGGCGCCGACTTCATCAAGACCTCGACTGGCAAAGAGCCGACCAATGCCACGCTGCCGGTCGGCTTTGTCATGACTCGTGCCATCCGCGAATACGCGCAGGAAACCGGCATGGCCGTCGGCTTCAAAGCGGCCGGAGGCATTCGTACCGCGAAACAATCCCTGGAATGGCTGGCATTGATGAAAGAGGAACTCGGCCTGCCCTGGATGAAGGCAGAACTCTTCCGCTTCGGGGCCAGTGGGCTGTTAAATGACATCGAGCGGCAACTCGAGCATCACGCAACCGGGCGCTATTCGGCGGATTATCGCCATCCCATTGCCTAGCTTTGTAGCATGGAGCTGTCATCTGATATAGAGCTGTCATCCTGAGCAAAGCGAAGGATCTATGTATTTTGTCTGCAGCGCGAATCCTTACGCAGTGCATACGAGGCAGCCGCGCACATGCGCTCGATGATTTAGTTATGCCACGCTTGGTGAGGAATACATAAACATAAAATGAGCATCGCTGAAAAGTTCGTTGCCATGGAATACGGCCCCGCGCCGGAAGATGCGAAAGAAGCGCTCAGCTGGCTCGACCACCACAAGCGCCGCTTCGGCCACTTCATCAATGGGACTTGGGCTGCGCCCGCTGCCGGAGAATACTTCGACACCGCTGACCCTTCCACCGGCGAGAAGCTCGCCAGCGTCGCGCAAGGCTCTGCCGCGGATGTTGACGCTGCGGTGAAAGCCGCACGGACCGCGTTTCCCAAGTGGCAATCTCTCACTCCGCACACGCGAGCTCGCTACCTGTATGCCCTGGCGAGACAGGTGCAAAAGCACTCTCGCCGCCTGGCCGTGCTCGAAACTATGGACAACGGAAAACCGATTCGCGAGAGCCGCGACCTCGATATTCCGCTGGTCGCACGACATTTCTATCATCATGCCGGCTGGGCGCAGCTCCTCCAGCAGGAATTTCCCGACTACACCGCGTGCGGCGTCGTCGGACAGATCATTCCCTGGAACTTCCCCCTGCTCATGCTGGCGTGGAAGATTGCGCCCGCTCTGGCGACAGGAAACACCGTCGTGCTGAAACCTGCGGAGTTCACCCCGCTGACTGCGCTTGCATTTGCCGAAATCTGCCAAGAGATCAAACTGCCCGCGGGCGTGGTAAACATTGTGACCGGCGATGGTTCCACTGGCGAAGCTCTGGTCAAACATCCTGACGTCGACAAGATCGCATTCACCGGCTCAACGGAAGTAGGGCGCGCGATCCGCAGCGCCACCGCGAATAGTCACAAGCGGCTTTCGCTCGAACTGGGCGGCAAATCTCCGTTCGTCGTATTTGAAGATGCCGATCTCGACAGCGCCGTCGAAGGTCTGGTAGATGGCATCTGGCTCAATCAGGGACAGGTTTGCTGCGCCGGCTCGCGCCTGCTCATGCAGGAAAGTATTGCCGAGCCGCTGATCGCAAAGATACGCGATCGCATGAGCACGCTGCGCGTAGGGCCGCCGCTCGACAAGGCCATCGACATTGGCGCAATTGTTGCCCGCGTCCAGCTTGACCGTATTCAGCGGCTCGTGGATCAGGGCGTAGCCGACGGCGCGACCTGCTGGCAGCCTCCGATGGAAATGCCCTCCCGCGGGCTCTACTTTCCGCCGACATTGCTGAGCAACGTTCATCCCACATCGATTGTCGCGCAGCAGGAGATTTTCGGGCCGGTGCTGGCGGCCATGACTTTCCGCACTCCCAGTGAAGCAGTCGAGCTTGCCAACAATACCGTGTACGGTCTCGCGGCTTGCGTGTGGAGCGAGAGCATCAACGTTGCGCTGCACGTTTCGGCGCAGCTCAAAGCTGGAGTCGTCTGGGTAAATTGCACCAACCTGTTTGACGCATCGTGCGGCTTCGGCGGCTACCGCGAAAGCGGATACGGCCGCGAGGGCGGCAAAGAAGGCTTGCGGGAATATCTGGAACCCGCATGGTTCAAGCGCGCACCTGCTCTGCCTGCCGCGAAACCATCTCGAGTTTCGTACGACGAGAAAGAGTCTGTCACCTCCGCCAATGACATCGATCGCACCGTGAAGCTCTATATCGGAGGCAAGCAGGCAAGGCCGGATTCCGGCTACAGCATGGAAGTTCGCAATCCGAATGGCCAACTGCTCGGCGAAGTGGGACTGGGCAATCGTAAGGACATTCGCAATGCGGTCGAAGCCGCCCGCAAAGCTGCGGGCTGGGCGAAGAGCACCGCGCACAATCGCGCCCAGGTTCTTTACTACCTGGCCGAGAACCTGTCGCAGCGCCGCGACGAGATTGCGCGTCGGCTCGCAGCAGCGGTAGGAGAAGCCCAAGCTGCGACGGAAGTAAACTCAAGTATTGAGCGCATCTTCTCCTATGCTGCGTGGGCCGACAAGTTCGATGGCGCAGTGCACAATCCGCCGTTTCGCAATATTGCGATCGCGATGAATGAGCCGATTGGAACCGTGGGCATCATCTGTCCGCACGAAGCACCGCTGCTTGGCTTCCTGTCTCTCGTCATGCCCGTACTCGCTATGGGCAATTCGGCCATCGTTGTTCCCTCGGAAACCTACCCGCTCATCACCGGAGACTTATATCAACTGTTCGACACCAGCGATCTTCCCGGTGGCGCGGTTAACATCGTCACAGGATACTCATCGCAACTTCTTAAAGTGCTTGCCGAGCACGACGACGTTGATGCGATCTGGTGCTTCGCAGATGAAGCCAGCGCAGCCGCCGCGAAATCGTTCTCCGTCGGAAACTTGAAGCAGGTGTTCACCAATGAAGGCCGCGCGATTGACTGGTTCGACGTAAAACAAGCCGAAGGCCGCTGGTTCCTGCAACATGCAACCCAAGTGAAGAACATCTGGGTTCCTTACGGCGAGTGAGAGATCTTTTCTTACCACAGAGTCACAGAGGCACAGAGAAGAAAAAAGGTTTCTCTGTGTCGGAGCCTGCCCTGAGCGGAGTCGAAGGGTGACTCTGTGGTAATA
>Ga0187801_10000265_pt1 | contig 13283 bp, 11 predicted proteins | sample NC_wetland_sal_i_10_FD_132465 | JGI IMG/M metagenome (GOLD analysis project Ga0187801, IMG submission 132465) | Wetland sediment microbial communities from Neuse River Estuary, North Carolina, USA - Control_1 | ecosystem: Environmental > Aquatic > Freshwater > Wetlands > Sediment | place: USA...
ATGACCCTATACACGGTGTTCCGCTATGTCTACAACTTCCCTGTGCCCATCGAGCGCGTCATCGTCTTTCCCATGGCCGCAGTCCCCAATGCCTGGGGCTTGTGGAACGTGCTGTATGTCGCTTTACTGGCACGGCGTCATTTTTCGCTGGGACTTTTCGGTGGCGTTCTTCCCCTGCTTCTCGCACCGTCGGGCTATTTCGTCGCACGACTGCTTGAGTTCCCCATTCCGTACGGAGTCTTCCACGTGGTGCCGTTCGCGTTGCCGATCGGGCTCATCGTTTACTACCTTGTGTGGAAGTACTTTGTGGGATTCCTGAACGCTGAATTGGGCATCGCCTGATGGAGATCGACGTCTCTATGACCCCGAATAGCGCTGCTCTTTCCAGGGGTCGCCGTAGGCGTGATAGCCGTTGCGCTCCCAGAAACCCAGGCGATCGTGATCGAGAAGCATGAAGCCACGCACCCACTTCACACTCTTCCAGGCGTAAAGATGAGGCACAACCAGACGGACCGGGCCACCATGCTCGGCGGGGAGAGGCTGGCCATCGTGCTCGAAGGCGAAGAGCACATTCGGGCGCTGAAGATCCTGCAGGGGAATGTTGGAGGTGTAGCCCTCTTCGGCGAGGACGAGGACGAATTCCGCGCCGGGTTTCATGGTGACGCGCTTGAGCACGTCGGTGAAGAGCACGCCTTTCCAGCGGTTATCTAGGCGGCTCCAACGAGTGACACAGTGAAAATCGCTGGTCACTTCCGTCTGGGGGAGAGAGCGGAATTCGTCCCAGCCCAGGCGCAATGGTTCTTCCACCAGGCCAGTGATCTTGAAATCCCACTTGGCACCGTCAAACTCCGGCACACGCCCGTAGTGCAGCACCGGCCACTTCAACGTTAGCGACTGGCCGGGAGGCAGACGGCCTTCCGCGCGCGCCAGCTTTTCTTTTTCGCGCCTGCCGCCGTCATCTCCGAAGACCGGCATCATTCTTCCCCTCTCGCCTCTTCAGTTGAGCCAACGGCGCCCGCCTCCCTCCTACGGCGGGCAAGCAGAAGGCGGCCGCTACCCAGGTTTCTTGAAGAAGAGGCTTTTCTCCAGCTCATTAGATTCGCAGATGGGGAGATGGTTTCAAGCTCGATTTTGAGGGAAAGGCCATTGTTGCATCCTGCCACTACGCGCTCGCCTGAAATAGTAGCCAGCGCCTCCGCTCGCCCGGCGTATGCTATTCTTTTTTCATGCCGGCACAGATCCTCGATGGTTTGAAGATTCGGGAACAGGTTTTCGCTGAACTGAAAAGCGAAATTGCGCGACTGGCGGCGCAGGGGATTCGGCCAGGCCTTGCGGCGGTGCTGGTTGGCGAAAACCCTGCCTCTCAACTGTACGTGAAGAGCAAGATCGCGGCGTGCGAAGAATTGGGAATGGCGAGCTGGACACACACGCCTCCCGGCGATGTGTCGACGGAATACCTACTACAGCTTGTGAATGAGATGAACGACGACAACAATGTCGACGGCATCCTTGTGCAATTACCCTTGGCCCCACAAGTTGATTCGAAGCGTGTTCTTGAGGCGGTTGATCCGGCGAAGGATGTGGACGGCTTCCACCCGGTCAGCCTAGGGAGGTTGGTGAGTAACCGGCCGGGGCTGGTGGCGTGCACGCCTGCGGGGTGCATGGAGATTCTGCGGCGTTACAAGATTCCCATTGAAGGCGCAAATGCGGTGGTTCTCGGGCGCAGCGACATCGTCGGCAAGCCAATGGCGCTGCTGCTGATGCACGCGAACGCGACGGTAACGATTTGCCACTCGAAGACACGCGACCTGCCCGAGGTGGTGCGGCGCGCCGATATTGTGGTGGCCGCGATGGGTAAGGCGGGATACGTCCACGCGGACTGGATTCGGCCCGGTGCGGCGGTCATCGACGTGGGCACCAACAAGGTGACGGACCCTGCCGAAGCTGAAAAACTTTTGAAGAATTTTCCGCAGAGGCTGGAGAAATTCCGGGCCAAGGGAAGTGTGCTGATCGGCGATGTGCATCCGGATGCAGTCTTCACTGCGGGCGCGCTTTCACCCGTGCCCGGTGGTGTTGGGCCCATGACCATTACCATGCTGATGAACAACACAGTGAAGGCCGCCCGCCTTCGCCGCGCGAAATCCTCGGTGGTGGCGGTGCAATAGACGCGCGGGCAAGGCAGAGAGAACGCCATGCTGAAAATGGGACTCACCGGCGGGATTGCGAGCGGAAAGAGCGCGATCGCGGCAATGCTGCGCGAAATGGGATTTCCGGTGCTGGAGGCCGATATTGTCGCGCACAAGCTGATCGAACCAGGGCAGCCCGCGCACGACGAGGTTCTGAGCGAATTCGGGGCAGAGCTCGCGGACGCAACGGGGCGCATCGACCGCGCGAAGCTCGCCTGCATTGTCTTTGCGGATCCCGTGAAACTCGCGAAACTTAATCACATCATTCACCCGCGCGTAGAAGAGATCGTTTTTCGCAAGTTTGAGGAGTGGCAGCGGACTGGAGTGCGCGACGCTGGTTTTGTGGAAGCGGCGCTACTGGTTGAGGCGGGAATCGATGAGAAGCTGGACGGCCTCGTTGTTGCTTTTTGTACACCAGAACAACAGCTTGAGCGGCTGCGTGACCGGGGCATGAGCCAAGTTGAAGCTAAACGACGACTTGCCGCGCAGCTTCCGGTGGAAGAAAAGCTGCGTCACGCGACAGAGACGATCAATTGTTCGGGCACGTTGGAAGAAACGCGGTCGCAGGTTAGGGCGCTAGCGGCGAAGCTTCGCAGGCGGGCTTTGGGATAGCGGGGAATTGAGGAGGATATCAGATATCAGCGATCAGATATCAGGAAACGCTTGGGAGTGTGGGGAGAGATTGCGACGAACGGTAGGGTTGAGATGCTTCGGCGCGGGAAAGGCACCGCTCCTCAGCATGACACGTTGATTTGGGGTGTGGGCTGAGACCGTAAAAGCGGCAGCAAGGCTGCCGCATTCCAAACAAGGCAAATCCGTCGAGAGCGCGGGACACAGCGATTGTGCGGACTTGGGGTACAGCAGTGCTGTGCCCCTACGCGAAGAAATGGGATTTAGGCTCGGGCGAGAGTAGCGGCGCGGGCGGCCTCGAGGAGCTTGGAGGCGTTGGAGCGGATATCGCCATGGCCGAAGACGGCGTTGCCCGCTACGAGTAGCTCGGCTCCTGCTTTGACGATGTCCGAAACGGTTTCCAGGTCTACTCCACCATCTACTTCAATGCGGAAGTCCAATTTGCGCTCGGCGCGCATGCGGGCCAGTGCGGCAATTTTGTTTAGGGCGTTGGGGATGAAGCGCTGGCCGCCAAAGCCGGGATTCACGCTCATTACCAGGACGTGGTGGACGAGGTCCAACACTTCCGTGAGGGTTTCCACGGGAGTGGCGGGATTGACGACTACGCCCGGTTTGCAGCCGTGGGAGGAGATGAGGTGCAACGTGCGGTCGAGATGCACGCAGGCTTCCTGGTGCACGGAAATCCAGTTCGCGCCGGCTTCGGCAAATTCGGGGATGAAGAGGTCGGGGTTTTCGATCATGAGGTGGCAATCGAAGGGCACCTTAATGATTTTGCGCAGAGAGCGCACTACCGGAGGACCGATGGTGAGATTGGGGACGAAGTGACCGTCCATTACGTCCAGATGGAGGACTGTGCCGCCGCCGTCGATGGACTGCTGCGCGTCGGCGCCGAGTTGCGCGAAGTTCGCGGAGAGAATCGAGGGCGCAAGTTCGATGTTCATGGAACGGTTGTGTCTCCTTCCCTAGAAGATGAAATTATACGACGGGCGGGGTGCGAACAGGAGCGGGTGGAGAAAAGAAAGAGGGATTCCTCACTTCGCGGACTCCGTTCCCTTCGGCTTCGCTCAGGGCAGGCGGAATGACGGAGCTGGGGAGATCAGGCCTGGACGTGGCGCCAGGGAATGGTGCAGCGTTTGGAGTTGCTCTCGAGGGCCAGGTCCAGCGCGACCATCACGTCCAGGACTTGCTGGGACGTGACTAACAACGGCGCTTTGCCGAGGATGGCGTCGCGGACATTGGCGTAGAAGTCGCGCCAATCGCCGGTGGAGGAGATTTTGCGGGTGGATACGTTTCCGTTTTCGACTAGGGTTAGCTCGCCGTAGTTTTCTTCTTTTTCTACTAGCCAAGAGGGGCCCGTGGGAACTTGGCCGGCTCGCAGGTTTGGTTCGAGAGGATCGAATTCGCGTTTGAGGTAGCTGCCCTTTTCTCCGAGCAGGACGAGGCGCGGGCGTGGCGTGGCGGACATCATGGTGGCGCGGAGGAGTGCTCGGGAGCCTTGCGGGTAGTGGAGGAACAGGTCGAAGGCATCGTCGGTGGAGAAGCCGGAGCGTTCGATGCGAATATCGGCGGTGATGGCGAGAGGCGTGCCCAGGAGCATCATGGACTGATCGATGAGGTGAGGCGCCAGGTCGAAGAGGACGCCGCTGCCGGGGCCGGGGATTTCGCGCCATGCGTTTGGTTTGCGGACCGGGCGGTAGCGGTCGTAAGTGGATTCGAAGCGGACGATGCGGCCCAAGGCGCCTGCGGCTACGGTTTGGTGTAGGGCTTGGAAATCGGCGTCGAAGCGGCGGTTGTGGTAGACGGTGAGGAGGCGGCCGAGCTTCTTGGCGAGATTCAGGAGTTCGACTGCTTCCGTGACGGTGGTGGTGAACGGCTTGTCCACTACAACGTCGCGACCAGCTTCGAGGCAACGCTTGGCCAGTGAGAAATGCGTTTGGTTGGGAGTGGAAAGTACGATCAGGCGGATGGAATCGATGGCCAGAAGTTCGTCGAGGCTGCGGACAATGCGTGCGTCCGGATAGGCTTGGGCCGCCGAGTCGCCCGTACGCTGCAGGATTGCGGATAGATGCAATCCCGGCACTGCGCGGATGACAGGAGCGTGAAAGCAGCGGCCGCCTAGGCCGAAGCCGATGAGACCGACATCAATCATTGGTCCCACACCTGGTGCGCAACATTGAGGCCAATACTCTAGGCCAGAATCCTATCTGAACCAAAACAAAGGGTAGGGAACCAATTACCAAAGCTGCGACGACCGCTGCATTCCCGACCCCCGAAGCGAAATGAAGAGCAAGATACAAGAGAAATCCCAATACGGAGGATATAGCAGACAACAGAATTCCGATCCCAATTGCGTCCCCACCACGCTTGCTTCTCTCCCAATCGCCAAGGTGATCCCATTCCGTGGCCCCGGTGAGGTATTTTCTGCCGCAGAGGCACTTGTAACGTTCGGGGCCAATCGGTGCCGAAGTGTGCGAAAGACGGGGTCGAAAGTATTTCGTAATGTCCCGTCCGCACTGGTCACAGACGTAGATATCAGCTCTACGCGGGAAATCGCTCGCCGGAAGCTTGACGGAAGGGCGTGCGCTTAAATTCAAGGTGAGCATGTTACTCCAGCAGAAGCAGGACTTAAGAATAGAAATTGTAGCGCGAAATCCCGTGAGTTGGATTAGTTGCGTTGAGTGCTCATGCAAGAAACACTGACCAAGCGCAACGAGTTGGTTAGAGGTGGCGGGGCGGTATATCCTTGCTGACGTGGAGAAGAATCCGGCGACACGATTAGGGCCTGCGCGTGGCTTGTATCTCGGGCTGGTGGTTACGATTCTTGCGGTGCTTGCGTATGGTGCGTACATCACTGTGCAGTTTGCGGGATTGCGCAAGCTGCAGAGCGAGTTGGTGGATCGCAATCGCAAAGATTCACTGCAACTGCTGCGCATCCAGAACGACCTCAACTCTATTGGCTTGGCCATGCGGGACATGCTGGATGCCAGCGAACCTTATCCGCTGATTGCGTGGAACGCGCAGTTTGACCGCATCCGGACCGACCTTGAGGATGCGCTACGGCAAGAAGCGCCACTTTCGGAAGCCGTGCCCTCCAGCGAACAGCGCCGCTACTTGTTTCAGGCGCTGACGCAATTCTGGGTTGCGAGCGACCGGATGTTCGCGCTGGCACAAAATGACGAAGACGCGGCACGAGAGCAGGTGCGCGACACGCTGCAGCCGCGGCAGGCGGCGCTGAGTTCCGCGGTTTCCCGGTTACTGGTGCAAAACAACGAAGCGGAGGAATCGGCGGCGGCGCGGATCGCGGAAATTTATGACCGCGTGCAGCGCCAGCTTTATTTCTTCCTGGCGGCAATCCTACTGGCGATTGTGCTCACGAGCCTGTACCTGATCCGCAATAACCGGCGGCTGTTTGCGCATGTCGAGGAACTGTCCTCACAGCGCAGCGACCTGGCGCAGAAGCTGATTTCCACGCAAGAATCCACGCTTCGGCACATTTCGAGAGAATTGCACGACGAGTTTGGCCAGGTGCTGACCGCGATCGGTTCCCTGCTGCGACGGACGGACAAGCAAATACCGTCGGATTCGCCGTTGCACAGCGATTTGCAGGAAGTACGCGAGATCGCGCAGAACACGCTGAACAATATCCGGAGCCTTTCGCAGGCGCTGCACCCGGTGCTGCTGGAAGAAGCGGGGCTGGAGAGCACGCTGGACTGGTATGTGTCGACAGTGGAAAGGCAGAGCGGGCTTGTGCTTCACTACGAGAAGTCCGGCGAACGTTTTGCGATTGAAACTGGTGCCGGAGTGCAGATCTACCGCGTGTTACAGGAAGCGCTGAACAATGTGAGCCGCCATTCGGGCGCCAAAGAGGCGTGGATCCGCTTGCACTTTCAGCCGACGGAACTAGAGCTGGAAGTGGAGGACCACGGCAAGGGACTGGCGCCCGCGGAAGGACAGACCGGAATTGGCCTGGTGGCGATGCGTGAGCGGGCAGAGATTCTGGGCGGAACGCTGAAGGTGATTGCTCTGGGCGCGGCGCCAACGAATGGGACAGGCACGCTGGTGAGATTGCGCATTCCGCGGGCAAAGGTGGAAACGCATGGCGAATAAGCTGAAGGTGCTGCTGGTGGACGATCACGCGCTGGTGCGGCGCGGGTTCCGGCGCATGCTGGAGGACGAGCCCTCTTTCCAAGTCGTCGGCGAAGCGAGCGACGGGCTGGAAGCGGTGCAGTGCGCGGAAAAATTGGAGCCGGATGTAATCGTGATGGACTGCGCGCTGCCGCAAATCAATGGCATCGAGGCTTCGCGGCGCATTCTGGCGAATCGGCCAGAGACGGCGATTTTAATGCTGAGCATGCACTCCGAGGACACGCTAATCCGGCAGGCGATGGAAGCGGGCGCCAAAGGCTACGTGCTGAAGAATGCGATGGACCTGGACCTTGTGAGTGCGATTAAAAAAGTGGCGAAAGGCGAAATCGTGCTCGATCCGCAGATTACGAGGAGCGGTGCGCTGAAGGGCGAACGGGACACGGGGCTGACGCCGCGTGAGTTGGAGATCCTGCAACACATCGTCGCGGGCAAGACCAATAAGGAGATTGCCGGCGAGCTAAACCTGAGTGTGAACACCGTATCGGTACACCGGGCGAACATCATGGACGCGCTGGGAATGCACAAGACGGCGGAGTTGGTGGTGTACGCGATCCGCAACGGGCTGGTCAACCTTCCGTGAACCGACGCGAGTTTATCTGGCGGGGAATGGGAGCGGGACTGGTGGCTGGGATGGCACCTGTTTCGTTGCCGGCTGCCGGGCCCGGATTTCAATTCACCGATGTAACGAGCGCTGCGGGAATTCACTTCGAACACAATAGCGGGGCATACGGCGGCAAACTCCTGCCGGAAACGTTGGGCTCCGGGTGCGCCTTTCTGGATTACGACGCGGACGGCTGGCAGGACATTCTGCTGGTGAATTCGATGGACTGGCCGGGACACAAACGCCAGCGCACCACACTGAAGCTTTACCACAACAACCGGAATGGCACGTTCACGGACGTGACAAAAGCCGCGGGATTGGATGTGGAAATGTACGGGATGGGCGTGGCCGTGGGCGATTACAACAACGACGGATTCCCGGACATTTTCATCACTTGCGTGGGGCAAAGCCGTTTATTCCGCAACACGGGCAAGGGCACATTTGTGGATGTAACGAAGGCGAGCGGGTTGGGAGGCAAGCAAGGCCTGAGCACTTCGGCGGTGTGGTTCGACTACGATCGCGATGGGTTGCTGGACCTGTTCGTGTGCAATTACGTGCGCTGGACGGCGGAAACGGATGTGTTTTGCAGCCTGGACGGTAGGAATAAGTCTTATTGCACGCCCGAAGCCTACCGGGGGGACACCTGCTGGCTGTACCATAACCGCGGGGATGGAAAGTTTGAGGACGTGACAGCGAGCAGCGGGGTCTTTGACAGTAGTTCGAAATCGCTGGGCGTGGCGATGCTGGACTACGACCAGGACGGGTGGCCGGATCTGCTGGTGGCTAACGATACGCAGCCGAACAAGCTCTACCGAAATCTGCACAACGGGAAATTCAAGGATGTGGCCGTCGAAGCCGGGCTGGCGTTCAGCACGGAAGGAAAGGCGCGCGCGGGGATGGGCGTGGACGTGGCCGATTTTGAGAATTCGGGCAAACCCGGAATTGTGATCACGAATTTTGATAACGAGATGATCGGGTTGTACCACTTCGTTGGAAGGGGCTACGACGACGTTGCCATGCAGGAAGGGTTGGGGGCAGCATCGAGAAATACGCTGGGCTTCGGCTGCGTATTTTTCGACGCGAACCTGGATGGGCTGCTCGACATTGCGATCGCCAATGGACATATTGACGAAACCGTTCGCAACATTCGCGGAAACGTGGGCTATGCGCAGCCCGCGCAGATGTTCGAGAACCTGGGCGGCAGGAAATTTCGCGATGTGGCGGAAGAGGTGGGCGGGGGGTTCGAGAAGCCAAAGGTGGGGCGAGGCTTGTCGGTGGGCGATTACGACCTTGATGGGGATTTGGATTTGCTGCTGACCACGAATAATGGCTCCGCGTATCTTTACCGCAATGATGTATCGAACTCCAATCGCGGTATCCGTTTTCATTTGGTGGGAACACAATCGAACCGTGACGCAATCGGAGCAACCGTACGAGTTTTTGCGCAGGGCCAGCAGCAGACACGGATGGTGCGAAGCGGCTCGAGCTATTTATCGCAATCCGAATTGCCAGTTACGTTTGGGCTGGGCAAGTTGGAGCAGATCGAGCGCGTGGTGATCGATTGGCCGAGCGGGAGGAGCGAGGAGTACAAGGGGCTGAAGGCGGGGAAGATGTTTCAAGTGATTGAAAGCAAGGGGATTAGGGAGAATTCACAGAGGTAATGCTTTCGCAGTATTGTCAGCAGGTTTGGCTGGCCATATAAAGGGCACAACTTTGATGTCGCTTCCCCAAGAGGCACAGCCTTCGCCAACTCAGGAAGCACCCCAATAAACTCTGCGGCCGGGTCACGATCCCGGCCGCATTTTTAATTGCAGAAGGTAGCTCGAACCTAAGAAGTGGGAACGGGGGAAACTGAATGAAACGCTGGCGCTCCCTAAGCGTTTTGGTTCTCGCAGTCACGGCTGTTTATCTCTACGCCCTACCAGCAGCAACCCTTACTTATGCAGCGGCAGTGCTGGCGCACACCGGGATCGGAGTGCTGCTGACGCTGGGCCTGGTGGTATTTTTGTTTCGCGGCATCGGGAAAGAGTCGGTGCTGGCACAGTTTGGGTGGGGGCTGATGGCGGCGGGCGCCGCACTGGGAGTTGCGCTGATTTATCTTGGCACGCCCCATCGGATGAAAGCGTGGCTTTACGCGCACATTGCGATTTGTACTTTCGGTGCAGTGTTGCTTGCAACCGCGTGGATGAGAGAACGCGGCTGGTTGGGCGCTGGTTTTCTGCAAGGGGCGCTTCGGTTCGCCGGGTTACTGCTTGTCATCGTGGGAATTGCCGCCGGGGCGTGGTGGGTGCGAAACGTGGCCTGGAATAACGCCTATCGCGTGGCCAATCCAGCGATTTCGCCAGCGACCATGGATAACGAAGGCGACGGGCCAAACGGGAAGTTCTTCCCGAGTTCCGCGCAGACAAAGGATGGCAAATACATCCCTGCAGACTACTTCCTGAAGTCGAAGGCGTGCGAACGCTGCCACGCGGATATTTACAAGCAGTGGGAAAGCTCGGCTCACCACTTCTCTTCGTTCAACAATCAGTGGTATCGCAAGAGCATTGAATACATGCAGGACGTTGCGGGGGTGAAACCCTCGAAGTGGTGTGCGGGCTGCCACGACCCCGCGCTGCTGTTCAGCGGGCTGATGGACACGCCGATCAAGCAGACGGTGAACCGGCCGGAAGCGCGCGCGGGATTGAGCTGCATGATGTGCCACAGCATCGTGCAGGTGAAAAGCACGATGGGGCAGGGGGATTTCGTTCTGGAGTATCCGAAGTTGCACGAGCTTGCGGCCAGCGAGAATCCCGTGGTTCGAGGATTGCATGATTTCATGGTGCGTTTGAATCCAGAGCCGCATCGCCGCGTGTTCCTGAAGCCGTTCATGAGGAACCAGGTTCCGGAATTCTGCTCCGGGTGCCACAAAGTGCACTTGGATGTGCCGGTGAACAGCTACCGGTGGGTGCGCGGATTCAATGAGTATGACAACTGGCAGGGCAGCGGTGTATCGGGAGAAGGCGCGCGCTCGTTTTATTATCCGCCAGCGCCAATGATTTGCGCCGATTGCCACATGCCGATGGTGCCCTCAAAGGACGAGGGAAACATCAATGGCTATGTGCACTCGCATCGCTTCCCGGGAGCGAATACGGCGGTCCCGTTTGCCAACGAAGATGCGGTTCAAATGGAAGCCAGCAAGAAGTTTTTGCAGGACAAGGAATTGACGGTGGATATCTTCGCGATCTCACCGGCCGGAAAGAAAGAAGGAGGGACAAGAGCTTCGGAATCCCCTAAGCAGGAACTTTCCACAACCTTTGCGGTTGGGGAAGAAGCGGAAGTATCACTGCCCACGGGCCCAGCGGGTGAAGCGCGTCCGATCACGGCACCGCTGGGACATGTGGATGCGGCGGTGCGGCGGGGAGATGACGTGCTGGTCGATGTGGTGGTGCGAACGCGCAAGGTGGGCCACTTCTTTCCTGGAGGAACGGTGGATGCCTTTGACGTGTGGCTGGAATTGCAGGCCGTGGACGACAAGGGCCAGACGATTTTCTGGAGCGGGAAGATCGAAGACGATGGGAAGGGTCCGGTCGAGCCAGGAGCGCACTTCTATAAGTCGTTGCAGATCGATGCACACGGCAATCCAATCAATAAGCGGAACGCGTGGGCTGGCCGCGCAGTGGTGTATGTCCACTTGATCCCTCCCGGAGCAGCGGACACGGTGCATTTCCGGATGCATGTGCCGGAAGGCGTGGGCGAACACATCACTCTGCATTCGAAACTCAATTACCGCAAGTTTATGTGGTTCAACACGAACTTCGCGTTTGGAGGAGTGCCGGACGCTTCGCAAGCGCAGGGAGAGCATACGCCGGACTACGATGATCGCAAGTTTGCGTTCAACGGTGATCTCTCTGGAGTTTCAAGCAAAGAGAAAGCCATTCCGAATTTGCCGACCATTGTCGTGGCAGAGGATACGAAGACGCTGCGCGTTCTGCCGCATTCGGCGCCGGTTCCCACACCCAAAGTGGAGTTGTCCAAAGACGAGTGGACGCGCTGGAATGACTATGGAATCGGGCTTTTCCTACAAGGCGATTTGAGAGGGGCGGAGCAGGCCTTCACGAAAATCACAGAGATGGACCCGCAAAACGCGGATGGCTGGACCAATGTGGGGCGTGTGCGAGTGCAGGAAGGCAACACCGAGGGCGCGCTCGAAGTGTTGCGGAAGGCGCTGGCATTGAAGCCGGGGCTGGCGCGCGCGAACTTCTTCTATGCGCGGGTGCTGAAAGAAGAAGGCAAATTCGACGAGGCGGCAGTTGCTTTGCGGGCGGTGCTGGCGCAGTATCCGCGAGATCGGGTGGTGCACAACGAATTGGGACGCGTGCTGTTTCTCCAAAAGCGCTATGCCGATGCCGTCAAGGAATTGCAGCAGACGTTGGCCATCGATCCGGAAGACCTACAGGCAAATTACAACCTGATGCTGTGCTACACGGGGTTAGGGGACGAAAAGACGGCCAGCGAGTACAAGGATCGCTACTTGCGCTTCAAAGCGGATGAGGCCTCACAGGCTCTGACGGGCGCGTACCGGCAGGCGCATCCCGAGGACAACAATGAACGCCAGGCGATCCACGAGCATGTGAGCGTGGCTCTCGGACCGGCATCACCGGTGAGGCACCCCGGCACAGCTGCGACGGCAAAGCAGAGGAAACCTTCGGCGGATGCGGGACGATAAGCGCTTTCACAGCTTCCCAACAAAAGGAAATCACCGATGACCTGGATCAAAACGATTCGCTTGGAAGACGACGAGCGCGTGCGGAACGCCGTGACGGAGCAGCGCAAGCTGTATCCGGTGGAATACGCAACGCCCGTGCTGATCGTGGACCACGGGTTTGAGAACAGCATTGTTGGCTCGCACAGCTTGTTTCCGCATGTGATGCTGCACTCGTTCAGCGCATTTGGAGCGCTGATGTCGCCGGATCTTCCGCTGCGGCGCGAACAGCACGAAATGATCACAACCATGGTTTCGGTGACGAACCGATGCTTCTATTGAATCGAATCTCACGCAGAGTTTCTGCGCCGCGTAACGTTGAATGAAGAGATGGTTGCGGCTTTAAGGAAGGATTTTCGTAGTGCCCCGATCAGCGAACAGGATAAGGTGATGCTGGAATATGTGGTCAAGATGACGCGCGATGCCACGCAATGCAGCCCGGAAGACCACAAGAAGCTGCGAGCGGTTGGCTTTGATGATCGCGGGATACTACAGATCACTTTGATAGCTGCATGGTTCAACTACATCAACCGGGTCGCCGATGCGTTGGGGGTCGGGCGCGAGGGGAAAGCGGAGAACACGTGAAGAGAAGCCTTATGGGAGTAGTGCTATTGATTTGTGGCGCAACGACTCTTGCGCAAGCGCCGAAGAATCCTGCAGAGGGTTCTTCCATCACGTTTCGCGATATCACGCAGCAGGCCGGGATTCACTTCGTTCACAACAATGGCGCTTTCGGGAAGAAATATTTGCCGGAGACGATGGGGCCGGGCGTGGCGTTCATCGATTACGACAATGACGGCTGGCAGGACATTTTTATTGTAAACGGCACGGACTGGCCCGGGCATGGCTCGAAGCACAGTACGCCGAAGCTGTACCACAACAACCACGATGGCACGTTTACGGACGTGACTCATAAAGCCGGGCTGGACATTGAAATTTTTGGAATGGGCGTGGCCGTGGCCGACTACGACAACGA
>Ga0187801_10000268_pt1 | contig 13212 bp, 10 predicted proteins | sample NC_wetland_sal_i_10_FD_132465 | JGI IMG/M metagenome (GOLD analysis project Ga0187801, IMG submission 132465) | Wetland sediment microbial communities from Neuse River Estuary, North Carolina, USA - Control_1 | ecosystem: Environmental > Aquatic > Freshwater > Wetlands > Sediment | place: USA...
ACACGCCCACGCCTTCGCTCGAGAGCTCCACCGCGCGGAGGATCAGCACCAGCTCGGCACCCTCGCGCAGCACCATCAGGAAAACGAAGGCTCCGATTCCCCAGCCCGCGGCGCGTGTCGACTTCTGGGCGTATGTTTCCACGCGCTGCTCGATTTCTTTCTTCAGGCTGCGGGCCACGCGGTTCATCCACACGATCATGGTCACAACCAGCACGGCGGCCAGCAGCATCAAAACACCTTCAAAGCCGTCTTCGCTCACGCGCCATCGCTGGAGCAGCACCGCCGCGGCGAAGCTGGCTCCAAATGCGAGGAGCACGCCACTCCACACGTACGTGGCAAGCGCACGGCGGCCGGTGCGGTTTAGATAAACGAGGACGATGCCGACCACGAGGGCGGCTTCGACGCCTTCGCGGAGAGCGAGCAAGAGAGCGGAAAGCACAGGAGGCTCCAGTTGAAACTGAGTTACAACTGCCAAAGTGAGTCTAGCCTGAGACCCGCGCAAAATCAAGTGGTTTCAGCTTTGGTCTCCCGCTCCGCGCTCGCCTCATTCCCTGTACAATATCCTTCTATGTTTCGCCGGCCATGCGCGCACGTATTCCTGCTGGCTTTCGCGCTCTCGACTCTCGCGGCACTTCCTTTGCCGGCGCAGACGCCTTCCAGTGCTTCCTCGAAGCCCAACCAGGCGCAAAACTCGACGAGTGCGGCCGCTGCCGCGATGCCGCCGGATTCGGCAGTTCCCAAGCCTCCTGCCGTTGAGCCCGACCCGAGAAAGGCCAGAGAGGCCTTCAAACAAGGCCTCCGAGCGGAACATGACAGCGATTGGGAGACTGCGTATGCCAACTATTCCGACGCCGTGGATTGGGCTCCCGACAATAAGGAGTACTTCCTGCACCACGAATTTGCCAGAAGCCGCTTGGTGCAGGAGAAGGCTAGTCTCGCCGAGCGCGAGGCGGTCTCCGGGCGGCTATCCGACGCGCGCCGCGAATTGCTCTCTGCCCGCAATATCGACCCCACCAATCGCGTCATCCAGGATCGCTACGCGGAATTGACCGCCTATCAATCCGGAGTTCTTGAGCGCGCCATCGCGGAACCCGAACTCGCTGGCGAGGTCCGCATGGACCATCAGCCGGGCACGCGCGACTTTGATTATCGCGGCGATACCAAAGCCGCCTACCAGGAAATCGCGCGCAAATTCGGGGTCGAAGCCGCCTTTGACGTGGACTTGCGGCCGCGGCAGATTCATTTTCGGACGTCGGGCCTCGATTTCCCCACGGCCCTTCGCGTCCTTGGCCAAATGACCGGGACCTTTTGGCGGCCACTGACGAAACATCTGTTTTTCGTCGCCGAGGATACGTCACAAAAACAGAAGGAGTACGGCATTTCCATCGCGCGGACCGTCTTATTGCCGAGCTCCGAAACCCCGGAGGAGATGACGGAAGTTCTGCGCCTCGTACGCGAAATCGCCGGCATCACGCGTTCCGATCTCGACACCCGCACCGGCACGCTGACCATGCGCGCTTCGCCCCAGGCCATGGCTGTCGCGACCAGCGTTATCGAAAACCTCGAACAGCCCGGCGGCGAGCTTGTCCTCGAAATCGAGATTTTGGAAGTGGACCGCAATTACGCGCGCGACCTTGGGATTAATCCTCCGGAAACGGCAAAGACCTTCACGCTGAGCAAGCAGGAGGTTGAGGAAGCTTTGTCCTCGGCGAACGGCCTGGCCACGGTGCTGCAAGAGGTATTCGGGACGCCCTCGTCATTGAGCGGGCTCACGACGTCGCAAATCGGCTCGCTGCTTGGCTCCGGACAGGTGAACCTGACTTCGCTTCTACCGCCGCTGATCGCCTTCGGCGGCGGCTACACGACGTTCCTTGCGACGCTTCCGGGGGCGGCCGCGAATTTTTCCGAGATGCTTTCGCTCGTTCGTCACGGCCGGCGCATCCTCCTGCGCGCCGAAGACGGTCATCCTGCCACTTTCTTCGTGGGCGACCGCGTTCCTGTCACGCTCGCGCAGTTTTCGCCGAGCCTAGTCGGCGCCGGTGGCGGCATCCCCGGAGCGTCCACTGAGAATTTCCCGATTACGACTCTCGATACCGAGGTTGCGCCGGTCTTCATTGCTACGGGCGTTCTCCTCAACACCGGGAGTAATCAGGATCTGGTCGTCGCCAACAACACGAGCAATACTCTTTCGATTTTCCTTGGCGACGGAACCGGTAATTTCTCTCAGCCCACTCCAGCCACCATCCAGACCGGCGTCGCGCCCGTCTGGATTGCCACCGGAAACTTCAACACGAATCCCGCGAACCCCACGAGCGACATGAATCTCGATCTCGCGGTGGTCAACCAGGGCGATAACACGGTTTCCATTTTCTTGGGCAATGGCGACGGCACGTTCAAGGCCGCGGTGCCGCCGACGCTCTCGACCGGGACGGGCACCAGCCCTGCTTCTGTAGTGGCAACGACATTGACCTCGAGCGGGTTCACCGATCTCGCGGTGGTCAACCATGCCAACAACACGCTCATGATTTTCCTCGGCAATGGCGATGGGACATTCAAGACGCCGACTACCGCCGCCGGGACGATCATCCCCACGGCAGCGGGGCCTTCCTCCATTGCCGCAGCTGATTTCAACGCCGACGGCAACATGGATGTGGTTGTGACGAACCAAGTTGCGAACACCGTCTCCGTCTTCCTCGGCAACGGCACTGGGACTTTCCCGACCCGCACGGATTATCCCACCGGCAATTCCCCCGTCTTCGTCGCCACCGGCGATTTCAATGGGGACGGAATTCTCGATCTCGCCGTCGCCAATAACGGGGCACCCACCAGCACACTTACCGGGAACACCGTCTCGATTCTCCTTGGCCAGGCCACTGCCACCGGCACCGCCGCCGGGACATTCACGAACAAGGTGGACTTTCCTGTTGGGAATGGCCCGACCTCGATCGCGGTCGCCGATTACAACGTCGATGGCCGCCTCGATCTTGCCGTCGCCGATGAAACCGATAACGCAATTTCTCTTTTATTGGGCCTCGGCAACGGCCAGTTTGGCCCTTTTTTCGAACTCGGGGTTGGGACTGAGCCTGTTTCGATCGTTACAGCAAATTTCAATGGCGGCACGAATCCCGACGTGGCCGTCGCAAACAAAGGGTCGAATACTGTTTCCGTGGTCCTGAACGATACTACTTTTGGCGCCGGAAACGCCCTGCCCGAAACTCCTTTCCCGGGTGTCCAGTACCTCGATATCGGCGTGAAGGTGAAAGCTACCCCGCGCATTCACGACGACAGCGAAGTAACGCTGCAATTGAATTTCGAAATCAGCAGCCTATCTACGCAGTCGTTCAACGGCATCCCGGTGATCGCCAATCAAGCCATTACGCAGACCGTCCGCCTCAAGCAAAACGAGACCACCGCCATCGCCGGGATTCTCCAACCCCAGCAATCAACCCTCCTCGGCGGCAGCCCGGGAATCACGGGCCTGCCCATCGTCGGGCTCCTCGGCAGCACTCAAATGATTCAGAATCAGGATAGCGAGCTACTCATACTCATCACACCGAGGACCGTGGAGCTCTCCGCTCGAAAGGATCACGTCGTCTACGCCGGGCACGCGCTTGAAACGGTCGGCTCCTTTGGTCCTGGGCGCCGCGAACGCGAAGGGGAGCAGGTCCAGCCGCAACCCCAACCGTTGACAGAGCCTCCGCTTCAGCCTCAGCCTCAGCCCCAACCACAGCCGCAACCACAACCCCAACCACAGCCCCAGCCTGAGACGGAGCCGCCGCGCCCATAGAGCCTCCGGGCGAATTCCGCCGGGCCAACATATTTACTCCGCTTGCGATTGAAAAATGTTTCGAGGAAGGAATTCCGCTAGGCCGTGGCTTCCAGCACAACCACCGGCTGATAGGTCCGTGGCACCACGGGCTCTGCGATAGCAATTAATTGTCCCGCTTGATTGAATACGCGCAAGCGGGACGGTTTCCACTCACCGGAATCGAGCTGCGCCGGAGCGCCCTGTGCCGCGGTCGTGACTCCCGGCTGAATCTGTGCGAGCGGCAAATTGAATTTCGCGCCATGCCGCACACGTTTCTCGATCACGGGCAGCACGGTGGCGCGCGGAAGTTCCGGCAGCAAGTCCTCGAGCCGGATCACGCGCTCCGCCAGCCGTCCCGCTTTCGCATCTTCAGCCAGCTCCGCGAGCGGAATGGCCTGATCGAGCGTGAATTCACCCACGGCCGTGCGAGTGATTTCCGCGAGGTGCGCGTTTGCCCCGTGCAGTTTTCCCAGGTCGTCCGCGAGTGAACGAATATAAGTTCCCGCGCCGCACTCGACCACGAATCGCGCCACTGCGCCTTCCACGCTCGTGAGCCGGAATTCGTACACTTCCACGTTCACCGGCTCGAGTTTCACAGGCTTGTGCTTCCGCGCCAATTCATGCGCCGGTCGACCGTGAATTTTCTTGGCCGAATATTGCGGCGGCGTCTGCTCGATGCTGCCCACAAATTTCGCCGCAAGCCTGGCAATCTCCTCGGCGTCGAGCAACGGCGCCGAATCGGGCCCGAGCGGCTCGCCATCGGCATCATACGTATCGGTGGCAAAGCCGAACCGCACCGCGCAGGCATAGCGTTTTCGCCGGCCGGTATAAAACCGCGCCAGCCGCGTTGCCCGGCCCAGCGCGAGCACCAGCACTCCCGTCGCCAGCGGATCGAGCGTGCCCAGGTGCCCGATCTGCCGAAACCCCGAGAGGCGGCGCACGGCTTCCACCACGTCATGCGAGGTCCTGCCGCTCGGCTTATCGACTACAAGAATCCCATCGAAGGGAGGAGGCTGTGGAATTCGAGGCATCAGATCAGATTTAATTCCGTGGGATTTCTGGTCGTGAATGGGCACCGTGCATAAGGATGTGGTGTCGCGAAAAAAACGGCCCGTCGTGCTATCGCGCTTCCCCGGCTACGCTTCCCCCGTCTCTTTGGTTCTTCGAAGCAGTTGGTCAATGCGATTGCCGCGCTCATCCGATTCATCCAGCACGAAAATCACTTCCGGCGCGCGCCGCAATCGCAGCCTTTCAACCAGCTCGTGCCGCACGTACCCGGAAGCCGCCTTCAAGCCCGCGAGTGTGGTCGCCCGTTCGGTGTCATCTTCCGCCAGCTGCACGAACACGCGTACCGTGCGCATCCCGGGCGCCAAACGCACTTCGGTGACAATTACCGTCCCCGCCAGACGGGGATCTTTCAGCTCGCCCGCCAGCATCAGGCTCACCTCGTTCCTGATTTCCTCCGCAATCCGCTCCGCACGATGTCCGTAAACCATTATTCGCCATCCTCAAAATATTCAATTTCCCGCGAAATCAGGTCGCGCCCCAGCACTCGCTCCGATTCCAACGCAATCGCTTCCAGCGATTCTTCCAGATGCTTCCCGTCGCCCGATATGCTCACTACGCCCACGCGCGACCGCTGCCAAAGCTCCTGATGCTCCAGCTCGGCGACGGCCACATTGAAGTGGGCGCGCAGCCGGTCCTTCAAGCTCCGCAGCACCTGGCGCTTGTCTTTAAGAGACCGGGCATCCGGGATGTGAATTTCCAGGGTGAGGAGGCCGATTGGCATTTTAGCCCCCGGGATTTCAGGGGAAGCGCAAAAACTCAGAATCTAAATCAGTTGCGGCGCGCCTCCGCGCTTTCCTGGGCGCGCGCTCGATCCGCCACGTTGAGCAATTCCGGCGCGGCGGTCTTCTCCATCTTGAAGCATTCCAGAATGTCGCCCACTTTCACGTCGCTGAAATTCGAGACGCCCACGCCGCACTCAAAGCCCTGGCGAACCTCGTTGGCGTCTTCCTTGAAGCGCCGGAGCGAGCTGATTCTGCCCGTGTAGATGACCACGTTGTCGCGCAGCACGCGCACATCGGCGTCGCGTTTCAGAATCCCATCCTGCACCGAGCAGCCCGCGATCGTCCCGACGCCCTTCACACGGAAGGTATCCCGCACTTCCGCCCGGCCCAGATAGGTTTCCTTGATGATCGGCGAGAGCAATCCGGCCACGGCCTTCTTCAATTCATCTTGCAGCTCGTAAATGATCGTGTAGGGCCGGATATCCACGCCCTCGCGCTGCGCCAAGTCCGACGCTTTTCGCTCCGGCCGCACGTTGAACGCCACCACGATGGCATTCGAGGCGGAAGCGAGGAGCACGTCTGTTTCCGTCACCGCGCCCACGCTCGCGTGAATCACCTTCAGCTTCACTTGGTCGTTCGAAAGTCTTGGCAGCATCTCGCTCAACACTTCGACCGACCCCTGCACGTCCGCCTTCACCACCACGGGGAGTTCTTTCACTTCCCCGGCCTTCAATTGCTCGTGCAATTGATCGAGCGTCAACCGGCCCGAGGACGCCGTTCTTGCGAGCGTGGCCTCGCGCTGTTTCGATTGACGGTATTCGACGATGTGGCGGGCCTTGGCTTCATCTGCCACCTGGAATTGATCTCCCGCTTCGGGCACGCCTTGCAGGCCCAGGACTTCCACGGGCGTCGAGGGAGCCGCCTTCTTGATGGGCTGCCCGCGATCGTCAAACATCGCGCGCACCTTTCCATACACCGCGCCAACGATGAATACGTCGCCCACGTGGAGAGTTCCGTTCTGCACCAGGACGGTGGCGACAGGCCCGCGCCCCTTGTCCACGCGCGATTCCAACACGGTGCCGCTCGCCGGCGCGTCCGGATCGGCCTTCAATTCGCGCAGGTCGCCAACGAGCAAAATCATTTCGAGCAGCTTTTCGATATTCTTCTTGGTCTTCGCCGAAACTTCCACCATCACCGTATCGCCGCCCCATTCCTCGGGCATCAGTTTACGATCGGAGAGCTGGCGCTTCACGCGCTCCGGCTGCGCGTCCGGTTTGTCCACTTTGTTGATGGCCACGACGATGGGAACGCCCGCAGCGCGCGCGTGATCAATGGCTTCTTCGGTCTGCGGCATCACGCCGTCGTCTGCGCCCACCACGAGAACCACGATGTCCGTCACCTTCGCGCCGCGCGCGCGCATGCGCGTGAATGCTTCGTGGCCCGGCGTATCGATGAAAACAATTCGCCGCCCGTCCACACGGGCCTCATAGGCACCGATGTGCTGGGTGATTCCCCCAGCCTCACCCGCGGCCACTTCCGTTTGACGGATGGCGTCGAGCAAGCTCGTTTTGCCGTGGTCCACGTGGCCCATCACGGTCACGACCGGAGCACGCGGCTGCAAATTCCCTGAGCGCTCTTCCTTTACCTTCTCTTCCTGCACGACCTGTTCTTCGAACGTCACCACTTTCACGATGCCGTTGAACGATTCCGCGAGGCTCGTCGCGGTCTGCGCGTCCAATGCCTGGTTGATGCTGGCAAAAACGCCGCGGTCCATCAGAGTTTTCAGCAAATCCTTCGCGCGGATATCCAGCTTCTCCGCTAGTTCGCGCACCGTGATTCCTTCCGTGACGGTCACGTCGCGAGGCTCGCGCTGAACGGGCGCCACTGGCTCGGCTTGTGCCGCACGACCAGGACCCGCGCCGGCCCGTGTCCGCACCGGATGCAGCTTGCGCTCGCCTTCGGCATAGCGCTTTTCAATTAGCGGACGGCCGCGAGAAGCGGGCGGCTTCCGGGCATAAAGCGGCTTCCCCGGCTCTGCCTTCGGGACCCCGGCGCCAGGCCTCTGCGTGCCGACCGGCCCTTGCCCAGGGCGGCCACCACCAGTACTCGGCCGCTGGGGGAATCTCGAAGGCGGCGCGCCCGGGCGCGACTGTCCCGGCGCGGGGCTCGGTCGATATTGCCCCGGCGCAGCCGCCGGACGCGCTCCCTGAGGAGCACTCGTTGTGGGGCGCGCGGGAAATCTTTGCCCCGAAGGCGGCGCAGTGCCGGGCCGTGCAGCGCCGGAGCTGCGGCTGCGGGGCGTTGAGCCGCGGGAGTCGTCGGATGTCCCTGCCCAGGGGCGGGACTTACGGGCCGCGCCGGAATGGCGGGCCTTGGCGGGGCAGGAGCAACACCGGGCTTGGCGGCAATCGGTGAAGCAGGCGTCGCCGCAGCGGGCGCAACGCCAGGCTTAGCAGCAGGGGGATGAACGGCAGCCGGAGGTGCTCCTCCAGCAGCGGGCGGTGCAGCGGCAGGCCGCACAGGGGCAACGCCCGGACGCGCGGGCGCACCCGGAGGCGCGACGCCCGGCACAACCGCGGGCTTCGCGGCGGCGCCGCCAGCAGAAGGAACAGCCGTCGCGGTGGGAGCCGCAGGCTTCGCTGCTGAGGGAGGCGCAGCCGCCGGGGCGGCTGGGCGCACGGGACGTGCCTTCGCTGCCTTGGCCTTCGCGTCTTTTTCCGCTTCCGCAGCCGCTTCCGCGGCAGCCAAACTCTGGAAATGCTTCCGCACCAGCTCGGCGTGATCCAAATCGAGAGAGCTCGAGTGCGTCTTCTTATCGTGGACGCCGATTTCCGGCAGGTAATCGATCAGCACTTTGGCCTTGATCTCGAGTTCCCTGGCCAGCTCGTTGATGCGGATTTGATTGGGATCTGACATTCGCCTCTATCTTTCGAAATTCTCCTGGGCCGTCCGGACACGCCCGGCCGGCACTATTCAGAATTCTTCAGTTTCTCGTCGCCAGCTTCGGAGGGCTGGTCCGAAGTCGTTTCTTCGTCCTTGTGCGTTTCGGCCGCCTCAGCCTCGGGCAATTCCACTGCCGCAGCCGTGGCGTCTGCGCCCATCGCCTCTGGTTCACTCGCCTCGACTTCGCTCGAATCCACTGTGTCTGATGATTCCTCCGTTTCGGGCGCGGACTCTGTCGCCGCCTGCTCCTCGCCTTCCACTGGGGCAGGGCCCGCAGTCGCCTGCGCTTCCAACTGCTCAAAATAGGTGGCCACGGACTGGTGGATCTTCTCGACCATTTTCTCGCCGATTCCCGGAATCTCGACGAGCTGCTCGGGAGTCATATCGGCCAGCTTCTCGATCGAGGTGATTCCGTGCGACTCGAGCTTCTCGATCGTCTTCGGCCCCACTCCCTTCAATTCCGAGAGCGCGGTTCCGGGAGCCGTCAAGGCCGCCATCTGCGCTTCAATCTCGCGCCGCTTTTCTTCCTCGCTCTTGATGTCGATATTCCAACCGATCAGCTTGCTCGCGAGGCGCACGTTCTGGCCCTTCTTGCCGATGGCCAGCGAGAGCTGCGTATCCTCGACGATCACTTCGAGGCGCTTCTCTTCCGCGTCCACAATCTGCACGCGCGTCACTTTCGCGGGGCTCAGCGCCTTTTGGGCGAAGGCGATGGTTTCCTCGCTGTAAGGAATGATGTCGATCTTTTCGCCGCGCAGTTCGCGAATGATGGACTGCACGCGCATGCCCTTCATGCCCACGCAAGCGCCAACGGGATCCACGTCCTTATCGCGGCTTTCGACGGCAATCTTCGTGCGCTCTCCCGCTTCGCGCGCCACCGCGCGAATTTGCACTGTACCGTCATAGATTTCCGGCACTTCCATCTCGAAGAGCCGCTGCACCAGGGCCGGATCGGCGCGCGATACGATCACCTGCGGTCCCTTGGCCGCACGCTCCACCGCGCGAATCGTCGTCCGCAGCCGGTCGCCCACATTGTAAGCTTCCAGGCGCGACTGCTCGCGCTTCGGCAAGCGGGCTTCCGTCCGCCCCAGATCCACAATGATGTCGGGCCCTTCCATGCGCTTCACGATGCAATTCACGAGTTCGCCGACGCGCGTATGGAATTCGTTGTAAATCGTGTCGCGCTCGGCCTCGCGCACTTTCTGCAAGATCACCTGCTTGGCCGTTTGCGCCGCGATTCTTCCGAGCACGTCGGTGGGCTTCGGTTCGGTCAGTTCTCCGCCGACCTCGATTTCCGGATTCTTCTTGCGCGCATCCGTCAGCGAGATTTCACGCAGCGGATCGGCCACTTCCTCCACCACCGTGTGCACCGAATACACGTCTATCTGCCCCGTATCGGGATTGAATTTTGAGCGGAGTTCTTCCTCGGTGCGGTAATACTTCCGCGCCGCCACCACCATCGCATCCTCGATGGCCGCGACGATGATCTCCGGTTCGATGTGCTTCTCCCGGCTGATCTGCTCGATTGTCTGGTACAGCAGACTCGCCATCCTTGTTTCTCCCTGTAGACCCTGGCGCCGTCTATTCGACGCCGCGCCGCGCTCAATCTCCGCGCTATAGCTCCACCTTGAGATTCGCCTTGCGAATCCCCGCGTACGGCACTGCCACTTCGTGATTCTTCAGCGCCAGCTTCACTACTCCATCCTCATAACCGGCCAGGCGCCCCTCGAAATACTTCTGATTCTCCACCGGCTCGTTCAGCCATACCTGCGCCAACCGCCCGACGAATCGCTCATAGTCCGCCGGCCTGATCAGCTTCCTATCCAACCCCGGCGAACTCACTTCCAGCACGTAGCCCGGTCCCGGTACCAGGTCCTCGACGTCGAGAATCACGCTCAACTGCTCGCTCACATGCTGGCAATCCATGTGAGTGACACCCAGCCCTTCCGGATTCTGCGAGCCAGGCAACCGGTCCAGATAGACCCGCAGCAGCCGCTGCTTGCCTACCTTCCACTCCACATCGAATATTTCGAGGCCATACGCGTGCGCCGCCCGCTCGGCTGCCTCGCGAATCTTCTCCAGGTCCATTCTCTTCTACGCGCGGGAGTTAACCCCGGCCGGAACCTCTACGCCCTTGGCCGTTTCTCGCGCCCAACAAAAAAGTGGGCTCGCGCCCACTCGTTCATGCGACCTATCTGGAAGCAACTTAGTATAATTTCCCCGCCCCAAAAACGCAAGACGCGACTAAGGGCGGCCTCTCGTCCCGTTGTTCGACAGCTGTTCCTGCGCTCCCGGCACGAAACAGACGGCCGAACGGGTCCTGAGTGGCCCGGCGGGTCGCTCGAACCCTTCCAAGCGACGAACCGCCCAGCTCCTTCATCCCATACCCAGCAAAAAACAATAGGCCCCTCCGGAGCATCTCGGCGGAGCCTATTGAAAAATCACAGTCCGTCTGATTACGGCTTCGGCGGTGTCTGCCCTGGTTGCGTTGGTGGCTTAGGCGCCGCCGGCTTGGGAGCCGCTGGCTTGCTTCCTCCGCCGCCTGCGCTCTTCACCGGATAGCTTTGATCGTAAAGCCGGATGATGTCCTGGGTCACGTCAATCTGGTTCGCCGCGTAGATCACGGGTGTATTCTGCGAGGAAGTATCGAAGATGATGGCATATCCGTTTTCGCGGGAGTATCTGTCCAGAATCTCGATCATCTTCCGGCCGATGTGGTCCACAATGTCCCGCTGCGCCTCGTTGAAATCATCCTGCGATTCCTGCTGCTTCCGCTGGTAAACGCGCGTTAGCCGGTCGCCATCGGCTGCCAGGCGGGCCTTTTCCTCATCGCTCAGCGTGTTCGACCCGGTGCGCAAGCGGGTTTGCAAATCCTCGATTTGCTTGCGAAGGTTCTCGAGCTCGCTCTGCCGGGGCGCGAATTGCGATTGCAATTCGGCGGCGGCTTGCTTCCCTTCGGCCGTGCTGGTGATGGCTACTTGCACATTGATTACTCCGACCTTCATCGGAGCAGCGCCTGTCGCGCCGCTCGACTGCGCCCGAGCGGCCGGCACCATCATCAGCAAAAGCGCCACCAGGGCTGGTCCTGCCATTCGAATCTTCATTCTCACTCCTTCATCCGAGTTTCCATGAGCGCAAACGATGCATTATAGCTGTGGCTCTCGAAATCGGTCAATTGGATTCCGCGAAAAGCAACGATCGCCGCCATGTCCTCTCTCCGGATTCGCCCCTGCGAGTGCCATCGCCCGCTCCTCCGATCTCCTCGGACACAAAATTGCGCAGACAACCGCCGGTCTAATGCGGCAGCGGAATCAGCAGCACGCGATCGTTATTCTGGTCCGCCACAACAGCAAGATTCATCTTCAAATCAATTGCCACCGAATATTGCTGTAGCTGAGAAAATTGATTCGAGCCCGGCAGCCCGAGGATCAGCCTCGTCTGCGGACCCGTCGTGCAAGTGATAGGCACCCCGCCGTTGTTGATTGGCGAGCAGGTGTACTCCAGCACGGACATCGTGTTGCTCGCCGAGTTCACCGTCACAAGCGTGCTCGTCTGAAAATTGTAATCGAGCGACGTGGGATTCACCCCCACGGCGACTATTGAGTTATTGAATGTCGTGCCGTCTATAAACACCAGGTTGTCCTGCAAGCTGTTCGCCACGACGAAAACCTGGTTCAACGGATCGAAAATCACTCCGGTTGGAGCTTGCAAATTATTCACGCGCTTGGCAATTCCTCCGCCTGTGTTCACGAGATCGACGCTGCTGTTTTGCGAAAATGTCGCAACTGCGGAAAAGATTGCGTTCGACAAGTTGACATTGGGATTCGGATCGATCGCTACCGCCCCCGGACTCTGATCCACTTGCCCGCTGGTGCCAGCGCCGAGTGGTGACAACACTACATCGACGAAGTTGACGGTGTTGGAGAGCGAGCCCGTGATTGCCGCTTGCAAACTATCCTGATCAACGGCCACGCCGTTTGGACCCATGCATGGCGTGCAATCACTCGTCTTGGCCGGTACGTTCCCAGTATCATCCACCACCGAGTAGTTGTCGCTCCCATTGTTGGCCACCACCGCCAGTCCGAGCCGCGGAATCACTGCCACTCCCTGCGGAGCCGTTCCGACCAGGACGGAGCTCGCAAGCGTCGGTGTTTCCAGAGTCCCGGTCGTCAGATCGATCAGCGCCACCGTCCCGACGCCCGTGTTCGTGACCACGGCGAGGTCGCGGTCGTTATCAACAGCCACTCCAAATGGAGCGCTTCCTGGCAAACCCGTGCTGACTGCCTGGACTACGGTCAGGTCCGTCACATTCGAAATCTGTCCCGGATTCTGCACCGCCACAATGTATCGGTGGGCCAGATTCAGCATCGCCGCAGGAACCGTGGTCACAATCTGATTCGGCGTCACCTTGACGATGTTTCCTCCAGGCAACGCGGTTCCATCCAGCAGTACCTGCGCGCCGCCAGCGAATCCCGCACCATTGATCGTCAGCGTTATCGGATTGGCGGTCTGCGCAAACGTCACCGGGGGGCTGGCCTCAATGATTTGCGGCGTTCGTATTGCCGCTCCCGACCCTAGCGTCAGTAAGGCAACCTGGTTATCTTGCTGGTTCACGATGAGGGCGCGATTCGTGCCCTGATCGACTGCGACGGCCTGGGGCTTATTCCCGAC
>Ga0187801_10000269_pt1 | contig 13210 bp, 6 predicted proteins | sample NC_wetland_sal_i_10_FD_132465 | JGI IMG/M metagenome (GOLD analysis project Ga0187801, IMG submission 132465) | Wetland sediment microbial communities from Neuse River Estuary, North Carolina, USA - Control_1 | ecosystem: Environmental > Aquatic > Freshwater > Wetlands > Sediment | place: USA...
ATGTCGGGCGGCACGATTTCATCAAGCAATTTTGCGGTGTGCACGATGGACTGGGGATTGGTACCAAGGAGGACACTGATCACGTTCTCCTGCAGAGCGATTAGGAGCTCATATTGTGGGATCGCCGCGGCAGCGGAGGCTTGCGCAGCCTCGGCGCGAGAAGTATCCAACTTGGAGGCGACGCCACCTTCATAGCGCTGCGTGAATAGTTTCAGCGTGTCGGTAAACGAAGCGGTTGTGTCCTTGGCGATTTGAAGTTGCAGCTCCAGACCGAGGAGATTGAAATACGCTTGCGCAACCTCGCTCGTCAGCGTGAGCATGACGCCACGGCGAGCTTCCTCGGTGGAGAGATATTGAGCGCGAGCGGCTTCATTGAGCCGGCGAATGCGGCCCCAGATGTCTGCCTGCCACGCGATACTGCCGGCGCCTAGAAAAGCGCCTTTCGTCGTTGCCGAGCCGGGAGCCACCGAGCCCAGGAATTCATTCTTGCCATCGCTGGCGCCAACAGCATAATTCACAAAAGGAAGAAACTGAGAACGGGCCACGGCCGCTATCTGGCGCGCTTGCTCAACACGGGAGACAGCGATGGCGAGGTCGTAGTTATTCGCGAGAGCGGCGTCGATGAGCGTTTTCAACTCATCGTCTTTGAAGACTTCCCACCAGGGAAAATCCGCATAGGAAGCTTGCTGCGCTGCACCCTCCGCGCCGCGGAAATCGGCAGGGACATTGACCTTCGGGCGAACATAGTTTGGACCCACTGCACAACCAGACAGAACAAGCGCTACCGAGAGGACCGCGGCCAGCAGCGTGTGGCATATCCCGCATGGCCTATAGCCGAACTGCGGTTCCGCTGAATTGGAGCTTCGCATAGTCATTGGACGTAAATGAATCTCCGTTTCATCCACTCTGGACTAATCTGCATGTCCAGGGCTAGGCGGAGCCAAGCCAGGCGTGCCGGCTTCCGGTGCCTTGAAACCTTCGACGCTTGCCCCTCCAAGCCGCTCAACCATATAGAACAGCGCGGGAATGATGAGAATGGCGATTGCGCTGGCAGCAAGCATGCCGCCAATGACGGCGGTGCCCATCACTTGGCGCGAGACGGCGCCGGACCCGGTCGCTCGCCACAGGGGTACGCAGCCGAGAATGAAGGCAAAGGACGTCATCAGAATGGGGCGAAGGCGGAGCTTGGCCCCTTCCAAAGCAGCATCCGAAAGCGAGCGGCCCTTTTCGTATTCGGCTTTCGCGAACTCGACGATAAGGATGGCGTTCTTCGCGGCGAGACCAATCAGCATGACCAATCCGATTTGGGCGTAGACGTTGTTCTCCAGCCCCAGCCCTGAATATTGCTTAAAGACAAGCAGATCGATGATGCGCCGCCCGAAAAGGGCCGCAAAAGCACCAAAGACCGCAATCGGGACGCTGAGAAGGACGCTAAACGGCAAAGTCCAGCTTTCGTAAAGCGCAGCCAGAATCAGGAAGGCAAAGAGGATCGACAATCCAAATATCGCGAAGGGCGAGACGCCCTGTTGTGCTTTTTGTTCCTGGAAGGACATGCCGAGATAGTCGAAACCCATGCCGGGCGGCATCTCTTGGGCGTACACCTCTTCAAGGGCTTTCATGGCCTGGGCGGAACTGAATCCACGTGCAGCGGTGGCGTTGATTTGCGCGCAGCGGTGCAGGTTGTAACGCATGGTGAATTCGGGCCCGTTTTTCTGCTCGATCGAAGTGACGGCAGAGAGTGGCACCATACTTCCGCCAGAGTTTCTGACGTAAAACTGGCCCAGATTGTCAGCCCGCGTGCGATAACTGCCTTCTGCCTGCGTATAGACCTGCCACTGGCGGCCGAAGCGGTTGAAATAGTTGATGAAGGCGCCGCCCATGAAAGCCTGCAAGGTGCCGTAAACGTCTTTCAACTGCACGCCCTGAGTGAGGACTTTGTCGCGGTCCACGTTCACGTACACCTGTGGAACCGAAGGAAGGAGGGTCGTAAATATTCTTGCGATTTCCGGCCGTTTGCGCGCGGCCTCAAGAAACCGAGCTGTGTTGTTCGCAAGGAATTCGACATCATGCCCACCGCGGTCTTCAAGGATGTAAGTAACGCCGCCGGAAGCGCCGACACCGGGAATGGCGGGTGGGGGAAAAGCAACCGTGGTACCTTCAGGAAGTTTGCCGAGAACATCATTGAGGTGGAGGATCATATTAATGTACTGCGTGTCCTCGGTCTTCCGCTCGTGCCAGGGAGTAAATGTCACCCAGAAAAACGTGTTGTAGGTAGTCGCCACGCCGCTCAACATGTTGTAACCAATCACGGAGGTGACATGGGCGATGCCCGGAGTCTTCAATAGGAGATCTTCCACTCTTTGCGCGGCCGCAGAGGTGCGTTGCAGGGAGGAAGCATCCGGAAGCTGTTGGGCTATGAAAACATAGCCTTGGTCTTCATCGGGAAGGAAGCTTGTGGGCAGTTTACCGCCAATGAAGCCGGCCAGGACGGCGAAGCCCGCGAGCAGGATCACTGCAAAGGCCATCTTGTGAATGAACATGCGGCAGACATTCACGTAGTCATTCGTGGCGGCGGTAAACATGCGATTGAACCAGGCGAAAAACTTCCCTAGCGGGCCGCGGGCTTCCTTTTTTGGCCGGAGCAGCAGAGCGGAGAGAGCGGGGCTGAGTGTCAGTGCATTGAAGGCAGAGATGATCACCGAGACCGCAATGGTTACCGCAAATTGCTGGTAGAGACGCCCCGTGATACCAGGGATGAACGCCGTTGGAATGAAAACGGCGGAAAGAATAACGGCAATACCGATGACCGGGGCGGAAACCTCTTCCATAGCCTTCATGGCGGCGTCTTTAGGAGATAGTCCGTGTTCGATGTGGTGTTCCACCGCCTCGACGACAACGATCGCATCGTCGACGACCAAGCCAATGGCGAGCACCAGGCCGAACAAAGAGAGCGTGTTAACAGAAAATCCGAGCAGGGGAAATACCATGAACGTGCCGACCAGTGAAACCGGCACTGCCAGCAAGGGGATCAGAGTGGCTCGCCAACCCTGAAGGAAGATATACACAACCAGGATTACGAGGACCAAAGCCTCCAGGAGTGTATGTTCGATTTCCTTAATGCCTTCGGTTACAGGAAGAGTGGTATCCAGGGCGGTAACATAGTCGAGCCCGGGGGGAAAACTTTTCTTTGCATTTTCCATGAATGCGATGGTGCCTTTTCCAGCGGCGACCGCGTTGGAACCTGGGAGTTGGTAGACGGCGATCACGGCAGAAGGTTTGCCGTCCAAACGGCCTTGAATGTTGTAGACCTGAGCGCCGAGCTCAATTCTTGCGACATCCTTCAAGCGAACAAGAGAACCATCGGACTTCGCGCGAACAACGATCTGACCGAATTCTTCTTCCGAAATCAGGCGTCCCTGGGCCCTGACGGCATAGGTAAACTCCTGACCGCGTGGAACAGGCTCGCCACCAATTTGCCCTGCCGGATTCACGTTGTTCTGTGTCTGGACCGCGTTGATGATATCCGGCACGGTAATTTGGAGCTTGGCTAGCTGGTCGGGCTTGATCCAAATGCGCATTGCGTACTGTCCTGCGCCGAATATGGACACGCTGCCAATGCCAGGAACCTGGGTCAGGGCATCAACGAGATTAATGAAGGCATAGTTGGCGAGAAACTGCGAATCATAGGTGCCATTCGGGGAATACAAATCGAACAGCATCATTGGCGCGGCTGTGGATTTCTGGACGGTGACGCCAAAATTGTTGACCGCCGCGGGGAGTTGGGAAGCGGCCTGGTTCTGGCGCATTTGAGAAAGAATCTGGTCTGTGCTGGCGTCCGTTTTGATGTCGAAATCCACCGTCAACTTCATGGTTCCGTTGTTGGCGTTCAGCGAATACATGTACTCCATGTTGTCCACACCGCTCATCTGCTGTTCGATGGGAGTGGCAACGGACTGCTCGACGGTCAGGGCATCGGCGCCAACATATGTGGCATTTACCTGGATTTGAGGATCGGCAATGTTTGGAAATTGCGCTGTAGGCAGGCCCAGGACGGCCACCGTTCCGACAATCACCATGATGATGGAAATCACCATGGCCACAATGGGACGTTCAATGAAGAATTTATACATGATTCCGAGTTACTGCGGAGCGCCCCCGTTGGATTTTGCTGAAGTTGTCGAGCCTGACGAATAAGGTTTCGGGTTTACATGGATACCATCGCTGACCTTTTGCGTGCCTTCGGCGACCACTCGATCGCCCGGCTTTAAGCCCTGCGTGATGATCCACAAAGTGCCGTACCTCTCGCCCACCGTAACCGGGCGGATGTTCACCTTATTGTCGCTTCCCACGACGGCGATCAAGTACTTGCCCTGCACATCGGTGACGGCACGCTGGGGCACGAGCAGGGCGTCTTTAACGGTCAGGGCGACCGTACGAATATTCCCGAAGCCGCCCGGCCGCAAGAGTTTATTGGGATTCGGGAACTCGATTTGCACGAGGATGGCACCCGTGCTGATGTCCACCTGTCGGTCAAGGGCATAGAATTTGCCTTTGAGCGGATAAATGGCGCCGTCCGTCAGTTCCAATTCCCAGTTCAACCTGCCCAACGCTTGCGTTTCGGTCTCTCCTGCTTTTTCGGTTTCCCGCATGGCCTTGAGATATTGCTGTTCGCTGGGCGTGATGTTGGCCAGGATGGGATTAACAGTGGAGACAGTAGCGAGCGGATTTAAGCTTTGCGGAGTGATAAAATCTCCGACCTGGGCGGTCGCAATGCCTGCGATGCCATCGATGGGCGCAACAATGGTGCTGAATCCAAGGTTTAACTGCGAAGCTTCGAGGGCCGCTTGTGCCGAAGCCACAGCTGCTTTTGCCGCTTCCACCTGGGCTAGGGCAGACAGGTTGTTCTGGATGGCGTCATCAAGTTCTTGCTTGCTTATGGCACCCTGGGCCGCCAGCGGCGTATAACGCGTGACATCCAGTTGGGTCTTCCCCTGTTGGGCCTGAGCACGAGCAAGATCACCCTTCGCTTGTTGCAGCACCCCTTTAGCCTGGTCGACGGCGGCCTGGAAAGTGCGTGGATCCAATTGAAAAAGCGGCGTTCCTTTTTTCACGTACGCGCCGTTGACATAAGTCTGCTTCAACAAATAGCCAGCGACTTGGGCGCGAATCTGGGCGTTCACTTTGCCGGTCAGCGTAGCCACCCACTCTCTGGTAATGGGCACATCTTTTTGCGCGACTTCAACGACTTCCACTATAGGAGGGGCGGCCTCCACTGGCTTTTCCTTCTCGCATCCGGAGGAGAAGACCATTGCGGCCGCCAGGGCAAATAAAACAGATTTCCAGTGCTTCTGGGACGAAGGCAAAGCACGAACTGCTCTCGCACCAAGCTGAGTTTCAGGCATAAGGGTACCCAAGTTTTCTGGTTGGGCGTAGCCAGGAATCAGCGGACACCCTATCACGTTCTTAATTTTGAATAAAGATGAAATTGGCCGACCCTAGCCGCCGCCCATGATTGATTGTCCTGACGACCTTGAATCCGATCTGTCTCCAATGTCATCATGCGAGCAACGGATAGACTCACTCGCTCAAAACCGCGCACCATTCGTCCCCACAAGAACAGGTGACTGCTATAGGGAGCAGAAATGGCAAAACCAAAGCTGAAAAATATCCATAAATTCATCAAGCCATACGTGGTCACGTCGGGGAAAGACTTCTGGTTGAAAGACCATGATCCGGGAGACACGCACAACATCAAGTCCGAAGAGAAACCCGAAGTCAAGAAGTGGGTGGAAGAGAGTGTAGCGTTGCTCGCCCAACTTCAGGATGTTCTTTACGCCCAGAGCAATTGGGCGCTCTTATTGATTTTCCAGGGAATGGACGCGGCGGGAAAGGACGGCACGATCAAGCACGTGATGTCTGGCGTGAATCCACAGGGTGTGGACGTATATTCCTTCAAGGCTCCTTCGAATGAAGAACTGGCGCACGACTTTCTCTGGCGCACCAACCGATGCTTGCCGCCTCGAGGCAAAATCGGCATTTTCAACCGGTCCCCTTACGAAGAAGTGTTAGTGGTGCGCGTGCATCCCGAATTTCTGGAAAAGCAGCGATTGCCCGAAACTCTTCGTGGCGACCACTTCTGGAAGGAGCGCTATGAAGATATCGCCGCATTTGAACGCTACCTTACCCGGAATGGAATCGCGATTCGCAAATTCTTCCTGAACCTTTCAAAGAAGGAGCAAAAGAGGCGCTTCTTGGAGCGACTGAACAACGAGAATAAAAACTGGAAATTTTCGACGTCCGACTTGCAAGAGCGGAAGTATTGGGATAAGTACCAGGATGCTTACGAAAAGATGATCCGCAATACTGCTACGGAATACTCGCCCTGGGTTGTGGTGCCAGCGGATAACAAGTGGTTCAGCCGGCTCCTTGTAGTCGCCACAATTGTGGATGCCTTAGATGGCCTGAACCTGGAATATCCGAAACTGACGGCCGAGCAGATTGCAGCATTGAAGGCCGCGCGCAAACAACTCGAAAAGGAATAGCGGATGTGGTTCGGGCAATTTTTTGTTGATCCAGCAGCCCGGCTTAATTCTTAGACGGGCCAGCCGGATTGTCTGGAGAACCAGGGTCGGGGATAACCTTCAGCCGATTCAGTCCCATATCGTGAAAGAATGTCGGCCAATAGTTCTTGAACATGTTTGCCGCAAATTTCCAGGCCAGGTCTGTGCCGAAGCGCTCCGCATTTTTTGCGCCCGTTTGTTCAGAGACTGGCAAGTAGACATTCGCAAGTGCCTCTGACGCCAAGGTGCCTACTATGCTTGAAGTATTGAACGTGTCTTTCCCCGAATCAGTCCGTGTGACGAAGACTCGTTTCGCCGAGTATTTCACGCTGCCCCAAAGAGAAGGACGGTTTTGAGGGAAGAAACGAGGGTCTTGATGCAGCATGGAGGCAAGAACAAAAGTACTGAAGAAACTGTTCGAGGAAGCTCTGGCAATAGCCGCTCCGTAGCGGCCTCCATAAGCATCCCAGCCTTGCCCGTAGGCTGAGGGGACGTCTCTCGCCTGACTGTATGCGGCGCTGATTCCAGCCGCGAGAAGGTAAGGCGGAGAAATGCTCTGATTCATGAAAAGTCTGAATTTTCCGCCAGTGGTCAGGGGGCCCTCGCTGGTCGCGATGTCGGGGAATAAAATCGATTTGTTCGTCATGTAGCCTATAAATCGGGAGGTCGTCCCCGTGGCCGAATTCGGTGCGCCTTGCGGCTTGGGCTGTGGGGAATCCGGCATGGACGTGTTGCCGGTGCCCGCGCCGGCGGGCTTCTGCGCAAGCAAGCCCGTCGGGGCAGAGAGGGAAACACCCAGCAGCAGCCACCGAGAAACCCGCCAAATGGGACGGATGTGACTCTGACGAACCTTCATAGTGGCTTCCCCTCTCTGCCGATCACTATTCGCCCCGCGAAATGTTCGAACTTGGGAAGGGCCTGCTCTGCCTTGTGTTCCTCGCGCCAGGGTGTGATGTTCCATGCGTTTGCATAACCAGGATCGCCTTGAAGTGGCTGCAGTCAAGACAGGCAGAATGTGCGGGCGAAAGTATCACGGCTGGGGTATTCCCGCAACCAACTTCTGCAGGAGCCAGCCTCGAATCAGGCCGCGCGTACTGCATCGCCAACTGGCGCAAGTTGACGGAGCAAGGAGTCCCGTTTACTCTAGAAAGGTTGGAGTGCGGTTGCGAATCCTTTCCTTGCTGCTGCCACTTCCTGCAGTTCTCCCTTCGGCTGGGAGGTCGTCCAATTGGTAGGACTCCAGACTCTGGATCTGGCTATCCTGGTTCGAGTCCAGGCCTCCCAGCCAAATTTCACAGGATTGGACGAAGGCCTGTGACCGATTTCCGGATTCTCCCCAAGCTGCAGATCGAACTGATCTGGGGCGACTTCAAACAACTCCTAATTCTTTGATTGTCCGGCTATCTCCGCTGCTTTCTGTTCTTCTTGGTTGGCTTGTTCGGGGTGGCCGGTGCGCTTGTAAATCATAGCCATGCGCTGGTGCGGCTCCGGAGCAGGCGGGGCGAGTGAGGCAGCTTCTTGCAAGTAGCGGAGGGCTTCGGAATCCGCCCCCGCCCCCTCCGCCCGCCTGGCCAATTCAAGCGTGGACTGATAAAGCAGAGTCGTCGTGCTCACGTCCTGAGAATTGAGTTGGTGAGCGTGGTGAAGTGCTTGATAGGCGGGAAGCACCTCGCCCAAGTTCCACAGAACAGCCCCATAGAGTGCGTTCAAGGGAAACAAATCGGGCCATCGCTGGACGGCTCCCGCCAGAGGCCCGCGAGCTTCCTCGAATCGCTTCATTTGAAAATAGGTGAACGCCAGGTTGTACTGCATCTGCGGGGACTGTGGAACCAATTCCGCGGCCCTCTGGAGTGATTTCAGAGCTCTTTCAAGATCACCGTGCTGCCCATAGAGAATCCCCAGAGCCGTCAGCTTTTCGGCGTCATTCGGGTCGTAGAGTTGATCGCAGACTGTGGTTACCTTATCGCTTGGGCCCTTGTCCAATTCCTGAGCACATTCGAATTTCAATTGGCTTTGCTTGTCGCTGCGCGCTTTTGTTTCCTTCGATCGTAGAAAGGCCTGGGTCGCCTCCTCCTGACGGCCTTCTTTCCGGTACAAAGTGGCCAGCTCGTATTCCGCGCGAGAGTCGCCCGGATTCAGTTCGATCGCCTTCTTCAACCACTTTTCGGCGTCCGGGTTCGAACCTTGCTTCAGGTAAGCAGTACCGAGGTAGAACGCCGTGTCTGGGAAGGGCGGATGAGAACTCGCTTTGCTGAGGTTTGCAATTGCACCCTTGTAATTGCGCTGATCGAGATCAAGTCTGCCTAGGTAGTAGGAGATCCCTGGCTGTTCACCGGCTTCTTGGCGCACGGCTTCAAATTCGCGACGCGACTCGGCGGATTTATGTTGTTCGAAGAGGGCGACCGCCAGGGGGAATCGCGCTCGCATGACTAGCCCCGGATCGATCGCCAGTGCGGCCCGAAATTCTTTCTCGGCCACTTCATATTGCTCTTGCTTTAGCGCCTCGTACCCATTGCCCAGGTGAACTTCCAGCGATTCACCCGTGGGGGTCTTCTGGGAGTCCGCGCTTTGCCCCGCAGCCTGCCACCATGGAGAACTTCCTAGTAGCAAGACCAGCAGCAAAAGGAAGTTCCACCGCCAAGTCCGCAAGATTGTCATGTCGGTTCAATACTTTGCAAAATCAAGTGCAAGATTATCATAGCCAACTTCGGCATTTCCGATGGTACAGGACACGCAACCTTGACGCGTCCTGACCCCGGTGCTAGAGTGCGGCTTCCGCAGAAGAGTATCAGGGAGCATCCGTCTGAGTAGGTCTTGGAAGAAGCGCCGCCCCGTCGATCTTAGCCGCCGCAAATTTCTTCAGTATTGCCAGGGAGCCTCGATAGCCTTTTTCCCTGCGGGGATTCCTTTTCGTCCCTTCTCCCCTTTCTTTCTAGGAGAAAGTGCTGCAACGCCGAGCGAGTTGCAGCTCCACCCGGAATACCGGCTAAAAAGAGGGATAGAAGCGGTATTGCGCAAAGTCCCGGCCGGCTTCGACGATTTCGTCACTGAAAAATATCAGGATCAAATCGAGGCCATTTTCAGGGAATGGAGCTTGCAACTACGACAGTCCCCGCAGGATACGGCCGCTTTGAGCAAGGTGATGTCCGCTGGTTTTTTGGGTAGCTCGCTGAAAGCGGGCCAGCTGCGGACGACCAACGAAGAATCGCCGCTGAAAGTGTGGCAGGTCCAATACCCGTTAGAGCCTACCCTCGGAAGCGAAGCTTTTCTCAACGAATTCCGTTCTTCGTTCGACTCATTTTCAACACTGTTGACCGCGGAATTTCAGATTATCAGCATCCACTCTGAATCGCTTCCATCCTCCGCACTTGGGGAAGCCACGCCTCTTGTGACCGTTGTTCGCTTCGAGTTAGTGGGCACAGGCACCAGCTTCCACCGTGAGCAACGAGTGGGGCATTGGGAACTCCGCTGGGAGATGCTTCCCAGTGGTGCATTGCGGCTGCAAGAGTGGCGAGTTCTTGAGGAGGCACGCAGTCGCGCTTCGGCTCCTGTGTTCCTGGACATTACTTCACATGCATTTGGCGGCAATCGCTCATACTCTTCCCAGTTGATTCCTGGGACAGACTCCTGGCGAACCATCCTGGATGGCGCCAGCGGCATAGATATCTATGGACACAATGGAGTCTCCGTTGCAGACATCGACGGCGACGGCCTTGACGATCTATACATCTGCCAGCCAGCCGGACTCCCCAACCGACTTTTTCGAAATCACGGCGATGGCACCTTCGAAGACATCACGGACTCATCGGGACTTGGTGTTCTGGAAAACACCGCCTGCGCTTTGTTCGCCGATATCGACAACGATGGCCGGCAGGATCTGATCGTTGTCCGTACCACTGGCCCTCTTCTTTTTCTCAACCAAGGCGGCGGAAAATTTCTCCTGAAGCCGGAAGCATTCCAGTTTGCCAATCCTCCCCAGGGCACATTCACCGGCGCTGCGATTGCCGATTATGACCGCGATGGTTGGCTGGACATCTATTTCTGCCTTTACGCCTATTACCAGGGCACGGATCAATACCGCTACCCCATGCCTTATTTCGACGCAGAGAATGGGCCGCCCAACTTCATGATGCGCAATAACCGGGACGGAACATTCCGCGACGTGACGAAACAATCCGGCCTGGACCAAAACAATACTCGCTACAGTTTCTGTTGTAGCTGGGGCGACTACAACGGCGATTTCTGGCCAGATCTCTACGTTGTCAACGATTTCGGACGCAAGAATCTCTATCGGAACAACGGCGATGGCACCTTTACCGACGTGGCCCGCGAGGCCGGCGTGGAAGATGTTGGCGCCGGCATGAGTGGTGCGTGGCTTGATTTTGACAATGATGGCCGGGAAGACCTCTACGTTGCCAATATGTGGACAGCAGCCGGTATCCGCGTTTCCGAGCAAGAGATCTTTCAGAAGGATGCTGATCCGGAGGCCCGCGCGCTTTATCGAAAGCACGCGATGGGCAACTGTCTGTTCCAGAACAGCGGCGACGGCCGTTTCAAGGACATTAGTATGCGCTCTGGTACGGCGATGGGACGCTGGGCCTGGTCGAGCGACACTTGGGATTTCAATCACGATGGATTTCCGGACATTTACATTGCCAACGGAATGGTTTCGGGAACCACCCGGCAGGATCTCAACAGCTTTTTCTGGCGCCAGGTGGTCGCCAATTCTCCAAACGAGTCCAGGCCAAGCCATGAGTACGAGCAAGGTTGGAATGCCATCAACGAGCTCATTCGGTCAGACGGCACTTGGAGCGGTTTCGAGCGCAACGTCTTCTATCTGAATAATCGAGATGGAACCTTCTTGGATGTCTCTGGGATTATCGGGCTGGATTTTGTGGAAGACAGCCGGACCTTTGCGCTTGCTGATTTTGATAAGGATGGACGGTTGGAAGTGGTCCTGAAGAATCGCAGCAGCCCCCTGTTGCGATACCTGAAAAACGTACAGCCTGAGCTACCACCTGCTATCTCCTTTCGCCTTTCCGGGAAGAAGAGCAATCGCGACGCTATTGGCGCCAGAATTACCGTGGAGACGGAAGCGGGCCGCCAGACCCGCACACTCCGAATCGGATCCGGGTTCCTCGCTCAACACACGAAGGAGCTGTTCTTCGGCTTAGGCGCAGCAAAGTCTACTGTTCAAGCCACAATTCAATGGCCCAGCGGCCTCTCCCAGCAGCTGCAAGACTTGCCTATGAATCACCGGATCTGGGTTGAGGAAGGATTGCCGCCGTCGCGAATGGAGCCGTTTGCTAAGTCTTCAAGTCTGACTGCGACCGCAGCAGGCCCACCCACAATGGAAGTTTTGCCGCAGTCGGTGGAGACTTGGCTGCTTGTGCCGGTACCGGCACCCGAATTTTCTCTTCCCGACCCTGCCGGACAGATCGAAACTCTGTCTGCTCATAGAGGCAAGCCAGTGCTTCTCCATTTCTGGTCCGCGTCCCTGGCAGGCGCCCAGAAAGATCTGGATAAATTTGAACAATCGTTTAGAGGATGGGCGCGAAAAGGATTGCAACTGCTCGCGATCAATGTCGATGCGGTGCAAAACGAAGGGGCAAGCCAGGCTCAGGCGCCTCAGGGACATCATTCCTTCACGATTCTTAATTCCTCTCAGGATGTCATTGCTACGTACAACCTTCTCTTTCGCCAGTTGTTCGATCGCCATCGGGACATGAGCGTTCCCATCTCATTTCTGATTGATCCAGCGGGAAACATTGTGAAGATTTACCAGGGATCGCTTTTGAAGGAGCATATCGAGCCTGATTTTCGAAGCATTCCGCAGAACGATGCGGAGCGTATAGCAGAAGCCCTTCCTTTTGCCGGAGTGAGCGGGTCCTATGACTTTGGGCGAAATTACTTGTCGTTTGGCTTTGTTTTTTTCGAGCGCGGCTATTTCGAACACGCGGAGGCATTTTTCCAGCAGGCCCTCACGGACGATCCGAAAAGTGCCGAAGCCCTCTACGGCCTCGGCAGCGCCTACTTGCAACAGCAAAAGGCGAACGAGGCCCGCGAATGTTTTCAGCGTGCTCTCCAACTTCATGCCAGTTATCCGGGCACGCTGCCCAATTCCTGGAATAACCTGGGTATTTTAGCTGCACGCGAAGGGGAGTTCGATCTTGCCATCCAATATTTTCAACGCGCCCTTCAAATCGACCCCGAACACACCATTGCATTGCAGAACCTCGGCAATGCCTACCGACAAAAAAAGGACTGGGCTCAGGCCAAGCGCGTGCTTGAACGTGCCCTCGCGTTGAGTCCCGATGACCCGGAAGCAAATTACAGTCTCGGTATGGTTTATGCCCAACAGAATGACACGGAGCATGCCTACGATTATTTGCAAAAGGCTCTGGCTTTCCGTCCTGCTTATCCAGAAGCGCTCAACAATCTTGGGATTCTCTATCTGCATACACGGCGTCCGGAAGAGGCGAAACGCAGTTTTGAGCAGGCGATTCGCGTAGCGCCGGCGTACGACCAGGCGTATCTGAATCTGGCACGCGTCTACGCTATCGAAGGCAATCGCGAGGGAGCAAAAACCGTTCTACTGGAACTTCTCAAGCAACACCCCGATCATGCGCAAGCCAAAGAAGAATTGAAGC
>Ga0187801_10000271_pt1 | contig 13150 bp, 14 predicted proteins | sample NC_wetland_sal_i_10_FD_132465 | JGI IMG/M metagenome (GOLD analysis project Ga0187801, IMG submission 132465) | Wetland sediment microbial communities from Neuse River Estuary, North Carolina, USA - Control_1 | ecosystem: Environmental > Aquatic > Freshwater > Wetlands > Sediment | place: USA...
GTCATATCCAGAAGTTTGAGGGAAGCCTGCGCGGGAGTTTTTACGCGTGTGGCGAGGAGGATGGCGCCGGCACAGGTGCCGAAGATGGTGCCGCCTTTGGCGGAGAATTCACGGATGGCGTCGTAGAGACCTTCTTCCCGGAGGAATTGGAGTTGGGTGGTGCTTTCGCCGCCGGGAAGGACAAGGCCGTCGCAGCCGTCGAGGTCGGCAACGGTGCGGACCTCGACGGTGTCCACGCCGAGTTGCTGGAGCATGGTGGCGAGGGCTTCGAAATCACCTTGGATGGCGAGAATGCCGATTTTCATATTCCCTTGCCCGAAGACTGATTGTGAGACGCATCCTTCGTTGGGATCCTTCGGCCGCGGCAAAAAGGCGCCGCGACCTCAGGATGACAGACGCTTTCTTGCGGTACCGCTGCATTTGCCGCATCGCACCAGCTTGAGATCTGGCCGGTCTGAAGACCGGCCACTACAAAACCCAGAAGGCGGCGTCAAGCCGCCACTGCAAAACCGAAAAAACAAACCCAAGACCCAGGTGCAGAACCGGTTCTTGGGGCACCCACGGCCTGCACAGCTGAAGAATCTTGCCAAGCTGGGGCGCAGCAGTGCTGCGCCCCTACTGAAGAGACTTCATGGCGCTTACCAGCCGCGGGTGGCTAGGAGGTCTTTCTCCTCGAGCTGGCGAACGTCAATGCCGGGCATGGCTTCGCCCAGTTGCTCGTGGGCTTCGAGAATGGCCTTGGGATCTTCGAAGTGCGTGGTGGCCTTGACGATGGCCTTCGCGCGGGCTTCGGGATCGCTGCTCTTGAAAATACCGGAGCCGACGAAAACAGCTTCGGCTCCGAGCTTGCGGACGAGCGCGGCATCGGCAGGAGTGGCAATGCCACCTGCAGAGAAATTGGGAACGGGCAGCTTGCCGAGCCGGGCGACTTCACGGATCAGGTCGAGCGGCGCGCCATATTCCTTGGCTTTGCGCATCAACTCATCGTCACGCAGGGTGGTAAGACCGCGCATTTCGCTAACGATGGCGCGCATGTGGCGGACGGCTTCGACCACGTTGCCGGAGCCGGCTTCGCCCTTGGTGCGGATCATGGCTGCGCCTTCGGCGATCCGACGAAGCGCTTCGCCGAGATTGCGGGCGCCGCACACGAAGGGGACGCGGAAATCGTGTTTCCAGATGTGATTCTCCTCGTCCGCGGGAGTGAGGACTTCGCTTTCGTCGATGAAGTCCACTTCGAGAGTCTGGAGTACTTCGGCTTCGGTGAAGTGGCCGATGCGGACCTTGGCCATGACGGGGATAGTGACGGTCTTCATTATTTCGCGAATGACCTTAATGGAGGCCATGCGGGCGACGCCACCTTCCTTGCGAATATCGGAAGGAACGCGCTCGAGGGCCATGACGGCGCAGGCGCCGGCTTTTTCAGCGATGCGGGCTTGATCGGCGTTCGTGACGTCCATGATGACGCCGCCCTTGAGCATTTCGGCCAGGCCGACTTTTACGCGCCACTCGTTGGAGCCTTTTGCTCCATTGTTGTGAGCGCTTCCGTTTGGTTTCTTGATTGCCATGACACCTTCTCCTCTCAACAAATCGAAATTCACGAAATTGGTTTGCCGGAATGGGCTTCGGCGAAATGAGCCTGATTGATAATGACGAAGCGGCCCTTGCCGCGAGCGAGCAAATTCCCCTGCGCATCGCGAATTTCCGCGACGCGAAAACGGCTTCTTCCCTTCTCTTCTTCCTGCCAGCCCTCCACGACAATGGGTTTGTTGACGGGAACGGGCTTGCGATACTCAACGCTCATTTCCGCGGTAACGGCGCGCTCGTCCGAAAGTTTGGAAAGCTTACCCATGGCTTCATCGAGAACGACAGCGACAATGCCGCCGTGCGCGAAGCCACCCCCGCCGGCATAATTGGGGCCGAGAACGAACGAGCCGCGGGTGCGGCGCGTATCGAAATCGAGATCGAACGCGAGCTTCATGCCGGCGGGATTCGCGGCACCGCAACCAAAGCAGTGATTGGTTTCTTTCGGCTCGAGTTTGAGGATGTGCGTCATTTCCCTATCCACTTCATGCGAGCTGACCGGTCTAAAAACCGATCACTACATTAGCGAGAGCGGACCGCCTCAGAAGGCGGTCCCTACAAAACCTTTCGTCAGACTAAAGCCACGTGCGCACGCTCCGCGCGGCGCGAACCGCGCTGGCGCTTGCGCATTTCGACGCGCAGAAGATCTGAAAGCGTGGAAACGCCGCGGGCTATCTGTTTTTCGTTGAGGCTGGCAAAGCCGAGCCGCAACGTATTCGGCATGGGCGATTGCACATAGAAATAGCGGCCCGGGGCAAAGAGGACGCCGCGCTCACGGGCATGCATCATGAGTTCGCTGGCATCGAAGCCAGGGGGAAGTTCGAGCCAGAAGCACATGCCGCCTTCGGGACGGTTCCAGCGCACGCCCTCTGGCATGAATTTCCGCAGGGCCTCGTCCAGCGCGTTGAGGCGGTCGGCGTAGATCTTGCGCATGCGCGTGAGGTGCTTCTGGAAGAAGCCGCGCTTGAGAAACTCCGCGAGGGTAGCTTGGGCGAGCTGGTCTGTGTGCAGATCGGTCATCTGCTTTACCAGACGAAGGCGCTCGATCACGGCCGGCGGAGCAACGATCCAGCCCACGCGTAGGCCGGGAAAAGCGACCTTGGCGAAGCTATCGATATGAATGACGAGATTCGAGCGATCCAGTTGCTTGAGAGAGGGTAAACGCTCTTCGCGCGAGTGCAGGCGCGCATAGATGTGGTCTTCGACGATAGGAACTTGATGGCGGCTGGCAAGTTCAAGGACGCGGCGCCGCGAGGCAACGGGCATGGAAGTGCCAGTGGGATTTTGGAAGTCTGGCGTGAGGACGAGGAGCTTGACGCGATTGGCGGCAAGCGTGGATTCCAGCGCCTCGAGGTCGATACCGAGAGGACTGCCGGGTTCGGGGTGAGTGCGGACAGGAACACCGAGACAGCGCGCGTGAACACCGTTGAAGACGGCCGAGGCACCGGGGTAAGTGGGATTCTCGAGGACCACGGTGTCACCGGAACGGACAAATGCTTTGGCGATGAGGTCGAGTGCTTGTTGGCAACCGTCGGTGACGAGAAGCGAATCATCTTTCGCGGGAAGGCCATCGCGACGGAGAAGATCCAGGAGGGCTTCCTTGAGCGGCGCGTAGCCATCGGAGGCGCCGAGGTTGAGTATCTCCTGCCCTTCGCGGCGGAGAGCGGCCTGCGCGCAGACTTGCAATTCCTCTACGGGAAAGAACTCCTCCGCGGGACGAGCCATGACAAAGGACAAAGCGTTATGCGGAGCGGAGGCAGTGAGGCGTGTGAGGATTTCCTCACTCCGCTCATCGGCAAAGAGCAATTCCCAACGAAGGCCGTCCGTGTGGCCATTGAGGGTTGGGGGCGCAGGCGGAGTGATTTTGAGGCCGTTGCCGTTGCTGCGGATAAAGGTGCCGCGGCCGACATGGCCCTGGATAAGGCCTTCGGATTCGAGCTCGGCGTAGGCGTTGGCGACGGTGGTGCGGTGAACACCGAGGATTTGGGCGAGTTCACGGCTCGCTGGGATGCGGTCGCCGGGACGAAGGTCACCGGCGTGGACCAGGGAGCGGAGCTGGTCGCGCAGTTGGATATAGAGGGGAATATGACTTTCGGGCTGAAGGTGTAATGGCAGCATTGTCTCTCACCCTGGGGCTATTTTAGCAGAAATTGGCCTGTTGCAAGAGCCAATTTGTCTTTTGGTTGGGACCTGAGTTCAAGAGTTTAAAAGTTCAAAAGTTTAAGAGTTCAAGAGTTCAGGAGACAGGATTTAAGAGAGCGCAGAGTTCGCAGAGAAGAGGAACCTAAGTAACGGGCGGGCGAGCGTGCTATTCGATGCGACAGCTGTGCCTTGGTATCGTTAGCGGACCGCCTCAGAAGGCAGTCCCTACAAGAGGGCTAGGGATTTTGGGAGAAGAAGGGGTTGGTGATGGGGTGGTAGCCGAGACGACCGTTTTTTTCGTCTTCGGCGAGGTCGCGAATGCAAATACGGGTGAGGTCGCTGGCGTCACACTGGTACATCTGCTTGAGCGGGAGATCCTCCTCCTGGACATCGTAGGTGCCGGATTGCATGTCTTCGCTGTCGTCGACGGAAGCGGTGACGACGGGACTTCCCTGCTCCACACGGACACGGAACTGGCGCGTGGAAGGCTCGTAATTCGAAACTAAGAAACAGTGGCCGATGCAGGCGCGGTCGGGGACATGGAGATAGATGGTGCGGTACGAGTTGGGCGCAAAGATCGTGGCGAGAGTGCGGGTGCCGAAGGGAAGTTGCCGGGTGACGCGTTCTGCGTCGGCTTCCATGCGGTTGAGGAAAGCGGTGTCTTGATAGATAAAAGCGAAGAAGACGACAGCCACAGCGGAGTAGGAGAGAAGATGCCATGCGCGCGGCGGGAGGGAGGCAAGCCAGCAGAGAGCGAAGATGGCGGTGACGAGAGTTAGGCGCGTGGCCAGAGCGCCAATCCAGCCTTCGGCGGGGTCGGTATGGAGGTTTTCCGGGAGCAGCGCGGTGGTGCAAAAGGAGATCAGATAGAGTTCAAGGAGCAGGCGGCGGTCTTTCCAGAAGTCTGGGGGGCGCCACGCGCGGAAGGCGGCCAGGGCGGAGCTGAGGAGCGCGAGGATTGCAATGGCGCGGGAGAAGTAAGAATAACGATCGCCGAAGACGTGGAACTGGTCGGCGCCGGTCAAGCTCCAGAGGGGAACGGCGCGCCACTCCACTTCGTAGCCGGGATGGTGGGCGATAAACCAGCGTACGGCGAAACATAGAGCAATGGCACCGGCAGGGAGCAGCAACTTCGACCAGCCGGGAAGTTTCAACCAGAGGACGCGGTAGGAAGCGGCTCCAAGGAACCACAAAAATCCGAGGGGATGGGCGAGAAGCATGAGAGGAGCGAGAAGGACGGCCACGATGAGCCCATTTCTGCGTAGGTTCCAGACGAGGGACAGGCCAATGCAGGCCAGTCCGAGAGACAGATAGTAGTTCAGGAAACCCATGTGGAAGATGTAGCCGTAGGTGAGCATGGCGATGCAGGGCGAGAGAAACCAGGGAGATTGTGAGGAGGCGGCTTTCATCAGCGCAAAGAGTCCCCAGAAGAAAATCAGGACGCAGAGGGAGACGACGATTTTCTCAGCGGCAGCGAGACCGAAGAGTTTGGCAAGATCGAAGAGCAGGAGATCGAAGAGGACGTTGTCCCATTGCGTGACGACGTAGACGCCCGGAGCTCTTCCCTGTTGGACGAGTTGTGCGAGCCAGGCGTTGTAGACGTGGCTGCCGAGATCGCCGGCTTCGATGTGTCGATGCCAGAAGCACGGAACCAAGAGGAAAACGGAAATCGCGAGGACGGCCAAGAGATTCGGCGAAAGGTTGCGGAATGGGTGCGAAGCCGCAGGCGGCGGGGATTGTGGATGCTGGCGTTCTTCAATATTCACATTCGATGGAGAGGCCATTTTTTGGTATTTTAGCGCCCGATTGGGTGGAGCGCCTCCGGGAAATTGTTTGAACAACGGATGAAATTTCACATTGTTAAAGAACAGAGGGCGAGAAGAAAGGATCTTATCGCAGAGGGAACAGAGGGGCCACAGAGAGAACGGAGAAGCGGGGAATACAGAGAGAGCTTAGCGATGGAGTGCGAACTCGGTTGCGACGGTGGTGAGTAGGTTTACGCTGCGGACCGCCTCAGAAGGCGGTCCCTACGCGGAGAAACCCAAGAGCCCACGTGCAACACCGGCCCGTGGGGCACCCAGGCAATCCAAGGAGCCGGCAAGATGCCGGCGCTACAAAGGACTTAGCGGCCGGCTTGGACGTCGCCGAGGCGCTTGAGGCGGTCGCGCAGCTTGCGCTGCAGGGGCGTGGGAGTATTGGGATTGAAGGCGACGAGATACCAGAGCGGCTGCGTTTTGTCCTTGCTCAGAAAGGTGAGCGTGGACGCGTCGGCGTTGGGATGACGCGCAACGTTTTCGCGAATGGCACCGTAGGGGTGGCGCGCCAGACGGCCAAGCGTCTTGGCATTAGCGCGCGGATGTTCGCTGATCAGGCGAAGGAGATAGAAATCTTCCTTTGGAGCCTGCTTGGCAAGTTTTTCCAGCATTTCCGGCTTGGCTTCGGCGCTGAGAACGAGACCGATTTTTTCATCCCACGCGGTGTTGATATGATTGAGCTCCCGGGTGCGGGCATGGATGAGTTCTTCGAGGATGCGGCGTTCTTGCTGCATGCGGGCGATGGGAAGGCTGGTGCCCTCGAGCGAGTCGAGGACGCGGAGAAGGTGTTGACGTTCGCCAAACACAATTTGCGAGGTGCGCCCAATTCGTCCGTTTTCTTTTTCCTTATACTGCACTAGATCGGAACGTCGCATGGTTCGGTGCTCCCAATTCCCTTCCGGCACTTCACCAAAAGGGATGTACTGACTCGTCGCCTGCTCTGGAAGGCTCATGGTCGAAAGCCGCTTTCTGCTGAGGCTAAAATGGATTATGGAGTGAGGATGGGTTAGCGTAAAGTTTGGCGCCGGAACGCTGTGCCCGAAGTGCAACCGGCAAAAAAAGTCGATTCGAGGGAAACCAGGAAGGAATGGCGCATGACCGCGTTTGAAGAGCATCACGAAGACCTGGAGCGCTACGAGCAGATGTTTGGGAAAGAACGAGGGAGGCTGGCAGTGTCCCTCGACCGGATCACCAACGCGCTGGTGCTGGCGGGACAGCACGGCGTGTATTGCACGAGCCAGAGGAATCCCGCGGTGCCGGCGATGGACCTGCGGATGATTTCGCAGGAATTGACGCACGCAAAAGAGCTGATTCAGTCCGTGATGGAGGAAATGAGGAAAGCGCGGCAGGGGGCGGCAGGGAGTTCGAATTAAAAAGTGTGCTTGAGAATTGCGGTGAGATCCTTCGTTTGCGAAAGGCGCGGCTCAGAATGACAGCGAGCTTGTTTGGCGTTCAGTCGGGATGACGGGTAGGTGCATCTGGTGGGATTGGACGAGGAGGTTTGCGGCGTAAAAGCGGCAGCAAGCTGCCGCACTCCAAAAGACGCGAGCCCAAGAGAACCCAAGACCCACCCTCAAAAAACGAGGATGGGGCACCCGGCACCGTGTGCGGGGCGCAAGTGCGTTTCTAGCGTTTGGACTTGGGGAGGACGAATTTCAGGGCGGTGTGGGTGGCGCTGAAACTTGCGACCTTGATGTCGACGAGGCCCGCTTTGAGGCCAGCGGAGCGAACGTCGGATTCAGTGATGGACTTCTGCCCTTTAGGATAGACAATCCAGAGAGGGGTGGCGCCTCGTATTGATTTGGCGAGCGGCGGAACACGTCGCAGTTCCTGTGGCGAGTCGACAGCGAGAAAAATCCAAGGAGAGGCCTTCGCGACTTTGTTTTGGTTGAGCAGGGCGCCATGCTTTTTTAAGCTGGCGAGGAAATCGGCGGGAAATTTCCCCACAAGCGAGACAAGGGCGCCGGGCTTGACGCCGAGTTTGCCCAAGAGCGATTTGGGATTCGCGATTTTTTCGCGCCATTTTTCGGCTTGGAGGCCAAGTTCAAAGACCGCGAGGCCCTCTTTGGTGCGCACGTGCAGCTTTCCGTCTTGTGCTTGCACTGCGGTGATCGCAGAGAATGGGATCTTCAGAGGGGTGTCACCCCGAAAAATGATTTCCGAGGTTTCCAGAAGAGCCTTCCCTGAGAAAGCTTTCCCGGCGTAACGGAGCGTGCAAACGGCTTCATTCCCCATGACACACCTCCTACGTGACACAAGAGAAGGAAAAGCACGAACAGAACGGGAAAGAGGTTACTTCAAAAAAGGATTGGTGTCTCGCTCGTGGCCGATGGTGGTGCTGAGGCCGTGGCCGGGATGGACGATGGTGGAATCGGGAAGCTGCATGAGCTTGTCTTTCAAAGAGGAGAGGATCTGGTCGAACGAACCACCCCAGAGGTCCGTTCGGCCGATGCTCCCGGCGAAGAGAGTGTCACCCGCAAAAAGTTGCGGCTGAGCGAGAGTAGCGTTGTCTCCGTCACTGGGAAGGTAGAGAGAGACGCTGCCGGGCGTGTGGCCGGGAGTGTGGATAACGTTCGCGAGGAAGTCGCCCCATTGGAGGACATCGCCTTCCTTGAGGAGTTGGTGAATCTCGATCAGCTCGGGCGGACGCATACCAAGGAAGGCAGCCTGCACTTCCATGCCGCGATAGAGGGGGAGATCGTCGCTGTGCATCATCACGGGAGCGCCGGTGTACTGATAGAGCTTGGCAAGGCCGCCGACGTGGTCGATGTGAGCATGGGTGCTGACGATGGCCTTGACCTTGAGCTTGTAGCGGCCGATGAGGCCGAGGATGCGTTCGATTTCATCGCCAGGGTCAACAACGATGGCTTCGAGCGTACGGGGATCCCCGATGATGGAGCAGTTGCACTGCAGCATGCCAACGGGGATCTTGAGGTAAATCATCTCCGGGTTGGCAGCGTCGGGCAGACGGTGGGCGGGATTCATTTGGTTCACATACACCAGTATATCATTGGGCTTTGGGCGCATCATTCTAGAAGCATTCTGAATACGGGCCGTTTGTTAGACTGACGAGGAAGGCGAGGGGACGTGGAGTTACAGGCCGGAACATTGGAAACAGCGTTGAGCGAACTGCACCGCAAGGGCGGGGCGGAACTGGGCGTGTGGTTCGGGTGCGCGCTGCCGGATAGTTTTGGGGACTGGCGGCAAGAGTACCGGCGGCTGCATGAGAGCGTGGGACTGGTGGACAAGAATTACCGCGCGTACCTGGAGTTCACTGGGCCGGACCGGATGCGTTACCTGAACGCTATTCTGACTAACGACATCAAGGGGTTGAAGGAGAATCACGGGACTGTTTCGCTGTTTTTGAGCCCACAGGGACACATCCAGGCGGAAATTGAGACATATGCGCTGGGCGAAAAGCTGTTTTGTGTCTCGTATGCCATGATCCGCGAGCGGCTGATTCCGGCAATGGATAAATACATCATCATGGATGATGTGATGTTGGTGGACCGGACGGAGGCGTATGCAACCCTGGCTGTTGAAGGGCCGAAGGCTGCACGAGTTGCGGCGGCGGTGAGTGGAGTGGATCTGAGCGCGCTTGCCAACCTGGAGACGCGGGAAACGAGCGTGGGAGGAATTTGCTGCCGGGTGAGCAAGAGGTCGCCGGGAGGAGTAGGAGGAGCGGAATTTTTGGTGGACCGCGGAAGGGCGGCAGAACTCTGGGGAATCCTGGCGGAGGCGGTGCGCAGCGGAGGCGGCGGGCCGGCAGGGTACCAGGCGCTGAACACGGTGAGGCTGGAGCAAGGAATACCCTGGTTTGGATACGACTTTGGGGAGAAGCAGATTCCGCACGAGGCGGGATTGCAGGACTCGCATATTTCGTACACGAAGGGCTGCTACACGGGGCAGGAGATCGTGGAGCGGGTACGCTCAAGAGGACAAGTGAATCGAGTGCGGGTGAGCTTGAAGTTTGATGCCTCCACGGCACCCGCGGCGAACACCGCGCTGCTGGCGGAAGGAAAAGAAGTGGGGTTTGTTACGCGGAGCGGATTTTCGCCGAATGCGAGTGCATGGATCGGGATGGGTTATGTGCGGAGAGAAAGAGCTGCTGTGGGTACCGTGCTGGAAGTGGGGGAAGGAAAAGCGACTGTGATCGCGACGCCAATTGCGGGCTGCGGGTGAAAGCGATTCAGGCGGCGAGCAAGGATTTTATTTGCAGGAAGAGACGGGCGCGGTCGGTGGGGTCCATGGCGATAAACTGAACGGCGACGCCGCGATTTTCGCGGAGACCGCGGACAATGGCCCTGGCACGCACTTGACCGACCGGCAGATCGAGCAGGATTTGTACCAGGCAGCGCAGCGGCAGAACTTCCTTAGTGCGCAGGAATAACCCGCCAACCCCCAGACTCTCCACGAAGGAAACGCCGCGGCGGGTACCCGCCTGCCAAGCCGCAACCACAGTTTTCGGGGGCTTCACTCGGGGATAGCGTCTCTGCTCAGGAGCGAACATAGCAAGGTTTTCACCGCCCGTCATTTTAGCGGGGCGGTATGTCTCGGTCCAGTAAAGATTCAATCAAATTCGAATTTGGGCGGGCGCTGGTCCTTGCCAACGCGGCCGGCGGCGATATCTGCCTTGAAATAGTTTTCGCCGCGGATGGGGACACCGGAAAGCCGTCGAAGAATGGCGAGCTGGCCGACGTGATTCAGCACGTCGGCGAGAGGACCCTGGAAAAGTTTTTCGGGGGAGGCGTGAAGCGGCTCAGTGCCAGCAAGATAGTCATCGAAGCGCTTGAGGGAATCGAAGAAGCGCTGGACTTCGTCGGGCCAGGGGAGGGGCTGAGAGTCGTGCCAAGCGGGCTGACCTTTGGCCATGGCGAGGGCCCAGTCAAAAAGGTCGCCGATGTGCGCGAGAATCTGGACAGGCGTGCGGCAATTCTGGCCCGCCTGGAAATCGACGTAGCCTTGCGGGGCGTCACGAATGATTTTGCCAGCGCGATAGGCGATGGTGGCCAAGGAATGGCGGAGAAGGTCGCGAGCGCTGATGGTGTCCGGAAGCGTATCCATGCTAAGGATAAAACTAGCAGTTTGAGCGCAGGGAGAAAAGGAATTTTGTTTGAGCACCGCGGCGCAGGATGAATTCGGGGATTTGGATTTGGGTGGAGAAGGATCGAATTGAGGAGTCGGTGAGTTGGCGGTCCGCCTCAGAAGGCGGACCCTACAAAACAAGGAAGATCAGGCGAGGTTGAGGGCGCGCTTGAAGGAGCCTTTTTCGGACTCGATCTTTTTCTGGAGCTGGAGAATAGCGTAGAGGACGGCTTCTGGCCGCGGCGGGCAGCCGGGGACGTAGACGTCGACGGGAATGACCTGATTGCAGCCCTGAACGATGGCGTAGTTGTTGAAGACGCCGCCGGAGGTGGCACAGGCACCCATAGAAATGACCCATTTGGGCTCGGGCATCTGGTCGTAAAGCTGTCGAATGACGGGAGCCATTTTCTGGGAGAGGCGGCCGGCGACGATCATGAGGTCAGCCTGGCGCGGAGAGGGACGAAACACCTCGGCACCGAAGCGAGCCAGGTCAAAGCGGGAAGCGGCCATGGACATCATCTCGATGGCACAGCAGGCCAAACCGAAACCGAGGGGCCAGATGGAGCTCTTGCGAGCCCAGTTCACAGCCTTGTCCAGCTGCGTGAAGATGATGCCTTCGTCTTGCAGCAGCTTGCCGAAATCGTCGGGTTTGCTGAGGGTGACGCTTTTGCCGAGGGTGGTTTCCATGATTACCTCAGGTACGTCTCTCATTTTGGCATAGCTGGAGCGGCGTGACAAACGGGGGCGCAGAGAGTTTGGAATCGGGGATTGACAGGGCGCAGCGACAGGACTATATTCAACCCTACGGTTGAATATAAATGGTCACGGTTGCCAGCTCCGCGCTTAACCTCACCTTAATGGCGTTGGCTGACCCGACGCGCCGCGCCATCCTGGAACGGCTGACGTGTGGTGAAGCGCGCGTCACAGAGCTAGCGCACCCTTTTGCGATGTCACTCAACGCCGTGTCCAAGCACATTCGTATTTTAGAGCAGGCGCGTCTCGTCCGCCGCCGCCGCACCGGACGGGAGCACTTTCTCTCCTTCAATCCGGAGCCGCTTACCGGAGCGGCCGCATGGATCGAAGCGCAGCGCGCCATGTGGATGTCTCAATTGGAAGCACTCGATGCCTTGCTGCAAGCCGAGGATCGCGCGGCCGAAAAAGTTTCCCGGAAGAGAAGGTCGAAAGGAAAATCACTATGAGCACGGATCAAAGGGTTACGGTACGGGTCACGCGCCGCTTCACCGCTTCTGCCGAGCGCGTGTTCGATGCATGGTTCGACGCCAACAAAGTCTGCAAGTGGCTGTTCGCCACGAAAACGGGCCAAGTTGTGCGCGTCGAAATCGACGCTCGTGTCGGCGGCGCATTTCTGATTGTTGACCGGCGGGATGGCGAAGACATCGAGCACGTCGGCGAATATCAGGAGATCGACCGGCCGCGCCGTCTGGTCTTCACCCTTAGAGTTCCCAAATTCTCGCAGGAGAATACGCGTGTCACCGTCGACATTGCTCCCGTCGGCTCTGGATGTGAACTTACTCTTACGCACGAGGGCGTGCTTCCTGAATACGCCAGCCGCACGGAAGCGGTCTGGAACGGCATTCTTGACGGGCTTGCCGAAACCCTCAAGTGAAACCCTAGGGAATCGTCAAGACGATTTTCCCGAATTGCTTGGACTTCTCGAGATAATGGTGCGCGGCGATGCAGTCGTGGAGGGGCCAAACCTTGTCCACAACGGGCATGAGGCGGCCTTGGGCAACCAGCTTGAGGACCGTGCGTAACTCGGTCTTGGTGCCCACGTAGGAGCCAAGGATGGAGAGCTGGCGAGTGAAAAGGAAGCGGAGGTCGATCTTGGCGTCGTAGCCGGTAGTGGCGCCACAGGTGACCAAGCGACCGGCGGGGGCAAGGCTTTTGACGCTTTCGTCCCAGGTGGCCGTGCCGACGTGCTCGAAAACGACGTCGACACCGCGATTGTTGGTGAGGCGGCGGACCTCTTTAGCGATGGGCATGATGAAGTGATGAATAACTTCATCAGCCCCGATCTGCTTGGCTTTCTCGATCTTTTCGTCGTTGCCTGCAGTGGTGATGACATGGGCGCCGAAGAATTTCGCAATCTGAATGGCGGCGCTGCCGACGCCGCTACCCGCTGCGAGGATTAGGACGGTTTCGCCAGGTTGAAGCTGGGCGCGAGTGACGAGCATGTGCCAGGCGGTCAGAAAAACGAGAGGAACGGCGGCGGCTTGGACCCAATCGAGATTTTCAGGATAAGGCATGCAGTTCACTTCGGGGCAGCGGACGTATTCGGCGCAGCCCCCATCAACCATATAGCCGAGGCTGGTGTAATCGCGGCAAAGGTTGTCGTTGCCGGAGAGGCAGGCGGGACACTTGCCGCAGGTCACGCCTGGAGCAAGGACAACTTTCTGGCCGATATGGACGGTGTGGACTTCTGGGCCAATTTTGGCGACTTCCCCGGCTACGTCGCTGCCGGGAATATGCGGAAGCGGGATGGGAATGCCGGGCAAGCCGCGGCGGAC
>Ga0187801_10000273_pt1 | contig 13080 bp, 13 predicted proteins | sample NC_wetland_sal_i_10_FD_132465 | JGI IMG/M metagenome (GOLD analysis project Ga0187801, IMG submission 132465) | Wetland sediment microbial communities from Neuse River Estuary, North Carolina, USA - Control_1 | ecosystem: Environmental > Aquatic > Freshwater > Wetlands > Sediment | place: USA...
GACCGGCCAGCCCCGTTCGATCGGACAGCAGGATTTCCGGTCAAGCGCCGCCATCCCGGTGATCCCGACGGTCGCCTCGCTATCGTCCCTGGCGCCACACCTCGCGATTCGGGGCCGGTCCGGCTGAACCTGCCCGTCTCCTGTCCGGTGCTGCCGGTGTGCCACGACGACGCTGGCTGGTGCGCGGGATCCAGCACGTTCGAGCACTCGCCGGCATCTCTGGTTCTGACTTAGCGCGAGCGGTCCCGGCCGGAGGTCACTCACGCTGCCGAGCGGTTATCACCCTGTGTCATAACCGCTGGCTGCAGCTACCGCCCGAGATCCGCCTATCTATGCACGGCTGGTGCCGATCCGTCCGACCCCGCCGAGGGCGCGCGGAAATGGTCGTTCTGCACGCTAGGCGGCGCTGGTGGGCTGCTGACTACGTGGCCCGGGCTCAGGTCGGCTGGATGAGGCGGCTGACGATCCATGCGTGCTTGCCGACCTGGCGGACCCTGGTGAAGTCATAGTCCTCGAAAAGCTCGACTGTCGCGCTGAACAGGAAGCGCCCCTGCGCCTGGCGTCCGGCGGTCACCTCGGAGATCGCCTCGGTAAGCCCGCCGCCCAGGTGTGCGATCTGGTCCAGCGCGCCTTCCAGCGCCGCCCGGGCGATGCCCCGGCCGCGGTGCTTCTTATCGACGTAGATGCAGGTGATCCGCCAGTCTGGGCGTGGCGGGGCGTCCTTGTCATATTCGCGCCTGTGCTTGATGCCCGGCAGTTCTCCGGGGCTGCCGTACTGGCACCAGCCCTGCGCCAGGCCATCGTCATCGAGGACGAGCGCGGCATGGGCGCGGCCCGTCCGGACGCGATCTTCTTTGGCTGCGCGATGGTCGGGCAGCCCCCGCGCCTCATTGGTGGTCTCGCAGTGAAAGCCGATGCACCAGCAGCCGCCGAAAACCCCGTTGTTGCGATCGACAAGCTCAGCGAACGCTTCCCATGTTGATGCGTCGAGCGGCCGGATCGTGTATGGCATGGCCAGTCCTCCCGTGTGCGTCGCGCGGCCTGCTCAGGATTCCTCCGCCGCCAGCGCCAGGACACGCGCGAGCTCGGCCGGCGCGCTGATCATAGGCCAGTGACCGGAATCGATATCGGCAAACGAGAGGTCCTTGCTTTTGGCCAGCTCGGGGACCTGGCCGCGCTCGATCCATTCCCTGGCCTGGACCGGAGTGAACTCCGGGCAGACCAGGACCACTGGGATGTCATAGCGGCGATCGTCGGCCAGCTTAATCACCCCGCTAATGACCCCTTCCGGTACCGGGATCGCAGCAGAGGTGAAGGCCTGCCTCGCGGCGTCATCCAGGTCGGCGGAGTCTGGCCCTTCGAACTCGCTCCAACCCGGGAAGGGCATCGCGCCGTCCTGAATGGGAAGGCCGCTGAAGTAGGGCTCGCCGTCCGCGCACGGGAAGCCGCCGATAAGCGCGATCTTGCTGACCTTGCCGGGGCGGGCGTCAGCGGCTAGCCACGCCAGGGTGCACGCAGCGGAATGCCCCACCACCATGGGCCGCCCGGCAGCAGCATCGACGGCCGAGACTACCGCCGCCACCTGATCAGCGAGCGTCGCCGACGTAGCGCCGTCACCTTGTCCCGGCAAGGTGACCGGCACGGCACGATGGCCGCGGGCCTCGAGCCGGGCGGCAACGCTGTCCCAGGCAGAACCGCCGAGCCACAGGCCGGCGATCAGCACGATGTCCATGTCAGTTCCCTTCCCACTATGAAACGGTTGCCCTGCGTGATCAGCGCGGTTTCCTGCCGCCGACGATAGCCGCGGTCCCGGACGATCGGCTTCCTGGTTAGCCTGCTTACGTGAAGACCGACCTGAGTCCCACCGGACGAGCGCTCCGGGTCCTGGAGCTGCTGCAGGCCCAGCCCGGCATCACGGCCGGCCAACTCGCGGCACGGCTGGGCGTAACCGACCGGGCCGCGCGCCGCTACGTCGCGATCCTGCGCGAGGCCGGCATCCCCGTGGAGTCATCCCCGGGCCCCTACGGCGGCTACCGGGCCGGCCGGGGCATCCGGCTGCCGCCGCTGGTGTTCACCGCCGCCGAGGCCCTTGGTCTGGTCATGGCCGTGCTCGACGGCAGCCACGCAGCCGCGGACACCGACGATCCGGTCGGTGCCGCCCTGGGCAAAATCTTCCGGGCGCTGCCGGAAAACGTCGCCCGGCCGGCCGCTACCATGCGCCAGTACGCCTGCGCCGCCCCCGACCGCCGGGCCGTGCGCCCGGGCACCGACACCACCAGCACCCTGGTCGCCGCCGTCGCGGCGCAGCACCGGGTGAACATCGGCTACCGCAGCGAGGCTGGCAGGCAGTGGCAGGAGGACGTCGACCCATGGGCCGTCGTCGTCCGGCACGGCCGCTGGTATCTACTGTGCCACTCGCACCGCGCCGGCGCAGTCCGCGCCTACCGCATCGACCGAGTCCAATCAATCGCCGTAACCGGCGAGCAGTTCCGCACACCCGATGACGTGGACTACATCGATCTGCTGGAGCAGCATCTGGCGGCCGGCTGGCAGTTCGAGACCAAGGTCGCGTTCGAGGCTCCCCGCGACACGGTCGCCCGGTATGTCAGCCCGCCGATGGGACGCCTCGAACCCGCCGGCGGTCACCGATGCGTCCTGACCGGCACCACCAGCAACCCGTCCATGTACGCCGGGGAATGGCTAGCCGCGATCCCGATCCCGTTCCATGTCCAGGGCGGCCCCGAGCTCCGCGCCGCCGTCGCGGCTGTCGCCGAGCGGCTCACCAGCGCCCTGAGCACAGCGCATCCGCCGCAGCAAGATACCCGCTCCCCAGATCTTCCATCACACATCGTCAGTGACAGTCAAAGACATGACCCTGCGGAGTAACCGCCCCACTGCCTGCAGGTATATGGCTCCAGGCGCGGCATCTGCACGACGGCCTGTCCGGCTACTGGGAGTCGAACGTGGTCACGCTAGCCAGCGGCGACCGGGTCCGGATCCGGGCCGTGGCCACGTCCGGCGGCCGCATCGTACCCAGCCTCCGCGAGTCCGACGCGGCCTGGTACGACCCGGGCCGGGACACGGCTAGATTCGTGTCCTCTTCCCGGGCGTGGCCGGGTATCCAGGCTTCACCCCGGAGCGGGCCGTGCTGGCCACATTCGGCCGGCCCGGATCTACCACATCGGCGCCTACATGATCCTGGTCTCGAACACGAACCTGCTGACCGAACTCGCGCGATTACCGAACACCGACCCCGCAACGGAATGAATCCCCGTGCCTTAGCACGGGGAGCGCCAGCTACGGCAGCGGTTCCTGGTCGGCCGCGTTACCCGGGCCTGTCGCTGGCAGCTACTGTGGGCGGGGCGCGCCGAGGTCGGCGAGCAGATTCTTGTCCCAGATCATGATGGTGTAGTCGCGGAAGCGGTAGATCCGCGCAGGCCGACCGAAATCGGCCACCGCGATCCGATAGGGGATCGCTAGGACCGTGTCGCCCGCCGTGGTCGAGACGACGAAGTTGGCGTAGTGCAGCCGCCGGTCATACCACGAGGCCTTCGACTGGAAGGCGTCGGGGTGCGCTCCGGACCACCAGAAGTGCGTGACCAGGAGGTGAACGCGCCCGCCGGTGTCGAGCGTGGTGACGTTCGCATTCGAGCGGGTAAGACCCGTCTTCAGGTGGTGGGCGACAAGCCAGTTGGCGAGATCTTGATCCTGGGCGGGAACTGCTGGCTGCGCGGCACCGTATCCGAGAGCCGCCAGGTAGCAGGCCAGGATCACGCCCAGCGCGGGCACCAGCCTCAGCCGCACAACCTGGCCGGACAGCAGCCTCCCGGCAAGGACCGCACCCAGCGGCAGCACAGCGACGATCTGCCGGAAAGCGTACGTGTCTCCTGGCAGCGTACTGAACGCGAAGGCGGCCAAGTTAATGATGATGGCCACGGTCAGCACCTGGACAACGATGTCATCGAGCCGGAAGAAGCGCCAGATCGCGAGCCCCAGCGCCCATCCGGCCAGAGCGAGGCCGACCAGATGTACCACCGCGAAGGCCGCCGCCACTCCAGCGTGCAGACCGGAAAAGTCGGCGCCGTACGGTATGAGCACCCCGTGGGCCGTGATCCTCAGATTCTCAGGGATTGCCCTCAGTGGGGCCAAGGCTGTAGGCAGCGGGCTGACTGCGTAACCGCCGAGCCGGTTGATCATGTGGACCGTGAGCCAGGCCATGCCCACCGAGGCGATGGCCGCCACCGCGAGCGACACCTCGTACCATCGCGAGGTTAGCCGCTCACGGCGCACCAGCCCCCGGCAGATACGCACAGCGCACACCAGCACCAGTGGCACGACCGCAACGATCACGGCGATCCTGTCCCCGATCAGTACCCACCCCAGCATCACCGCGATGGCCGGCGGCACGTACCAGCGCCGCGGTGCCCGGTCCAGCACCAGCCAGATCACCAGCAGCAGCACTTGCGTGCCGGTATGATCCGGCGACAGGAGCAGGATGAACGCCCCCGGCCACAGCTGCGGCGCAACCGTGATCCCGGACGCGATCAAGACGCGGACCAGCGCCTCCCGGCCTTTCGCCCGGCCCTTGGCCAGCAGGCCCGCGAACAGCACCAGGAGCGTATAGGTGAACGCCGCCGCCACGTGAACCACGTCAGGTCCGAGCCCGCGGATCAGCTCCACGCCCATGTACTCGGGCAGTTCGGTCGTGTAGAAAGACACATCCGACACCGTCCAGCCGCGCAGCAGCGGGTTGCCGTGCAGCATGTCCCACGCCTGGAGCGCGGTTGCCGCGCCATCGGACGTGACCGCTTGCGTCTCGGACAACCGCCGGTAGCAGAAGAACAGCGTGACCCCTGCCACCACGTAGGCGGCCATCCATGCCCACCAGGCGAGCTTCCGCCACGACCGGGCCGGCGGCACTTCTGCGGTACCGGCCTCGCCCGCCACTTCCGCTGTCGGCTGCCCCATACGGACCCCGTCAGTGATCCCGGTTACCCATCGGTCATAGTGCCATACGAAGTGGTCACAGGTCGCTAACCATGATAGCGGCCCTACTGCTTACAGCCCTCTGGCATAAGCCGGTGGACAACTCAGGCAAATCCCCACTTGGCCTGTGCGGCGGGTGCTCCTCCTCTGCCGCCAACGCGGCTGGCCCGTCCACGGCGTCGCGCGTGAGCGCCCGGAGCTGGGCGATCTGCGTACTGTTGCCAGCAGGGCCGGTGCGCCTCTCAGCTGCACGGATTCGGCAGGGAGACTGGAGCCCTTCCCCAGCGCAGTGCGCCGGAGTGGGCGTTCTCGCCGGAATCGCGAATGGACGGGTCGCCGGGCCGGACGTACCGTCGGACCCATGGCCGCTCCGACTTCCGCCCCGCGTGCTACCGGCGACGACTTCTGGGCCGACGCCGACCGGCACCTGATCCGCTACGCGGGCGCCGGCGCGTTCACCCGCGAGATCATCGACCATGCCGTCGGGAGCTTCCTGTTTACCGAAGACGGCCGCAAGATCCTGGATTTCACCTCCGGCCAGATGAGCGCGATCCTGGGCCACTCGCACCCGGAGATCGTCGCCACCATCACGCGACAGGCGGCCAAGCTCGATCACCTGTTCAGTGGCATGCTCAGCCGACCCGTCGTCGACCTGGCCCGCCGTCTGGCCGAGACACTGCCCGCACCGCTAGAGAAGGCGCTCCTGCTGACCACCGGGGCCGAGTCGAACGAGGCGGCCATCCGGATGGCAAAGCTCGTCACCGGCAAACACGAGATCGTCTCGTTCGCCCGGTCCTGGCACGGCATGACACAAGCGGCCGCGGGCGCCACCTACAGCGCGGGCAGGAAGGGTTACGGCCCGGCCGCGCCCGGCAACTTCGCCATCCCCGCGCCCTATCGATACCGGCCTGACTTCACCACCGCTGATGGGGAGCTCGACTGGCAGCGGCAGCTGGACTTCGGTTTCGACTTGATCGACGCGCAGTCGGTCGGCAGCCTGGCCGCCTGCATCGTCGAGCCGATCCTCAGCTCAGGGGGCGTCATCGAGCCGCCTCCCGGCTACTTCCTGGCGTTGCAGGACAAGTGCCGGGAACGCGGAATGCTGCTGATCCTTGACGAGGCCCAGACCGGGCTCTGCCGTACCGGCACCTGGTACGCCTTCGAGCGGGACGGCGTCGTCCCCGACATCCTGACCCTGTCCAAGACACTCGGCGCTGGCCTTCCGCTAGCCGCCGTGCTGGCCAGCGCCGAGCTCGAAAAGGCGGCGCACGACCGCGGATTTCTGTTCTTCACTACACATGTGGCGGACCCGCTCCCGGCCGCCGTCGGCTCCACCGTTCTGGACGTGCTACAGCGCGATCGGCTCGACGAGCGCGCCCAGCACCTGGGCGGCATCCTCCGGGAAGGCCTCGAACAGATCGCCCGCCGGCATCAGATCGTCGGCGACATCCGCGGCCGTGGCCTGCTGGTCGGCCTCGAATTGGTCGTTGACCGCCAGGCCAAGCGCAGTTCCGACGAGCTGGGCGCCCTCGTCACCAAACGCTGCCTCGAATTGGGCCTGCACATGAACATCGTGCAACTGCCCGGCATGGGCGGCGTCTTCCGGATCGCCCCGCCATTGACCGCCACAGAGGACGAACTCTCGCTCGGCTTGGCGATCCTCGACCAAGCCCTTAGCGACGCTGTCGGACGGCTCTGACGCCCGTTCGTGACTCGCATCAGGTACCGGCTGGAGGCACGGATCGCAGCTACCGCGGGTGAGCGTTCCGGACGTCAGCGCGTGAGCCTTCAGGGGAGACCAGCAGCCGTAGCGGCCGTACGTCCGGATGCAGGGCCCGGCTGCGTAGCCTTAGATTAGCCGCGTGAATGCTTCGTTCCTGGCCTTCCTCGGCGTGTCCGCTCTGGTCATCGTCGTTCCTGGACCTGACACGGCGGTAACGATCAACGGCACTCTGAGCGGCGGTCGCCGCGGGGGCGTGTTCACGGCGCTCGGCGTGTCTTGCGGTCAGGCGGTGTGGACCCTTGCGGCAAGTGCGGGCGTCTCGGCCTTGCTGGTGGCTTCCGAGCCGGCCTTCCGGACGGTGAAATACCTCGGCGCCGCGTACCTGCTATGCCTCGGGCTGCGCGCGATCTGGTCTGCGGTCCGGCCGGGGTCGGCCCCGTCGGCGTCCCCCAGCGGGCTAGCCCGGCGAGGTACCTTGGCCTGTTACCGTCGCGGCCTGCTCAGCGACCTCGGCAACCCGAAAATGGCCGTGTTCTTCACCAGCCTGCTGCCGCAATTCGGAGTCGGCTTCGCCGTCTTGGCGCTCCTCGGGCTGGTGTTCTGCGTGATGACGTTCCTCTGGCTGGCCTGCTACGCAGTGGCCCTGGCCAAGATGGGTGACCTACTACGCCGCTCATCGGTACACCGCGCACTCGACGTGGTGACCGGTACCGTCCTTGTCGCGCTCGGGGTCAGGCTGGCGACCGAGCAACCCTGAACCACGGCAAGAACCCCGCCCCAATCGATCACACCCCCATATACCGCCTGCGTGGACCTTTCTAGGAGCTGGGAAGGCGCCAGAAGTCTCCGGTGAGCCCGAGCCGATCGAGGATCGCCTGATTGCTGTCCGCGGTGTGCGGTCGCCAGCGGGGGGAGAGCCGATCTTCCCACCAGGCGTGCGCCAGTTCGCTGAGCTTCTCCACGGGGATCGTGGCGCCGGGTTCGCGCCCGGCGAGCCAGCGCTGGATATGCTCTCCCGACCGGAAGAGATTCATCGTGCTTCAAGTGAAGACGATGTCGTCCCACCAGCGGGCCGCAGGGACCAAACAGTGAAATAGCAGGCTTGCGTCATCAGGATGCTGATTTCGCACCGCGATCTCGATCGATTGCCCGCAGTCCGGGCAATACGTCTCGATCCGCCCTTCCTGATGGAGGGCGGCGCAGATGCCGAACGCATCCCAGGCGCAATTCCCGTACCACCACCGTCCGCCTGCTTGCACACGATAAGCAGTCGCGACTCCGGAGAACGGGTTGGCCATCGTGATGTCGCCAGTCGCTAGGTCGAGGACGAGCGCGTGCTCGGCGTGCAGCCGCTGCCAGCCGGCCAGGACCTCGGCTCGGTCGCGGTCGGCGGCAACCGCCATCTCCGCCGCCGTGGGTGCGCGGCCGAGCTCGACGAAGCGCGCATAGGTCAGGTTGCGCAGCTCGAGGTCGTCTTCATTCACCAGAGTTGCCGCTCCATCGGGACGGCGGTGGGCGCCGACCTGGCGCGCCGCTCATCTTGGATGTGACGCAATCACGACACCCGCGCTCGGTGCAGGGACCGATCCGGGGATCAGGGCAGCAGCAAACACCGCGCGACGGACCGATGATATTCCGCTGACGATCAGGGCCGGGGCAGAAAACGGCTCGATGGCGCCCCGCACCCGACACGTGGTGCCTAGATCGCTACCCGCCAATCCGGCGACGTCGGCAGACGGCTGTTCACAGACGCGTTGCCGGGCTAGCGCTGCAACCGGCCTGCAATGCCGGTATGCGACGCTCCGAAGCATCTGGCCGGAAGGAGCTATTGCTATGACGCACCTCACCCGCGGTCCCCTTCTCATGCGGGCGGCGCTGACCCCCGCGACACTGGTCCTGTTCGCGCTGGTCAGCGGATTCCTGGCCCAGGCTCCGTGGGCTACGGGCCTATGGCCGTGGCCGGCTAAACCGCTCTCTTACATCTTCATCGCGTCAATCCTGGCGGCGATTGCGGTCCCAGTGCTCTGGATAGCGCTGACCGGCGAGGCGGCCGCGATTCGCGCCGGAGCACTCGATCTGACTGTGATGTACGGCGGGATGTTCATATATGTCCTCACCTTGATCGGTAAGCCGCACGAGCCCCGGCTCTGGCCCTATGCGCTGGCCTTCGGACTTGCCGCAGCCGGGTCGGCCGGAGCGTTCCTCTTCGCGCGGCAAATCCCGTGGGCTGACCCTCGGTCGATGCCCCAGCCGGTGCGCTTGTCATTCGGCGTCTTCGCAATGGTCTTGATCGGAGCCGGGGGAGCTTTGCTGCTTCACGTCAGCATCTTTCCGTGGCAGCTAGGCCAGGAGACCTCGGTAATGTTCGGCTTGATCTTCTTGGGTGCGGCAACCTACTTCATCTGCGGCGTTCTCGATCCGCACTGGGGCAACGCCGTCGGGCAGCTGGCTGGATTCCTCGCGTACGACTTGGTGCTGCTTGCGCCGTATATCGAGCGTTTCAGCACCGCCCAAGGCGGCTCGCTCATCAGCCTGATAATTTACGTCGCGTTCCTTGTCTACAGCGGAACGCTGGCCAGCTATTACCTGTTCGCGTCGAAGGCGACTCGAATTCGCCTCGACTATATTGCTTCGGAGTCATTGCAGGAGCATTTTGGCTGATAATTATGTCTCGCACGGTCGTAATGGCTGTCCTGGTACCGAGTAATGCCGTCCTGTCTGTGTTATTTACGGTGCCACCTGCGCGGCTCCGCTGGCCGCGAACCGTCACTCGGATCCTCAGTGCATGGCGGCCAGGCGCAGGACGTAGGCCCGCTCCTCCGGCCCGAACCACGGCGGCGATCCTGCGGCGGCGTTCTCCGCGAGCCGGCCGGGATGAGCGGTGGCGGCCAGCGAGACGTGCACGCGCGGGTCGCTCAGGCCCCACTTGATCAGGGCCTGGCCCCAGGTCGTGATCCCGAACGGATGCAGCGGCGCGAGCTCGGCCGGGCCGGGCGGTCGGCGCACGAGCTGCCCCTCGCCCAGCGGACGCATGAGCAGCACGCCGAGCCCCAGCTCAGAAGCCAGCGGCAAGATCGCGCGCTCGACCTCGCGCTCGACCGGGTTATACGGCACCTGGATCGTGTCGAGGCGACCGGTAGCCATGAGCTCGGCCAGGTCGCCGAAGGCAGCCGCTGAGTAGTGGGTGGCTCCGATCAGTCCGACCAGCCCCCGGTCCCGGGCCGCTTCGAGCATCGGCAGGTGCGCGGACCAGGCCACCAGGTTATGGATCTGCATCAGGTCGACCCGGCCGCCATACCAGTCCACCGCACGGGCCAGCTGCGCCTCGCCCCGCTCCGCCGACGGAGTCCAGATCTTGTCGGCGATGACGACCTGGTCTCGGTTGGCGCCGAGTCCGTCCGCGAGCAGACGCTCGGCGTCGCCGTACATCGGTGAGGTGTCGATGAGCCGGATGCCGGTCGCGATGGCGGTGTCGAGGAGCTCGCGGTCCTGGCCGGCGGCGGCGGCGGCCTCGAGCCGCTGCCAGGTACCCAAGCCAACAACGGGCACGCTGACCCGGCCTCGGCCCAGGCTCCGGTTCTCCATGCTCGCCATCATCTCGCTTCGACACCTGGAAATCAGGCAACCTGGCGGCGGCCCGGCTGCTCACCGAGATGACGTCTTGTGCTCACGATGAATGGCGCTCAACACTTGAAGTCTGCTGGGGTGGGAGAGGGCGTCATGACCCAAGGTAAAACGTCTGATGGGGTCCGGACTGGGCCGGGGCGTGCGGGCCAGGTCGCCGGGGGAGCGGCCGGCGCGGCGGCGATGGTGCCGTCGGCGCCGCCGGGCACGCCGGTGCCGACGGGCCCAGAGGCGCCGGTCATGGGCGTACTGCGCACGATGCGGGCGATGCGCCGGCTCAAGCCAGACCCGGTGCCCAGGGATCTGCTGGAACGGCTCGTTGAGGCGGCTACCTGGGCGCCCAGCGCGTCGAATGGGCAGCAATACAGCTATGTCGTGGTCACGGACCGGGCGCAGATGGCGCGGCTCGGCGTGCTATGGCGCGACGTGCAAACCAAGTACCTGGCCGCGAGCGCACGGCTGGACGCCGGGGCCTTGGTTGACCCGGGTACGGCCGCCATGTTGGAGGCGGTCCGGTATCAGGCGGAACACTTCGATGAGACCCCGGCGGTCATCGCCGTGTGCTACGCGCGGCCGGAGGGTCCGCGCGATCTCCGGCTCGTCGCCGATCTGGCCCGGGCGGTCGGTCCCCGTTTCCTGCGCCGCCTGGCCAGCCCGACGGCGGCGATCGTGGCGGGCGCGAGCAGCAGTTATCCGGGCGTGCAGAACCTGCTGATCGCGGCCCGGGCGTTCGGGCTGGCGGCGAACATCACGGTGTGGCACTTCTTCGCAGAGAACGAGTTCAAGCGGGTCCTGGGCGTGCCGAAGCAGGTCAGGATCTACGCCCTGGTCCCCGTGGGCTGGCCGGCCGGAAGCTTCGGGCCGGTACGGCGCCGGCCGGTCGCTGACGTGGTGCACTGGGACCGCTGGTAGGCGGCGGAAGTCGCGAGCAGAGCCGCCCCGCCATACGGGCTGAACGATGACCCAGATAGCCGGGCGGACTTGCCGACGCCGATCAGCACCGCCCCGAACCATGAAGTTCTCCACGACCGTCTGACCCGGCCCCGAGGTCAGGCGTGGGACCGGTGCAGCGCGGGGTAGTCGGGGAACTTGATGCCGGCGGCGGTGTGAGTGGTGAGGTATTTCATCAGGTGCTTGACCGGCAGGTACGGCACCGTCTTGTAGAACCGCTGGAGCTGGGCGATCTTCTTGGCGGTGGGCGGAGCGAGGAAGTCCTTGCCGCCGCGCGCCTGCTTCTGGCCTTTTGCTCCGTAGGGTCGCAGCAGCCGTTCGTAGCGCTGGAACGCGGAGCGGCGGTCGCCGTCGGCCGCGGCCAGTTCCCCGGCCAGTTCCCCGGCCAGCACGTAGGCGGCGACAACGGCGTTGCCGGTGCCGTTCCCGCCGGGCCCGGGCGCGCACACCGCGTCGCCGATGAGCGCGATCCACCCGGCCGACCAGCGATCCAGGTGCACCTGGCTGACCGAGTCGAAGTAGAAGTCGGGCGCCTGCTCCATGGCTGTCATCAGCTCCGGCGCCCGCCAGCCCATGTCCGCGAACGCCTCGGCCACGATGCTCAGCGGGGTCCTGGTCCAGTGGCTCATCGGCCGCGGCCGGGCCCCGTCCGCGGCCGACCTCGCGGCCGCGCTGCGGGCCATCGCCGCGCAACTCGCCGCCGACCATGAACCCGACCACGAAGCCGAGCCCGTGCCATCCCCCCGGGACGGGTAAACCCCCCAGCCTCGCGATGCCCCCGCGTTGCCGCCCGTCCCGCGCGCGGGGTTAGCTTTCTGTTATGGCCGGGGATGAGGTGGAGGTCGAGGTCGGGGGGCGGCTGGTGCGGATCTCTAGTCCGGGCCGGGTGTATTTCCCGGCCCGCGGGGAGACCAAGCTGGACCTGGTCCGCTACTACCTGTCGGTCGGGGACGGCATCGTGCGCGCCCTGCGGGAGCGCCCGTGCATGCTGCACCGGTTCCCGTCCGGCGTGACCGGGGACAAGGTGCACCAGAAGCGGGTTCCGGCCGGCGCGCCACCGTGGCTGGAGACGGTGCGGGTGCACTTTCCCCGCTACGGTCGGCACGCCGATGAGCTGTGCGTGACCGAACTGGCCCAGGTGGTGTGGGCGGTGCAGATGTCCACGGTGGAGTTCCATCCGTGGAACTCGCGGCGGGCCGATACCGAACGGCCCGATGAGTGGCGCATCGATCTGGACCCCGGGCCGCAGTGCACGTTTGCCACCGTGCGCCGGGTCGCCGGGGTCGTACGCGAGGTTCTCGCTGAGCTCGGTGCGACCGGATGGCCCAAGACATCGGGCGGCAACGGCCTGCACGTCTACGTGCGGATCGCGCCGCGGTGGGAGTTCGGCGAGGTCCGGCGGGCCGCGCTGGCCTTTGCCCGCGAAGTCGAGCGCCGCGCGCCGGACCTGGCTACGACCGTCTGGTGGCGTAAGGACCGCGACCCCGCCCTGCTCTTCGTGGACTACAACCAGAACGCCCGCGATCACACCATCGCCAGCGCGTACTCGGTGCGGGGCGTGCCCGAGGCGACCGTATCGACCCCTATCAGCTGGGACGAGATCGACGAGGTCGACCCGCGCCAGTTCACCATCGCCACCGTGCCCGCCCGCTTCGCCCAGCTAGGCGACCTGCACCGGGGCATCGATGACTCCGCCTACCACCTGGACACCCTGCTCGAATGGGCCGACCGCGACCAGCTCGACTGACCGCGCGCAGACCAGCCCCATCGGTCGTCAGTTAACCGCCGATTCGCTC
>Ga0187801_10000274_pt1 | contig 13066 bp, 13 predicted proteins | sample NC_wetland_sal_i_10_FD_132465 | JGI IMG/M metagenome (GOLD analysis project Ga0187801, IMG submission 132465) | Wetland sediment microbial communities from Neuse River Estuary, North Carolina, USA - Control_1 | ecosystem: Environmental > Aquatic > Freshwater > Wetlands > Sediment | place: USA...
GCCGTTCACGGCGGGTTCACTGCGGCCCGCCTAGGACACATATCATGGCCGTCGTGTACCGATTCGCCTTGGGCATCCCTCTGCTCGCCTCGGTTATCGTGATCGCCGCCGCGCGCGGCGAGGAGGCGCGTTCGGTCCGCGCCCCATCCGAGCACGCCTGTCTCGATCAGAAGGAGCGCCGGGCGGAGACAGCCTCCGGCGGGGTCGTTCGCCTCGCTGCCGCGATTCACGCGGCAAAGAGCCGAATGCAGGGTACGGTGGTGCAGGCGCGGCTGTGCCATGGCCAGGATGGCCTCGTCTATGTGCTGACAGTTCTCGCCCGCGATGGCAAAGTGGCGCGGATAGTCGTCGACGCGGTCAAAGGCACCCTGGTCGGCGAGCGCTGAGCGGAGCTATTTCTTGCGGCTTCTTGTTGTCGAGGACGATCCCGATCTCAATCGGCAGCTGGCGACCGCACTGACGGACGCGGGTTACGTCGTCGATCGCGCCTTTGACGGTGAAGAGGGACACTATCTCGGCGAGAGCGAGCCTTACGACGCCGTGATCCTGGATATTGGCCTGCCAAAGATGGACGGCATCTCGGTGCTCGAGGCCTGGCGGCGGACCGGCCGGGCCATGCCGGTCTTGATCCTCACCGCGCGGGATCGCTGGAGCGACAAGGTGCAGGGCTTCGACGCGGGCGCCGACGACTATGTTGCCAAGCCGTTTCACCTTGAAGAAGTATTGGCGCGCGTGCGCGCGCTGCTGCGCCGTTCGGCGGGCCACGCCAAGAGCGAGTTCACCTGCGGCCCGGTTCGCCTCGATACCCGCACCGGTCGGGTCGCGGTCGACGGCAATCCGGTGAAGCTTACATCGCACGAGTACCGGCTCTTGTCTTACCTCATGCACCATACCGGCCGGGTGGTCTCTCGCACCGAACTGGTCGAGCATCTTTACGATCAGGACTTTGATCGCGATTCCAATACTATTGAGGTTTTCGTCGGGCGCATTCGCAAAAAACTCGGCGTCGATGTCATTCAGACGGTGAGAGGGCTCGGTTATCTGCTGACGCCGCCCGATGCGCGCTAATTCGCTCGCGGTCCGCCTGTTCTTGTGGGCCACGGCCTGGACGGTGGTCATCCTCATCGCCACCGGAATTGCCCTGTCGACGCTCTATCGCCATGCGGTCGAACGGGCGTTCGACCGCCGGCTCGACGTCTATCTGCGGACACTGGTGGCGGATGTCGCTTCGCCCGAGGACAGCGGTGACAAATTTCCGCAGTCGATCGGCGAGCCATTGTTCGAATTGCCGCTCTCGGGCTGGTACTGGCAGGTCACGCGTCTCGACAGCAAAACGCCCGAAGTGCACTCGTCCCGCTCGCTGTGGGATTCCAATCTGCCGCGTTTGGCCGCGGACAAAGCGACCAGCGAATCCGAGTACCGCCAAGGCTACGCGCGCGGTCCGGAGGATCAGGACTTGCGCCTGATCGAGCGCAACATCGATCTCGGCGCCGACGGCCGTTACCTCGTAGCAGTGGCCGGCGACGCCTCCGAAATCGACGACGAGACTCAAGGTTTCAATCGCGCGATCATGAGTACCTTTACGGCCCTGACGATGGCGCTGCTGCTGACCGCGGCCTTGCAGGTGCGCTTCGGTCTCGCGCCGCTCGCACGCATTTCCGAGAGTCTCGCCGCAATCCGCTCCGGCCGCGCCGAGCGGCTGCAGGGCGAATTTCCTGTCGAGATCGCTCCTCTGGCACGCGAGACCAATGCGCTGATCGAGGCCAACCGCGAAATTGTCGAACGGGCGCGAACGCATGTGGGCAATCTCGCCCATGCGCTCAAGACGCCGCTGTCGGTCATCGTCAACGAGGCGGCAACGCGCGGCAGCGATCGTTTCGCCCAAAAGGTACTGGAGCAAACGGATATCATGCGCGATCAGGTGGCGCGGCAGCTTGAGCGAGCGCGACTGGCCGCGCGTTCGATCCGGATCGGCGCGCTGGTCGATGTTCCTCCCGTTGTAACGGCGTTGGCGCGTACCATGGAAAAGATTCACCGCGATCGCGAGATCGCCATCGACATCGACGTGCCCGAGCATGCGCACTTTCGCGGCGAACAGCAGGATCTGGAAGAGATGGTCGGCAATCTGGTCGACAACGGGTGTAAATGGGCGCGCTCACGCGTGGCGATCGAAGTCCTGGCCGATCCGCCGGTCGCGAGCAACGAAAAGGCGCGGGTGCGCATCGTCGTCGACGACGATGGGCCGGGGCTGTCGCCGGTCCAGCGCGAGCAGGTGGCGTTACGCGGCCAGCGTCTCGACGAGACCAAGCCGGGATCCGGGCTCGGGCTGTCGATCGTCGTAGAACTTGCTGGATTATACGGCGGCGTTCTCACCCTCGGCACGGCGCCGATCGGCGGACTGCGCGCCGAACTTGCGCTGCCGGGCGAGTGATAAATACCCGCGATCTTGACTTACGCTTTACCGCTTGCGCTCGGCGGGATTGCGCGTGCACGATCGCCGATCAGCCGCTGACCGACCAATCCATAGGGGAGGGTCCGCCATGAAATTAAAAACCACAATGACTCGGCGCCGTTTGCTTGCTGGCGTGAGCTTGACGCTGTGGGGGCCCGCAGCCGCCCCGCTCACCGCCCGCGCTCAGCAGGCGCAGTGGATCTACAAATATGCAAATAATCTTCCAGAAACGCACCCGATGAACATTCGGGCGCGGGAGATGGCAGCCGCAATCAAACAGGACACAAATGGCCGTTTTGATCTTCAGATCTTCCCGAGCAGCCAGTTGGGTTCGGACACCGACACGCTGAGCCAGATCCGCTCCGGAGGCGTCGAATTTTTCACGCTTTCCGGCCTGATCCTTTCTACGCTCGTTCCAGCCGCATCGATTAACGGCATGGGATTCGCATTTCCCGATTACGACACCGTCTGGAAGGCGATGGACGGAGACCTGGGTGCCTATATCCGCGCGCAAATCGCCAAGGCCAACCTGATTGCCATGGACCGGATTTGGGACAATGGCTTCCGTCAGACCACAACGAGCACCAAGCCGGTTCAAACGCCCGACGATTTCCGCGGCATGAAGCTGCGCGTGCCGGTGTCGCCGCTATGGATGTCGATGTTCAAGGCCTTGGATGCGTCACCGGCCTCGATCAACTTCAACGAAGTCTATTCGGCACTGCAGACCAAAGTTGTCGATGGTCAGGAGAATCCGCTGGCGATCATCTCGACAGCGAAACTCTATGAAGTGCAAAAATACTGCTCGCTGACCAATCATATGTGGGATGGTTTCTGGTTCTTGGCCAATCGGCGCGCGTGGGAAGCGTTGCCGGACGACGTTCGCGGCATCGTCGCCAAGCACATCAATGCGGCGGGTCTCAAAGAGCGAGACGACGTTGCCAAGCTCAATGCCACGCTGCAGCAGGATCTGGCCGCGAAGGGGCTCGTCTTCAATCGCCCGAATCCTGCGCCGTTCCGTGACAAGCTTCGCGCCGCCGGCTTTTACACCGAATGGGAGGGCAAATATGGCGACGAGGCATGGAGCCTGCTGGAAAGATCTGTAGGCAAGCTCGCGTGACAGCCGGAACGCAGTCGCAAACTCTCGAGTCGGCCAATAGCCGCGTGATCAGGGCGCAATCCGCCGCGGCGACGATCGAATCGTACTTGGGTTCGTTAATCGAAATTGGCGCGGGCGGCTTGGTTGTAGCGGAGATTGCGATTCTGTTTGGCGGCGTGGTCTCGCGCTACGTGTTCGATCGGCCGCTGATCTGGTCGGACGAGCTGGCCTCGACGCTGTTCCTGTGGCTGGCAATGCTCGGCGCGGTGATCGCGTTTCGACGCGGCGAACACATGCGAATGACAGCGTGTGTCGGCATGCTTGGCGGGTCTTCGCGCGCCATGCTCGATAGTTTGGCGACCGCGGCGGCGCTCGCCTTTCTGCTGCTGATAGTTTGGCCGGCCTATCAATTTGCGAGCGACGAAGTACCGATCACGACTTCGGCATTGCAGATTAGCGATGTCTGGCGTGCGGCCGCGCTGCCGGTCGGGATCGCCTTGATGATTGTTTTTGCCGTGTTTCGCCTGACACGGGCGCCGTCTGCAATGGCGGTGTGTTTATCGATCGGTGTAGTTGCCGTCGTGGTCGCGCTGTTCTGGCTGGGTACGCCGCTGTTTCACCGCTTGGGGAATCTCAACCTGCTGATCTTCTTTGTGGGTGTGGTCGCGGCGACGGTGTTCGCGGGCGTGCCGATCGCTTTTGCCTTCGGGCTTGCGATTTTCGGCTATCTCGCCTTGGCGACCCACACTCCGTTGTCGGTGCTGGTCGGCCGCATGGACGAGGGCATGAGCCACCTGATTTTACTCGCCGTTCCGCTGTTCGTATTTCTCGGACTTCTCATCGAAATGACTGGCATGGCGCGCGCATTGGTTGGCTTTTTGGCCAACCTCGTTGGTCATGTCCGCGGCGGGCTGCATTTCGTTCTGGTTGGCGGAATGTATTTGGTGTCCGGAATTTCCGGCTCGAAGGCCGCGGATATGGCGGCAGTAGCGCCGGTGCTTTTTCCGGAAATGAGGCAACGCGGCGCCAAGCCTGGCGATCTGGTCGCACTGTTGTCGGCAACCGGCGCGCAAACCGAGACAATTCCTCCGAGCTTGGTTCTCATCACCATCGGCTCGGTAACGGGCGTCTCGATCGCTGCACTTTTTACCGGAGGACTGTTGCCCGCCGTCGTGCTCGCATGTCTGTTGTGCTTTGTGATCCGCTGGAGATGCCGCGGCGAGGATCTCAGCGGTGTCAACGGTGCCACCACACGCGAGATCGCCCGCAGCTTTGTGGTCGCGCTGCCTGCTCTCGCGCTGCCGTTTTTAATTCGAGCAGCGGTTGTCGAAGGTGTTGCGACGGCAACCGAAGTTTCAACCATCGGCATCGTGTATTCAGCTGCCGCCGGCCTTGTCGTTTACCGGCGCTTCGACTGGGCGGCGCTGCGGCCGATGCTGGTCTCGACCGCCTGCCTCTCCGGCGCCATCCTGCTCATCATCGGCACTGCGACGGCGATGGCCTGGGGCCTCACCCAATCCGGGTTCTCGCGCACGCTCGCCGCGGCAATGACCGGCTTGCCGGGTGGCGCGGTAACCTTCATGGCCGCCTCAATCGTCGCTTTTGTCGTGCTCGGCTCGGTGCTGGAAGGAATTCCGGCGATCGTGCTGTTCGGACCTTTGTTGTTTCCCATCGCCAAGGCGGTCGGCATCCATGAGGTGCACTACGCAATGGTGGTGATCCTGGCGATGGGCATTGGACTGTTCGCGCCGCCGTTCGGCGTCGGCTATTATGCGGCCTGCGCGATCGGCAGGGTCGAGCCGGTCGCCGGCATGCGGCCGATCTTGGGCTATATGCTCGCACTGGCGATCGGAACGATCATCGTTGCGGCCGTGCCGTGGATCTCGATCGGTTTCCTTGAGTAAGTTTACGGAGAAACCCCGGCCCCAAAGACAACATAGCGTGTCATGAATCTTGCGCTTTGGCTCGAACGTGCAGGATCAAGTCATGGGGATCAACCTGCCCTGGGATTGGGCTCCCGCGTCATTAGGCGCTACGGTGAGGTCGCCGGGCGAGCGGCAAAGCTCGCGGCATCACTGCGTCAGCGTTTCCTCCTTCAGCCCGGTGAACGTGTCGCGATCGCCGCGAAGAATTGTCCCGATTACGTGGAGTTGATGTTCGGCATTTGGCATGCAGGACTGGCCGCGGTGCCCGCAAATGCAAAACTCCACGGTCGCGAGCTTGGCTACATCCTGGAACATTCCGGTGCCCGCGTGTGCTTCGCATCAAGCGAACTGATGGACGAGATCGCGAGCCATACTCCGTCGACGCTTGAACATCTGATCACGATCGGTAGCGCTAAGTACGACGCCTTGTTCACCGCTGACCCGATCAAGAGTTGGCCATGCTGTGGCGACGATCTTGCATGGCTCTTCTACACGTCCGGCACCACCGGTAGACCCAAGGGTGCGATGCTCACCCATCGTGTGCTTGTGGCTGCAAGCTACGCCTATATTGGCGAGGTCGACCCAACCGCACCGGGTGATGTGCTGCTGCACGCCGCGCCGATGAGCCACGGTTCGGGACTGTACATGATGGGCCACGTTGCTCGGCTTGGCGTACACGTGATTCCGGAGTCGAGCTCCTTCGATGCTGAAGAGGTGCTGGGCTTATTCGATGCTTGGCCGCGCAGTTCGATGTTCGCCGCACCGACCATGGTCAAGCGGCTTGTCGAATGCCAAGCACAATGTAATCCGGCGCATATCAGGACCATAATCTGGGGTGGGGCGCCGATGTACGTTGCCGACGCGCGCGCTGCCATCGACCGATTCGGTGCGCGCTTTGCGCAGATTTACGGCCAAGGCGAAAGCCCTATGACAATTACCACCCTGTCGAAGCAAGAGATTGCCGATCGTGATCATCCGCATTGGGCTGATTGGCTGGCCTCGGCCGGGCGGCCCTTTTCCTGCGTCGAGGTCATGGTGGCCGGTGACGACGATCAGCCATTACCTGCCGGCGAGGCTGGCGAGATCCTATGCCGCGGCGATGTCGTCACGCCGGGCTATTGGCGCAACCCGGAGGCTTCGGCTGCGACGCTCAAGGGAGGATGGCTACACACCGGCGACGTGGGCGTGTTCGACCGCGAAGGTTATCTCACTCTCAAAGACCGATCCAAGGACGTGATCATTTCTGGCGGCTCCAACATTTATCCGCGCGAGGTCGAGGAGGTCCTGCTTGAGCACGCCCTCGTCCGCGAGGTGTCAGTGATTGGCAGGCCCGATCCGGAGTGGGGCGAGATTGTCGTCGCTTATGTGGTGGGCGACGTCAATCGCGACGAACTCGATGCGTTGTGCCTCAACAGTATCGCCCGGTTCAAGCGTCCGAAGGACTATGTGTTCGTGAACTCGTTGCCGAAGAACAATTATGGGAAGGTTCTCAAGACTGAGCTGCGCGAACGCGACGCAACGAGCCGAAAGAGAAGCTGAATGGTCGACCGACTCAAGGGCAAAGTCGCGCTCGTCGTTGGCGCCGGCTCCGTCGGGCCGGGATGGGGTAACGGCAAGGCGACGGCGGTTGCCTTCGCGCGCGAGGGTGCAAAGATATTCTGCGCCGATATTAATTTGACGGCGGCAGAGGAGACAGCTGGGATCATCCGGAGCGAGGGCGGGGAGGCGGTGGCATACCGCGCCGACGTCAGTAAGGCGGCCGACGTCGAGGCGATGGTTGCGGCCTGCGCGTCCGCCCATGGCCGCATCGATGTGCTCGACAACAATGTTGGCATTGCCGAAATCGGCGGCGTAGTCGAGGTCTCTGAAGCCGAGTGGGATCGGGTGTTGGCGGTCAATCTCAAGAGCGCCTACCTCGCGATGAAACAAACTATTCCATTGATGGTTCGCCAGGGCGGCGGCTCGATCATCAATATCTCTTCGATCGCTTCGATCCGCTACACCGGTGTTCCCTACGCGACCTATTACGCATCAAAGGCGGCGCTCAATCAGCTTACGAAAACGACTGCTGTCGAATATGCCAGCAGACGGATTAGGGTGAATGCGATTTTACCTGGATTGATGAAGACACCGATGGTGGAGAAGAGCGCCGGCCTCGCCAAAAGCTACGCTGGGGGCGACGTTGAGGAAATGTGGCGCGCACGCGACCGGCAGGTTCCAATGGGGTTCGGCGGCGACGCCTGGGATATCGCTTGGGCCGCGGTTTATCTTGCCAGTGACGAAAGCCGCTACGTCACGGGAATCGAACTCGTCGTCGACGGCGGTATAACCCTCAAATATGTCTGACCCCATTCCAGTGCGGTCGCGATGCGGTATCTAGCGTCCGCGGGAAGGCGGACACCAAACTGATATTCCAAAACGTCGCTTATTGAACCCCGTTGCATACGTCGGAGGAACATCCCACTTCCTCATAATGACTGATCTGGCTAACAGGATTGTCGGACATTATGAGAAGCATGCGGTCGCGTGGGACCGTGATCGTCAGAACGGCCGCGATCGTCAGAACCGCCGCTGGATCGATAAAGTCTGGCACGACCGTTTCATCGATAGCCTTGGCCGAGGCGCGAGCGTGCTGGACCTCGGCTGTGGCTCGGGACGGCCCGTCGCAGAGTATATGGTAGAGCGGGAATTGTGCGTGACGGGTGTCGATACTTCACCCACAATGATTTCGTTTTGCCGTGACCGCCCTGCCTGATCAGGAATGGATTGTTGCAGACATGCGGCAGTTGGCACTCAGCCGGCGTTTCGACGGCATCCTGGCTTGGGACAGCTTCTTTCACCTCAATCACGATGACCAACGGAGGATGTTTGCGATCTTCGCTGACCATGGTTCCGCCGGGACGATATTGGTGTTCAATGCAGGGCCAGGGCACAGTGAAGCTGTCGGTGAATATAAAGGCGACCCGCTGTATCACGCGAGCCTGTCACCCGCCGAATATGAAGCACTCACCGCGCAATTTGGATTCCAAGTGCTTCAACACGTTGCAAATGATGTGGAGGCAGGAGGGCGCACGGTGTGGCTCTGTCGAAAGCAATGAGGGGTAAATGTCGCTCTTTGGCACAAAGCGAACATTGCTATCGCGTCGAACGACCTTCTGCTTTCGGGAATGAAGCGGACATGGCGAATTTAGACGCCCTAGCTACGCCACAACCGCTTCGACGCGATCCGAGCCCCATCGCTAAGCGCCTTGAACTTGGCCCAGACGATCGACGGATGGATTTCTTTTGATCCTGCGAAAGTAGCGAAGCCGCAATCCGATCCGGCGATCACATTTTCGCGGCCGACAATTTCGGCGTAGCGGATGATCCGATCCGCGACCAGCTCCGGGTGCTCGACGAGGATGGTCGAATGCGAGATGACGCCCGGGATGAGGATTTTGCCGTCCGGCAGCTTGACGTTCTTCCACACTTTCCATTCGTGTTCATGCCGCGGGTTTGCGGCTTCGAACGAATAGGCGCCGGCGCGAATCTTGAGGATGAGATCGACGATGTCTTTGAGCTCCATGTCGTGAATCCGCGGACCCATATTGATGCCGTAACAGGTATGAAAACGGATTTTCTCCGGCGGGATGTCGCGCAGCGCATGATTAAGCGCGGCGATTCGCAGTTCAGCCCATTTGCGGCAATCCTCGACGCTGGCCTCGGGGTGGATGATGTAATAAGTCACCAGACGCGGGTCATCGATCTGCACCAGGAAGCCGGCATCGACGATCGCTTGGTATTCTTCGCGCATCGCCTCGGCGATGGCGAACACATAATCCTCTTGTGATTTGTAGTACGCGTTCTTCTGCCAGTCTTCGATGTTCGACGGCGAGATGGCGGGCATGAACACTTCTTCGACTTCTACGCCTTTCAGTGCCGCTTTAAGATTGTCGATGTCGCGTTTAAGCTGCGCGTGGCCTTTGTAGGCGATCGGCCCCGTGCAGATCATGTGCGTGTGGGTCGAGGCCGGATGGGTCTGCGCGTAGAATTCGGGAAACGACCGACCCTCGCGCGAACTTAACCACTGATTGCGCGGACCGGCGCGGGTATCGACCTCGTAGCCGCCGAGCCGTTCGTTGATATAGCTGACGAAGCTCGGTTTGCCGTATTCGCCGTCATCGATCACGTCGATGCCGAGCGCGGCTTGGCGCCGGACAATTTCGCTCACAGCGCTGCGCAACCTTTGCGCATTGCTGCCTTGCTCGAAGGCCGCGCCGTCGCCGCTTTTCACAAAATCAAGAAGTTCGGGCGGGCGGGGAAGGCTGCCGGCATGGGTGGTAAGAATGCGATCGACGCTGTGCTTCATTGTTTTTCCCGATTTCGTCCGGCGACACTAGAAATCAATCCAGCGTCACATGCGCGGCGGTGATGACCTTCTTCCAGCGCCCGGCTTCCTGCTTGAGGTAATTTGCGGTTTCCTGCGGAGTGCCGCCGACCGGTTCTGCCGAAAGCTCGGTGAGGCGCTTCTGTACCTCGGAATCGTGCAAAGCTTGATTGATGCCGGCGTTGACCTTCTCGACGATCGCGGCAGGGGTGCGCGGCGGCGCCACCACCGCATACCAGGTGACGGACTCGAGGCTGGGCAAGGTCTCGGCAATCGCGGGCACATCAGGCAGGCTCGCCATGCGCTGGGCCGATGCGATCGCGATGAGCTTCAATCTGCCGGCTTTGACGAGCTGCAATGATACGCCGAGATTGTCGAACATGCAGTCGACGCTGCCGGCGACAAGATCGTTGAGCGCTGGCGCCGAGCCCCGGTACGGCACGTTCTGCAGCTTCACATGCGCCAGCATCTGGAACATTTCCGAAGTCAGCTGCGAGGTGGTGCCGTTGCCTTGGGTTGCGTCCGTCACCTTGCCCGGGTTCGCCTGGGCATAGGCGATGAAATCCTTGATATTGTTTGCGGCAATTTTGTCCGGATTCACCACCAGCGCATTTGGCACCCGCGCCATGACGATGATGGGCACGAATTTGAGCGGATCGAACTCAAGATGGGGATAGAGATTCTGATTGATGACCAAGGGCGGCGGCGGCGATGCAAGCAGCGTGTAGCCGTCGGGTTCGGACTTCGCCACGACTTCCGCGCCAATATTGCCGCCGGCGCCGGTATGGTTTTCGATGATCACCGTCTGGCCCCATTTGCGCGACAGCCACTCGGCGATCACGCGCGGCATGACGTCGGCGGTGCCGCCGGCGGGGAACGGCACCACGATCTTGATGACGCGCGCCGGATAATCCTCCGCATGGGCGATCGCGATGGCCAGAGCAGCCATGAATGAGAGCATCAGCGCGGAGAACGCGACAAATTTCTTAGCGGGCATATTCGGTTCGCCGTTTAATCGTGCGAGGCTCGCGTGGAGCCTGATTGCAACTTAGACAAACCGTTCCGCGACCGCCAGCGTTCGCCTTGCGCCAAACTGTCGAGTTTGATCTTCTAAGCGGCGATACCGGGGCGGCTTTCTCTGGGAGAATATGACGATGCGCGTGTCGCAACTGGCGCTGACATTGGCGTTGCTCGCCGGCCTAGCCGCCTGCGGCAAGGGTCCGCAAGGCGATCCAGGCCCGCCCGGACCGCAAGGTCCCAAGGGCGATGCGGGTCCGATCGGTCCGGCGGGTCCTCCCGGTCCTCCAGGTCCGCAGGGTGATAAAGGGCCGTCCGGTCCGCCCAGTCCGAGCATCAGGGTGATCCGATCGGACTGCGTTTCGGGGTGCTCGGTGCAATGCGAGGACAATGAAGTCCTGATCACCGCTTACTGCGGCGCGACGCGCAATCAGGCGCAGTTCCTCAGCGAACGAGGCGCGTCCTGTGGCCCGGTGCCAAGTGCTTCGAATACGCCGTTGGTTGCGGTTTGCGTCGGCTCGCCACAATAGGCGTGCGCTGCCCTGAACTTGTTCGGCGTCGAGCGGTTTTTGCGGTAAATCGACCGCCACGGTGCGAAATTGCCGCGCTCGCACTCCCATTGCGGCCGTATTCGCGCCGTGATGTAACCGCGCGGGCGGCGCGATCGACGCGCGCCGCCAAGCGAGATCGTCGGCCTTGGCAGATAAGGGCATTGGCAGACAAGCTGAGACGCTTTGCATAATGACACTTTGGATCGTTTTTGCCGTGATGACCGCCGCGGCATTACTTGCGGTTCTTTGGCCGCTAGCACGAAAGCCTGGCGCTCGAGGCGCTGGTAGCGATCGGCTTGTGTATCAGGACCAGCTCAAGGAGATCGATCGCGATCGCGCGGTCGGATTGATCGGCGATGCGGAAGCTGAATCTGCGCGCATTGAAATTTCGCGGCGATTGCTCGCTGCCGTCGACGCTGAGAGTGCCATTCCACAACAGTCAAGCTCTGGGGCGAATGCGCGACGCCGCCGCGCCGCTGGCCTTGCAATTCTGATTGTGCCGCTTGTCGCACTCGCGTTGTATTTAAAGCTTGGCTCGCCCGATATTCCGGGACAGTCGGCGCTCGCTCGGGCGAATGAGTCCGGGGAAGATCGGTGGGTCGCGAGCCTCGTAAGCCAGGTCGAGAATCATCTCGCACGTAATCCGAATGATGGCGCCGGTTGGGAAGTGATCGCTCCGGTCTATTTGCGGCTTGGCCGTTTTACCGAGGCGGTGATGGCGCACAAGAAAGCGATCGCACTCAACGGCGACAGCCCGGCGCGTGAGTCCGATCTCGGCGAGGCGCTCGTTGCCGCCGCCGACGGTGTCGTAACCGACGAGGCGAAGCTTGCCTTTCAGCGCGCGGTGGCGGGCGATGCGCATAACGCAAAGGCACGCTATTTTATCGGCCTTGCCGACGAGCAGGACGGCAATCGCGATGATGCCGCCAAAGAATGGCGCGCGCTGCTCGACGATGCGCCCGCGGATGCGCCATGGAAAGACCTTGTTCGCGCCGCTCTGGCGCGTGTGACAACTGGGCCGTCCGCTTCCAGTGGACCGAGTACAACCGATATTGCGGCGGCCGAGAATATGCCGGAGGCCGAGCGTACCGCAATGATTCGCGGCATGGTGCAACGTCTAGCCAACAGGCTGCACGCCGACGGCAAGGATGTCGACGGCTGGATGCGGCTGGTTCGCGCCTATGCAATCCTCGGCGACCGCGATAAAGCCAAGGACGCTGCGGCAGACGCTCGCCGTGCGCTGTCCGAGCAGCCCGACCAGATCAAGCGGATCAATGATCTCGTCAAGGGTCTCGGGCTCGAGGGATAGAAATCGGGGCCACGATGACTCGCAAGCAGCGACGTCTTGTTTTGATCGGCAGTGGGATAGCCGTGTTGGCCGTCGCCGTTGCGCTGATGCTCAATGCGCTTCGCGATTCGATCGTTTTTTTCAATTCGCCCAGCGATGTTGTCGAAAAGCACGTGCCGGCGGGAACGCGCATCAGGCTCGGCGGACTGGTCAAGGACGGCAGTCTGGTGCGCGGCAGTAATCTGTCGGTGCGTTTCGAAGTGACCGATGGCAAGAACGGCATCCCGGTCAATTATCAGGGCGTATTGCCGGATCTGTTCCGCGAGGGTCAGGGCGTCGTGGCGGAAGGCTCGCTTGATGCAGGCGGTACC
>Ga0187801_10000275_pt1 | contig 13063 bp, 15 predicted proteins | sample NC_wetland_sal_i_10_FD_132465 | JGI IMG/M metagenome (GOLD analysis project Ga0187801, IMG submission 132465) | Wetland sediment microbial communities from Neuse River Estuary, North Carolina, USA - Control_1 | ecosystem: Environmental > Aquatic > Freshwater > Wetlands > Sediment | place: USA...
AAGCGTAACCGCAGGCGGTTGCTGTAGGTTTGCGGAAACGTTGAACGCAGGAGCCGGTATAGCAAGAAGCCAGATTCAAAGTCTGAACCCGTGGAGGTGTATTCGATCCAACGGACGCGATCTCGGAGGTTGAGTTTCTTGCTGTGCTCCGTAGGTGCGCCGAGCAACCGCTGCAGACGGCGGCGCAGGTTTGCAGTTTTGCTGACGTACGGCTCGGATTGCGGGTCGTCGCCGCGCAGGAGAAAGACGGCCGGTGCGGCCGGGACCATGGCCCAGAGTTCAGTATCGCCGACTGGAACGAACTCGAGGCGGTGGGTTAGCACAACGTTATTTTAGTGTGGATTTACTACCGAGGGCACGAAAGAACTATTCTCATGAAATTTAGAGCGCGTCCTGATGCGAATCGCACTGGCACCACGGGTTGCTAGCGGGTGGCACTACGGAATTTCTGCCGATAGTCCTTCCCATTCACCAGTACAAGCCGGCACATTTCGAAGAGGCGCGACCGCATGCGCTCCCCGATGCGGTCACCCAGCGTTTCTTCGCGTGCCGCTCGCCGCGGCCCATCAACTCTCTCTGTCGCTGCACTCGCACCGTCCAAGAAATTACTGGTAACCAATGTCGTAAGTTTTTCATTGTAGCGAGCATTCAAGACCAGACTTACCGTATCCCAAACCCACTCGGAAGGCTTGACCGCGCCTAGATCATCCAGCAATACGACCTCAGTCTCGAAGACTGGCCGCAGGAGATCCAACTCAGTTGTTTGAACCGATGGGTTGTAGGAATTCTGAATTTTCTTCAGAAGCTCCCGGTAGTCACAAAATAGGCAGTGCACGCCTTTTTGCGTAAGTTGCTTCAGCGCAGCGACAGATAAATGAGTTTTCCCCACCCCGCTGGGCCCAACCAGCAAAAGGCCGCTTCGATCGACGGGATACTGAGCAGCCCATTTCTCTATCTTTATTTTTGCGGCTGCGAGACCGTCGTTCCCGCCAGTTTCATAATTCGAGAACTCGCAGTCCGAGTAGCGCGCGGGGATTTCCGATGCCGCCAAGAAATGCTTGGCTTGTGTTTGCAGGAAACAATCACAGCGTGTGACCCGCCGCTCAGTTCCGGAAACAACGTCTTTCCATCCGGCGCCACCGCATATGGGGCAACTCCGCAGCTCATCAGCCAGCTTGGCTGCTGCATTTGTCGGCATAACACTCCCAGCAGGTTCCCCACTGTGTGAGACCAGACTGCGGATGAAGCTTACATTCTTCTCTTCCATTTTGTTTCTTAAGTGTACCTTCAAAATCCAGATAAGAGGTGGTGTTGTCATCTGTGGATTTCGAGGATTTACGTCGCCTCTTGTGGAATTTCAGTACCTGTTCCTCGTAGATCTCCAGGAGCACACGGTTATAAATCCAAACAGCACCGTCAGTCATCGAGCCCTCGCGCTCAAACATGCACATGATTAGCTCACACTCTTTTTCAAAGAATTGCCGAGTGCGCGCATTCGCGAGGCGCCACAACTGCCCGTCGTCTGGCAAATATCCCGGTCGCTCTGAAACCCAAGATGCAAACAGTAGATTCAAATACCACGCTTGCTGATAATCCTTCATAGCCCGGTAGCGTACGTCTCCCACCAAACGGTGAACGTAGAAGGGGAACCACTCCAGGAGTTGATTTCGTCGAGTACTCACGGATACCGAAGCCATGATTTAGGGGTGCGTTTCGTAGGGTGCCCGATAGGCGTGGATCGCGCAACAGAAAAAAGCTCTAGGGCTGTGCACATGCTGTGGAGATGTGGTCCAGGTTGTGGAGAGAGGCGGAAAAGATAGGCTGAGGGCAATCTGATTGCTCAGCAGGACGGTCAGGCTCGCAAGGGCCTGCTACCTTGGATGCTTTTTCTTGCTCCTGACAGGATTCGTTGCCGTGGAATCCTCATTCGCCGCTTCTCTGACCATTTGGAGGAACGCCCTTACTTCCGCTCTCAGCGGACGATGGCGAGGATGGATCACATCAAGGCTTCGCCGCAAGGGTTCCGTGTCGAGAAGTTTTACGGTAGTGAGCTTATGGGTGCGGAGCTCTCTTCCCACCGCCATTTGGGGCAGGAAGGAAAGACCTAGTCCGCGTTCTACCATCCGCTTGGCAGTCTCGATGGAGTCAACCTCAAGCGCTATATTCGGAACCAAGCCAGCGGTGCGAAACAGGCTTTGGGTCAGCGTCCAGTCGCTCGATCCTCGTTCGTAAAAGATGAGCGGCCAACTGGCTACCTGCTCCAGACGCGCCCGCGGCGAATGTTTCGGGCCTCGCCTCGGATGCGCCACCAGCAGCAGGGGATCATCGCGGAGACTTATGGTTTCGACCTCGGGATGGTGCAGCGAGCGAGCCAGGCCGATTTCTGCCTCTTCGCTCAACACCATATCCAACACCTCTTTCGAATGACCCGTGCGAATGCTGATGATGACGTTGGGGTGAGCACGCTGAAAGCGTTTCAAAACGTCCGGCAGAAAGTAGACGGAGATCGAAAGCGCGGTGGCAATCTGCAACGGAGTGCCACTTGCCGGCCGCGAGTCATGGACGGCCTGCCGGGCCATCGCGGCTGTGCGCAAGAGCAGTTCGGCATGAGGACGAAACGTGCGCCCGGCGTCGGAAACGATCAGGCCGCCCCGGGAACGCGAAAATAGCTTTACCGCAAGCGACTCCTCCAGCGCCTTGATGCGCGCGCTGACCGCGGGCTGGCTGATGCGCAGGGCTTCCGCTGCACGATGAAAGCCGCCGAATGTCGCCACCGCGAGAAAGGTCTCAACCTGGTCGATTTCCATGGTTACCTGGTCGCCGATTCCTGCATCTAACAACATCCCATTATCACAGAGCGAGAGACTGATAACAATCCTTTATCAGCATGATAGAAAGGTTCCGTTTGACCGGGGGCGGGCTGTGCCCCACAATCCACAAAGATGTGGGCCCTTCGGGTCGGCATTGCACGCGGGAAAATGCCCCGATCTTAAGCAAGCAGCGAGAGCCAGCCAGGCGCCGGCGCCAAAAAGGAAAACAAAATTATGGGAAGCAACGGAAACGGAAAGAGCTCAACGATGGGAACAGATTGGAAGTCGAATACGCGCTGGGCGGGGATTACCCGGCCTTACAGCGTGCAGGATGTCGAGCGTCTGCGCGGATCCCTTCATATTGAACACACCCTGGCCCGGCAAGGCGCGGAGCGGTTTTGGAACCTGCTGCAAAGCGAGTCTTACGTTCCGGCGCTGGGCGCGATGACCGGCAATCAGGCTGTACAGCAGGTGAACGCCGGACTGAAGGCTATCTATGTGAGCGGCTGGCAAGTTGCCGCCGACGCGAATAATGCGGGCCAGATGTATCCTGACCAGAGCTTGTATCCCGCCGACAGCGTGCCTAATCTTTGCCGCCGCATTAACCAGGCCCTCACTCGCGCCGACCAGATTCACCATGCCGAAGGCAAGAACGGAGTGCACTGGTTTGCGCCGCTGGTCGCCGACGCCGAAGCCGGCTTCGGTGGCAACCTGAACGCGTTCGAGTTGATGAAGGCCATGATCGAAGCGGGCGCCGCATGCGTTCATTTCGAAGACCAACTCTCTTCCGCCAAAAAGTGCGGACACTTGGGCGGCAAGGTCCTGGTGCCAACCGTGGAAGCGGTTCAGAAACTAGTTGCGGCCCGTCTCGCGGCCGATGTGCTGGGTGTGCCCACGCTGATCATGGCCCGAACCGACGCCGACAGCGCGCATCTTCTGACCAGTGATGTGGATCCGCGCGACCGTGAATTCCTTACCGGAGAGAGAACGCCGGAAGGGTTCTACGGCATCCGGGGCGGCATTGAGTCAGCCATCGCACGCGCTATTGCCTATGCGCCGTACGTGGAACTCATCTGGTGCGAAACCTCGCATCCTGACCTGGAAGAAGCACGCCAGTTTGCCGAAGCCGTGCATGCGAAATACCCGGGCAAAATGCTGGCTTACAACTGTTCGCCATCGTTCAACTGGAAGCAGAAGCTGGACGACGCTACCATCGCCCGCTTCCAGACCGAGCTCGCGGACATGGGATACAAATTCCAGTTCATTACGCTGGCGGGTTTCCACGCCTTGAATCTCAGCATGTTTGAGCTGGCCCGCGGCTACAAGCTCAGCGGCATGACCGCGTATTCCCGGCTGCAGGAAAAGGAATTCAGCCGTGAATACCAGCACGGCTATGAAGCGGTGAAGCATCAGCGTTTCGTAGGCACCGGCTATTTTGACGCAGTCACGCAAGTGATCGCCGGTGGAACCTCGTCGGTGACCGCGTTGGCGGGTTCAACTGAGGCTGAGCAATTTGCCGAGATGAAACCTCAGGTGCACCCAAAACACGGTCCCGACGCGGCTTGCCAGCCGATTTTAGGTGATTGTCCATCGGTCGGAGCCATGGTCCAACTGGAAGGTGCAGAACCCGGTCCGGAGGAAAGCTTGATGCCTTCGGGCGATTAACCTCGCGGATCGATTACGATTTCGGGCCGAAACAGCCACTCTTCTCAGCCGCCAACCAGCGTGAAGAGTGGTTTTCCTTTTCGGCGGAATTCCAACCCTTGGACACACTCTTCATCCGAGCGGACCCAAACAAGGCATCCAGAGCCGATTTTCACAGTTGACATTCACAGTTGCAAGGGAGCTAAATAAGGCCGCCGGGTTTCTCACTCAGGGAGTGCTCCCATTCCCGCGCCCTTTGAGGATAAAGAGACCTGCCAGGAGAGACGATGAACAAAGCCGATCTCATTGACCGAATCGCATCTGGTAGCGGCATCAGTAAGACGCAAGCGGCTACCGCAATCGACACAACCGTGGACAGCATTACGGCTGCCCTGAAAAAAGGTGATCGGGTAGCATTGATTGGTTTTGGCACCTTCTCTGTATCCCAGAGAAAGGCCCGCAATGGGCGCAACCCGCAGACGGGCGCCACCATCAAGATCGCTGCCCGGAAGGTGGCAAAGTTTTCCGCCGGGGCTGAACTCAAGAAAGCCGTCAACCGCAGCAAGTAGGGATCCGGTTTCACATCGAATACGGCAGGGGGCGGCCCTGCCGTTTTTCATTGTTACGATGGAGGACGGGCGTCTCGTCCGTCTGGTCCCGCTCACCGAAAGCGTGGCGTCAGAAAGCCAGTATGCCTCTGATACTCCTTGTAATCGTCTCTGAATTCCGTGGCTAGCAAGGCTTCTTCCTTGGTCGCCTTGCGAGAGAATTCCATCACTGCTAACAAGACCCCAAGCAAAGCGCGCCATTCTCCGACGACTAGCGCTGTACCAGCCATCGCCAGAAGCAATCCCGCGTAGAGGGGGTGGCGAACATAGGCATAAGGACCGGAGCGGATGAGCCGATGGTCGACCTTGAGCGTGACCCGGCCGCTCCAGTACTGACCCAAACTGTAACGTGCCCAGATCGCAAATGCAGCTCCAACAAATGTCAAAAAGATTCCTAAGTTTTGGACCAACGCGCTCTCCGGCAAGAAGCGCAGGCCCAGCGGGCCGAGACGCAGCCTAGTGGAAAACAAGAGCGCGAATGCCAAAGTCATCACACCAATGTGTAATAGTCGACCGCTGTGGCTTTCCGCTACTTTGGTCCGCTTCAGGCGCAGGGTGCTGATGGTCCAATAAGCGGCCGCCGCATACCAGGGAAGCAACTCCAAATTCGATAGCGTCATGAACGTCATACCTTCCTCCTCGCGATCTTGGCACGGCTGCTTTTTGAGTTTGCGCCGAGCCGATGCAGGCGGCGGATCCAGGTCAGCTCGGAGTGAATCTGCTCAATTAAGTAGCGCACTACCTCGCCGCCATACGTTCCCACATCCATGTTCTGGCGCAGGGTGGTTATCTTCTTTTCCCGGGATTGCAAATAGTTCTCTCGTAGCTTGAGGATACGTGTGCGGACCGGCTCTTCAAGTAGTGCGAACATTCCGACTCGAGTGATAAAACCGCGTAACGAAGAGGCATCCGCTTCACCGAATTCGCTCAGGCGGGTTACCAACTCTCGCCGTCCAAGGGCGGTGATCGCGTATTGCAGACGCGTCTGGCCACGCTCTCCGGGCACAGCCTTTTTGCTGACCCAGCCCTCGGCGGTGAAGCGGCGCAACAGCGGATACACCAGATTGTTATGCATCGCTCCCTGTCCAAGAATGAACCCGGCCTCGCGTTTTAACTGATACCCGTGCTTCGCGCCATCGAAAAGGATCGCTAAAAGTATTAGGTCATTCATGACAGTATCAATAATGTCCTAATAAAGGGATTGCGTCAAGGGCGGAAAAGGAGGAAAGCGGTTCCAGCGTTCGATCCCAATGGGCCAGATCCATTTGCTGAATCCTGGGGTCATCCTTTAGAATCAAATGGTTCGGTGCAGAGGTTAGGAGATCATGAAAGCAGCCATTCATCCCGCTTACAACGAAGTCCGCGTTATGTGCGCGTGCGGCAATAGCTTTACCACCCGCTCAACTCACAAGGGCGACATCCACGTGGAAATCTGCTCCAATTGCCATCCTTTCTTTACTGGCAAGCAGAAATTGATGGACACCGCCGGCCGCGTGGAACGCTTCCGCAGAAAGTACGCCAAGAAGGAAGCACCCAAGGCGTAACTTTTCATCCGCCGATTTGCTAAGTCGAGAGCCTCCGCTGCGGAGGCTCTTACTCTTTGGTGCGCGAATCATCAATGGAGGACGGGCGTTCCCGCCCGTCTGGAGCAGCGATCAAGCTATTCGTCTTCCGTGGGATTGATGGGCTCTCCGACGATGTTGTAGTAGACCTCTTTGGGCGGCTTCGGTTTTGCCGGCTTAGCCGGGGCCTTCGGCGGCGTAGGAGCTGCCGCTGCCTTTGGCTGCGCTGCTTCAGGCGGCGACCAGAACTGCCCGGGCTGGGGCACCTGTGCCGGCGGCGATGATGCCGAAGGTGACAGGGGTGTCGGCACCGGGACTGGCGAAGCCACCGGCGGCGGTACTGAAACTGCCGCTGGAACCGGCGCAACCGAGGGAAGCGTCGGCTGCGTCACGGCGGGCTGCGCTGGAATTGGGCCTACTCTCACGACCTTGCTGCGAGTCACCGTGGGTTTACGTTGTACCCAGGAGTTCAGGATCACGGCAGCTATCCCCGCAAAGCAAAGCTCCAAAACCGAGGTAAACAGCGCGGGTACGTTGAAGTCACCCTTGCCCAGGTATAGCGGAGACTGGACATCGCCGCCCATGGTTCTCGCCAGAAAAGGCAGGAGCAGATTGTTGGTGATGGAGACGATAAATCCCCAGATCCCCTCCGCCAGGATTACGGCAATCACCACGCGGCCTATCCATTTGCCAGCATCGACGGCGGACGGCTCCGGCAAGGACGTTCTAGGAATGTCATCCATATAGTTGTGTGATGCAAATTGTGCCACAGCCGCATAGCTTGGGGAAGGCAGTAAAATAGCAGGCAGTAAAATAACTAAGGTGCGCAAGTATTGGGAAAATCCGGTAAATGTGGGCGCGGGCGTCCTCGCCCGTGCAGGCGCCACAGTGCCTGACCGGGTCGCGATTGGCAATATCCAGATCACGCCAGCGACCGTCTTGGCCCCGATGGCGGGCGTTACGGACACTGTGTTTCGGCGTTTCATTCGCAACCTAGGCGGCTGCGGCCTCATCATGACCGAGTTCACCTCGGCGGATGGCGTCCTCCGCGCAAAAGATCAGAAGGCCAAGCGCTATCTGCATTTCTACGAGGACGAGCATCCGATTTCTGCCCAGCTTTTTGGCAGCGACCCGAAAGTGATGGCGGAAGCCGCGCGCATGGTCGAAAACCTCGGCTTTGACCTGGTCGATCTCAACCTCGGCTGTCCGGCGAAGAAGGTGGTCAAGTGCAATGGCGGCTCGGGCCTGCTGCGCGATTTGCCTGCGATCGGCAAAATCTTCGAGGCGGTTCGCGCGGCCATCAACATTCCGTTCACGGTAAAGTTCCGCGCGGGCTGGGATGACGAAAACATCATCTGCGTGGAGCTGGCAAAAATGGCCGAGAATTGCGGCCTGTGCGCGGTCGCACTGCATGCGCGCACCCGCGAACAAGGTTACAGCGGCCAGGCTCGCTGGGAATGGATCACCGCCGTCAAGCAAGCGGTCAAGATTCCGGTCATTGGCAATGGCGACATCCGCACCCCCGAAGATGCGTGCGCCATCGTAGCGCAGACCGGCTGCGATGCGGTGATGATTGGACGGACCGCGCCGGCAAATCCCTGGATCTTTCGCCAAATCGAGCAATACAACGCATGGCTCAACGTGGGTCGCGTGGGGACGGCCGCCCTCGGCTGTCCGGCGGAGCAAAGCTCCGCAGTTCCGTACGACGAACCGACCGAGGCCGACCGCTACCAGATGATCCGCACCTACTTCCAGATGCTGATCGAGGAGGAACTGCCAGACGCTGTGGGCAAGATGAAGCAATTCGCCTCGTGGTTCACACACGGAGTTCCGGGTGGAGCAGGGCTGCGCAAAGCAATCTACGAATCGAAGAGCGCACCGGAAATTCTGGCCCGAGTGGAACAGTTCTTCGAGGAAAGACTCTGCGGCGCGAGCGTCCTCGTCCGCGAACTGTGAGACAGGTCCCGCCGCAAGTGCAACAATTTGCATATTGACACGTCCGCAGCAGGCGCACATAATTCTTGACGCGTCAGTCGTCCGTCCGAGCATTTCGCGCTCCGGACTTGGTTAAATCCCGGTCCCTTCCGCCTCTATCGCTGTCTCGCAGATTCCTGATTGCGAGACCGCATTTTGCTAACGGAGGTCAATTTCGTTAGTCGTTTGACTACGCGAGGAGAAAAGCCAATGAAAAACTGCAAGTCAATACTTTGCGTGCTGGCGTTTGCGCTGGCGTTCACCGTCATTGCCGCTACTGCAGCCGATGCCCCACGCCTAACCTTCACGTTCACTAAGGCCAGCGTACCCGGAGCTACAACGACCCAAGCCGGCGGAATCAACAACGCAGGCATGTCAGTTGGCTCATACACCGACTCGAGCGGCGTCTCGCACGGTTATATTCTCAAGGGCAAGAAGTTCACTACGCTGGATGACCCGAACGCCAAGGCTGGCACTACTTCAGCTAGCAATATCCAGTATAACGGCACGGCCGTTGTCGGAGCCTACACGAATACCGCCGGCATTTCGGTGGGATTTCTGTACAAGGGCGGAAAATATACGGACATCCCTGGTCCTACCGGGAACGCGGGCACGTCGGCCAACGCGATAAATGATACTGGAGATGTCGTCGGCAACTACACAGACTCAAGTGGGAAAGTTCATGGATTCCTGTTAAAGGGCGGGAAATACAAGACCCTAGACGTGCCTGGAGCCAGTGCCACGATCGCGACCGGCGTCAGCAACAAAGACGTGATTGTCTTCTATTGGGAAAATTCAAGCGCCGCCTTTGAAGCGTCGATGTTGACTGGCAAAAAGTATAAGACCATTAACGTTCCCGGGGCGACAAACTCGTACGCTCTGGACCTTGACAATGAGGGAGACGTTACCTACGAGTGGCAGGATTCCGCCGGGGTCATACACGCCGCTCTGTTTCATGCCGGGAAGTATTACAAGTACAGTTATCCCAAGGCGTATGAAACTTACGGCGGCGGGCTCAACGACAAGAGCATGATCGCGGGAGGGTACGTGCCTACGATGGGCGCAAACTTCCAAGGTTTCAACGCGACTTACAAGTAACGATTTTGAGCGCAGGTAAGCGTTCTCGGGACGCGTGTATCAGCCGTTTCCAGGATTCAGCGGGAAAAAGATCAGCGGGAACCGGCTGACCACGCGTTCTGGAACTCTGTATTCCAAATTTGTCAGCAGCGCTGATGGTCATGGGGCTGTCCTCGCCACCATCTTTCCTCTTTCATCTTTTTCCAGGTATGCCCACGGGATGTTCGGGTCGTGGGTGAACATGGTCAGCCACTTCTCGGGAATCGACTGGGCGTAATAGCGCTTGCGGCTTTCGATGGTCAACAAGGGGAAGAGGTCGAAGGCCATCCCCCAGGTCAGATCGATGTGGGCGCTGGTGGGAATCAGATCGGAGATGTAGCAGGCCGTCTGGCCGCGGCTTTTTATGATCACGGCTTGCATGGTTTGGGTGTGGCCGGGGAAGACTTGGACGGATACTCCCGGGACGATCTCGCGATCGCCTTGCAGCAACTCCATCTGGCCGGTTTTGATCAGGGGATCGTAGTTGTCGGACATGTAGCTGATCGCGTCACGTTCAAGCTGGAGACGTCCGTGCTGCCACTCGCCTTCGGGGGCATAGTATTTTGCCTTGGGAAATGTGGGCACGACTCTGTCGCCTTGGAGCATTGTGTTCCAGCCGCAGTGATCGAAGTGCAGGTGGGTATTGATCACGATGTCGACGTCGTCGGGCGAAACGCCTGCGACGGCCAGATTGTCGAGCAACTTGGCGGGCTGGCCGAAGATCTTGATTAGTCTTTCCGGCAGTTTGTTGCCGATACCGGTTTCGATCAGAATGGTCTGCTGGCCGGTGCGGACCACGACCGAGTTCAATCCAACGGGCACATAGTTCTCGGCGTCAGCCTTTACTTTCTTCCCCCACATAACCTTGGGAATGACGCCGAAGAAAGCTCCTCCGTCGAGGCGATAAATGCCGTCCGAGACGGCGGTAATTTCGAAGTCGCTAATCGTCAAGCGGTGCATGGATCAGCCTCGGGCTTTCGCAGTTTTATTTTGCACGACTTTATTTTGCAAGATCAGGCGCGGGGCACGGCTGTAAGTTTCTACTGCCGCCAAAGTGTGGCCAGCATTATATCGTCTCAACTACGGCGACCTGACTTCTGATGTTTAGCGGATCGACAGCAAGTAGTTATAAGGTGTCGAAGGTGATTTGCATTACAAACGCAGGTGCAGTCAGACCACAGCCTTGTCAAGAATGGCGGAGGGAGATTTGGATATGCCTGCGGTATCCGCAAACCCGATGAGGTGGGTCTCTCCGTGCATCAGTCTACAACGTTGCCGGCGGAGAGTAGGATATATATAGAGACCAAGAATGATCTCAGGGAGTTCCACGTGAAGGAGGTGTTCTGTGACTACCTATATCATTCTGAGTCGCTTCTCCCCCGAGGCATTCGATGACCCTAAGGACTTTAAGGACTTGGCTGCCACGGTGTCGGCGAAGATCAAGAAGCAATGTCCGGAAATTACCTGGAAGGGTAGCTTCGCAACGCTAGGCCGTTTCGATGTCGTAGACTTCGTCCAAGCAGATGATCCAAAGCAGATTGAGAAAGCCGCAATGATCATCCGCGCCTATGGGCATTCGACAACGGAAACGCTGATCGCAACCCCGTGGAAGGAATTTCTTTCAGTGCTCTGATTCTTCAAGCCTATTTCCCGCTATCGGAGAGATATGACGGACCTTCATCATGCGCATGTCCTCGGTGGCGGTATCACTGAAAACGTTCCTTCTTTTGAAGTTAAGAAATCGACCGTACTCAAAGTCCAGTTGTAGGAAGTTGGAAGCTGCATTTGGAGCATGCGGTGATTGCGGGCGATGACGGGAGTTTTTGTAGAGATCGGAATTTTGACTGAATCGCAAGGCAACGCAGCCCGCGGATGGCAGTTTCTTGTTTGCCGACGATACGGCAGGTAATCCCCTGGGACAATCTGTCATAAGAACATCCTCTCTGATTTTCGCTCAGCGTTTGACCAGTTCATGCACAATGCGCAGATCGGAGGTATGATGCCTTCGGAATCGCCGTCACTAACCCGGAGAAAATCGTTGCGCTGGCGCTGCAGTACAGCTATGGCTTTGGGGCTGTTCTTCATAGCGAGACGACGTTACAGACGGCACAAGAAATTTCTCCAATTGCGTGGGTATGAGAACTCTACGCCTTGGAGACCTTGCCTGAGGCGAGGTCTTAAAAGCGTCAGCGAGCTGAGAGCGATCTTGCCAGCATCGAGAGACTCAGATCAGAAGAGCACAAAAAAGCGATTGACGAATACACTGCGTAAGTTGATACAGCCGTCCTTGCTGATGTTGTGCCGCCGGGTCACTCAAATTCGCGCGGTCACGGCTCTTCTTTTTTCCGCCATTGTTGCAGTTCAGGCAGTTGGCCAGGCAGCTACCAGTACCCTGCGCGGCAAAGTCTCAGATACGCGCGGCAATACAGTCGAGGGCGCTCAGGTGCTGCTTTATGTCGGAAATAGCACCCAGGTGACGGCAACTGCGGTAAGCGATCAACTCGGCCAGTTCGAATTCATCCACCTTGCACCTGCGAGCGATTATCGGTTGCGCGTTACGCACAGTGGGTATGTCAGCATCGAAGCTGCGGGCATTTCGCTGCGGGCAGGGGAGAGCAGGCAACTGCAGATCACGCTGGACCCGCGGCGAGCGCTGTCAAACGCGGTGACCGAGGTCAACAGCGTGGGTGTGCGACAGCAAGTGCGCACACTGCCGGTACGCGGACAAGCATCAGGCAATCTCGAGACGCTCACCCCCGGAGCCGGCGCAACCGGGGGCACGTTTGGATCGTTTCCAATCAACGGCAGCCGCGCTCAGTTCAACACTTATATCGTCAGCGGCACGAATAATCTCGACCCGTTCCGTAGTGCAGAAGCGATCGGGCAGGGCGGCGCCTTCGGTGCTCCAGCGGTCCTGCTGCCGCTCGATGCCATCCAAGAAATCGAAGTGCAAACCAACACTGGCGCCGAGTATGGCCCGTCAGGGGCGGCGGTGCTTACCACGATCAAGAGCGGCGGGCCGCGGCTGCACGGGTCGCTGTTTGAATTCTTCGATAACGATAAGTTAGCCGCTAACAATTTCTATAACGACGCTTTTGGGCGCCCGCGTCCTGAATTTCGGAACAACCAATTCGGATTTACCGCTGGGGGGCCGCTGCCGTATCGCAGTTATTTCTTCAGTTCGTATGAAGGGCAGCACGAGCGAGTTGATGTTACCTTCGCATCCCGATTTCCCACACAGGCGGAAATCGCCACGGCAACATCGCTCGTCCAGGGAGCTGGGCGTCCGGTGAATGCGCTGGCTTCGCCCATTCTCGCGCTCTACCCCGCGTCCCTCGGCCAGGGTCCG
>Ga0187801_10000276_pt1 | contig 13052 bp, 8 predicted proteins | sample NC_wetland_sal_i_10_FD_132465 | JGI IMG/M metagenome (GOLD analysis project Ga0187801, IMG submission 132465) | Wetland sediment microbial communities from Neuse River Estuary, North Carolina, USA - Control_1 | ecosystem: Environmental > Aquatic > Freshwater > Wetlands > Sediment | place: USA...
CGGCGCGACGGAGGTCAATCTCCTGGGCCAGTACAACTCCTGCCCGCACGCCATCGCCTTCGCCGCGCGCTACCCGGAGCGGGTCAGGCGGATGGCGCTGTTCGGCGGGTCCGCGCGCGGCTGGAACGCCATGAGCGCCACGCAGACGCAGGCACTGCTGAGCCTCATCGAACAGGACTGGAACACCTTCGCCGACACGGCGGCGCACCTGTGGATGGGCTGGGCGGCGGGGGAGGCCGGGCGCGACGTGGCGGAGGCGATCCGGGGCGCGGTCACGCCGCAGGTCGCCCGCGCCACGATGCAGGCGGCCAGCGCGGTCGACGTCACCGAATTGGTCCCGGGGGTGGCCGCGCCCACGCTGGTGCTGCACCGCCGGGGCATGACCCAGATCCCGGTCGACGTGCCGCGCTCACTCGCCGAGCACCTACCGCGCGGGCGGCTGGTGATCCTGGAAGGTGACCAGGCGACCCTATTCAAGGCCGACCCGGACGTGGCGGCGGACCTGCTCGTCGCGTTCTTCTGCGACGGCATCGAGCCGGCCGCGGAGACGGCGCCGCCCGCGCCGACGGCCGAAGCCGGGCGTCTCGCGGCGACCCCCTTGAGCCGCAGGGAGCTTGAGGTGCTCCGGCTGCTGGCGGCGGGGGATTCCAACCGTCAGATCGCCCGCCACCTGGGGCTGAGCCCGCACACCGTCGAGCGGCACGTCGCGAACCTCTACCGCAAGATCGGCGCGAGGGGCCGGGCCGACGCCACCGCGTACGCCCTGCGCAGCGGCCTGGCCTAACGGTTTTCCGCCAGCGCGGCTGCATAGTTTGCGGGAAGTCGGGCCCGGTTCGCCGAGCCTACGGTGACCTCAGCCCTACCGACAGGAGGTCACCCCCATGCCGTCTCCGCGGCCGCTACCCGACCGCCCGCGCTGGCTGCCCTGGTCGGCGTTCCCGTTCCAGTGCCGCTTTATCGAGATCGATGGCCAGCCGATCCACTACATCGACGAGGGGTCAGGCCCGGCGCTGCTGTTCGTCAGCGCCGGGCAGTGGTCCTTCATGTTCCGCGACGTGATCGCGCACCTGCGCGGCCGGTTCCGCTGCCTGACGCTGGACTTCCCCGGCAGCGGCCTCTCGCCGGCGGCCCCCGGCCACGACCACAGCATCCGGGCCAACGCCGCGCTCCTGACGGGGTTTATCGACTCCCTCGACCTGCAGGACATCACGCTGGCGGTGCATGACGTCGGCGGGCCGGTTGGCTTCCTGGCCGCCGTCGGGCAACCGGACCGGATCCGGGCCCTCGTGATCACCAACACGTTCGGCTGGCCGCTGGCCGGTTACCCGGCGGTCCGGCGGATGCTCAAGCTCGTCGGCGGGCGGCCGTTCGGCGCGCTCAACAGCCTCACCAACGTCGTGGCGCGGTTCACGGCCACGTCCTACGGGGTGGGCCGCCAGCTGAGTAGGGCCGACCGCCGGAGCTTCCGCGGCCCCTGGCGCTCCCGGGCCAGCCGGCGGGCGACGCTCCAGGTCCTGGCCGGAGTACTGCGGATCGACCCGCTCATGGCCGAGGTCGAGCGGTCCCTGCGCGCTGACCTGTCCGGCCTGCCGGTGCTCACGCTGTTCGGGCGCAAGAACGATCCGTACGGCTGGCAGGCCAGGTTCGGCCAGATCTTCCCGTCCGCGACGGCCGTCGGCCTGCCCGGCGGCCACCACTTCCCGTTCAACGACGACCCGCAGGCCTACGCCGACGCGATCTGCACCTGGTGGGATCGGCAGGTCGCGCCGGCCCCCCGCGAAGTCATGAAGGAGTCACACTGACATGAGCACCCCTCACGTTCTGGGCCCGGGCACCACGGCCCTGGTCACGGGCGCCTCCCGCGGTATCGGCGCGCTGATCGCCCGCGAGATCGCCAGCCACGGCGGCCACGTGGTGCTTTCCGGCCGATCCGTCGCCGAGCTCGAGGCGGTCGCGTCCGACCTGACCGCGGCGGGTGCCGACGTGTCCTTCCTACCCGCCGACCTGACCGAGCCCGGTGCGGCCGAAGCCCTGGTGCGGGCCGTCGAGCGGCAGCGAGGCGGGGTCGACCTGCTGGTCAACAACGCCGGCGGGGACCCGCTGCGCGAGTTCCATACGATGACGATCGAGGAGAACCTGCGCACCCTCCGGCTTAACCTGGTCGCGCCGCTGGAACTCAGCTACGCCGTCCTGCCGGGCATGCTCAGCCGGGGCCGCGGCCATATCGTGAACATCTCCGCGATGGCCGGCCGGCTCGCCTTCCCCTACACCGAGGTCTACGCCGCGGCCAAGGACGGCCTCATCGGCTTCACCCGCGTCTTCCGCAGCGACTACCACGCGCGCGGGGTGAGCGCATCCGTCCTCATCCTGGGGGCCATCAAGGGCGCCGGACAGGGCCAGCGGATGATGGATGAGGCCGGGCTGAAGGGCGCCGCCTACATGGCCCCGGCCCGGTCCGTGGCGCGGGCCGTGGTCAGGGCCGTGCAGAAGGACCGGACCGAGCTGGTCATCATGCCCGGGCCGGCCCGCCTGATGAGGGCGGTCATGGATTACTTCCCTGCGCTGGGACCCGCGATGAACCGGGCGGTCGGCACCAGGGCGACCATGCGGAAGATCATCGAACAGCGGGACTCGGATACGGGCGCCGCGGTTCGGCGATAATCGCCGGGAGGAACAGGAGAGGCGGATGGCGGACGGCAGTGATCTTGACGCGCCGATCACGGGCGTGACGGTCTTCAGGGATGGCGCCCGCGTGCAGCGCACCGGCACGGTGAGCCTGCCGCCAGGGCCCCGGACGGTGATCGTCAGCGACCTGCCGGCCGGCGTGGACCCGGCCTCGGTCCGCGTCGCGGCTCGCGGCCTGGACCTGGCCCTGCTCGCCGTCGAGGTCCACCGCCGCTACCGCACCGATCCGCTGCGCGAGGAGACCGCGCGGCTGCGCTCGGAGGTGGACCGCTGCCGCGATGAGGTGCAGGCGCTCGACGACGAGGAGACCGCGGAGCAGGCGCGCCTGGACTTCGCCGGCTACCTGTCCGAGGCAGCGGCCACGGCGCTGGCCCGCGCGGTCAGCTTCGGCCGCGCCAGCCACGATGACCTGGCCCAGATGGCCGGGCACCTGTCCGCCGATACCGCGGGGACACTCGGCAGGCGGCGCGAGATCAGCGCGCGCAGGCGCGTCGCCCGCCGGGAACTCGAAGCGGCCGAGGCGCGCCTGGTGACCGCGGAAAAGCGAGCCGGGCACGGTGTCGCCTTCACCGAGCTGTCCGCGACCCTGGAAGCCGGCGCCGCGACCCGCGCCGAGGTGGAGTTCTCGTACCACGTGCCCGGCGCGTCCTGGCGGCCGCTGTACGACCTGGCGCTCGAGGGCGGCAGCCTCGCCGTCAGCTACCTGGCCGAGGTCACCCAGCAAACCGGGGAGGACTGGCCCGCCGTCGAGCTGGTCTTGTCCACGACGCGGCGCGGGCGGCACCAGACCCTGCCCGAGCTTGACCCGTGGTACATCGGTCGCGCCCGGCCGGTTCCGCCGCCGGAACGAGTCAGGAGGATGGCCAGGGCTCTTCCGCCCGGCGCGGCCGTTCCGATGGCCGCCGCGGCATCGTCGGTCCTCCCGCCGGCCCAGGTCCCCGAGGCCGTGCCGGTGGCCGCCGAACCCGGCGAGTCGGGCGCTGGCGTGGCATACCGGGTCCAGCATCCGCTGGCCGTGCCCGCCGACGGCGGGCCCCACAAGACCGTGGTGGCCCGGTTCGCGCTCGATGCCGCCCTGGACCACCTCGCGGTCCCGGCCATGGCCCCCGAAGCGTACCTGCGGGCGACCGTCACCAACACCTCGCCGCTGCTGCTGCTCCCCGGCCCGGCGCGCGTCTTCCACGGCACCCGGTTCGTCGGCGAGACCGCCCTGGAGACCGTCGCCGCGGGCGAGGAATTCGAGCTGCAACTCGGGGTGGACGACCAGATCAGGGTCGAACGCGAGCTGCGCAGGCGGAGCACGAGCAAGGCCGTGATCGGCGGGACGCGCACGATCGACGTCGCCTACGAGATCACGGTGGAGAACCACCGCGTGAGCAAGACCAGGGTCAGCGTGCACGATCACGTCCCGGTGTCCACCGACGGCGATATCAAGGTGCGCCTGCGGGAGACGAGCCCGGACCCGGCCGCCCAGAGCGACCTCGGCGAACTCACCTGGGAACTGCCGCTCGAAGGCGGGCAGGCGGCCACGGTGCGCTACAGGTTCACCGTCGAGCACCCGGCCCAGGTGGGCGTGACCGGGCTCTGACCCGGGCGATCCGGGCGCAGTGGGATAATCACGGTAACAGCCGACCCAGGAAAGGCCTTGATTCGTGACTGAGGAGCAGCCCGGCCCGGGACCGCGGTTCGACACCAGCGTGGCGTCCATCGCGAGGATCTACGACTACTGGCTGGGCGGCAAGGACAACTTCAAGGTCGACCGCGAGGCCGCCGAGGAGATGATCCAGGCGTTCCCCGGCATCGTCGCGGGCGTGCGGATGAACCGCGCCTTCCTCGGGCGGGCGATCCACTACCTGGCCGCCGATGCGGGCATCCGCCAGTTCCTGGACATCGGGACCGGCCTGCCCAGCGCCAATAACACCCACGAGGTGGCGCAACGCGCCGCGCCGGACTCCCGCATCGTCTACGTGGACAACGACCCCATCGTGCTGTCCCACGCCAAGGCCCTGCTGACCAGCACGCCCGAGGGGGCGTGCGCCTACATTGACGCCGACCTCCGCAACGCCGGGCAGATCGTGAAGGAGGCGGCCGGCACGCTGGACTTCAGCCGTCCCGTAGCCGTCTGCCTGATCATGGTCCTCCAGTTCATCCCCGACGAGGATGACCCCTGGCAGATCACCCGGACGCTGATGGACGCGGTGCCTTCGGGCAGCTACCTGGTGGTCGCGCATCCGGCCAACGACGTGGACGTCGTGGTGGCGCCGGCCCTGCGGCAGCTCAGCACCCGCATGGGCGGCACCCGGGCGCTACCGCGCAGCCGCCCCGAGGTCATGCGCTTCTTCGAGGGCCTGGAGATGGTCGAGCCGGGGCTCGCGCAACTGCACCGGTGGCGGCCCGGGGCCGGGGTGGACACCGGGAAGAACCTGGCCGCCTACGGCGGCGTCGGACGGAAGCCCTGACCGGCCGCCTGCCCGCCTGAGTTCGCGTTCGGCGCGAAAGGTTCAAAATCCGTCAGCTGACCGATGTCTCTCACTGCAACTTGCAGCAGCATTTGTCGTGCAACCGGCGATGAGCACCGCTGTCCTGGTGCTCGGACCTTCCCGGGCGCAGCCGCGCAGAGTGACCAACGCTCTGCCGGACCAGCTTGAACCCGGCCCACGAAGGAACCCGATGAACACGATGGCGCCGACCCGTCCTTCCGAGCTTCAGATCTCCCGTGTCCGGCTGACCGCGGGACCGGCTGCGGCGGCCGAAGCTCGTACTCACGTCCGCGCGGCCATCTTCGCGTAGGACGTCCCCGTCGACACGAGCGCCGCCGTCCTGCTCGCCAGCGAACTGGTGACCAATGCCATCAGGCACGAGACGAACGAGACGATCACGCTGGCCATCACCTGCTCCTGCGGTGAGCTACGCGTCGACGTCCACGACTCGTCCTACTCCCTGCCGGTCGTACTGGAAGCCGCGGCCGATGCCGAGGCCGGGCGGGGCCTGATGCTGGTCGCCACCCTGGCGGACGAGTGGGGCTTCTACCGCACCCCTGCGGGCAAGGCCGTGTACTTCACGCTCGCGTTCGCACCCGAAGTGGCCGAGGGCGACGGACGCGGCCCGCAGGGGGTCCACGCGTGGGGACTGTGAGCCGAACCGCCCTCCCGGGGTTCACAGTCCCCACCGGCCGAGCCCGCGATGGCGCGGGTCAAGTCCACCGGTCTCCGATTACCTCGGTTCGATCGTGCGCAGGGCGGCCTCGCGGGCGATATCAATCCGCGAATGGACGTCGAGCTTCTTCAGGATGTGGGAGACGTGGGTCGCGACGGTGCGCCGGGATAGCAGCAGCCGGGCGGCGATCTCCGGGTTCGACAATCCCTCCTCGACGAAGGCGGCGATCTTGATCTCGGTCGCCGTGAGGCTGTCCCAGCCGCTGTGGGCCCGCCGGTGCTTGGCGTGCGGCCCGCGCCGGATGCCGTGAGCGCGGAACGTCGCCTGCAGCCGGGCGACGTCCGCGGCGGCGCCGAGGGACGTGTAGACCTCCACGGCGCGGGTAAACGCGGCGCGGGCCCGGTCCCGGTCGTCGGCGTCGACGAAATGCCCCGCGCTCGCCTCCAGCGCCTTCGCCGTCAGCAACGGCCTGCCCGCCTCGTCGTAGCGCTCGGCCGCCGCGAGTAGCCGGGGGGCATCGTGGTCCAGCAGACCGCGGCAGTACAGCGCGTTCGCCTGGCGGTGCGGGATCTCCGACTCGGCGCCCAGGGCGTCGGCGCGTCCCGCGAGGGTCTGCGCGGTGGCCAGGTCGCCGGTCTCAGTGGCGAGGCGGACACCATCCGCGAGCAGGTCCTCGATGTCCTCCACGTCGTCATTGCCGTCGAACGCGTCGGTCAGCGTCGCCAGCGCCTCCGGGAGCGCGCCGTCCTGCTCGCGGTCCAGGCTGCGGGCGAGGGCCAGCGGGGCCACCAGCCGGTGCCCGATCCTCCGGGCGTGCGGCGCGGCCGCGGCGAGGTGGCGGCGCGCCGCGCCGGTCTCGCCGCGGTGGAAGCTGATCACGGCGGCGATGCCGAGATCGCAGCACGCCGCATCGGGAGCCTTCAGGTCCTCGTGCACGACCTCCGCCTCGGCCAGCGCATCGTCCCAGCGTCCCGTCTGGAAGAGCAGCTGGCCCAGGGCGCAGTGCACCTGGGCCAGCCGGATCGCCGTACCGACCTGGTCGGCCAGGTGCCGGGCCTGCCCGGCTAGGGCAAGCGCCTCGTCGTACCGGTCGAGATAGCCCAGGTTTACCGCCTTGTTGATCTGCAGCAGGAGCCGCAGGTCGGTCAGCGCCGGATCGGACTGGGTCACGTCCAGCGCCTGGTCGTACAGCGGCAGGGCGTCGGTCACATGCCCCTGTAGGACGGCCGCCCCGGCCAGCACGGTTAGCGCCCAGCCCATGGCCCAGTTGTCGCCCGCGGCCGACGCCACTGCGAGCGCACTGTCGGCGACCGGGCCCGCCTTCTCGACCTCACCGATGTTGAGGTACGTCCGCGCGGCGAGCGCGAGCAGCCGGGCGCGATGCCGGGCGGAGATCCCCGGCGAAGCCAGCGCCCGGTCCAACGTGGCCAGGGATTCCGCGGACTCGCCAGCGCGGATCCGGCACTGCGCCAGCGTCCAGTGCAGGTCCACGAGGAGATCGGGCTCGGCGGCGTGTTCCAGTGCGCGGTTCGCCACCTGCTCGGCCGCGACCATGTCGCCGGTACGGTACAAGGCGTCCGCCAGTCGGCTGGCCAGCCAGCCGTGCCGGGCCGAAGCGGCCGGGGAACTGGCTACTGCCTGGGACAGGAGTTCGGCCGCCACCCCGGGCGCCTGGCTCACCAGTGGGTCGGCGCTGCGGGCCAGCCAGTCCAGCATCCACTCATCCACCAGCTCGGCCGGGCCGCCGCCCTCGCCGACCGCCCGCAGCATCTGCCGGGCCACCCGGTCCGCTGGTGCGCCCGCCTCCGCGAGGGCGCGCCCCGCGTCGCGGTGCCAGGCGGAGCGCACGGACGCGGGCATCTCGTCGTACAGCGCCGCGCGGATCAGCGGGTGGCGGAACCCGAGGCCGTCGCCGGATTCGGCCAGCACGCCGGCGGCCCGCGCCTCTTCCACCGCCGGGATCAGGTCCGGCACACCGCGGTGCAGCACGATCGCCAGGTCATGAACGGCGAAGTCCACGCCGAGCAAGGCGGCCGCCTGTAGTACCTCGCGCACCGGCCCCGCGGCAAAGCCGAGCCGGTCCGCGATGGCCGCCGACAGGGAGCCTGGCGCCGAACCACCCGCCAGCTCGGCGCTCCCCGCCTCGGTGATGGTCAGGCGGGAGCCTCGGGCCAGCGCGGCGACGAGCTCGGTGACGTAGAGCGGGTTACCGGCCGCCCCGTCGGCCAGCCGCAACAGGTTGCCGTCGGGCCTGCCGCCAGCGAGGGCGGCGACTAGGTCGGCCACCGCCGCCGCAGCGAGCCCGGCGAGCTGGAGCCGGTCGGCGTCGCCTGCCCCGCGTCGCAGCGCGATTATGTCCTCCCGCTGCGGGACAGGCCGCATCATCCCGACCAGCAGCAACGGCATCCGGGGTGCCGACCTCGCCAGCCGTCCCCACAAGGTAACGCTGGCCGGGTCGGCCCACTGCAGGTCGTCGATGACCAGGATGGTCGGGCGCACCGCGCACTCCTCGGCGACCAGCGCCAGCAGCTGCTCCGCCAGCACCGCCGGTACGTCGGTGCCCCGGTCGGTGCTGACCTCACCGCGAAGGAGCCGGACGATCGTGTTACGCCGGGGATTGCCGGCGGGATCGCGTACCCGCAACGCGTCGAGGAACGGCAGCAGCGGTAGCGCCTGGCCCAACTCGTCACCAGCACCCCAGAACACCTGGCAGCCGACCTCTGGCGCCCCCGCCACCGCCGCGCGCACCAGCGTGGACTTGCCGATGCCCGGTTCTCCCTCGATGAGTACCGAACCCCCGCGCCCCCGAGCGGCCTGCTTTATTAGCCCGTTCAACAGCGCCATCTCGCTCTGGCGGCCGACCAGCGCACCGGCCGGGGTCACCGGGTGCATGGAGCAAACCCTACTACCCAAACATTTACGTAACAAGCGGTATGTTTTCGGACATTAATTCGCCTAAAGCGCCGTCCTGCGGCGGCGTCATCGCCCTTTTCCCATGGCCTCCGTGCACATTGCAGAGAACCTTGCACGGCAAAGTACTGCCAATATTTCCTTGCATTAAAGGGCATTTCTTGCAGGCAAGAATAATGAAATATTTCACTACTTGAAAAACCTACATAATGCCTTACCCTGGTACATGAGGGCCAAATACTGACAGTAACTCACATATAACTCAGAGGCGCCGGTGGGTTCGTGAGGCATGCAGCAGGCCGCTGACCTGTACAGATGCCATGGAGGAAATCATGCGCATTAAGCAAGCCATCATTCCCGCTATCCTAGCACTAAGCGCAGCCGGGTCAATCCTAATTGGCTCGGTGGCATCCGCCGCCGCCGTGCCGGCGGCTAGCGCTGCCGTGGTCGCCAGCGCCCAAACGCACATGATTTTCCACGACTGAGATAATCTGCTGCAGGGCTAACGATCCGTTCCTCATTCAGCTGACCCGCGGCGGGCTGATCGCCTGATTATCGCCCGCCGCGGCGAGTTTCCGGTAAGCCTGACCGGCTACGCTGGCCGGTCGCTCCGGTCGAGCTAGCAACTCCAGGCACATTTCCTTACCGCTGTCCCCCTCGTCATATGGTGTACAGCGGTCACAGCCTTGAGCATTCCCTGCGGTCGGCCTGGGAGTGCTGTGGCCGGGCCACCAAGGGCCGGGACGCGGCCCGCGCGACGTTCCGCGGACCGCCAGGGGACCTCAGAGAGCCCGCGCCGCCGGCCGTCGCGGCCCACCCGTGCGGGCGGTCAGCCTGCGAGCCTCCACCAATTGCCCGGGGCTGATACCACCGCTCGTTCGGATTAGTGAAGGGTGAGGTATCGGCCGGGCGAGTGTATCGTGTAGTAGAGGTTTCACAAATTGTTTCCGTGAAAACTGCGTGACCCGAGGGACGACAGATGATCGCGCCAGCGAGCCCGACGGTGCGGCGGCGCAGGCTGGCCGCTGAACTGCGCGGGATCAGGGAGAGCAAGGGCAAGAGCGGAGACGCGGTCGCCGCGGCGCTGAAGTGGTCGCCTTCCAAGATCAGCCGGTACGAGCGCGCCAGGACCGGCTTGCGGCCGGGGGAGGTCGAGCGGCTGCTCGACTACTACGGGATCACCGGGCCCCGCCGCACGCTCCTGCTCGGGCTCGCCGAGGATGCGGTTCAGAAGGGGTGGTGGGATGAATTCTCAGACACCCTTTCCGAGGACTACCAGCAATTCATCGGCCTCGAGCATGAGGCGACTTCCATTGACATCTGGCACGTGGATGTGGTCGCCGGCCTGCTCCAGACGGAAGCTTATGCCCGGCATATCATCAGCAGTTACAGCCGGGTCGAACCGGTCGCGCCGGGCATGATCGGACGGCTGGTCCGGGTCCGCATGCGACGCCAGCAGGTGCTGGACCGCGAAGACCTTCAGCTATCGGTCGTGCTCGATGAATCGATCCTGAAGCGCCGTATCGGTGATGACTGCGTGATGTACGAGCAGCTCCAGCGGCTCGCCCGGGAGGCCGACCGGCCCAATCTGACGGTGCAGATTCTCCCCCTCGACGCGCAGCACCAGGTCTTCGGGGAATCCTTCGTCATCTTCGGCTTCGGGGCCGATAGCGAGGCCATGATGCAGGACGTGGTGAGCACCGAGCACCTGCGGAGCGGATTCAGCCTGGAGGGGGAGCGCGAGACGTACCTGCACAGGATCGCGTTCCGGATGCTCACCGACGCCTCACTCGACCCGGCGTCGTCCAGGGCGCTCATCCTCGAAACCGCGGAGTCGCACTGGTCAGGCGCCCGGAGGCCCGCCAGCGCCTAGGGCCGCCCCCCGGGGGTTCACCGTACGCCACCCAGGGGGCGCGGCATTTCCCCGGCCGCCGGTTGACCGGAAAGCGAGACTGTCCGGGCCGGGACTTCCCGGTGATTTTTTGCTCCGGCGTGGCGCCGCAAAATCCGCGCATGTTGGGGTGTACGTTACGCCGTGGGTCCAATAGTCACTCACCGGACCTTAGTGCTACTAGAGGCGAGATGGACCCTGAGCGCCAGTAGTGCTGCTAATCTCAAAGTTCGGCAACTACGAAAAGTAGGGTCCACGCAACATTTCGTAGTGCACAATTTCGGGGCATTCTCCAACAATCAGTGAGGTAGTGACGTGGGAAGAACTACGCACGGAAGTGCGCCCGAGGGGTCGGGTTCTGACTGGGTTAAGAGCTCTCTGAGTTTCTCCAACGGCAACTGCGTGGAGGTGGCAGGCCTTCCCGGAGGCGGGATCGGCGTTCGCAACAGCAGGGACTCGCAAGGACCGGTCCTGGCGTTTACGCCGGACGAATGGCACGCCTTTCTCGGCGGCGTGCGAAACGGAGAATTCGATCGTTTCGGCAGTAACTGACCGCACGAGCCAGGCGCGGTAGCGTCCCGCTTACGGCGCCTGCGAAGCGGAACAGAAGCGGAGGGTCTCCGGAGGGCCCTCCGCTTCTGGTTGCTCCGCCCCGACCCCGCCCCCACTCCGACCGACTCGGCTCGGTCGAACAGGTGCGGACGCCGGACAAACTGGGAAATAGTTAGCCATGTCGATCGCCATATCCGAAGAGCACCGTGCCCTCGCCCAGACCGTCGCGGGCTTCCTGACCGACCATCAGTCGCGCGCGCAGGCCCGCAGCCTGCTCGGAGCGCAGGCAGACGCGCTGCCCGCCTTCTGGGCCGAGCTGGCCGCCCTCGGCCTACTCGGGCTGCACGTACCGGAGGAACACGGCGGCTCCGGCTTCGGGCTGGCGGAAACGCTGGTGGTGGCCGAGCAGATGGGCCGGTACCTGGCCCCGGGGCCGTTCTGCCCGACCGTGATCGCCAGCGCGGTGCTGGCCGCCGCCGGGCCCGACGACCTGCGCAAGCGGCTGCTGCCCGGGCTGGCCGACGGGACGGTCATCGGCGCGGCCGCCCTGGGCGGCGACGTGACCTGCGTCGGCGGCGTCGCGACCGGGAAGGCCGGCGTGGTGATCAGCGGCCACCTGGCCGACGTGCTGCTGGTCCCCGCCGGCGACGACGTGGTGGTGATCGAGAAGTCGGCGGGCGGCGTCCGCGCCGACGTGCCCGCCAACCTGGACCAGAGCCGGCGCGCGGCCAGGGTCAGCCTCGACGCCGCGCCGGCGACCGTACTGCCGGGCGCGCGCGGGCTGCTGACCGACGTGGCCCGGGCCGTGCTCGCGGCCGAGGCGGCCGGCCTCGCCGCCGAGACCACCGCTCAGGCGGCCGAGTACGCCAAGGTCCGCCAGCAGTTCGGCCGCCCGATCGCGATGTTCCAGGCGGTCAAGCACCATTGCGCGAACATGCTTGTGGCCGCGGAACTGGCGACGGCCGCCGCGTGGGACGCCGGCCGGGCCGGGCTCGACGGCGGTGACCAGCTGAGCTTCACCGCGGCCATCGCGGCGGTACTGGCCGCGTCGGCCGCGGTCGCCAACGCCAACCTCAACATCCAGGTGCACGGCGGGATCGGGTTCACCTGGGAGCACGACGCGCACCTGTACCTGCGCCGGGCCACGGCCATCGCCGCGGTGATGGACGCCGAGCAGGCGTCGATCGCGGTCACCGACCTGGTCCGCCGCGGGGTGCGCCGGGCGGCCACGATCGACCTGCCGCCGGAGGCGGAGCAGATCCGCGATGCGATCGGGCCCGACGTGGCCCGGCTGCGCGACCTGACCGGCGACGCCAGGAAGCAGGCGCTGATCGACACCGGCTACGCGATGCCGCACTGGCCCCAGCCGTGGGGCCGGGATTCGGCCGCCATCGAGCAGCTGGTGATCGAGCAGGAGTTCGGCTCGGCCGGGATCAAGCGGCCCACCCTGGGCATCACCAGCTGGATCATCCTGACCCTGATCCAGCACGCCAGCCCGGAGCAGGTCGCGCGCTGGGTCCGCCCGGCGCTTAGCCAGGAAGTGACCTGGTGCCAGCTGTTCAGCGAACCGGGCGCCGGATCCGACGCGGCCGGCATCAGGACCAAGGCCACCAGGGCGGAGGGGGGCTGGCTGATCAACGGGCAGAAGGTCTGGACCAGCGGCGCGCATCAGGCCAGCTTCGGCCTGGCCACCGTGCGGACCAACCCCGATGCGCCGAAGCACCAGGGCATCACGATGATGGTGATCGACATGCACGCGCCCGGCGTCACGGTCCGTCCGCTGAAGATGCCGAACGGCGCCTCGGAATTCAACGAGGTCTTCTTCGACGACGTGTTCGTGCCCGACTCGGACGTGGTC
>Ga0187801_10000279_pt1 | contig 13018 bp, 11 predicted proteins | sample NC_wetland_sal_i_10_FD_132465 | JGI IMG/M metagenome (GOLD analysis project Ga0187801, IMG submission 132465) | Wetland sediment microbial communities from Neuse River Estuary, North Carolina, USA - Control_1 | ecosystem: Environmental > Aquatic > Freshwater > Wetlands > Sediment | place: USA...
AGCTGATCGCGCTGGCGCGCGCAGCCGGGCAAGCTCAACGCCGCCGCCGCCACCGGCAATTCCGACTTTCTGATTTTCGGCTTCATCAAATCGATGGGCTTGGAGATCGCGAAAGTGCCGTATCGCGACATCATGCAGGCGCCGAACGATCTCGCCGAGGACCGCATCCAGATCCTTTCGAGCTCGCTCGCGGTCGCCCAGCCGATGATGCGGGCCGGGCGTATCAAGGTTCTTTTGGTGACGAGCAAGCAGCGCGCGCTTGGCGCCCCGGAGCTGCCGACCGCCACCGAGGCCGGATACCCGGCGCTGACCATGGAGACCGCGGGCGGATTGTTCGGGCCGCCGCAAATGCCTCCGGAATTGCGCGAGAGCATTGCCGGCGAATTGCGCAAAATTGCCGAGGACGATCCGATCATCGGCCAGCGGCTTGCCGATACCGGGCAGATCTTGACGCTGCGCGGACCTGCGGACTTCGCCCGCAGCGTCGCGGAGCAAAACGATCAGCTCGGTGCGCTTGCGAAGATCATTGGGCTTAAAGAGGCGCAGTGAGCCGCCGCACGCTTGTGATCTCGCTTCCCATGCCGCGGATACGCGTAATCGCTTCGCCAACCGGCTCGACAACGACAGACATGTGAAAAGCATTGGCGTGTACGAGGCTGTCGCGGTCGCGTGCGATCGCCACGTGTCCGGCCCAGAAAAGCAGATCGCCGCGCTGCAGCTTGAACGATGACGCCTGGTGATCGAGCGGCGCGCCGAGCGCGCGTTCCTGCATGTCGCTGTCGCGCGGGCATGGCAGACCGCAGGCGGACAGCGCGATCTGAAGGAGGCCGGAGCAATCGAGGCCGAGCGCGGTCTTGCCGCCCCACAGATAGGGCGTGCCGACAAATCGCTCCGCCACCGCGACGAAATCCCGCTCGTTATCGCCGATTAGCGCAAGATGCGCCGCCGGCACGTAACCGCCCGACGGCGTGATCGCCAGGCGATCTTCTATCCGGGCAATATTGAGCGCCGCGCCGAACGGCAGCGCTTCGACGGGCGGCAATTTGATCGAGGGCCCGGGAAAAACCAAAGTGCGCAACGCCGCGACTCTATGGGTCGGCGCCGGACCCGGCGGCGCCAGCGCCGCGCTTGGCAGCCAGCCGACATGATTGTCGCTCGCAAGTTGACCCCAGGCCCAGCCTTCGGCATTGGCGTCGTAGACCGTGACGCGCTCGCCCTTGAGCGCCTCAGTGTCGAGCGGCGCGTCGGGCCGCGGCTCGCGGCGAAGCGGCGCCTGCGGCGCAATCACCTCCATCGCCCGTCCTTCGACAAAGCGCGCCGCTTTCACCTTGCCTTCGAGATGTTTTGCCGCGACCTCGGCGCGCCATGGCGTCAGGCGCCGATCAAGGGCCGGCATCGGCTCAGCCATAGCGCGCGGCCAATAAGGCATAGAGAGAGCGCGCCACCTGACATTCGCCGCCTTCCGGGCGGCCCGATCTGGCGACGGCCGTCCAAGCAAACAGATCGAAATGCACCCACGAGTCCGCACTGACGAAACGGCGCATGAACAGCGCCGCAGTAATGGCGCCGCCCTGGCTGCCGCCGACATTGTTGATGTCGGCGACCTTGGATTCGAGCATTGATTCATAGGGCCGCCACAATGGCAGCCGCCACAGCGGATCGTTTTCGGCTTTGGCCGCGCGCATCAATTCATCGGCAAGGCGATCGTCGTCGGTGAAGAAGGCCGGCACGTCCGGTCCGAGCGCGACGCGCGCCGCGCCGGTGAGCGTTGCGAAATCGGCGATCAGCGCCGGCTTGTCCTCGTCGGCGAGCGCCAGCGCATCGGCGAGGATCAGCCGGCCTTCGGCGTCGGTATTGCCGATCTCGACCGTGATCCCTTTGCGCGAGGTGTAGATATCGCGCGGGCGGAAACTCGATCCGGCGATGGCGTTCTCGACCGCCGGGATCAGCACCCGCAGGCGTACTTTCAGGCCGCCGGCCATGATCATGTGCGCCAGCGCCAGTGCAGTCGCCGCGCCGCCCATGTCCTTCTTCATGTTGAGCATCGTGGTCTCCGGCTTGATGTCGAGACCGCCGGTGTCGAAGCAGACGCCCTTGCCGACAAGCGTTACGCGCGGGTGATTGGCCTCGCCCCAGGCCATGTCGATCAGCCGCGGCGCGGCGGCGGCGGCGCGGCCGACGGCATGGATCAGCGGAAAATTTTGTTCCAGCAATTCGTCGCCGACCACGGCGGTGATCGTCGCGGCGTGGCGCGCGGCGAGCTTGCGCGCCGCCTGTTCGAGTTGCGCCGGCCCCATGTCATTGGCCGGCGTGTTGATGAGATCGCGCGCCAGTGTCACGCCTTCGACGATATGCTCAAGCTCCTCGCGGGCGATGCTTTGCGGCAGATCGAGCTTGATCGATCGCGGCTCGGCCTTGCGATAGCGCGTGAAACGATAGGCGCCGAACGCGAAGGCGAGCGCGGCGAGCCGCGCGTCGGGCGGCTCGTTGGCGAAACGGTAGGTGCCGTCCGGCAAATGCTGTGGCAGCCGGCCGGCCAGAAACGGATCCCTGACGCTGTCGTTGGCACTGTCCGTGGCATTGTCCGCGTCCTCGACGCCGAACAGAACCCCGCCGAGCGCACGGCCAGCGCGGCCTTTACCCGGCAGCAAAAGATAGCGCCCCGCTTTGGGTTCAAAGCCGGCGGCTTCCGCGAACGCGCTTGCCTCGGCGCCGATCGAGCGCTGCACGTCGGGGTAGTTCGCGCCGGTGACGAACCAGATCGGAACGGCCTCGGCCGCCCCGCGTGCAATGAAGATGGAGTCCATCGATCATCCTTGCGCGAAAGTCACGCTCTGCTACCACGCCGGCGGAAGGGCGTGAAGCAACAGCCGGAATTCACGGCAGAGCGAACAATATGTCGCTCGTGCCGCGCGTCGAGGATCGCTGAGTGCGCCAGCCTCAATGCGTCAGCGGGTCGGGACGGACCTGGATGTGCACGGCGAGCGGGGGCATGCCTTTGCCGCCCTCCTTGAGCCACGGCGTCCGATCGCCTTCCGACGACCACAGGCCCCTGCCCTTCCAACCGGCTTGCGGATCGTCGATCCGGGCGTCGAGACCCTTGGCATAGAAGCCCAGCGGATAGGGCACGCGCAGCGTCACCATCTTGCCGTCGACGAGTGCCGCGAAGCCGTCGTTTTCATTGGCGGTCGAGATCGGCGCGTCATTGCCGAGACCAACTGCGTTGTGCTGATCGACCCAGGTGTAGTAGCTCGCCTCGGCGCTGTTGTCGCCGATGCCGGCAAAACCTGGCCCCGGATATTTATGGAAGGTCCAGCCCTCCGGGCAATGATCGCCGGTTGCGGTCGGGCCGTTGAGCGGCCCTTTGCATTTCGAGCGATCGAAGCTGCCGAGATGGCCGCTGGCGAGCGAGACCCAGACCACGCCCTTGGAATCGATGTCGCCGCCGCGCGGACCAAAGCCCGGCATCGGAACGTGATAGATCTCCGACAGCTTGGTCTTTGGATCGAACCGCAGCACGCCGGCCCGACCGGCGAAGACATCGAAGGTGTACCAGATAGAGCCGTCCACCGGATTCGGCATCACTGCGTAAGTACCCGATCCGGCCAGCCGCAGATCTTTGTTCGGATCCAGGGGCGCTTGGCCCTGTTCAGTGTAGTCATCGAGTTTGCCGTTGCCGTTGGTATCGAGCACGAACGGCGCCCAGCCTTGCGCCTTCTCGGCGTCACCGGTCTCGTCGAAGACCTTAGTGTCGAGCCAGCCTGCGACTGGGCCGCCGCCGCTCGTCCACAATGTGTTGTGGTCGTCGAAACCGAATTGCAAATGATGGGTGTTGAAACAGGTGTCGATGAACGTGAACTTTCCCGTTTTTGGATCGAGCATCGCCAACTGCCGCTCATTGGTGTCGAGCGGGAACGCCTTCGCATAAGGATTGCTGGAGTCTTTGCGGCAGAACGCCGGCGTGCCGGGCGCGTGATTGGTGCCGGTCATCCAGAGCCTGCCTTTGGCGTCGAACATGTCGTTGTGGTTGTCGAACTTGGTGTCCCAGATTTGTTCCATGCCCCAATACGCCGACGCCGCGAGCGGCTTCTCGATCGCCGCATGTCCCGGGCCAAGGGCTTCGGGCACGTCGGCGCCCACCGGCGGCGTGATGTAGCTCGCCTGCGCCGTTTTGGGATCGAGCACCGGCAGATGGTCGCTCGCATATTCCGGCGAGCCGTACAGCGGCCCGTATCCATTGACAGTGGGATTGCGCTTGTCTGACGAAATCAGGTCGTGGAGATATTGTTTCTCGTTGCCCCAATCCCACGTGGTCACGACGATGTTGCGCTCGATGCCCTGCGGCCGCGGTGGCTTGGCAGATGGCAATTCGCCATGGGCGACGCGATCGGTCCAATCGCCGAAATATTTGAACGGAACGCCGCCGAGCTTGCCGGCCAAGGGATTGACCATCGAAGGCGACGCCTGACCGGCCTGGATGCGCCGAATCCATGCGTCTTCGCCGCTTTTGAACTCGCCCAGTGCCGCAGGGATGGTCCGTGTCGCCAACTGCCCGAGCTGATGACATCCGACGCAGGCCTGATTCTTCATCGTTGTGAGCCAATCGGTCTGCGTGATACTTGCCGGAATGTCGCTCTTGCCGCCGAACTGACCCTTATCCGGGATCTTCAACATCGCGTACCAATAGATCGCTGGATAATATTGCGCGGCGGCGGCATCATTCGGCGCCGGGACGGCGGTCAGATTAAGCTGTTGCCCCGGGACGGCGTCGGTTTTCGGCGAATCGATCAATCCATAGCCGCGGACCCAGACCTGATATTTCGCCTTTGGCAGATCGGGAACGACATAGCGGCCCTGGTCGTCGGTCACGACCATTTTGGCGTAGCGTGTCGGCAAGTCGCGGGTTTCCGCGATCACCCAAACGCCGGCTTCCGGACCATGCGGACCGGTGACCACACCGCCGATGTCGTCGCCATCGATCGCAACGCGAGTCTGCGCCTCGAGCCGCGCTGGGTTTGCAAGCAAAAATCCGGCAACGGCAAATACTGCCGCAAAACACGCCCGCCGCATCTGAAATCCTCCCTTACATGAACTGATCTTCTTCGGATCAGCGCTTATGGAGTCCGTTTGCCTGCGTGCCACTCACACGCCATCTAATGTCGCCTTCACGCGTTCCGGCGTGAATGGGACAGTGCGCAGCCGCGCTCCGCTCGCGTCGAATACGGCATTGGCCAGCGCCGCACCGACTGGCGCACAGGCAGCCTCGCCCGCGCCGAGCGGGGGTTCGGTTGGCCGGTCAATAAGGACGATGTCGAGCTTGGGAACGTCGGGAAAGCGCAGGATGGGGTAACTGCTCCAATCGACGCTCGTCACGTGCGAGCGATCGAACTGCACCTCCTCCATCAGCGCACGGCTGAGCGTTTGCAGAATGCTGCCTTCGACCTGCGCGCGCACCCCATCGGGGTTGATGATCTGCCCGCAATCAAACGCGCAAGCCACGCGTTCGACCCTGATCCGGCCGCTGGAGCGCTCGACCGCAACCTCCATACCCATCGCCACATAGCTCTCGCTGTGTTTGTAATGGACATAGGCAAATCCGCGACCGCGCATAATCGCGGCATTCCTGTCCGGCCCCGGCGACGGCCGCGATTGCCAATTCATCAGTGCGGCGGCGCGCTTGATCACCTCGGTGCCGCGGGGATCGCTTAAGGCGCGCAACCGAAATTCGACTGAATCGAGCCCGGCCGCGGCCGCAAGCTCATCGGTGAAACTCTCCACCGCGAAGCAATTGGCCGGCTTGCCCGGTGAGCGGATCGGCGCCGGACGCAGCGGCGCATCTTTGAGCCAATGCACCAAAACCTGGACGTGATCCGCACGATACGGCGGATCAGCGTTCTGCGAGATCATTCCGGGCTGCAGGCCGCGCACGTCATCAAGCCCGGCCGCGGCGGGCGCCAGCAACGGAATATCCGGCAGCCCGCGCGTCGTTTGCGGCAACCACATCGTGGTGCGCCATTCGATAATGAGTTCGGTCGGATCGACCACGCCGGAAATGTCGAGGAGCTGCGGCGGGCCTTTGGGATCCCAGCCGTGCTCATCCTGGCGCGACCATTGCACCCGCACCGGGCGGCCGACCGCGCGCGAGAGGATCGCCGCATCGGCGGCGGCGTCTTCGTGGCCGTTCATGCCGTAACATCCGGCGCCCTCGACGTAGATGAGCCGTACCGCTTCCTCAGATAAGCCAAGGAAGCGCGCGAAAGTTTTGCGATTGCCGTGGGTGCCCTGTGAGGCGGTCCATATCGTCGCCGCCTCGCTGTTCACGTCGGCGACCGCGCAGGACGGGCCTATCGAACCGTGGCTCTGCATTGGCCAGAAATAGGTCGCGCTGCGCGTGATCGCGCCGAGCACGGCGCCAGCGCGCGGCCCGCCGCGGTTCACCAGCACCTCATCGGTGATATCCGAATCGCCGCGTAATGTGGCGACCAGCTTGTCCTGCTCGGGAAGGCCGGACCATTCGCTCCATTGCGCGCGCAAAGCGCGGGACGCACGAACCGCCGTCCATTCATCATCGGCAATGACCGCGAGAAAATCCTTGATCCGCACCACCTTCGCGCCAGGGAGATCCTTGATCGAAGCCTCATCAACCGCGGCGAGCTTGGCGCCGATCGCCGGCGGGCGGATCACGCGCGCATGCACCATGTCCGGTAGACTGAAATCCTGCATATAGATGAATGTGCCCGTGCATTTGGCGGGCACGTCCGGGCGCGGCAGCGGTTTTCCTACCAGTGTGTAGGTCGCGGGATTTTTGAGCGGCGCTTTAGGATTGAGCTTGAGATTGAAGCTGCGTCCGCCGATGAGATCGGAAAATCGAATTCCCGCGCCGCCGTTCTTCGGCCGGACCTGGCCATCGGCTGCAATAAGATCATCGGCGGCCATGTTGAGCCGTTGCGCGGCAAGCGCCACGAGCGCCTCGCGCGCGGTCGCCGCGGCGCGCCTGACCTGCATGCCGCCGCGCTGAATGCCGTTCGATCCGGAAGTCCGCCCCTGGTCTGGCGTGAGCGCGGTGTCGCCTTCGACATATTTGATCTTGTCGACGCCGATCCCGAGCTCCTCGCCGGCGATCTGGCGCATGGCGATGCGAAGGCCCTGGCCGAGATCGACCTTGCCGCAAAACAGCGTCACGGTGCCGTCGCCATCCACGGCGAGGAAGGAATCCAGCTCGTTGGGATCGAGCATCCGCGGCGTCGGTGTGGCGCCCTCGGCACGGGTTTGCAACCCGGCCAGGGCGAAACCCACCGTGAGCGCGCCGGCCTTGAGCATTGTGCGGCGCGTGAGTGCGTGTGCCGACATCTCAGCCTCCCTGCCCCGAGGCCGACATGACGGCGCGGATGACGCGCACATGCGTTCCGCACCGGCAGAGATTGCCGGCAAGCGCAGTGCGGATATCGTCTTCTGTCGGTTTGGGCTTTTCGGCAAGCAGCGCGGCAGCGCTGATGATCATGCCGCTGGTGCAATAGCCGCATTGCGGCACTTGCTCTTTGATGAACGCGGCCTGCACCGGATGCGGCGTCGCAATCGATCCGAGCCCCTCAAGGGTGACGACCGACTTGCCCTGCGCATTCGCAATCGTCTCAAGGCAGGATCGCGTCGGGCTGCCGTCGAGGAGAACGCTGCAGGCGCCGCACTGGCCGAGACCACATCCGAATTTGGTGGCGGTGAGCCCCAATCCGCGCAAGCCGTAAAGCAGCGGCTGATTGGGATCCGCCGACTCGATCGTGCGCTCGACCCCGTTGATACGAAGCCGGTAGTTTGCCATAGGGCACCTCTTGCTGGCGTGCGGCTATAACAGCTTTACAGAAATCGAAGCTTCTCGGAACTGTTGCCGGAGCAGGCGAGGACTGCGTTTGCAGCAAATGCTGCGCTGCGGCCCTCCGGCACAATGTGCGCTTGTGTCCGGATTTTGACCTGGATCAACAGGACAAGCCCGCCAAAGGCGCCGATCGAAAATCAACTCGTTGATGGTTTCGATATCGGCTCAAGGAGTCCTGACGCAAGATCCCGCATCGCGATATCCCGTAACTCAGTCTCTGAAGGAAGCAAAGCGGATGTGACGCAGACATCCGCCGAGGACGCCTTTGACCCACGGCGAGTCTTCACGCTGCTCCGCGACGGGGAATAAATTTCGCCGAGCGCTGATCGCCTCGGCAGGAAATCGCGATGCATTAAAAGAACGCGATAGCTGAACGTCGTTTCAACCCTGTTGGAATGCGGCTTCGCCGCTTGTCCGGACAATCCGGTAAGCTATCAGTTACTCAAAACCACGCCCTGAGACTCGACTGAGATGGTCGATTGGCCGCGTTACCGGTATCGCGTCGAGCGCTTCTGCGATTTCTTCAGCCTTGGAATTTTAGTCACAGCCACGGCATCAGCGAGGCATGGATCACGTCGGCCACGCCCTCGCCGCCGACCGAGCGGATGGCGAGATCGACCTCGTCGAGCCCGAAGCGATGGGTCGTGATCAGGTCGAGCGGGAAGCGCTTGGAGGCAAGCTGCGCCAGGGCGAGCTCGCAGGCCTTGTAGCTGTGACCGCGCGCGCTTTTCATGGTGATGAATTTCACCGTGAACTTTTCCAGCGGGAAACTCGGAAATTGCGCCATCTCGCCCTGCGCGACGATGATTCCGCCTTTGCGCTTGAGCGCCTCGATGCCGAGCAGCATCGGAATCGTGCCGGCGCCTGCGGTGCAGTCGAGCGAGACGTCGACGCCCTTGCCGCCGGTGATCGCCATGACACGGGAGAGTGGATCCTCCTTGTTGACATCGATGATGTGATCGGCGCCAAGCTTCTTGGCGACATCAAGCCGCGCTTTGTCCTTCGAGGTGCCGGTGACGATGATCAGCGAGGCACCGGCCTGCTTGCAGATCACGGTCTGCGACAGCCCCTGCTGGCCGGGGCCCTGGATCAGCACCGTGGAATTGTAACCGACGCCGCCGTCGAACAAGGACCACTCGACGCCGTTGGCCATTGGCGTCACCAATCCGGCGAGCTCCGGGGTGACGCCCTTCGGCACGTGATGCACCACTGCATTCCACGGCAGGTAGACGTATTGAGCGAAGCCACCCCACAGATGCGGCGCCCGTTCCGCCGAGGTGTAGCCGTAGCGGATAGCGTCAGGGTTGGTGCGCCAGTTGGTGTTCTCGCAATGCCGGTATTGTCCGGCATGGCACCACTCGCATTTGCCGCAGCTGACATAGTGCTCGACAAAGACGAGATCGCCTTCCTTGAATCCTTTGCGGCGGGTGAATTCGCGGCCAGCCTTGGCGACGGTGCCGATATTTTCGTGGCCCATGATCACCGGGGCGTTCGACGGCGGATGCTTATAGAGCTTGACGTCGGTGCCGCAGATGCCGCCGACTTCCATTTTCATCAGCGCGGCATCCTCCGGAATATCCGGCATGGGAAATTCGCGCAGCTCGGTCCTGCTGGGTCCGACCCGCACTGCCGCCAGTACTTTCTCCACGACTTAGGTTCCCTTCCCTGTTGCTGGCCGGCTTGACCCCGCCTCGCACGTTGGTTTGTCTAGGTTGCCATGCTTGGCTTTACCACGAAAAGCCCCGATCGCGCGGCGGCCGTTGCCCGCGCGATCGGCTGGACGCAGGCGCGCTTTGCGCTCACTGACGACGAAACGGTGATGGTTTCGGAGCTCGCTTGCGGCGTCCCGGGCTGTCCACCGATCGAGACGCATGTGGTGTTCTGGACCGTGGCGGGGCGGCATCATTTCAAAATCTTCAAGCCGCTGGCGCAAGTGACCGAGGACGACCTGCCGCCGGCTTTCATGAAAAACGCGCTGATCGCGCTCGAAGGCTTCGAGTGCGATTGCTGTTGATCGCTACAGCCCCGCCTTCGCCAGCGCCGCCGCCTGGCGCTTGCCGACGCGCTCCATGGAAAAATGCTCGATCGCCTCGTTGAACAGGCGATAAAAGTTGAGCTCCGCGCGCAGATGCAGGAACACGGCGCCAAGCCCGATCGCGGCGCGGTCCATGAACACGAATTCGCGCGGCACCGTCACCGGTCCCTTTTGCTTGAGCGCCTGGTGCACGCGAAAAGCTTCGCGCCGGCCATATTCGGACGGCGCGACGCCGTCGGCAATCGTGCGTACCCGGTCGTCAAGCAGCGGCGCGTAGATGAAGCGCGCCCAGATGTTGAGCGTCTCGATCAGACCGCGCGACAGCTTGTTGAATCCCCAAGTCTCGTAAGCGTGCACGATCAGATCGTTCTCGCCGCGCAGCAGCCCGTGATAAAGGTCGACGACGCCGCGCACGAATTTCGGCGCGAAAATACGGATGCAGCCATAATCGAGAAGGTTGATGCCGGCTGGCGCGCCGTCGCGGAGGAAAACGGTGTAGTTGCCGAGATGCGGATCGCCATGGATCACGCCGAAGCGGCTGAACGGGAACCACCAGGCGGTAAACATCGCCTTGGCGAGCGCGTTACGCGCCGCAAGCGGATCGTTCTTGTGGGCGAGCATGCGGGTGCCGTCGAGCCAGTCGAGCGTCAGCAGCCGGCCGGTCGAGAGTTCGGGCCAGGCGCACGGCACGCGCACAATGTCGACGCCATCGAGCATTTCGCGGTACAGCGCGACATGCTTCGCCTCGCGCCGATAATCCAGCTCTTCACGCACGCGTGCGCCGATCTCTTTGCCGATCTCGGTGGTGTCGATCGCCGGGTCGAAGCGGCGGCGGATCGCCAACAGCCATTCCAGCTGCTGCAGATCGGCTTCGACCGCGGACTGCATGTCGGGATATTGCAGCTTGCAAGCGAGCGCTTCGCCGTCGAGCGAGCGAGCGCGGTGGACTTGTCCCAGCGAAGCGGCGGCGGCCGGATGGTGCTCGAAGCTTGCAAATTTGTTTTCCCAGCCGGCGCCGAGCTCCGCCATCATGCGGCGCTTGACGAAGGCCCAGCCCATCGGCGGCGCTTCGCTTTGGAGCTTCTGCAGTTCGGCGGCATATTCCGGCGGCAACAGGTCGGGAATGGTCGCCATTAATTGCGCGACCTTCATCAGCGGCCCTTTGAGCCGGCCGAGCGCCAGCGACAGTGCGCTCGCCTCGCTGGCGCGATCGGGCTCGCCGCCAAGGAGCCGCCGGCCGGCATAGCGCGCCGCGACGCCGCCGACATTCGCGGACACGCGCGCATAGCGCGCCGCCCGGGCGGAGAAGCGATTCTTTTCGCGGTCGGATTGTTCGCGCTTCGGCATTACACTTTTGTCCAGTTGTCGCGAATCCAGCGCGCTAGGCTCGCCTCACTCACCTCGCCGGCGGCAAGTGCGAGCATCATTTTTGTTGCATGCGCCTGATCGGGAGCAAACCTGATCCCATTTCTGCGCAAGAAGATCATCATGGTCATGAATGCGATCCGCTTGTTGCCATCAACGAAAGGGTGGTTCTTCGCGAGGCCGAATGCATAGGCGGCCGCTAGCATTGCAAGCTCCGCCTGTTCGTAATGCCACTTATTGACCGGTCGTTCGAGTGCCGATCGTAACAGGCCATCATCGCGCAAGCCCGCGCTGCCGCCGAAACGACGCAGTTGGCGGCTATGGATCGCAACGACCTGTTCGTAGGTCAGCCACTTTGGTGGAGCAGACATGCGGCGCTGCAATCATTTTGCCAGCGTCGCCAAAGTATCGCGGTATTCGTCCATGATCTCATCAGCCGCTTCCATCGTGGCTTCGAAATCTGGATCGTAGGGAAGCAACTGCAGGCCGCCGCCGGCGAGTTCTGTGACGTGGAATTGCTGGCCGCGCTTGATGTCGAGACGTTGCATCAGCTCGCGCGGCAGAATAAGCCCGTCCGAATTACCAACCCGCTTGACTTCGAGTTTCATGTAAACCTCGTATTACGAGTTGTATAACACACGAATGACTGTAGTTCAACATCTGTATTACGTCCCGCAAGCAATTGTTCAGTCTAGCTTTTCCAGCTCATCGATCAGCCGCTCGATGACGCCCAGCCCGCGTTGCCAGAATGCCGGGTCGCGGGCATCCAGCCCAAATGGCGCCAAGAGCTCGGAATGATGCTTGGTGCCGCCGGCCGCGAGCATGGCCAGATAACGTTCGGCAAAACCCTTCGCCGCATTCTCATAGACCGCATAGAGCGAGTTCACCAGGCAATCGCCGAAAGCGTAGGCGTAAACGTAAAACGGCGAGTGAATGAAATGCGGGATGTAGCACCAGAATGTTTCGTAACCGGGCTTGAGCTCGATCGCAGGGCCGAGACTTTCGTGTTGCACCTGCACCCATAGCTCGCCGATCCGCGCCGCGGTCAATTCGCCGTTCTTGCGTTCAGTGTGGACGGCGCGCTCGAACGTGTAAAACGCGATCTGGCGCACCACCGTATTGATCATGTCTTCGACTTTGGCGGCGAGCATCGCTTTGCGCTCTTTTTTGGTGCGCGTTGCCGCCAGCAATTTGCGGAACGTGAGCATTTCGCCGAACACGCTTGCAGTCTCGGCAAGGGTGAGCGGGGCCGGCGCCATCAAGGCGCCGTTCGGGGCTGCGAGCACCTGATGCACGCCATGGCCGAGCTCATGCGCGAGCGTCATCACATCGCGCGGCTTGCCTTGATAGTTCACGAGCACGTAAGGATGCGCCGACGGCGTGGTCGGATGCGAAAACGCGCCCGGCGCCTTGCCCGGACGCACCGGCGCGTCGATCCAGCGCTCGCTGAAAAAGCGCGCGGCGATGTCCGCCATCTTCGGCGAGAATGCGCGGTAGGCGGCAAGCACGGTGTCCTTGGCTTCGTTCCACGGCACGTTGCGCATCGGTACTTGCGGCAAAGGCGCGTTGCGGTCCCAATGCGGCAGCCGCTTCGTGCCAAACCATCTGGCCTTGAGCGCGTAATAGCGATGCGACAGCCGCGGATAAGCGGCGCGCACGGCTGCGACCAGCGCGTCGACAACCTCACGCTCGACGCGGTTGGACAAATGCCGCTCGTCGGCGATATCGGCGAAGCCGCGCCAGCGGTC
>Ga0187801_10000284_pt1 | contig 12948 bp, 10 predicted proteins | sample NC_wetland_sal_i_10_FD_132465 | JGI IMG/M metagenome (GOLD analysis project Ga0187801, IMG submission 132465) | Wetland sediment microbial communities from Neuse River Estuary, North Carolina, USA - Control_1 | ecosystem: Environmental > Aquatic > Freshwater > Wetlands > Sediment | place: USA...
GACGGCACCATCGACTGCGTGGCCACCGACCACGCCCCGCACCCGGTGGAGGCCAAGGAGACCGAATGGTCGGAGGCGGCCTTCGGGATGACCGGCCTGGAGACCGCGCTGCGTGTCGTGCAACTGGCCATGGTGGACACCGGGCTGCTCGACTGGCCCGGCGTCGCCGACCGGATGTCCGTCCGCCCGGCCAGGATCGGGCGGCTGGCCGGGCACGGCGCCCCGCTCGCCGTCGGCAGCCCCGCCAACCTCACCCTGTACGACCCGGCGGCGTCGGCAGAGGCCGCCGGGCCCGGCGCGTCCAAGAGCCGCAACACGCCCTTCGCCGGGATGGCACTGCCCGGCCGCGTGGTAGCCACCTTCCTGCGCGGCACCCCCACCGTGCTCGACGGGAAGCTCGTCTGACGTGCAGGGAGACAACGCCCTGCTGGTCCTGGAGGACGGCACGACGCTTCACGGCACGGGCTTCGGCGCCGCAGGCGAGGCGTTCGGCGAAATGGTCTTCAACACCGGCATGACCGGGTACCAGGAGACGCTCACCGACCCGTCGTACTGCCGCCAGATCGTCGCGATGACCGCGCCGCACATCGGCAACACGGGTGTCAACGGCGAGGATCCGGAGTCCCGTCAGGTCTGGGTCAGCGGCTATGTCGTGCGCGAGCCCGCCAGGGTCCCGTCCAGCTGGCGGGCCGACCGCGACCTGGACACCTACCTCCGCGCCGAGGGCGTCCCGGGCATCGCCATCCGCGGCACCCGGGCGCTGACCAGGAGGGTTCGCGAGCAGGGCGCCATGCGGGCCGCGATCAGCACCGTTGAGACCGACCCGGCCCGGCTGCTCGACCGGGTGCTGGCCAGCCCCCAGATGATCGGGGCCGACCTGGCCCGCGTGGTGACCACACCAGAGCCCTACACCATTCAGCCGTCCGGCCAGGCTAGGTACCGGGTCGTTGCGGTGGACCTCGGGATCAAGGCCTCCACGCCGCGCAACCTCGCGGCCCGGGGCTGCGAGGTGCTCGTGGTCCCCGCCACCACGACCGCCGAGGAGATCCTGGCCACTTCGCCCGACGGGGTGTTCTTCAGCAACGGCCCCGGTGACCCGTCCGCGGCCACGTACGCGGTGGACGCGATGCGCGGGGTGCTGGACGTCGGCATCCCAGTGTTCGGCATCTGCCTGGGCAGCCAGATCCTCGCCCTGGCCCTCGGCCTAAGCACCTACAAGCTCCGCTACGGCCATCGCGGCGTTAACCAGCCGGTAATGGACCTGGCCACCGGCCGGGTCTACATCACCAGCCACAACCACGGATTCGCCGCCGCCCTCCCCGGCGACCCGCCGGATACCGCCGCCCCGCCCGGCGATCCGCATCCCGTCGCGCTCCCCGGCGTTTCCGCGGAAACGCCCCACGCAATTGCGTCAGACGTTTCCGCGGAAACGCGCCGCGGCACTACGTGGGCCCACGTACCCCCCCGGTCCCGCCAGCCCTTCGAAACCCCATATGGCCCGGCCGTGGTCAGCCACGTCAACCTCAACGACGGCGTGGTCGAGGGCCTGCGCCTCCTCAACCGCCCGGTCTTCAGCGTCCAGTACCACCCGGAAGCCGCCCCCGGCCCCCATGACGCCGCCGACCACTTCGACCACTTCTGCACCCTGCTAGAGCGCGCCCGATGAGCGGGACGGGGCATCGCCGGTCGTCGTCAGTCGTTGCCGCCCCCGCATCGCCACCCCGCCCGGCGTCCGGTGGTGCGCATGCGCGCCGTGGTACGCGAGCGCATCCCGGTGCGGCCAGCCAAAAAAGATCGGGAAAATGGGGCGCCTGCGCGCCGTGGTGCCCAAGCGCGTCCTGGTGCGCCCAGTCCGGAAAGATCTTGGAAGATCCGTGCCCAACGGAAGAATGGGCGCCATATTTGCCCACCAATCTTCCGCTAGGCACCAATCTTCCGCGAAAGATGTCGTATCCACACCTAAAACACCGCTTGCCTCGAACAGGTAACCGGACACTGCATCGCACTAGCACGGGGGTGAGCCGTGCCGCGGCGTGAGGATCTGAAGTCGGTGCTGGTGATCGGGTCGGGGCCGATCGTCATCGGGCAGGGGTGTGAGTTCGACTACTCGGGGACCCAGGCCTGCCGGGTGCTGAAGCAGGAGGGAATCAGGGTCAGCCTGGTCAACTCCAACCCGGCCACGATCATGACCGACCCGGAGTTCGCCGACGCGACCTACGTGGAGCCGATCACCCAGGACACGCTGGAGAAGGTCATCGCGATCCAGCGCCCCGACGCGCTGCTCCCCACTCTGGGCGGGCAGACGGCGCTGAACGCCGCCGTCGCCCTGCACGAATCCGGCGTTCTGCAGCGGTACAACGTCGAGCTGATCGGCGCGAACATCGACGCGATCAGGGCGGGCGAAGACCGCCAGCGGTTCAAGCAGATCGTCACCAGCCTCGGCGCCGAGGTCCCCAAGAGCCGCATCTGCCGCAACCTGGACGAGTGCCTGGCGGCCGCGAGCGACGAAACAGATCTCGGCTACCCCGTCGTGGTCCGGCCCTCGTTCACCCTGGGCGGGGCCGGTTCCGGGATCGCCAGGAACGAGGCGGACCTGCGCCGCATCGCCGGGGCCGGCCTCGACGCTAGCCCCACGCACGAGGTCCTGCTCGAGGAGAGCGTCCTGGGCTGGAAGGAGTTCGAGCTCGAGCTCATGCGCGACGCCAAGGACAACGTGGTCGTCGTCTGCTCGATCGAGAACATCGACCCGATGGGCGTGCACACCGGGGACTCGGTCACCGTGGCGCCCGCCATGACGCTCACCGACCGCGAGTACCAGCGGATGCGCGACACGGCGATCGCCATCATGCGCGCCGTGGGCGTGGACACCGGCGGCTGCAACATCCAGTTCGCGGTCGAGCCGCGTACCGGCCGCATGGTCGTGATCGAGATGAACCCGCGCGTCTCGCGCAGCAGCGCGCTCGCGTCCAAGGCCACCGGGTTCCCGATCGCCAAGATCGCCGCGCGGCTGGCCATCGGCTACACGCTCGACGAGATCGGCAACGACATCACCGGCCAGACCCCGGCCTGCTTCGAGCCCGCCCTCGACTACGTGGTGGTCAAGGTGCCGCGGTTCGCGTTCGAAAAGTTTCCGGGGGCCGATCCGGCGCTCACCACCCACATGAAGAGCGTCGGCGAGGCCATGGCCATCGGCCGGAACTTCCCCGAAGCGCTCCAGAAGGCCCTGCGTTCGCTGGAGAGTAACCACAGTTCGTTCGGCTGGAAGAACGAGAAGGGTGACGCGGGGAGCCTGCTGCACAAGGCGAGCACCCCCCACGACGGAAGGCTCGCCACCATCCACCAGGCGCTGCGCGCGGGTGCCAGCGTCGCCGACGTTGCGACCCACACGGGTATCGACCCCTGGTTCATCGAGCAGATCGAGCACATCGAGCACGTGGCCAGGCAAATAGCCAAAGCGCCGGCGCTGGACAAACAGACCCTGACCGCGGCCAAGGGCACCGGGTTCTCCGACGCCCAGATCGCCGAACTCCGCACATCCACCGAGACCGTGATCCGCGAGATCCGCTGGGCGCTGGGGGTGCGCCCTGTCTACCACGCCGTGGACACCTGCGCCGCGGAGTTCGCCGCCCGAACCCCCTACCTGTACTCGACCTACGACGACGAGACCGAGGTGCCGGAGGGCAGCACGCCCAAGGTGATCATCCTCGGCAGCGGGCCGAACCGCATCGGCCAGGGCATCGAGTTCGACTACGCCTGCGTGCACGCATCGTTCGCGCTGGCCGGCGCGGGCTACGAGACCGTAATGGTCAACTGCAACCCGGAGACCGTCTCAACCGACTACGACACGTCGGGTCGGCTGTACTTCGAGCCGCTCACCCTCGAGGACGTCCTTGAGGTCGTCAAAGCGGAGCAGGCCAGCGGCCCGGTCGCAGGCGTGATCGTCCAGCTCGGCGGGCAGACGCCCCTGGGCCTGGCCCGAGCGCTCGCCGCGGCAGGCGTACCCGTGGTCGGCACCTCGCCCGAGGCGATCCATCTGGCCGAGGACCGCGCCGCGTTCGCCCGTGTCCTCGAAAAAGCAGGTCTGACCGCCCCGCGGTACGGGACCGCCACAAGCCAGGACGCGGCGGTGCAGATCGCCCGCGAGATCGGGTACCCGGTGCTGGTGCGGCCCTCGTACGTACTCGGCGGGCGCGGCATGGAGATCGTCTACGATGACGCCACGCTGCGCGAATACATGAACAGGGCCACGGAGGTGAGCCCCGGCCACCCCGTCCTCATCGACAGGTTCCTCGACGACGCGATCGAGATCGACGTCGACGCGCTGTACGACGGGCGAGAGCTCTACCTCGGCGGCGTGATGGAGCACATCGAGGAGGCCGGCATCCACTCCGGCGACTCCGCCTGCGCGCTGCCACCGGTCACCATCGGCCGCGGCGACATCGCGCAGATCCGGACGGCGACCGAGACGATCGCCAGAGGCGTGGGCGTGCGCGGCCTGCTGAACGTGCAGTACGCGCTGGCCGCCGGGGTGCTGTACGTGCTGGAGGCGAACCCCAGAGCCAGCCGAACGGTGCCGTTCGTCTCCAAGGCCACCGCGGTACCGCTGGCCAAGGCCGCCGCGCGGATCATGCTCGGCGCCACGATCACCGGGCTCCGCAAAGAGGGCATGCTCCAGCCCGAGGGCGACGGCGGCCACCTCCCGCTGGACGCACCGGTCGCGGTCAAGGAAGCGGTCCTGCCGTTCGGCCGGTTCCGCGACCCGAGCGGGGCCGGCGTCGACACCGTGCTCGGCCCCGAGATGCGCTCGACCGGCGAGGTGATGGGCATCGACACGACGTTCGGCACGGCTTACGCCAAATCCCAGGCGGCCGTGTACGGCTCGCTGCCGGTGAAGGGCCGGGCGTTCGTGTCGATGGCGAACCGGGACAAGCGGTCGATGATCTTCCCGGTCAAGCGGCTAGCCGACCTGGGTTTCGAGATCTGGGCCACCGAGGGAACCGCCGAGGTGCTGCGGCGCAACGGCGTTCGTGCCAAGATCGTGCGAAAGCACGGCGACGGCCCGGGCCCCGACGGCGAGCCGACCGTGGTGACGCGGATCCTGGCCGGGGAGGTGGACCTGATCGTGAACACGCCGTTCGGCAGCCCGGGGCAGTCGGGTCCCCGCCTTGACGGCTACGAGATCCGCACCGCCGCGGTCCGCCGCGGTATCCCGTGCGTCACCACCGCGGCCGGCCTCGCCGCCGCCGTGCAGGGCATCGAGGCGATCATCCGCGGCGAGGTGGGCGTCCGGTCGCTGCAGGAGTACGCCGCGCTGCTCAGAAACGATCCGGGCGGGTCCCCCCGGGCCGGCGCGTAATGGCCCCGGTCCAGGTCCGCGCCACCGTGCTCACCGTGCGGCGCGTCGACGCGTACCACGCGATCACCTTGGTCGCCCCGGCCGTCGCGGCCAAGTTCAGGCCCGGCCAGTTCATCACGCTGGCCGTCGGCGGCCAGGAGACCTCCATGCTGGGACGGCGGGCCTTCACCGTGCACGACGTCCGCCCCGATCACGGCGGCACGGTGGAGTTCGTGTTCGAGGCCCGGGGGCCGGGGACCAGGTGGCTGGCCTCGCTGCACGCCAGGGACGTGCTGGATGTGGTGGGGCCGCTCGGCCGGCCGTTCCCGGTGCCCAGGGACCCGTCCCGGTGCCTGCTGGTCGGCGTCGGGTACGGCAGTGCCCCGCTGTTCGCGCTGGCCGCGCGGTTGCGCGTGCGCGCCTGCAGCGTGGACTTCCTGATCGGCGGGGCGAGCGCGGACCGAGTGTTCGGCGCGCTGACCGCGAGGCGGACCGGCCGCAGCGCCACGGTGGCCACCTCCGACGGCTCGCTGGGCGCGCGCGGAACGGTCAGCGAGATGCTGGAGCAGGTCATCCGCGAGGCCCGCACCGAGGTCATCTACGCGTCCGCACCCGTGCCGGACCTGCGCGCGATCACGGCGCTCGCCGCCCGGTACGACGTCCCGGTGCAGGCCTCGGTCGACGTCGCCATGGCCTGCGGGACCGGGGTCTGCATGGGGTGCGTGCTCCCGGTGACCGGCACCGACGGGATCACGCGGATCGTGCGCTCGTGCGTGGACGGACCGGTGTTCCGCGGTGATCTGGTCCGCTGGGATGACATGGGCACGATCCCGTTCGACGCCCTGGGCGCGCCCGGCTGGAAGCCGCTGCCCGCGCAGGAGCGGCCAACCGGGTCCGCATCAACCCACGCAGAATCCCGCCATGCCGGCTGAGGACCGCGAGGACCGCGAGGAGCGCCCGCATGCCGGCTGACCTGCGGTCCAGGCTCGGCCAGCTGGAACTGCCCAACCCGGTGCTCGCCGCGGCGGGCTGCGCGGGCGCCGGGCGCGAACTGGCCCACTTCATGGACGTCGCCCGGGTCGGAGCGATCATCAGCAAGTCGATCATGACCGAGCCGCGGACGGGTAACCCCGCGCCGCGGCTGGCCGAGACGCCCAGCGGACTGCTGAACTCCGTCGGCCTGCAGGGCCCGGGCATCGACGCGTTTCTCCAGCGCGACCTGCCGTGGCTGCTGTCGCACGGGGCGCGGGTGATCGTGTCGGTCGCGGGCCAGACGATCCGCGAGTACGGTGCGCTCGCCGCGCGGCTGTCCGACGCGGCGGGGGTGTCCGCCGTCGAGGTCAATCTCTCTTGCCCGAACGCCGAGGAAACCGGCCGCCCGTTTGCCCTTGACCCGGGGACGGCCGGGCAGGTCGTCGCGGCCGTGCGCGGCGGCCTCAAGCCTGACATCCCGGTGTTCGCCAAGCTGTCGGCGGACGTGACCGACATCGTCGCCGTGGCCCGGGCCTGCGTCACGGCGGGTGCGGACGGGCTGTCCCTGATCAACGTGCTCCTCGGCATGGCCATCGATCCGGGAACCGCGCTCCCGGCGCTGGCCGGGACGTACGGCGGGCTGTCGGGCCCGGCGATCAGGCCGGTCGCGGTGCGGTGTATCTGGCAGGTCCGGGAGGCCTTCCCGGACGTGCCGATCATCGGGACGGGCGGGGTGCGCAGCGGCCGGGACGCGCTCGAGCTGATGCTCGCGGGCGCCTCGGTGATCGGGGTCGGCACCGAACTCGTGCACGACCCGTCGGCCTGCTCGCGCGTCCTGCGCGAGCTGGAGGAGGAACTGGCCGTCATCGGCGCCGACCGGGCGGCCGACGTCATCGGCCAGGCCCACGGAGCCCACGGGGCCCACGGAGCCCACGGGGCCTACGGGGCCTACGGAGCCCACGGGGCCTACGGCCGGCTCACCCGCGGTGCGACCCGGTGGGGGTAGCGGCGCGGTATCGTCAATCGGCGGCGCCACGCGACAGAGCGCGAGCGACGCGTTCGGAGGAGTAGCCGTGAGCAATCCGGCCCCCGTGGCGGTGGCCCTCGACGCGCCCGACCTGGAAACGGCGGCGCGATGGGCAGCGATGGTGACGCCGCACGTGAGCACGGTCAAGGTGGGGCTTGAGCTGTACCTCCGGTACGGGCCGCAGGTGGTCGCCACGGTCCGCGGCGCCAGCCGGGTGGCCGTGTTCCTCGACCTCAAGCTGCACGACATCCCGGCCACGGTGGCCGGTGCCGCCCGGGCCGTAGCCAGGCTCCGGCCCGACGTGCTCACGGTGCACGCGGCGGGCGGCCCGGACGTGATCCGCGCGGCCGTGGAGGCCGCGCCCGGCACGATGGTCGCGGCCGTCACCGTGCTGACCTCGCTGGACGACGACGACCTCGGCCGCATCGGCCTGGCAGGGCCGGTGCCGGATGCGGTCCGGCGGCTGGCTGTGCTTTCGGTGGAGGCGGGCGCGCAGGGCCTGGTCTGCTCGCCGCGCGAGGTCGCCGCGGTCCGGTCCGAAGTCGGCCAGGACGTGACGCTCATCACGCCCGGCGTGCGCCCCGCCGGGACCGAGGCCCACGACCAGGCCCGGGTGGCCACGCCGGAGGAGGCCATCCTGGCCGGGGCGGACCTCCTGGTGATCGGGCGGCCGATCACGCGTGCGCCCGATCCGGGGGCTGCCGCGGCGGCCATCGCCGCCTCGCTGCGCCGGCTCCGACCCCAAAACCCCCAGCTCTGACCCTCAGACCCCCAGCTCCGACCCCCAAGACCCCCAACGTGACAGAGCCTAACGCCCGCCGGACCCGGCAAATGTGACATGGGGTGACGCTCAGCTCACGCAGCGAGTAAGATGTCAGGAAGCTCAGCGGGCCCCAAGTGGGCCTAAGCCCCGCGTTGCCCCTTAAACGCGACAAAGGCCACAAAGGCCCCAGAGCACGACAACCACCACTCGACCACCTCGAAACTTGAAGTTCAGAGGGCTGAAGGCCCGACGAAGCCAGAGCAGCGAAGCCAGATAAGCGCCACGGGAAAGCCGCCGGGTGCCCCGCAGGCGGCGTGGCCGAAATGTCAGCGGAATCCACGACGCGCCGGACCCGGCGATGAACCGGCCGCGGGTCCATGGCATACCCTGGTGTCCTGCACCGTAGCGGCGGAATATCGAAAGGACAGACTCGCCGCGTAGCGTGTAACCTGGGCAGATGTAACTCTGAGTAATCAATCACATACTAAGAGTAATATATTTAAAATTGTGACGACGTAAACGGGGGTTTGCGTTGCCGAAAGGGTACGTGATTGGCTAGTTTCCCCTCCCGACAAACAATTTTCCCAACGAAACCCGAGGTGACCCCGAGTGGCTCTTCCTCCCCTCACTCCTGAAGAGCGTGCGGCAGCCCTGGAGAAGGCGGCCCGTGCACGCAAAGAACGCGCCGAGGTGAAGAACCGCCTCAAGCGCGGGGCCACGACCTTGTCCGATGTCATCAAGGAAGGCACTCACGATGACGTCATTGGCAAGATGAAGGTCTCGGCTCTGCTTGAATCCCTGCCCGGCGTGGGCAAGGTCAGGGCCAAGCAGATCATGGAAAGGCTTGGCATCGCGGAATCGCGCCGCGTCCGCGGGTTGGGTACCAACCAGCGGGCCGCGCTTGAGCAAGAGTTCGGTGCCGATATCTGAACCGCATAGCAGGCGCGAACCAGGCCCTGGCGGTACCGCGGTTGCGACCACGGTGCATTCGCGGCTGACCGTGCTCTCCGGGCCCTCCGGGGTCGGGAAGAGCACGGTCGTCGCCGAACTCGCCAGGACTTCCCCCCAGATCTGGATATCCGTGTCGGTCACGACGCGGCGGCCCCGTCCCGGGGAAGTGGACGGGCGCCACTACCACTTCGTGGACGACGCCGAGTTCGACCGGCTCGTGGCCGACGGGGCGCTGCTGGAGTGGGCGCGGTTCTCCGGCCACAGGTACGGCACTCCGCGCGAGCCTCTCAAGGAGAAACTCGAGGCCGGGGTCTCGTGCCTGCTCGAGATCGACGTGGCGGGCGCCAGACAGGTCAGGAAGGCGGCGCCCGAAGCCCGCCTGGTGTTCCTGGCCCCGCCGTCGTGGGACGAGCTCGTGCGCAGGCTCACCGGCCGCGGCACGGAGCCGCCCGATGTGCTCGAACGCAGGCTCGCGGCGGCCAAGGAAGAGCTAGCGGCCGCCGATGAGTTCGACATCACGCTGGTCAACACATCCATCCAGGACGTATGCCGCCAGCTGGTAGCCTTGATGGAGCAGTGACCTACGGAAGGCAGAACGTGGCATCCAGTCAGGCCCCCGACGGGATCATCAACCCGCCGATCGACGAGCTTCTCGATGTCGTGGACAGCAAGTACCGGCTGGTAATCATGGCCGCGAAGCGCGCACGGCAGATCAACGCCTACTACTCGCAGCTCGGCGAGGGGCTGCTGGAGTACGTCGGCCCGCTGGTGGAGACGCGCAGCCAGGAGAAGCCGCTGTCCATCTCGCTGCGCGAGATCAAGGAACACCTGCTCTCCGTCGAGACGACGGAAGGCTAGCCGGCCAGCCCGGGAAGCCAGGCCCAAGGCATGCCGGCCCGCGTCATCCTCGGCGTCGGCGCAGGCATCGCGGCGTACAAGTGCTGCGAGCTCCTCAGGCTCCTCACCGAATCCGGTCATCGCGTCCGGGTCATCCCGACCCCCGACGCGCTCCGTTTCGTCGGCGAGGCGACCTGGGCTGCGCTGTCCGGCGAGCCGGTCACCACCGATGCCTGGACCGGCGTCGACGAGGTTCCGCACGTCCGGCTGGGCCAGTCGGCCGACCTCGTCCTGGTCGCCCCCGCGACCGCCGACCTGATGGCGCGCGCCGCGGCCGGGATGGCCGGGGACCTGCTGACCGCCACGCTGCTGACCGCCAGGTGCCCGGTCCTGTACGCGCCGGCCATGCACACCGAGATGTGGGAGCACCCCGCGACGCAGGCGAACGTGGCGCTGCTGCGCAGCCGCGGGGCCATCGTGCTCGACCCCGCCGTCGGCCGGCTCACCGGCGCGGACAGCGGCCCTGGGCGGCTGCCGGAGCCCGAGGAGATCTTCGCCGCCGCCGTCCGCCTGCTAAACGGCGGCCCGCAGGACCTCAGGGGTCGCCGTGTCGTCGTCTCCGCGGGCGGCACCAGGGAAGAGATCGACCCGGTCCGTTTCATCGGCAACTGGTCGACAGGGACGCAGGGGTTCGCCCTCGCCCGAACGGCCGTCGCCCGGGGCGCCGAAGTCACCGTCGTGGCGGCCAACGTCACCCTGCCCGACCCGGCGGGGGTCAAGGTCACCCGGGTCGTCTCGGCGCGGGAGATGCAGGACGCCGTGAACGCCGCCGCGCCTCAGGCCGACGCGATCGTCATGGCGGCCGCGGTGGCGGATTACCGCCCCGAGACGCGCAACGACGCCAAGATCAAGAAGGACGGCCAGCCGCCCGAGCCGCTCCGCCTGACCGAGAACCCCGACATCCTCGCCGGACTGGCCGCGCTCCGGACCGCCCGAACCGCCGCCAAGCGCCAGGTTCTGGTCGGCTTCGCCGCCGAGACGGATACCTCGCCCGCGGCCGCCCGGGCCAAGCTGGCTCGCAAGGGCTGCGACCTGCTCGTCGTCAACCCGGTAGGCCACGGGCTGGGCTTCGGCACCCCCGACAACGAGGCAGTGGTCTTCGCCGCCGACGGAACGGTCACGAAGATCCCGCGCGGGCCGAAGGAAGCGCTCGCCGACGTCGTCTGGAACCTGGTCGCGGAACGGCTCGCTTAGCCGCTGCGATTGTCCGTATCATCCGCAAGGTCCGGCGGCTCAGTTAGTGCAGGATAAACTCACGGCAGTCCCATCACGAGGAGAAACGACGTGGCGCGTCGCCTATTCACTTCCGAGTCGGTCACGGAGGGTCATCCCGACAAGATGGCCGACCAGATCAGTGACGTCATCCTTGACGCGATGATCAAGGACGACCCAGGCAGCCGGGTCGCGGTGGAGACCCTGATCACCACCGGCCAGGTCCATGTCGCGGGCGAGGTCACCACCCAGACCTATGTCGACATTCCCGGCATCATCAGGGACAAGATCCTGGAGATCGGCTACGACTCCTCGGCCAAGGGCTACGACGGGGCGTCCTGCGGCGTCTCGGTCTCGATCGGCTCCCAGTCCCCGGACATTGCCCAGGGCGTCAACGACGCGTTCGAGTACCGCGAGGGCGAGGGTACCGACGAGTTCGACCGGCAGGGCGCTGGCGACCAGGGGCTGATGTTCGGCTACGCCTGCCGTGACACGCCAGAGCTCATGCCGCTGCCGATCATGCTCGCGCACCGGCTGGCCAGGCAGCTGACCGAAGTCCGCCGCGCGGGCACGGTCCCCTACCTGCGCCCGGACGGCAAGACCCAGGTGACCATCGAGTACGCGGGCGACACCCCAGTCCGGCTGGACACGGTGGTGGTCTCGACGCAGCACGCGCCGGACATCAACCTCAAGGAGCTGCTGACCCCCGACATCAAGGACTACGTGGTCGAGCCGGTCCTGGCCGACGCGGGCATCGAGATCAGCGGCTACCGCCTGCTGGTCAACCCGACCGGCCGGTTTGAGATCGGCGGCCCGATGGGCGACGCCGGGCTGACCGGGCGGAAGATCATCATCGACACCTACGGCGGCATGGCCAGGCACGGGGGAGGGGCGTTCTCCGGCAAGGACCCGTCGAAGGTCGACCGGAGCGCCGCCTACGCGATGAGGTGGGTGGCCAAGAACGTGGTCGCCGCCGGGCTGGCGGACCGGTGCGAGGCCCAGGTCGCCTACGCCATCGGCAAGGCGATGCCGGTCGGGCTCTTCGTGGAGTGCTTCGGCACCGAGAAGGTGCCCGTGGAGCGTATCCAGGACGCGGTCATGCAGGTCTTCGACCTGCGACCGCGCGCCATCATCGCCGCGCTCGACCTACTGCGCCCGATCTACGCACAGACCGCGGCGTACGGGCACTTCGGCCGCAGCGAGCCCGACTTCTCCTGGGAGCGCGCCGACCGCGCCGACCAGCTCCGAGGCGCCGCAGGCCTGTGACAAGCCCCGGAACCTGCTTCTCATCTTTATCCTGAACGGCGGTGGTTCCACTCCCCGTCCCATCGGGCCCGGGTCGGGCATCGGCCGGGTTCTGATAGGACTTCAAGCGTGGCTAAGGGGTCCAAGGACCAGGCGCTCAGCACGCGCCTGCCGGTCGCGAGGGTGGCGGTGGACATCTCCCTCGCTCACCTCGACCGCCCCTTCGACTACCTGGTCCCGGCCAGCATGGACGAGGCGGCCGTGCCGGGCTGCCGGGTCCGGGTCAGGTTCGCCGGGCAGCTCGTCGACGGCTACCTGCTGGACCGGGCCGACTCGAGCGAGCACCAGGGCAGGCTGGCCCGGCTGGAGCGCGTGACCTCGCCCGAGCCCGTCCTCACCCCCGAGATCTTCGACCTGGCCCGGGCGGTAGCGGACCGGTACGCGGGCACCCTCGCCGACGTGCTCAGGCTGGCCATCCCGCCCCGTCACGCGACCGCCGAGCGCGAGGCGCCGCAGCCGCCCCCGCAGGCTCCCGAGCACCCCGGC
>Ga0187801_10000285_pt1 | contig 12945 bp, 7 predicted proteins | sample NC_wetland_sal_i_10_FD_132465 | JGI IMG/M metagenome (GOLD analysis project Ga0187801, IMG submission 132465) | Wetland sediment microbial communities from Neuse River Estuary, North Carolina, USA - Control_1 | ecosystem: Environmental > Aquatic > Freshwater > Wetlands > Sediment | place: USA...
CCGCAACCTCTGCCCCACATGTTCACGATTTCGACGAATACATGCTAGTCGTCCAAGGCTGCTATACCCTGATCATGGAAGGCTGTCGCATTCCCGTTAGCGCCGGCGAAGAATATTTCATCCCCAAAGGCCTCTGGCACGGCGGCGAACCCGTCGCGGTCACTCGCACCATCCACGCCTTCGGCGGCCAACGCGCACGCAGAGCTGTCGAATAGCCTGCCCGCTGCCGGTGGCAGTCCCCCGCCCCCCTCCCACTGCATTGGCTTCACACTGTCGCGAACACGCATGGCGGGTGTACTATGATTTAGTCTCGAAATCGCCAAGGAAATTCCGGACTAGCTTGCCTGGCCAATCAAAGCGGGTCTATTTTCTAGCTTTACTCTCGGGGCCCTTTTCCTCGCGGCGCAATTGCATTGCTGCGTGGACCTCAACCCAGGAACGATGGATTCCCACGCCTGCCCGATCTGTTCTACGGTTGGAACTGCCATCGTCACTATTTCTTTGGCCATGGCCTTGGTGCCCGTTACCAGCCGGCTGGAAGTCTTCCGCTTCATGACCCCCATTCCTCTCGTGGTTTTCCGCAATGTCGCTCCGCGCGCGCCTCCCGCCACCTAACGAACTGCTCTTAATCATTCATTTCCAATCACAATTGTTGTGCTGTACGCCCGTAGGGCAGAGCCGTACGAGGAGTTATCACTTGAAGAAAGGAATGGTTCTTGCCGCGGCACTGTTTGTCTTGCCCGCGCTCGCAGCGGGCCAGCAGAGTTCTGCCCCCGCTCCCACACCGGCGTCGCCGCAAACACAAGCGGCGCAACCTGCCTCCGCTCACATCTCGCTGGACGACGCCATCCGCATGGCCCTCCAACATAACCATGCCCTGCAGGCCCTCCGCTCCACCATCCAGCAGAGCCTCGCCGAAGAAATCACCGCAAACCTTCGTCCTAATCCCACTCTCGGTCTGGACGCTCAATACCTCCCCATCTTCCAGCCCAACCAGTTCAGTTCCGATTACATCGATCAGCAAGCCCAGTTTGACGCTGGCATCGGCTATCTCTTCGAACGCGGCAAAAAGCGCCAGCACCGCCTTCAAGCCGCACAGGACTTCACCACCGTGGTCCGCTCCCAAGTCTCCGACAGCGAGCGCCAACTCATCTTTAACGTCGGTCAGCAGTTCGTCGATGTTCTTCTCGCCGAATCCACCCTCGAATTTGCCCAACAAGATCTCGACAGCTTCCAGAAAACCGTGGACATCAGTAACGAGCGCTTGCGCGTGGGCGATATGAGCGAAGGCGACTTCCTCAAGATCAAGCTCCAGCTTCTCCAATTCCAAACCGATGTTTCTGCCGCCAAATTAGCCAAGCTCCAAGGTTTGGCCGCTCTGCGCCAATTGCTCGGTTTCGAGTCCGTCCCCGACGATTACGATCTCCAGGGGACGCTCGACTACCAGCCCATCCACGCTGACGTGAACGGCCTGAAATCCCTCGCCGCCATCAACCGCCCGGACCTCCGCGCCGCGCAACAAAGCGTGGTCGCCGCGCAAAGCCAGTTGGCCTTGCAGCAAGCCAACGGCAAGATGGACGTCACCGGCACCTTCAATTACACCCACACTTCCGGCATCAGTTCCGGCGCGTTTTACTACAACATGCCTCTCCCCATCTTCAATCGCAATCAGGGTGAAATCGCCCGCGCGCGCTATGCCATCATCCAAGCGCAGCAGCAGGCCAGCGAAACCACCCAGCAGGTTTCCACTGACGTCGTTCAAGCCTACGAGAATCTCCTCACCAACGATCAAATCATTCGGCTCTATCAAGGCGGCTACGTCGATCAGGCCAAGCAATCCCGCGACATCAGTGAATACGCCTACCGCAAAGGCGCCGCCAGTCTTCTCGATTTTCTCGATGCCGAACGTACGTATCGTGCCAACCAGCTTGCCTACCGCCAGGCACTCGCGAACTACATGCTCGCTCTCGAACAGATGCGCCAGGCCGTGGGTACGAGGAATTTGCCATGAACCCTTTTATTCAAAAACGCTTTCCCTTCTTCGTCATTGTTGCCGTCTCCGCCCAGCTCTCTGTTTCCCTCTTGGGTTGCCGCTCCGGTTCCACTGATTCGGAATCCAACATGACTTCGTTCACCTCTTCCGAATCAAAGGCAGACACCGCCGAACTCTTTTCCGTTCCCAAGGACCAGATGGCTCACATCCAAGTTGTGGCGGCGGAAAAAGGACCTCTTCCGCGCACCCTGCGCTTGTCGGGCGCGGTCGCCTACGACGCATTTGAAACCACCCCTGTTTTCGCCGCGATTGGTGGACCTGTCCACGAAATCCTCGTTGCACCCGGTCAATCCGTGCACGCCGGCCAACCGCTTCTCACCGTCACTAGTCCTGATTACTCCGCCGCCCGTTCAGCCTACATCAAGGCCCGCGATGCCTTTGCCCTCGCCGACAAATTCTATGTGCGGGCGCAAGATCTCTTCGCCCACGGCGCCATCGCGGAGGCCGACCTCCAGCAGGCTGAATCCAATCGCACGCAGGCTCACGCGGACATGGAATCCTCCGCGGACGCCCTCCGCGCACTGGGTCTTAAGGATCCCGAAGCCTTAACAAAAACTCCCGTGCAATCCACGGCAGAGATTCCCGTCCCCGCGCCAGTCACGGGTGAGATTGTGGAGCGTCTTGTGGGCCCGGGCCAGTTGCTCCAGGGTGGCGTGACGCAGTGTTTCACCATTTCCAATACCAACACCGTCTGGGTTCTCGCGAATGTCTTCCAGAGCGACCTGCCTTTCGTGCACCTGGGCGACCTCGTCGAAATCAACACGGAATCCTACCCCGATATCTTTCACGGAAAAATTTCCTACATCGCGCCCGCGCTGGATCCCAACACCCGCACCTTGCAAGCGCGCATCGTCACCGATAATCCGGGGAAAAAGTTGAAGAGGGACATGTACGTGACCACCCTCGTCAAGGCTGGCTCCATTCCCGACGCCATCACCGTCCCTGACGCTGCCGTTCTCCGCGACACGGAAAATCAGCCCTTCGTCTACGTCCAAACCAATGCCAACCAGTTCGCGCGCCGCCTGGTCACTTTGGGCCAGAGCAACCAAGGCCGCACGCAAATCACTAGCGGCCTCAAAGAGGGCGAACACGTAGCCGGCGATGGCAGCCTGTTCCTGCAATTCAAAAACTCGCTTCAACACTAACAGGAGCCCTTCGCAGACATCCCCATGATCCATCGCATCGTCCAATCCGCTCTTCAACAGCCCTTCCTAGTGTTGATGCTCACGGCTCTGATCATCGTGACGGGGGCATGGTCATTCCAGCAGATGCCCGTTGACGCCTACCCCGATCTATCGCCTCCGATGGTGGAGCTCATCACGCAATGGCCTGGTCACGCCGCCGAAGAAGTCGAGCGCCTCACCACGCTCCCCCTTGAGTTGGCCATGAACGGTGCGCCGCGCCTGAAAATAATGCGCTCAATCTCCCTGTATGGGCTGTCTGATGTCATATTGACGTTCGATGAAGGCGCGGATCCTTACTTCGCCCGTGAAGTTGTTTTCGAGCGCATCAGCGACGCGATTCTCCCGCAGGGTGTAACTCCCAGCATGGCTCCCCTCTTCAGCCCCAGCGGCCTCGTCTACCGCTACGTTATCGAGAGTCCTGATCGCTCTCCGATGGAATTGCATACCTTTGAAGACTGGACCATCGAGCGTGCCTATAAGAGTGTTCCGGGCGTTGCCGACGACTCCGGTTTTGGCGGGCCCACCATGGAGTATCACGTCCTTCTCGATCCCGTGAAACTCTACAACTATCACCTTCCCGTCGTTCAGGTCGTCGCGGCCCTGAACGCCAACAACGCCAACACTGGCGGTGGCTTTTACACCCAGGGCGGCCAGTTCTATTACGTCCGCGGCCTCGGCCTCGTCAAGACCACCGAGGACATCGGCGAGGTGGTCGTCGCCAGCTTGAATGGCGTGCCCGTCCGCATAAAAGACATCGGCCGCGTGGAGATTGGCCACGCCCCGCGCCTCGGTATCTTTGGTTTCCAGACCAAGCTGAAGAACGACGATGACGCGGTCGAAGGCGTCATCTTGATGCGCCGTGGCGAGCAAACTCAAAACGTCCTCGAAGGCGTTGAGAAGAAAACCGAAGAAATCAACAAGACCCTCCTCCCTCCAGACGTAAAAGTTCGCCCATACTACGACCGCAGCGACCTTGTTCGCGTCACCACAGACACCGTCGAAGCTAATCTTCTTCGCGGCATGGTCCTTGTCTTCATCGTCCTGATCTTTTTCCTTGTCAGTTTCCGCGCCGCCGTTATCACTGCTCTTACCATTCCTCTGGCTCTCCTCTTCGCCTTCATCTTCCTCCACTGGACCGGCGAAGCCGCCAACCTCCTTTCCATCGGTGCGATCGATTTCGGCATCATCATTGACGGCACGGTCGTCATGGTGGAGAACATCTACCGCGAGCTCGGCCTGCGCAAAGGGCAAGATTACAAGCTCAACGAAGTCATCCTCGCCGCCGCGCGCGACGTTGACCGCCCAATTTTCTACTCCGTCGCTGTCATCATCGCCGGATATCTCCCCATCTATGCCCTCAGCGGCCCCGCCGGAAGACTCTTTCACCCCATGGCGGACACCATGGGCTTCGCTCTTCTCGGAGCTCTGCTGTTCACCCTTACCCTCGTCCCCGTTCTGGCTTCCTACTGGTTCAAACACGGTGTTCAGGATAAAGAAAATCGCGTCTATGAATCGTTCAAGCGCGAGTATGGTTCGGAACTCAAGTGGTGCCTTGAGCGCCCCAAGCTCACCATGTTTTTCGCTACGCTTATTTTTGTGGCCTCGCTTTGCCTCGTGCCGTTTATTGGCGGCGAATTCATGCCGCACCTTGATGAAGGCGCCATCTGGGTCCGCGCCACCATGCCATACACCATTTCTTTCGAGGAAGCTGCCAAGTTCGCTCCTCAGATTCGCAATCTCCTGATCCAATATCCCATGGTCACCGTCACGGGCTCCGAACTTGGCCGCCCCGACGACGGCACCGACCCCACCGGCTTCTTCAATTGCGAGTTTTATGTAGGCCTGAAACCTTACGGCGACAAGTCCTGGAAGTCCGGCTCGATTCATTCCAAGGAAGAACTCACTCGGGATCTCCAGAAAAAACTCGAAGCCTATCCCGGCGTGATTTTCAATTACACCCAGCCCGCCGAAGATGCTGTCGATGAAGCTCTCACCGGCCTCAAGAGCGCCCTCGCCGTGAAGATCTTCGGTCCCGATCTTAACGTTCTCGAGAAAAAAGCCGTCCAAATTAAAAATGCCCTCGACCAAACGCCCGGCTTCACCGACCTCACTGTCGTCCGCGAACTCGGCCAGCCCAGCCTGCTCGTTGACGCCGACCGTGCAAAAATCGCCCGCTATGGCATCAATGTTGCCGACGTCGAAGCCGTCGTGCAAGCTGCCATCGGTGGCCAGGCCGCCACTCAAGTCATTCAGGGTGAAAAACTATTCGATCTCGTCGTGCGCATGGACCCGAAGTTCCGCTCTGACGCTCGCGAAATCGGCAATCTCCTCGTCCCCGCCCCAGCCGGCCAGCAGATTCCTCTCTCCGAACTCGCCACCATCAAGGAATCCACCGGCGCTTCCTTCATCTATCGCGAAAACAACTCCCGCTACATCGGCGTCCAATATTCCATCGAGGGGCGCAACCTCGAAGGTGCCGTTCGCGCTGGCCAGCAAGCCATCGCAAAAAACGTGACGCTTCCTGAAGGCTATCACCTGGATTGGGGCGGCGAATACAGCGAGCTTCTCGAGGCCAAAGCCCAGCTCTCTGTTATCGGCCCGCTCGCCGTTTTCCTGGTTTTTCTGATTCTTTTCGCGCTCTATGGCAACTTCAAATTCCCCGCCACCGTCGTCCTTAGCGTCGTCATGACCGAACCGGTTGGCGCACTTCTGGCACTCAAGCTCACCCACACCCCGTTTAGCGTCTCATCGATTCTCGGACTGATCGTTCTGATGGGCGTCTCTGCGGAAACCGCCATTATCGACGTCTCCTACATCAATAAGTTGCGCCTTGAAGGCCAGGATGTGTCCCGCGCCACATACGAAGGCTCTCTGGTGCGGCTGCGTCCCATCATGATGACCGCGCTTGTCGCCTGCCTTGGTCTTCTTCCCGCTGCCCTCTCTACTGGCGTCGGCTCGGACTCGCAGAAGCCCTTCGCTATCGTCATCGTCGCGGGGCTCGTCTCGCGCCTTTTTCTCGGCCGCATCGTCAGCCCCGTCCTCTATCAAATGGTCGCCCGCGAAGGCGACGTCCTCCAGGTCTAACCCTCTTGCCTTTACTCTTCCTCTTCGGGTGCCCCACCCTCGTTTTCTGAGGGTGGGTCTTGGGTTTTGTCTTGGGTTTTCTTGTCTTTTCTGTGATTGCCAACTGCCGACTGGGGATTTCTCTCCGGGTGCCCCACGGGCCGCTTTCGCACGTGGGTTCTTGGGTTTCCCTCTCAACAAGACGCACACACCCGTCATTCCGAACGGAGTCTGCGGAGTGAGGAATCTCTCTGCTCTTGGGTTTGCCTTTCTCTTCTCCGTGTCCTCTGCGGCCCTCTGTTCTCTCTGTAGTGAACTCTTCTCTTCTTCTCTTCTTCTCTTCTTCTTTCTTCCTTATCTCTGTGCTCTCTGTGTCCTCTGTGGTGAACCTCTTCTATTCCCGGTCGCTGGTCGCTGATCGTGGGTCGCTGTTTCCCCAGCAACCAACCGCTTCCTGATATCTGATATCCGATATCTGATATCCCTTCTCCGGCATCCCGTTCCAAATATCCGATCGCTAATCACCCGCGCTCACTCCACATGCAACGACTGCGCTAGACTCACTAAATTCTGTGGCCGCACGCGAATGATCCCTCCCCGCGGACTGTCAATATCCGCGATCAGAAGGAACGAGATGGCCACAATCAGCGGTAGAACCACAAACCGAAACGTTGTTGCTTTATGGTGCCGAGCACAATACCCAATCAACAGGTTGCAGCAGATGCCGATCACCAGCATCAACCCCCATGCTGCAATCGGAATGCGGTTCCACCACGCGGCTTGTGTATATCCCTGCGAGTTCAACACGTCGTTCATGCCCGAAACCACAAGCGCTACCACCGGTGTCTGCTTCGCCTCAGCCGGAAACTCCACCGTCTTCCATAGATCGGCCTGCGTTTGAGCAGTGGCGGCATTGACCTCCCGAAGCTGCCCCACATCCCGAGTTCGATAGAATAAAATACGCTGCTCGAGATACTTCCTCAGCAACCCGCGCACTTTCTCCGCATCGGCCGCAGGCAGCAAGTCTGTCCGCACGTACTCCGTTCCGATCGCATTGGCCTCCGCCTCCTCGTAATTCTTGCGTTGATCGTATCGGCTGATGGCCATCGAAAAACTGAATCCAATAATCAAGCCCAGCAGCGTCAGTGTGGCGGCCACGATCACGCCAAAATCTTCGCGCTCGCCTTCATCCATGCTCGGCCGCTTCTTGCCAAAAAAATCTCCGATCAGCGCCGAAAGCCACATCACCACAAGCGAAAACAAGAAAACATAGAGAGGGTAGTTCATGAGGTGAATCATAAGCCAAAGTCTCCCGTCCTGCGCTGCTCAATTTACCCTATCTCCCCATCGCCGCACCGAATTTTTGTTATGGTTAACCCAAGCTTCTCACCACGCACGCTACTCTCAATTGCTCAAACGGGAAGAACACCATGTCATCCTGAGGACCGAGCCGTTTGCGGCCCGGAGGATCTCAACGGAGACAATATGCACGATGCAAAATTCAGATCCTTCGGTCTCTTCGCAGGCCGTTTATTGATAGAATCGGATGCCACCATGGGCTCACACATGCAATTAACGGCCGCGGACGGCCACCATTTGGGCGCGTACGTTGCCGAAAGCAAAGCGCCTCCGCGCGCTGCCATTGTTGTCGTCCAGGAAATCTTTGGCGTGAATCGCCACATCCGCTCCATTGCCGATGATTATGCAGAGCAGGGCTTCTTCGCCATTGCTCCCGCGTTGTTTGATCGCGTCCAGCCGAACCTCGAGCTTGACTACAACGCAACAGATGCGGCTCAGGGAATGCAGGCCGCAACGAAGATCGGCCTGGATGCAGCTCTCCTCGATGTGGGAGCCTCAATCGCCCACGCCGCTGGCGCATCAAATGGCAAGAAAGTAGGTGTGGTGGGTTTCTGTTATGGCGGAACTCTCGCCTGGCTTGCGGCCACTCGGCTCAGCGTCTCCGCAGCCGTGTGTTATTACGGTGGACAAATCTCCAAGTACGCTGCCGAAGTTCCGCGTTGCCCCGTCATGCTGCACTTCGGCGCCAAAGATCCTCACATCCCGTCTTCCGAAATCGAAAAAATCCACCGCGCCCATCCTGGTCTGCCGCTGCTCCTCTACGATGCAGCAGGCCACGGCTTCAACTGCGATCAGCGCAAGGACTACAATGCGCAAGCAGCCTCTCTATCCCGCCAGCGCACTCTAGAATTCCTCCGCAACAATCTGTAGCGCCGGCATCTTGCCGGCTCCTGGGTTTTCCTGTGGGTGCCCCATCCTCGTTTTTTGAGGGTGGCTCCTGGGCTTTCTTTTCTCCCCGCGTGCCCCGCGGGCCGGTTTTGCACGTGGACTCTTGGGTTTCTCTTTCCTGGGTGTAACTTGGCTTTTCTTGCAGGGGCCATCTTCTGGTTGTCCGCCGTAGGAGGGAGGCGGTCCGCCAATTCAACCACACCTCAACCAATCCCCTCGCCACAATCTGCCCACCCGCTCCAAATCGCCTCCTGGTCGCTGATCGCCGGTCGCTGGTCGCTGCTTCCTACTCCCCCGTGTAATACCCATCCCTCGCCTGCACCACCAAATCTTTCTGCTTCGTTGTCAACTGAATCTTGTGGTACCCGGGCCCTGTATTTTTGTCCGGCGTATAGCCCAAGCTGTATTGGTTACGCAGCTCTTCCTCAATCTCCGAATAAATCTTGTCCACAGTTTCTTTCTTGCTGACCTCGAACAACCGTCCCCCCGTCGCCTTTGAGATCTGTTGCAGGATCTTTTTCCCGTCCGGCCGCTCTCCCTGCGGATATCTTCCGCCTCCGTGGTGCCCGCCTCCGTACGGTCCTCCCATCCCGAAGCCGCCCTGATGCCCGGATTCCTCTTCATCCTTAAACAGGATCGAGTACACCACCGTGTCTGCCCGCTGCGCCGTTTCGATCGCCTCCGTCAACGTTTCTTTGCTGCCGTGATCCACTCCGTCGGAAAGGATAATCAGCGCCTTCCTTCCTTGTTGCTTGCTCATCAACTCGTCCGCCGCCAGGTAAATCGCATCGTACAGCAGCGTCCCGCCGCCTCCACCTCTTTGCCGCGAGCCTCCCCTGCCTCCGCCTCCATATCCGCCACCACCACCGCCGCTTCCTCCGCCACCGCTGCTCCCGCCACTGCTTCCGCTTCCAGAACCGAATTGCGGTGTTTGCAGCGACTGCAGCGCCGCCTGCAATTTCGGCCGCGACGGTGTGAAGTCTTGCAGCAGTTCCACTTCCTTGTCGAAGTGAATCACAAACGCTAAATCCTTGTTTTCTCGCAGCAGGTGATCCAGAAAGCTATAACTCGCGCTGCGTTCCTGATCCAATACCCGCCTCTGGCTCAAGCTCGTGTCCACCAACAGCCCCAGCCGCAACGGCAAGTCGCTCTCATTCTTAAAGTAATCGATCGTCTGCGGCCGCCCGTCTTCCTCCAGCGCAAAGTCGTCTTTCGTCAGGTTCGAAACAATCTTTCCATGTTTATCCCGAACCGTCGCCAGCACGCTCACCGTCTTCACTTCCACAGCAATCTTAGTCTGCGCCCTCTGCAGCGTCGGTTGCGCCTGCGGTTGCTGCGGTTGTTGCCCCTGCGGTTGCTGTTGAGCCGGCGCCTGTTGCGGCGCTTGCCATTGTTGCTGCTGCGCCCGCACTTCCGCGCCCAGCGCTGCCAACAAAACAAAAATGCCCAGCCCTGTCCACCGCGCACGCTGAACAAACCTGCTGAATCCACAATTTGCAAGAGATGTTCTCATCCGTCTCCCAACCAAGCGGCCATTAGCCAAATCATTGCCGCTCACCATTCGCATAGCCCAAGTGCCATTCCAAAATCGTTGGACGCTCACCCCATCCATTTCGTTGTCCTCTCGAACACACCTATCCCTCACTCACTTAGGCCCTAACTCAAGTTCCCCGGCAGCCCCCAATTAGTTCCTGCCCCACCGAGGCTCTTGGCCTTCTCCTGTAGGGGCGCAGTACGCTGCGCCCCAGGTACGCACGGTCCATCCTTAGCAGCGCCAGCATCCAACCGGCTCCCAGGTTCTTCTGCGTCTCTCTTGGGGTGTGTAGTGGCCGAACTTTAGATCGGCCGGCTCTTGGGTTCCTCTTCTCTGCGCGGGTGCCCCATCCTCGTTTTCCGAGGGTGGGTCTTGCGTTCTCTCGGGTTCGCTTTTCTTTGGAGTGCGGCAGCAGCTTGCTGCCGCTTTCACGCGCAACCTCATCTCCAATCCCACTACGTGCACCTACCTCTCACCCTGGCCGAAGTATTCTGCAAGTTCGAATTCTAGTAACGCCTTCTCGCTCATTTCTATGACACAATCGCTCCAAGAGAAACCCCATGCCCATCCACCAGGCCCCGTCGAACGAAAAAAGTTCGCTGTACGCAAAGCACTCCACTCTCTTGTCCGTCGGCGCTGTCCTTCTTTTGCTCCTTATGGCCGTTCTCGCGGGCGGCGGTGCCTTGCGCGAATCCGTCACCATTGACGAAGTGGCCCACATCGGCGCCGGCGTAAGCTATCTCCAAAAGCTCGATTTGCGCCTGAACGAAGAGCACCCCCCTCTGCCCAAAGTTCTTGCGGCCATACCTCTAGTTTTGCGCGGAACTCACGCGGATTATTCCCACATCTCGTGGACCATCAGCGAGAAGTTCTTCCCCGCCTATATGGGCCAGTTCATCTTCGGAGAATTCCTGCTCACAAAGTGGAACAACCCAGTAACCGTCCTCGCGTGGGCCCGCCTTCCCATGCTGCTTCTCACGCTGCTCCTGGGCTGGGTTCTCTTCTCCTACGCGCGCCACCTCGGCGGCAACTGGGCCGGCCTGCTTTGCGTCAGCATTTTCGTCAGCACGCCCGCATTTCTCACATTCGGTCCTCTCGTCCACACCGATCTGGCGGTCACGCTGTTTTCCTTGCTAACGTTGTGGAGCTTCGCGGAAATAGGGCAAGATCCAAGCCGAAAGAACACTATAATTTTTGGCCTCTGCCTCGCTGGTGCGCTCCTTTCGAAGTTCACCGCGGGCCTTTTGTTTTTTGCGTTTCTAGCAATAGCTCTCAGCACCCGTTGGCGCCCTGTTCCTAGCCAACCCATTGCCAAGCCTGACGCCCGTGTTTGGCGCCGCCTCCGCTGGCGCGCCGCATGGAAAGGCATTCTCTGGGCTGCCCTCGCCGTCTATGTTTTTTATTTCATCTTTTCTATCAATCAGTCCACCAACGTGCTTTACCTTCTCGGCCATGGTCCAGCCGCCATACCTTTTCGCCGACTCCTCATGCCTCCTTGGCTCTACCTCCGTGGCGTGCTCTTGGTTCTGGTCACTGGCAGTCGCCCCACCTTCATCCTGGGTCACCCCTATCCCCACGGCGTATGGTTCTATTTCCCGGTTATCTTCGCGCTGAAATCCCCTCTTGGCTTTCTCGGATTGTTGTTGCTGACGCTCGGACTCGCCGTTGCCCTGAGGCGCAAGCAGCGCGCCGAGGGCAATCCTCCCGCGATCCCCGCGAAGTTTGCAATTCATTGGCGCGTCCTTTGGGTCTCACTTCTCGTCTTCACCGCCTTTTGTCTCTTAAGTCGCCTGGACATCAGCATCCGTCATTTCAGCGTCCCACTAATCCTTCTCATCCTTCTATTGGCTCCCTTGCCGCGCCTGATCGAGCGTCTCTTTCAGTCCGCCCCGATTCCAGGCCGTCTCGTAGCCGCGCTCGCAGCAGTGCTCGTTCTCAGTTCCCTTTTCACGGCGGTGCGCTCCTTCCCCTACTATTTCCCGTACATCAATTCTTTCAGCTTCGGCCGCCCCGCTTATGCCTTGATAAACGATTCCAATATCGATTGGAATCAGTCGCTCCCAGAGGTGAAGCGTTTTGCCGATCAGCACGGCCTGCAGAAAATTGCCTTGGACGAGTATGGTTTCAACGATCCCACCGCCTTCGCGCCACAGTCGGAAATCTGGGATTGTCAGAAGCCCACACCAGCCGACGATGGACACTGGGTGGTCGTCTCCGCAAATATGATTCTCGATGGCCACAATTGCATCTGGCTGACGCAATATCCTCATCAACCCCTGGCAGCCGGCAGCATGTTTGCCGTTCATCTACCGGACCACATCCCGCCCGCTGGCAGCCCGGGCGGCCCCCCGCTCCCCTCCGCTTTTCGTCAATTCGCTGGTGCGCCTTTCGATATGCGCGCCTTTTATCTCGATCTCAGCCATCATCCAGACAAGATTCCGCAAGCCATTGCAGACATGCAAGCCAAATTCAATTCTGCGAACGAACCACCGTCGCCCCCGCCCCCTCCTTCACCCCCGCCCAACCTAAAGTAACGGCCCGAGCGGTACCTGCGCCTCTTTCCGCGTAGGGGCGCAGCACTGCTGCGCCCCATGTCCGCAAGATCCTCTGATCTTGATCTTTCCTTTCCGGCGCCCCCTGCGGGGTGTCATCCTGAAGCTATCCGACGAGGATAGCTGAAGGATCTCTACCCGCGTTTCACCTCCCAACTTTCCGTCTCCTCTGCGGCCCTCTGCTACCTCTGTGGTGAACTCTTCTTTTCGCTCCCTTGTTGCCGATCGCAGGTCGCCGTCCCCCGAGCAACCAACCGCTTCCTGATATCTAATATCCGATATCTGATATCCGGCATCCGATATCCATGCCCC
>Ga0187801_10000289_pt1 | contig 12838 bp, 9 predicted proteins | sample NC_wetland_sal_i_10_FD_132465 | JGI IMG/M metagenome (GOLD analysis project Ga0187801, IMG submission 132465) | Wetland sediment microbial communities from Neuse River Estuary, North Carolina, USA - Control_1 | ecosystem: Environmental > Aquatic > Freshwater > Wetlands > Sediment | place: USA...
ATCGGCGACTGCGTCGGCTATCGGTACGAAAACGGCCGGCTGATTTTCGTGCGGCAAATGTTTCAGGGCAAGACGGCCGCGGACGTCGTGTTCGAAGGCGCGGCGCCGTGGTTTGCAACTTTTCAGGCGGGCGCGTTCCGCGCGGACCTTGTGACGCAGGGCGCGGCGAAAGCGCCGGTGAAAGCGATTGCGGTCGAGCTCAGGCCCGAGCAGATCCGTACCAAGCCGCTGGAGCTGTTCCGCGAAGCGAAGCAGGCCGTGGACCTGACGCAGGCGCCGATTCTTGTGGCCATCGGCCGCGGCATCAAGGCGCCGGAAAATATTCCCATGGTGGAAAAACTCGCCAAGCTGCTTGGCGGCGAACTGGCGGCTTCGCGGCCGATATGCGACGAAGGCTGGCTGCCGATGGAGCGTCAAATCGGCAGCTCGGGACAGACCGTCGCGCCGAAGCTGTATCTCGCGCTGGGCATCAGCGGCGCCATCCAGCACGTGGTCGGCATGAAAGGCTCGCGCACGATTGTGGCCATCAACAAGGACCAGAACGCGCCGATTTTCGAAGTCGCCGATTACGGCATCGTCGGCGACCTGTTCGAAATCGTTCCCGCCCTGACCGAAGCGCTGGAGAAATCCTGAGCGCGCTCGCGCCTGCGAGTTCCCCCCCCAATCCGTAGAGTCCAGAACGCCGAGGCGGACGCCGCTTCTGCTAGAATTGCGCCATGACGGTCGAGCGCGAAACACTGGAAGCGGATGTGTTGATCGTCGGCGGGGGGCCGGCGGGCCTGGCGTGCGCGCTGCATCTTTCGCGTCTGATCGCGCAACACAACCAGTCCGGCGCAAAACCCGAGCTTTCCGCGGAAAACATTTACATCCTTGAAAAAGGGCGCGAGATCGGCGCGCACCAGCTTTCCGGCGCGATCATGGATCCCCGCGGACTTTCCGAGCTGGTGCCGGACTTCGAAAAATCAGCGCCGCTCGATACGCCCGTCACCGGCGACGCCGCCTATTTCCTCACGCGCGGCGGCACGTGGAAATTTCCGGTCACGCCGCCGCCGCTCCGCAATCACGGAAATTATGTCGTCTCGCTCAACAAGCTGACCAAATGGCTCGGCGGCCTGGTCGAAAAAGCCGGCGTGAACATCTTCACGCAATTTGCGGGCGCGCAGCTCATCTACGAAGGCGGCGGAATCGCGGGAGTCATCACGGAAGACAAAGGCGTGGACAAAGACGGCAAGCCGAAGGACAACTACACGCCCGGTTACGAGTTGCGCGCGAAAGTGACGGTCCTCGCCGAAGGGCCGCGCGGCTCGCTGACCAAAGAAATGGTCGCGCGGCTGAAGCTCGACGGTCTGAATCCGCAGATCTACGGCATCGGCATCAAGGAATTGTGGGATGTGCCGCCCGGCCGTATTTCCCCGGGATTTGTGGCGCACACGATGGGATTTCCGCTGGACTCCTCGATGTACGGCGGCGGGTGGATTTACGGCCTGCGCGACAACCGCGTTTCGGTCGGCCTGGTCGTCAGCCTGGAATACCACGATCCGCTCTTCGACCCGCACGAGGCGTTTCAGAAGTACAAGACGCATCCGTTCATCCGGCGCGTGCTCGAAGGCGGCAAGCTGGTGCGCTACGGCGCGAAGACCGTCCCTTACGGCGGCTGGTATTCCATGCCGCGACAGTACGTGGACGGCGGATTGATCATCGGCGACGCGGGAAGCTTTCTGAATTCGCAGCGCCTGAAGGGAATTCACACTGGCATCAAGACCGGCATGCTCGCCGCGGAGACAATTCTCGAAGCGCTGAAGTCCGGCGATACATCGGCAAAAACGCTGGCGGAATTCCCGCGCAAAGTGGAGCAGAGCTGGGTGAAGAAGGAACTCTGGGCCGTGCGGAATTTCCATCAGGCCTTTCAGCACGGGCTCTACCGAGGTTTCGTTCACGCCGGGCTGCAGTTCATTAGCGGCGGGCGCGGGCTGATCGATCCGATGCGTTCGCGCGCGGGCTATGAAGAGTACGCCAAGCTCGACGGCACCCGCGCGCCTGCGGAGCGATTCAAAGGCGATGGCACGCTCACCTTCGACCGGCTCACCGACGTCTATCACTCCGGCACGCGGCACGAGGAAGACCAGCCGTGCCATCTGGTCGTGCTGGACCCGAAGATTTGCGTCACCTCATGCGTCACCGAGTACGGCAATCCTTGCCAGTATTTTTGCCCAGCCGCCGTCTACGAAATGGTGCAGGAAAAAGGCGTGCTGCGGCTCAAGATCAACGCCTCGAACTGCGTCCACTGCAAGACCTGCGACGTCGCCGACCCCTACCAGATCATTAACTGGATTCCGCCGGAAGGCGGCGGCGGACCGAACTACGAAGGAATGTAGACTTTGCCGCCCGCGCGAGGCGGCAATCTACTGCGGCAGCAGGCCGTATACGTCGAGTTCCGATTGCGTGCCGACGTATACTTTTCCGTTGGCGATCATCGGCACCGTGAATTTGACCGCAAGTCCCGCCGTGTCGCGGCCGCCGCTCGCTGCCGCGCTGTTGTAAATTTCGCGCGACAAATTTGACGCGTCGAACACGCGCAGAATGGCGGCCGTGTTCGGCTGCGCCAGCGCCCCGCTCGAATCAATCAGCCACACGATCCCGTTTGCCGTTCCGTTCGCGGAAACGGCCGGCGATGCCCCCTGTGGGCCAAACGCTTCGGGAGATAGCGCCGCGGCTGGGGTTTGTGCAAGCAGACCATTCGAAAGCGGAAAAGCCTTGAGCTTTCCATTGCCGGCGGCGACATAAAGCGTGTTCTGCCAAAACAGCGGCGTGCTGAGAATCGGGCCGTCGCCGGTGGCAACAATCTGCGCGGCCGCGTCAGGGCAAATGCCAGAGTATTGACCCAACGCGTCGCGATTAAGGACGTACAGGTTTCCGTCCTGGCCGCCGGTGGCGAGCAAATGCGGCGCGCCAGCCGAACCGGCTGAATCGGGAAGGAGCAGCGCCGCGCTCGAGCCAAGAGATTGCTTCGTAGCCTGATTGCATGGCGCGAAGTAGTCCGCAATGCCGATCGCCGGCGCTGGCAGCAGCTTCACGACGCTATCAGCAATGTTTCTGGCTCCGGGAATATTGAAATTGAACGTGCCGGGTCCCGTGACGGCAAAGAGATTGCCGCTCGAATCCGCCGAAGGCCCGCCTCCACTCTGCCAGATGCCGCCCTGCATTCCATTCGGCGTATCCAGGAACGCGCCGATTTGTTGCAGTGTCGTCGCGTTATAAGCGAGCACCCAGCCGTGGTAAAGGCCTTGCTCGCCGTGCGATGCAAACGCGATGTAAAGGGTTCCGCCCGCAAGAAGCAGCGCCGGGCGTTGATTCTCGTACAGCGCCGTGAAGAGGACGTTCCCGTTTCCGTCGTTCGGATCGGCGGAGCCGGGTACAGCGGCCGCGATGGTGACGCCGTTCGGCTGAATCTCCGGCGCGCCCGTTGCGAGGCTAAGGGCGTAGAGTCGCTGGTGGTAAAGCGCGGGTGCCTGTTGCGTCGCTGGCGTCACCGTTTTGGCCACAACGTAGAGGGTCGAGCTTGCGGGATCGATGACCGGCGTGCCGGTAATCCCCACGATGGGCGAGATGTCCGTGCTCGTGATCAGACCGTCTAGAGTGGGCATGAGGACTGCCGTTTCGCCAGCGGGGACGAGAGGAGTCTTCCACAGCGTGACGCATGGATTCGCGTCGGCGTCGAAGGCGAACACGGTGTCGTTTTCCGTTGCGGCGATGACCACGTTGTGCACGCTCTTGTCCGCGAGCGACAGGTTGGCAGCATAGACTGGCTGGGCGTACGCCTCACCATCCACTGAACACGAAAACAATTTTCCAAACGTTGCAGGCGCGACGGTTCCAGCTTGCGCTTGCGTTCCTGGGGTGAGCACAAGTTCCTTTGCGTTCACGCCCGATCGAGAGTTGTCGTTCCTCCACGTGAACACGCCGGCAAGATCGGTCACCTGCGCGGTCGCCGCGCCGATCACGGCGGGATTCGCTTTCAGCGACGCAGTGATGATGTGCGCACCCGCCGCGCCCGGCGCATAGACGCCCGCAGACGAAATTATTCCTGCAGCCACGTTGCCGCCCAGGATGCCGTCCACGGCCCACTCGACCTGCGAGTTGTCAATTCCAGGGCCTGTGGCTTGAAACGATTGGCTCTGCGACAGCGTGAGGCTTGTCAGGCCCGGCTTGATGGTGATGGGACCTTGAGCCGGATTGGAGTTGATAATCGTGACGGAGGCTGTGCCAAAGTCTGAAGGGTTTGTTTGCAGCGCGGCTTCCACGGTGACGGTCGGTGGAATCGGCAACTGCGCCGGGGCCATGTACAGACCGTTCGAATCAATCGTGCCGATCGTTAGATTTCCACCGGCGACGCCGTTGACCTCCCACGTTACGACCGCGCCGGGAGAGTTCTGAACGCTGGCGCTAAACGGCTTTGTTGCGCCAGTGCCGACCTGCGCCATAGTTGGAGAGACTGTGACGATGACAGGCGGTGCAGGATCCGTGCCCGCAACGCTTCCGCAAGAGAGCAAGCCAGGCAGAAGAAGCAAAAGCCAGCGACACGACCAGCGTGCCTCTCTGGAAAAACATTGCCGGAGGGCCCGGCCTGTCGCCGATCTCTGCGTGACGGCTGACAGTGAGTCTTCCGGCGGGTGCGAAGCCACAGGGTTGGACATGGCTTGCCTACCGCTAGATCGAGTCGGAGGCGAGGCGGAAATTACTACTACATATCTTCCATGTCAACTTATATTTGTCATCCCAAAGTGGAGCCGGACCGGAGGCAAGGAGGCAAAGAAACCCTTCTCGAGGAATCGTCAGGAAGGAACATCGTCGCGGCGAATTCAATTGGAGAGTTTTCGAAAGAAATTCTTCACGCGTTCGAAAAAGCTGGGCGGCGCTTGCGGAGGATGAGTCTCGGGGCGCGGGTTCGCCGGAGCGGGAGGTGTGGCCGCAGGAGACTTTAGGGCAGGGCTCGGAACAGCCTCAGCCGCTTGCAAGGGAGCCGGATTGATGTGGCCTCGAAACATTGCCAGCGGCCGCACGCGGACCTCGCGCACGAGCAGAATCGTCGAGGGGTCAGGAGCGGTCGGAGGCGCCGGCGAATTTGCGTCAAACGTGAGAGCGGGCATCAGGACGTGGTAGATCGGCTCCTCGGTGGCCGGGGCAACCGCCGCTGCGTGCTGCTCCAGTGGCGTCAGCGGCTTGTTCAGGCGGCTCACTTCGAAAGATGGAGAAGGCGGCGCCTGCGCAACCGCCGGAGCGGATGCCGAAGCGGCTTCAGTCGCCGGAGCTGTCGTCGAGGCGCGCGCAGCGATAATATCGCAGGCGCACGAGGCTGGATCGGCGAGCAACGAGGCAATCTGTCCGCCCTCCATCGTGATCGACCCGCCCTGCGGCAGCAGCAAGGTCTGCGCGGAAAGCTGCTGCTCGATGCGCACGGCGCCGCTAGCGGCCACAGCGCGCATCACGCCGGCCTGGTCCAGCGCCAGCGTGGCATCGCGGGGAGAGTCGCCGATAGCCACCGGTGTCGCCACAATCATCGGCGTGTAAATCGTAAAAGGAGTTTGCGAGTCGAGGCGTGCGTGCACGCGGCCGAAATCGAGGGCGAGCGTGATTGCCTCACCCGATTTATGCAGAGAGAAATGCGCAGGCCCGCAAACGCCGACTTCGCCGCCCGGATTCAATTCGACGCGCGCCTGGCCGGAGCGGACCGAGATCTCGCTGCCACTGGCCAGCAGCGTCGTGCTGAAACCATTGCTGACCTCGACGCTGACGGGCCCTTTGACGTCGATATCGTTGCCTTCGATGCGTCCGATGGTTGGGGCTGGCTGGTCCGTGGCGCGCGCGGGGGTCAGAGCGAGGACGGCGCACAGGACCGACGCTGCCGCCACAGAAAGGCTGCGGCGGAGCAGAGAGCATAAGCGCGCAGAGTAACCATGTGCCGTAAGGCTCATCGTAGGACCGCCCGAGGTTCGCCTTATACTATACGCTCATGAACGAGCCGGCGAAATCCACACTGCCTCCAGAAGAGCAACGCGTGCTGGTGCACTACGACACGCGGCCGCCCGTGCTGACGCGCTGGCAGCGCACGCAGGTTCCCGTCATCGGCTGGGCCGGCTGGGCCGTGCTGCGCGTGGTGGGGCCGACGCTGCGCTTCGAAGTCGTCGGCGGAGAGCGCGCCGGACGCGTGCGCGATCCGCGCCGGCCATGCATTCTGACGTTCTGGCACCGCTCGATTTTTTCGGGGACGTGGTGGTTTCGCAATCGCGGTGTGGTGGTGATGAATAGCACGAATTTCGACGGCCAATGGACGCGCCGCGTGATCGAGCGGATGGGCTACGGCACGGCGCAGGGAAGCTCGACGCGCGGCGGTCTGCGCGGGCTGGCCGACATGGCGCGAAAACTCGAAGCGGGCTTCGACGCCGCATTCACCATCGACGGGCCGCGCGGGCCGCGCTACGTCGCCAAGCCCGGGCCGGTGCTGCTGGCGCGCCGCACGGGCCGGCCGATCGTTCCATTTCATATCGCGCTGGAGCACGCGAAAACTCTGGAAAAGACCTGGGACTTGTTTCAGATTCCGCACCTGTTCACTCGCGCGGTTCTCGTGTTTGCGCCGCCGATCGAAGTTTCTCAAGACGCGGATCGCGACGAGGTCGAACGCAAACACGCCGAGATGCAGAGCGCGCTCGAGCGCGTCCGCGACCTGGCCGATGCATGGTTTTCGCTCAGTGAAGCCGATCGGAAACGCGAGCGAGCCGCGCTCGAATCCTGAGCGTTGCGCAGGCGCGGCCTGTACGTTTAATTGCCGCCGAGCAGGACCTCAGCCGACATTTTCTTCTGTTCGCGGTAAAACTCGACTTTGACCTTGTCTCCGGGCCGCTTCTTGTTCAGCGCGATATTCATATCCAGCTGGCTAAGGATTGGATGGTCGTCGATACCCACAATGACGTCGCCGCCGATCAAGATGCGGCTCATTCCTGCGATGGCGATGCGGTTGCCGCCGTGCAGGCCCGCTTTTTCCGCGGGACCTCCGTCAGTGACCTGCTCGATGAGCATTCCTCCGTCGGCGGGCACGTCCAGCGCTTCAGCGGCGGCCGAATTCAGCTCCAGCGCCTGGATGCCGAGAATCGCGCGGTGTACGCGGCCTTCGGTGATCAAATCGTGCGCGATGGATTTGGCCGTGTCGATCGGGATCGCAAAACCGATGCCCGCCGCGCTGCCGCTGGTGGAATAGAGAGCCGAGTTGATGCCGATCACGAGCCCGTGCGTATCCAACAATGGCCCGCCGGAATTGCCGTGATTGATCGAAGCGTCGGTCTGAATCGCGCCGTCAATAAACGTCGCCTGTCCGGTCTGCACCGTGCGGCCCAGCGCGCTGACCACGCCGGTCGTGAGCGTGCTCTGAAAGCCGAATGGATTTCCGATGGCGAGCACGCGCTGACCCACTTGCAGCGCGTCGGAGTCGCCCATTTGCAGGACGGGCAGCTTGCGATCCTTCGGATCGATCTTGATCAGAGCGACGTCGTTGCGTTCGTCGGCGCCGATGTATTTCGCAGTGTAGTGCCTCCTGTCGCCGAGAATCACGCTGATGGTTTGCGCGCCCTGCACGACGTGATAATTGGTGAGGATGTAGCCGCGCGGATCAATCACGAAGCCCGAACCCTGTCCTTCACCCGGCACGGGATCCATGAAGACATCGTATTCCACCGTGCGCGTGATGATGCTGGCCACGGCCGGAGCCGCCTGGCTGTAGATTTTGACGTTGACGGCCTCATCGCCGAGCAACCCCGCCGTGCGCGGCTCGCTGCTCGCTGCGGGCACGGCTTCCACATCCACCGGCTGACGCTGCCCCCAGCGGCTTCCCGCCCAATACGCGCCGAGCACCAGCGCCAACCCGAGGGCGAGCCTGCGAAGCACGTGTCCGGCCCCTTTCCCTTGCAACATGATGGCGTACCTCCTGAAATTAGGTTTGGACTAGGATCTTCTTTCGGCTTCCAGGCGCTTCAGTTTCGCGACGAGCTCGACCACTTGCTCCCGCGTGCGGTCGAGGTTTCCCGAGCAATCAACCTCCGCATCGGCCAGGCGGCGCTTTTCCTCCAGCGGCATTTGAGCAGCGATGCGCTGGCGCGCCTGCTCCAGACTCAATCCTCGTCCGGCGTTCCCGTGAGTTAGACGCGCGAGCTGCTGCTTCGGCGTACACCACGTCACGATCAGGAAATCGAGCAGGCTATAGATTCCCGTTTCGATCAGCAAAGCGGCTTCGACCACCGCAAGCGCGTGCGGATCTTCGCGCTGGATGGACGCGAGCTGCGTGTATTGCGCGGCGATCACCGCCGGGTGCACGATCTGGTTCAATCGCGCGAGCCGCGCCGGTTCGGCGAATACAATTTCCGCCAGGCGCGGCCGCTCGATGCGCCCGTCGGGGCCGAGAATCCCGCGGCCGAATTCATGCAAAACTTCGCTATAAACTTCGCCGCCGGGCTCAATCATTTGATGCGCAATCTCGTCAGCGTCCACGACGCGGCAGCCGAGTTCGCGCATCATGCCCGCGACCGTGCTCTTGCCCGTGGCGATTCCGCCGGTCAGGCCCGCGCGCAACATCAGGATTTCGCGGCCGCCGCCGGGGTGCGGGCGCCGCGCCGCAGCCGGGCGGCCTTCACCGTGTTGCTCATGAGCATGGCGATGGTCAGAGGGCCGACGCCGCCGGGCACGGGCGTGATTGCGCCTGCGATTTCCGCAGCAGTGGGATGAACATCGCCCACAATCGCCCAGCCTTTCTCGCGGAATTTTTCAAGCCGCTCCGGATAAGCGGCGAAGATGCGAGCGGCCTCCGCCGGATCGGTAACGCGCGTTGTGCCCACATCAATCACGGTCGCGCCGGGGCGAATCCAGCCGGGTTGTACCATGGCGGCGCGGCCCATCGCGGCGACAACGAGGTCGGCGCTGCGCACGACGGCGGGGAGGTCACGCGTTTTCGAATGGCAGATCGTCACCGTCGCGTTCGCTTGCAAGAGCAGCAGCGCCATCGGTTTGCCGACAATCTCGCTGCGCCCAACAACGACTGCGTGAGCGCCTTCGACGGCGATTCCGCTGCGCCGCAAAATCTCCATCACGCCGGCGGGCGTGCAGGGAATCAGGCCGGGCCGCCCGGCGACAAGGCGGCCGAGGTTCGAAGGATGCAGGCCGTCCACATCTTTCGGCGGGCTGACGGATTCGAGCGCGCGCTTCGCGTCCACGTGCTCGGGGAGGGGAAGTTGCACGAGTATTCCGTCCACGTCGTCGCGCGAATTCAGGTCTTCGATCAACGCGATCAATTCGCGGGTTGAAATCGCAGCAGGAGGAGTGAGCATCCAGCTCGCCAGGCCGAGCTTCTCGCACGCCGTGATTTTGTTGCGCACGTAAATCTGCGAGGCGGGATTTTCTCCGGCCAAAATCGCGGCCAGGCCAGGACGAATGCCTTGTGCGCGCAGCGCGGCGATTTCCAAATCGAGTTCTCCGTAAATCTGGTCGCGAATCGCGTTGCCGTTGAGGATTCGAGCCGTCACGGACGCTCCACGGGCGGGGTTTCTAGAAACCTTCCTTGCGATGATAACATAGCGAAAGACGCGGCGCGGCGACCGGGGCGCGATAGCGTACGAAACGGGGTGAACGTGATTTTCGGCGAAAGCAGCGAACGAAAGCGGCTCGAGCAGCAGCGTCGCGACGACGGACGCTTGCCGCCGGGACAATCGCTCACGCTGAAATGGCCCGTACTCCACTACGGGAACGTCCCACAAGTGGATCTGCGCGCGTGGGATTTCCGGATCGTGGGCCTGGTGGAAAAATCGGTGCGGCTATCTTGGGAGGAGTTCAACCGCCTGCCGCAAACGGAGATCGTCACCGACATCCATTGCGTGACGCGCTGGAGCCGTTTTGACAATCGCTGGCGCGGCGTGCTGTTCACGGAAGTGATGAAGCTGGTCGCGCCGAAGCCGGAAGCGCGCTTCGCGATGGTCGTGGCCGAGCAAGGATTCTCCGCCAACGTGCCGCTGGCCGATCTCATGCGCCCCAATGTGATTTTTGCGCTGCAGCATGACGGCGAGCCTCTCCCGGCCGAACATGGTTATCCCTTGCGCTTGGTGGTGCCGCACCTGTATTTTTGGAAAAGCGTAAAATGGGTGCGGGGATTTGCGCTGACCGCCGAGGACGAGCCCGGCTTCTGGGAACAGAACGGCTACCACATGCGCGGCGATCCTTGGAAAGAAGAACGATTTGATTCGGATTAGCTGATGCGCGGGCAAAAGCCGCTCAAATTGAATTGAAGCGATCTTGTGAGATCCGGTTCAGATGACGAAGCAGCTGATTTGCACCGCAATATGACAGCGACCATCGAACAAGTCGAGCACTTTTGGGACGCGCGGCCGTGCAATATCCGCCATGGCACGGCGCCGGCCGGCACGCTGGAATGGTCCGAGCAGGTCACGGCACGCAAATATTTTGTCGAGCCGCATATTCCGATGTTTGCACAATTCAACAGGTGGAGCGGCAAGCGCGTCCTGGAAATCGGATGCGGAATCGGCACGGACTCGGTGGAGTTCCTGCGCGCGGGAGCGGAACTGGATGCCCTCGATGTATCCGCGGCGAGCTTGAATCTCGCTCAACAGCGCGCGGCCCTGCATGGAGTGGCGCGCGGCGCCCGTTTTCGAAAAGCCGACGCCGAGGCGTGGCTTCCGGACGGCCCCTTCGACCTCGTTTATTCTTTCGGCGTGCTTCATCATACGCCGCATCCCGATCGCGTTCTGCGCGGGGCGCGCGCGCGAATGAAGCCCGACGGCGAACTGCGCATCATGCTCTACGCGAAATGGTCGATCAAAAATTTGCTGGGCCAGCAGCCGGAAGCTCAGGCGAATTGTCCCATCGCCGAGAAGTACACAAAAAAAGAGGTTCGGCGGCTGGTCGAGAGCTGCGGCTTCGTGGTCACCAGCATCGCCAAAACCCACATCTTCCCGTATCGCATTGCGGATTACGTACAGCACCGTTACGTGAAAGAATGGCCCTACTCGTGGATGGGGAAGCGTCTCTTTTCCTGGCTCGAACGCCGCCTTGGATGGCATCTGCTGATCATCGCGAAACCGAATTAAGCCGAGAAGAAGTCTTGGCGCGTTTCCGACGACCGCCGAGCTCGAGTCGCCCAAAGCATCCGACCATACTCTTCCCTTTGAAGCGAACAGGTATATAATCCCGCCTCACCCGGGCACCCTGCGCAGACCCAGTCCGCCGGGCCCGGCCAGGTAGAAGTTTCTCTCCCAGCTAGACGGCTCATTTCAAATCGATCCTTAGGAAGGAGGAAGTCTGTATGTCAGCTTCCCGGCACACATCTCGAATTCGCAGGCGAATGGAAGAATTGCTCGACAAACTCCGCTCCCCAGCGAAGAGGCAAGAGGACTCCGCGGGGGATCTCTCACGCAGGAATTTCATCCAACTGGGGGCAGCAGCAGGGGCAGCTGCGTCTTTGGGAACCATTGCGGCGGCGGTTCCGGCACGCGCAAATCCACCGGTCCCGCAGCCAACTCCGGACCATGACGATAACGAATTGGTTGAGGCCACGATTTTCCAACTGCAATCAAAAATGGCGTCGGGACGAATGTCCTCCGAAGAAATCGTGGAAGGTTACATTGATCGCATTCACGAGCTGGATCAAAACGGGCCCGGCGTCAACACCGTCATCGAGCTCAATCCGGATGCGATCCACATCGCCCGGTCGTTGGATGCCGAGCGGCGCGGAGGGCATGTCCGCGGTCCGATGCACGGAATTCCGGTCCTGCTGAAAGACAACATCGACACAGCTGACAAGATGCAGTCCGCCGCAGGTTCGCTGGCGCTGGTTGGCACTCCCGCCGTGCATGACTCCACCGTGGCAGCGCGGCTTCGCGCGGCAGGTGCAGTGATCCTGGGGAAATCGACCTTGAGCGAATGGGCGAATTTCCGCTCGTTCTTTTCATCCAGTGGCTGGTCGGGCCGCGGCGGGCAGTGCAACAATCCCTACGCGATCGACCGCAACCCTTCCGGCTCGAGCTCCGGCTCGGCCGCGGCGACCTCCGCGAGCTTCACCGCGGTTTCTCTGGGAACCGAAACCGACGGCAGCATAATTTCGCCGGCGAACAACAACGGCGTGGTAGGCATCAAGCCGACTGTCGGTCTGACCAGCCGCGCCGGCGTCGTGCCGATCTCGCACAACCAGGACACGGTCGGCCCGCATGCCCGCACCGTGACGGACGCGGCGATCGTGCTCGGCGCGCTTGTCGGCGTTGACCCAAGAGATCCGGCGACGGCCGCGAGTACCGGAAAGCTTTTCACCGACTACACGCAGTTCCTCGATCCCAACGGCCTCAAGGGCGCGCGAATCGGTGTCGCCCGGCAAGGGCTTTCGTTTCCCAAGGCGGAAGTGGACGCAATTTTCGAAGATGCGATTGCGGCGATCAAGGCGGCCGGCGCGACGGTGGTCGATCCAGCCGACATCCCCAGCATCAACGACATCAACTCCAGCGGCGATGAATTTATGGTGCTCGTGTTTGACTTCAAGGTGGATCTTGCCGCTTATCTTACAAACCGCGTCGGTGTTCCGATCAAGACTCTGGCCGATGCCATTGCCTTCAATTCGGCGAACGCCGGCACAGAATTGAAATTCTTCGGGCAGGAAATATTTGAGGCCGCGGAATCCACCGACGGGTTCAGCGATCCGGCCTACCAGCAAGCCTTGGCCAACGACCATCTCCGCGGGCGCACAAACGGGATCGATGCGGTTCTGGCGCAATACAACCTCGATGCCGTCATCGCGCCC
>Ga0187801_10000292_pt1 | contig 12822 bp, 10 predicted proteins | sample NC_wetland_sal_i_10_FD_132465 | JGI IMG/M metagenome (GOLD analysis project Ga0187801, IMG submission 132465) | Wetland sediment microbial communities from Neuse River Estuary, North Carolina, USA - Control_1 | ecosystem: Environmental > Aquatic > Freshwater > Wetlands > Sediment | place: USA...
TACGAGGAGAGCATGGTAGGCAGGCGCCAGGGAGAAGGCGGCTTGGTCTGATGAAATTCCGGGCTTCAGGCGCGCAATGAGCTTGACCCAATAATCGTTGTGGTCGTTGAGGCCGTTCCACCCCGGAGTAATTGCGGGTTTCATGGTGAGAGGGAGATAGACATCCGGGATGCTGCCGAGTTGAATGCCATCGAAGCCGGGCTGTACGACGCCCACTACGGTCATCAACTGGTTGTTGACGAGCAGGCTCTGGTTCAGGATGCCGGGATCAGCGCCGAATCGTTTCTTCCAATAGGCGTGACCCAGAAGGACGACGGGGTTGCTACCGGGAGCCGTCGTGTCGTCGGGGAGAAGCACTCTGCCAAGTGCGGGCTGGACACCGAGCGTGGAGAAGTAGTTGCCGGAGACGAGTTCGGCATTGGCGCGCTCCGTTGCTCCTCGAAAGGAAGCGCTGATGGGAAAATCTGCCTTGGCGGCGAGCCCAGCGAAAACGGCGTTGTGATCCTGAAGATATTGGAACATCGGGTAGGAGAAGGATTCGGAGCCGTCGCCTTCATCCGAGCTGACGTGCCCACTCCTGGGACCGGGGGCGTAGAGGAGTACCAATTGCTCCGGATGGGGAACGGGCAATCTCTGGAGGAGAACTTGGCGCATCACGGAAAAAATGCCGCTGTTGGCGCCGATACCGAGGGCTAGGGTGAGGACGGCGATGGCGGTGAAGGCGGGATTTTTGCGGAGCATGCGGAGGCCGAAGCGGAGATCCTGGAGGAGCGTTTCGAGAAATGGGAGTGTGCGTTGGTCGCGGATGGATTCTTTGGTTTGTTCGAGGCCACCTAATTTTAGGAGGGCGACGCGGCGGGCTTCTTCGGGGGACATGCCGGCGCGGAGATTGTCGGCGATGTGGAGGGCTAGGTGGGTGGAGAGCTCGTCGTGGAGATCGCGGTCGAGTTGGGGTTTGCGGAACAGGTTGTGGAAACGGAGGAAGAAGGAGCGGAGTGCGTTCATTGTCGAGCCTCCGTGGTGGGGAGTGAGTTGTGATTCGTGGGTCCTGACTCGTGATTCGCGGGTCGTGACTCGTGATTCGTGACTTGTGACCCGTGAAAGAGAAACCTAAGAGGCCGGGCTGAAGGCGCGGCGGTACGAACACAAGCGAGACCTAAGAGAGGAGGAAGTGTTGCGTTAGAGCGGAAGAGCCCACCCTCAGAAAACGAGGATGGGGCACCCTCAAGATCCACGGGGCGGAGGCGTAACGTTGATCGAAGAGCCCACGTGCGAAATCGGCCCGTGGGGCACCCGGGCAATACCGGGAGCCGGCAAGATGCCGGCGCTACAAAGCGTGGATCTTGCGGACATGGGGCGTCCGCCTGCGGCGGATGCTGCGCCCCTACGAGAGAAAGCCGAAGAGCGCAGGTGCGACGTCGTTCGCTTGGGGCGCTCGGGGCAAGTCGGCCACTGGGGCAGCCAAAGAGAGAAAACAAATGTGGAGTGGTTCGTGGCATGGTCATTCGTGCCTTAGGGCGATCACGGGATCGACGCGGGCTGCGGCGCGGGCCGGGAGATAACAAGCCAGGACTACGACGCCGCCCAACACGAGGGCGCCAGCGAAAAAGCTGAGGAGGTCGTCGGAGCGAACACCGTACAACAAACTAGAGAGCAGGCGTGCGAGAGCAAAGGCCATAGGCAAACCGATGATGAGGCCGAGGACGAGGAGCTTGAAACCTTCCTGGATGAACATGCGCAAGACGTCGCGCGGGAGTGCGCCGAGGGCCATGCGAATTCCGGTTTCATGCCTGCGCTGCGCCACGGAGTAAGCCATCACGCCCGAAACGCCAACAGCGGAGAGTACGAGGGCCATGAGCCCAACTCCGCCCATCAAGACGGCGACATAGGAAAGACCGATGATTTCATTGGAGACGAGGCGGTCGAGCGGAAGCACATCGTAGATGGGTTGATCTGGGTCCACGTTTGCGACGGCGGTGCGGACCGCGGGGACAAGAGATTTGGGGTCGGCACCGGTGCGCACTGAAACGTAAGCGTTGCCGACGGGGCGCTGGCGGAACGGGAAATAGAGGGAAGGGCGAAGGTCGTGGCGCCAGGGATCGTAAGTTACATCGGCAACGACGCCGACGATCATGGCCCAAGGATCGGTGGAGGTATCGTCTCCGGACTTGATGCGATGTCCGAGCGGGCTGGCACCGGGCCAGAAGCGTTTGGCAAGAGTTTCACTGATGATGGCCACCGGAGGCGAATCGGCGGAATCGGCATCATTGAACACACGACCTTCAACGAGGGGAACATGCAGTAGCTGAAAAAACGCCGGGAAGACCTGGTTGTAATCCACAACGCGATATTCGCCGGGCCGCGCGGGCAGGCCTTCCAAGCTGAAGGATCCGGTGTAACCTCCCGAGAATGGCACCTGGAGAGAGGCCGCGGAGGATTGCACGCCGGCACTTTGATTGAGTTGTTCCGAGAGGCTGTCATAGAAAGCGGCGCGCTGTTGGGGCGTGGAATAGCGCGAAGCAGGGAGAGCCACGCGAAAGGTGAGGACAGCCTGCGGCGCGAATTTGAAATTCAGGCTCAAGAGTGTTTGAACGCCTTTGACCATGAGCGCGGCGCCGACAAGAAGTACAAGCGAGAGAGCAATTTCGGCCACGACGAAGGCGCTGCGGAGACGCGCTCGGGAAAGGCCGGCACCGGGCCCTCGGCCGGCTTCCTTTAAGGTGTCATTCGGATTGGAGCCAGAACCATAAAACGCGGGGAGAAAACCAGCAATAAGCCCAGCCGCGAGAGCTACCGCGAAACTATAGAGAAACACGCCGCGATCCAGGCGGACCTGATCCCAACCGGGGATGTAGCGGGCCACTTCCGGCGGCATGCTGTTGCGAAGCATGGAAATCCACCAAGAACCGATAATTAGGCCGAAAATCATTCCCCCCATCGCGAGCAAGACACTTTCGACCAAAGCCTGGCGGATAAGACGAGCGCGGCTGGCGCCAAGAGCAACCCGAATGGCGAACTCGCCTTGCCGGGCGGTGCTGCGGGCCAAGAGCAAGTTGGTGACATTGGTGCAAGCGATCAAAAGGACAAAGGCAACGGCATAGAGGCAGAAAAGGGAGTAGTCGTGGCCACGGCCGGCGACAAAAGGGCCGAGTTCGATCAGATTAACGTTCCAACCGAGTTCTGATTGTGGGAATGAGACGCGGAGCCGGTCCTGAATGGTGCGCATTTCGGCTTGCGCCTGAGGAATGGTTGTTTCTGGTTTCAGGCGAGCAATGGGAAAGAGATAGTGCTCGTTTCGTTGGGTCTTTTCCTGTGGAGAGAGCGCCTGGGGAACCCAAAGTTCGGTGCCAAAGGGGAAACGAATATCATTTTTCATCACGCCGATGATTTGAGTTGGCGTTCCGTCCAGACGCACGGTGTGGCCGATGATGTGTGGGTCGGAAGCGAATTGGCGACGCCACAGGGCCGCGGTCAAGATCACTTCATGCTCGCGCCCGGGTTCATCTTCGCCGCTGGCAAACGTGCGGCCAAGAAGAGGTGTGGCGCGCAGGATATCGAAGAAGTTCGCGGTCACGCGGAAGCCTTGGACTTTGACAGGTTCACCGACGCCGGTGAGGTTGACATCGAGCCAATCGTAGGCACCGAGAGCCTCAAATGAGCGGTTTCGGGCTCGCCAGTCCTGAAAATCCGCGGGGGAAACCGGACTCAAACCTTCGGCCTGGCCGGGGGCCTGGTTCATGACCATGACGACACGATCCACTCCCGGGAGAGAGATGGGATTGCGCAAGAAGGTGTTGGAGACGCTGAAGATGGCGGTGTTGGCGCCGATGCCGAGGGCGAGGGTGAAAATGGCGACGGCGGTGAAGCCGGGGCTCTTGCGAAACATGCGCAGGGCGAAACGGGTGTCTTGGAGAAGAGATTCGAGGAGTGGGAAGCCGCGGGTGTCGCGGACGGATTCTTTGGTTTGCTCGATGCCACCGAGTTTTAGAAGAGCGACGCGGCGGGCTTCTTCGGGGGACATGCCGGAGTGGAGGTTGTCGGCGATGTGGAGGGCGAGGTGGGTGGCCAGCTCGTCGTTGAGGTCGCGATCGAGTTGTTGTTTGCGGAAGAGATTGCGTAGGCGGAGGAAGAAGGAACGGAGGGGGATCATGGTTGGGCCTCGGCGGAAGAAGAGTGTGACTCGTGATTCGTGGCTCGTGACCCGTGAAGGCGAAGAGCAAGAGCCCTGCATAATGGCGCGGTGGTATGAACACAAGAGAAACCTGGGAGAAGAGGAAGGGTGGCGTTAGAGCGGAAGAGCCCACCCTTAGAAACCAAGGGTGGGGCACCCTCAAGATCGCACGATGTGTGTCGTAAGGAAGGAAACCCAAGAGCCCACGTGCGACACCGGCCCGTGGGGCACCCGGCCGCTACATAGGAAGGAAAAGGTGGACACACATTAGGTGGAGGTGAGGTTGTGTTGGCGGACCGCCTCAGAAGGCGGTCCCTACACGGAAGACCCGAGAGGAGCAGGACGGGGATCATGAGGGCTGCTCCTTGGAGGCGAGGAAGCGGGCGAGGATGGCGGTGGTTTGGTGCCAATCGCGGGCTTCCCTTTCGAGTTGCTTGCGGCCGGCGCGCGTGAGTTTGTAGTAGCGGGCCTTGCGATTGTTGTCGGAGACGCCCCACTCGGAGGCGATGTAGCCCTCCTGCTCGAGCTTGAGGAGAGCTGGATAGAGAGTGCCGTAATTGACGGAGAGGAGATCGCCGCTGGTCTGCTCAATGCGGCGGGCGATGCCGTAGCCGTGAAGCGGACCGAGAGTTTCGAGGGTTTTGAGGACCATTAGGGCGAGGGTGCCCTGCCAAACGTCTTTCTTTTCGGCCATGGGACTCCTATGGGAAAGCAAGAGGACGATACATCTATTCGTATGGGAAAGCAATAGGGGAATTCGGGAGGGGCGAAGGGAGCCGAAGGTTCAAGAGTTTGAGAGCCTGGGAGTTTAAGGGTTCAGAAGTTCAAGAGTTCAAGAGTTGAGGAGTTCAAGAGTTGAGGAGTTCAAGAGTTAAGGAGTTCAAAAGTTCAAGAGTTTAAAGGTTGAGAGGCCATGCTGGCCGGTCTGAAGACCGGCCACCACGAAGACAATTCCGGGGGCGGGGATCGGGATGGCGGGGAGTTTGCGGCGAAGAGTACCTGGTTTAGCTGGTACTTTGGTTTTGAATCTGGACGGCGCGGAGGAGTAGGATGAGCATAAAGGTAGACGTTCTGGCGGAATGACGGAGAACCCCTATGAAGCCCTCTCTCCGGGCCATTTCCTTGCGTGTCTTTTTGCCTATTGTTGCAGGACTGCTGAGCGTGTGTGAAGTTTCTTGGGCGCAAAGCCAAGAGAAACCTGCAGAGAGCACAAAAAATCAAACCGAAACAGGGCCGCGAAAACCGGTGCACAAGCCGGATTGGGTGGTTACCGACGATTCGATCGCGCGGTTGGCGGTGCCACGAACGCCGCGGTTGGGGGAGGCTCCGGCGGCCGGGGCGGCGAATAGTGCGACTGCTACGGCCAAGGAAGTGAGCGCTACACCGGAGGACGCGGCGGCGAAGAATGCCGAGATTGCCGTGCTGGAGAAGCAGATTCAGGACAAACAGAAAAGGATTGCGCTGCTGATGCGATTGTTCGTGAACGACGAGCGCCCGTTCCTGGTCAATCCGGGGGACGTGGCGGCGAATTCCGCAGCGCAGGAGCGGCGTAAATACGAGCAAGACGAATTGCTGTATGAAGCGGCGGAGATAGCGCGGCTGCGGGAGAGAGTTGAGCGACTGAAGACGGCGGACAGTGCGGAAGCGGCGGTGAAACCGTAGGGGATAGGAAGTTGTCAGTGTTCAGTTTTCAGTTGTGAGTTGAGGCGTTCGGAAGTTTTAAGAGGTTAAGAGTTTGGAGGAGGATGCTTTGGTGGGTAGGACGGCGCGAGGTCGCGCCGTTTTTGTTTTTGTGGGGGAGAGTAAGAGCAAGAAAGAGTTTTACCGCAGAGTTAGCAGAGAGGCCGCGGAGGGAACGGAGAGAGCTCGGTGGAGGTGCGACCAGCGGCTGAACGTTTGGCGGAGGAGGTCGCAGCGCACCGGAAAGAAAAGACTGAGGAAAAGGCTGGGAGAAGAGGGTTGTGGCGTTGGAGCGTAAGAGCCCACCCTCAGAAAACGAGGATGGGGCACCCTCAAGGTCATTGGTGGGCGGCGTAACGAGGGGAACCAAGGCGGAACCCAAGAGCCCACGTGCAACACCGGCCCGTGGGGCACCCGGGCAACCCCAGGAGCCGGCGAATTTTGTGTTGCTAGTTGGGAGATGGCAGATTTAAGGTGCTGGGGATTCGGTGGAACGGGTTGCGTTGGGCGGAAGAGGGTGGGCTGCTGGCCGAGTTCGTGGAAAGCGAGAAGCGGGTTTGCGAAATTGAACCACTGAGCGGAGGGAGTGAGCTATGGCGTGTAATCCCGAGGTACTGAAGCATGTGCCGCTGTTTGCGGCGCTGGATGAGGAGGAGACGGCGCTGCTGGCAGCACAAGTGCAATTGAAGAAGTTTGCGCCGCGGCAGCGCATTTACAAGACGGGCGACCCCGGCGGACAGGCGTACGTGATGGTAACGGGGCGGGTGCACGTGACGACCGTGGATGAGGATCAGCAGGAAGTGGTGGTGGACGATCCTGTGCACGGCGAGTTTTTTGGATTTGCTTCCATGCTGGAGCAAACCCCGCACCAGACGGACGCGCTCGCCGTCGAAGAGACACAGTGCCTGGAGGTCAGCCGGCAAGATATCGCGACCCTGCTGGAACGCAAACCGTTGGCGGGCATGAATATGTTGGCGGTGCTGGGGCGGCAGTTCCACGCAACACAACAACTGGTGCGGATTCGGGCGATGCGCAACGCCAACGAATTGATCGAAGAGAAGGCCACATTTGGGGAACAGGTGGCCGACGTGGTGGCGCAAGTGGGCGGATCGTGGACCTTTATCATGGCGTTCGCCGTGGTAACCAGCGTGTATGTGGCGATCAACGTGACGATGGGACATCGCGCGTGGGATCCGTATCCGTACATTTTATTGAACCTGTTTTTGTCGCTGCTGGCGGCGATACAAGCGCCGGTGATCATGATGAGCCAGAACCGACAGGACCGAAAGGATCGCGTGCGGAGCGAATTGGATTACGACGTGAATCGGAGGGCGGAGCAGGAGATCCAGGGACTGTCGCGGAAATTGAATTTGCTGGGGGAGCAGTTGGGGGACATGGAGGAATTGTTGAGGGAAGGAGCAAGTGGAGATGGGAGGCGAGTGCGGTGAGTTGAGGAAGTGGATATCAGACATCGGATAACAGATGTCAGGGGGCGAAGAGACTCAGGAGAAGAGTTCTTCTATGAGTTGTTGGCGGCTGATATCCAAATAGGCGGAAACGTCTGACAGGATTTGCGAGAGTGTTCCGACTTTTAACGGAGAGTGCGCGGGGATGGTGATGTGGTGCTCGGTCCCCTTGAGTTTCTACGTCAGCCTTATGTGGCTGCCGGACTGCCGTGTGATTTGATAGCCGAATCGAACCAGAGCCCGCGCGAGTTCTCCACCGCTAACGTCGCGGGGGATTTTCACGCAGGAATGACCTCATCTTTCACCAGATGGAGGCGGATGACGCTGGGTTTGTCGCCATCGGCGAAGTGACACGCCACGGCGTCGCGAAGCATGGACTTTAGTTCGTCGAGGGACTCGGCCTGGGAAAAAATGGAATGGCCAAGGGCACGCGCCTCGTAACCACCTTCCGGCGACTCCTGGACCGAGAAAATGATTTCACTTTGGGCCATTTAGGAAACTCCTGTAACGAGTATACGCTTGGTTTCCGGATATCAATATCGGATATCAAGAGGCCGGAATGGACGACCGGCGATCAGCGACCAAGAAACACAGGGACGTGAATGCACGGGACGATGAATGATGGATTGGCAGAATCAAAGTGCTCGGAGAAGAGAACCCAAGACCCACCCTCAAAAAACGAGGATGGGGCACCCTCAAGATGATTGGAGGGTGGCATGGCAGCGGAAAACCAAGAAAGGCTAGCGGGAGCGGGTGGATTCGATGGTGTAGACGCCGAGGAGGGCTAAGGCGCCGCCGAGGAGTTCGAGCCAGGAGCCGCGTTCGCCGAGGAAGAGGATGCTGAGGGCGGAGGCGGAGACAGGGAGCAAATAGGAGAAGGAGGCGAGTTGGGAGGCTTCGAGGTAGCGGAGGAGCCAGAAATAGAAGAGGTAGGCGAGAGTAGAACTGAAAAGGCCGGTGAAGGCGATGCAGGCCCAGGCTTGCCAGGGGATGGCGCGCCAGTTGGCAAGCGGGCCGAGAGAGGCGGCTTGGTGGATGGCGATGGGAAAAATGACGAGGCCGCCGAAGATGAAATTCCAGGTGGTCATGGTGAGAGCGTCGTATTTGCCGGCGACGCGCTTGCCGAGGACGACGTAAGTGGCGAAGCCGAGAGAGCCGCACATGGTGATGGCGTCGCCGAGGAGCGTGGGTGAAGCGTGAGACATGCCGGCGGCGGAAGCGAGAGTGACGACACCGGCGAGGGCAACGGCCATGCCGAGCGCTTTGTGCCAGGTGACTTCTTCGAGGCGAAAGAGGACGGCGAGAGCGAGCGTGTAGATGGGCGCCATGCCAACGATGATGGAGGAATGCGTGACGTTGGTGTAACGCAGGCCAAGGGTGAAGAAGAATTGATTGATGGAGACGCCGAAGAGTCCGAGGTAGGCGAAGGTCCAGAGATCGTGACTCGTGAGCCGTGACTTGTGACTCGTGGGAGAGGAAAGCAGATCCCTCGCGTTGCTTGGGATGACATTTGTGGTGGGATTTGTGGAGTGGGAGGAGTTTGCTGACGGGTCCCTTCCTGTGTCAGGACAAGCTAAAGACCCGCCGCTACATGAATTACGGAACATCGGGAGGAGGCGGCAGAGAGGTGCAATGAGGAGCATGAAGAGGGCGGCAACGACGATGCGGAAGGACGCGAAAGTAACAACGGGGAGATAGCGAAGGCCAATTTTGACGACGAGGAAGTTGACGGCCCAGATGGCCATGAGGAAGGTGATCGCGAGAGTGATGACGGCGCGAGAGGGAGCGCGGCCGTGAGAGGGTTCTATGCGCACAGGACCAGGGAGATCGATGGAGACATTTTCATGATTATACGCGAGAGATCGAGATGAGTGGGCGGAGGAGGGATATCAGATATCAGGAGGCGAAGGAAGATCTCGGGGTGGAAGAACGGGTGAGAGGTTCAGGAGTTCAAGAGTTCAAAAGTTCAGGAGTTCAAGAAGACGAGGAAAAAGATAACGCAGAGACGCTGAGAGCGCCGAAGAACGCAGAGAAGGCCGGAACAGAAGAATTTGGCGCAGAGATGACAGAGGGGCCGTTCGGAATGACGGGTGGGGGGCGGCGTCAACTGAGTTGAAGATTCAATTGGTGGGAGACGGGAGGAGGGAAACCCAAGAACACAGGCTGAAGCCTGTGCTACGAATGCGAAGAGAAAAGCAGATCCCTCGCGCTGCTCGGGATGACACCTCAGGGAGCCGGGAGGGATACCAGCGCTACCGGGGGAAAATCAGGTGAGGTGGTCTTGGCGGGTGGTGATGCTGGAGATGCGGTCGCGGCGGGGAGTGAAGCCGATGCCGGGGGCTTGAGGGACTTTTATGGTGCCTTGTGGGGTGACGGTTACTTCGGGGTGGATTACGTCTTCGGGCCAATAACGGTTACTGGCGGAGACGTCGCCGGGGAGAGAGAAATTGGGGAGGGTGGACATGGCGATGTTTTGCGCGCGGCCGATACCGGATTCGAGCATGCCGCCGCACCAGACGGGGACGGCGTGTTTTTGGCAGAGATCGTGAATGCGTTTGGCCTGGAGAAGACCGCCGACGCGACCTAATTTTATGTTGATGATTTTGCAGGCGCCGAGAGCGATGGCGGCTTCGGCTTGTTCGTAAGTGTGGATGCACTCGTCGAGGCAAATGGGCGTTTGGAGATTTTTCTGGATATCGACGTGGCCGAAGAGGTCGTCCCAGCCGAGGGGTTGCTCAATCATCATTAGATAGAAGGCATCGAGCTGCTTGAGGAGCGGCCAATCATCCTTGCGGTAGGCGGAATTGGCGTCGACCATGAGCTTGATGCGCGGAAAATCCTGGCGCAGACGCTGGACGGGTTGGATATCCTTGCCGGGCTTGATTTTGATTTTGATGCGCTGGTAGCCGGCGGCGAGTTCTTTTTTGACGTTGGCGACGAGTTCGTCGAGGGAATCCTTGATGCCAATGGAAACGCCGCAGGGGATTTCCTGGCGCTCGCCACCAATGAGTTTCCAGAGAGGAATATTTTTGAGCTTGGCTTCGGCATCCCAAATGGCGGTTTCGACGGTAGCTTTGGCCATGTTGTGGCCGCGGACATGTTCGAGGAGAGACCAGACATCGGCGGCGGAGGTGAATTCCCTGCCCTTGAGCATAGGCCAAAGATAATTTTTGAGGATGTGCCAGGCGGTGTCCGTGTCCTCGGGACAGTAGAAGGGAGTTTCGCCGGCGGTGCATTCGCCCCAGCCGGAGACGCCGTCGACTTTGGCTTCGGCGAGGATGATGCGGCGCTCGGTGACGCGATCCATGCTGGTTTCGAAAGGAGTGAGGAGTTTGAGATGGATTTCGCGAAGAGTGAGGGATTGGAGGCGCATAAAAGTTTTCAGTTATAAGTTATCAGTTTTTAGTGAAAAGCAAAGAGAGAGCGTGATTCGTGATTCGTGACCCGTGAAAGGGGACGGCAGGGGTTCGCGAAAGACGGAAGAGGATAACGCAGAGACGCTGAGGATGCTGAGTTACGCAGAGGAAGGCAAGAGTTCACCACAGAAGTAACAGAGGGCCGCAGAGGGAACGGAGAGTTTGGAGTGGGAAGACTTGGTTGGCGGAGAAGAGAAGACCCAAGGAGAAAAGCGAACCCAAGACCCACCCTCAAAAGACGAGGATGGGGCACCCGACGGAAGACCCAAGAGCGGCCGACCTAAAGTTCGGCCACTACATGGACTCGGACTAGAAGTCGGACCAGGGGGAGAGGCAGTAGTCGGAGCCGGAGGGAGTGAAGCGAATAGCGGTGGCGGCGTAGCCTTTGGAGAACCATTGGGTGAACTCGCTGCGGATGCGGGATTGGAGATCGATGATCGAAGAGGCCGCGGGGCTTCCTCCAGCGAGCGGCGGACGCAAAGAGCGCGCGGACTCGCCCTGCAGCACAAGGGTGGGGAGATGAATCACGGCGGGCGCGCTGGCGGGCTCGCGGGTAAGGTTCTGAATGGCCGCGATGACGCGTGGGGAGTCCAAATGCCATTCGACCAGAAGGCGATCGGTGGGGATGCCGCGGTGGAGAGGGCTGGTGGTGATGCCGTAGAAACTGGGGATGTAGCGGCGGCAGATGGCGCCGAGACGATTGAGATTGAAATGGGCGTTTTTGGTTTCGAGGGGGTCGAAAGTCCATTCGATAAGACGGATGCCGCGGCGGAGAGCGTCTTCGCGCTGGAAGAGTTTGAGCTGGCGGCCGACGCCGCGATCGCGATGGGAAGGGAGAACGCCGGCCATGTGGGAGTGGAGATAAGGAGTGTGATTGTGGATGCCAACGAAGGCTTTGGTGAAGCCGATGAGAGCGTCACCATCGAAGGCGCCGAGGACCTGACCGCCGGTTTGATCGGCGATGACAAAGGTGGTGGTGGGCTCGGTTTCGAGCTCGGAGTCGCCCCAAATTTCGCGGGTGAGTTGGACGCAACGGTGGAATTCGTCGAGGGAGTGGAGGGGGCGGATGGTGATTTCGCGGGGCATGGGTGGTTAGTTGAGAGAGCGGAGGCGGAAGCGTGACTCGTGATTCGTGGTCCGTGATTCGTGACTCGTGGAAGAGAGAGACAAGAGTTCACCCCAGAGAGCGCAGAGGGGCCGCAGAGGGAACGGAGAGATGGGAGTGGAGTGTGAGGGCTTAGCCAGGGAAGGAGAGGAAAACCAAGAAAGGAGCAAACCCAGTAGCCGGCAGGATGCCGGCGCTACATAGCGGACATCTTGCGGACATGGGGCGCAGCAGTGCTGCGCCCCTACATAGAGAGGGAGGCGAGTCACTTGGGGGCCTCGTGGGGGAGAGAGGATTGTTCACGGAGCTTGGCTTGGTCCCAGAGGGATTCCATTTGGGGGCGAGGGACTTGGGCGAGAGTGGCGCCCTGTTCGCGAGCAATGCGCTCCATTTCGCGGAAGCGGCGAGAGAATTTGGCGCTGGATTTCTTGAGGGCGATTTCGGGATCGAGGTTGAGGAAACGGGCGAGATTGACGGCGACAAAGAGGAGATCGCCGACTTCGGATTCGATGGCAGAAGAATCGGAAGTTGAGGAGGTAAAGGAAGTAGAGGAAAAAGGCGCAGGGCGTGCGGACTTGCCCTGCGGTGCAGCTGACGGGTCTAAAGACCCGCCGCTACGGGAGGCGTCCACCAAGGCGGATTGGAGTTCGTGGATTTCTTCTTCGAGTTTGGCGAAAATGCCGTGGAGGTTTGGCCAGTCGAAGCCGATGCGGGCGGCTTTGCGAGTGAGTTGAAGGGCTTCGAGGAGAGCGGGAAGGGTGCGGGGGACGCCGTCGAGGAGGGACTCGTTATCGGTGGAGATATTGGGCGAAGTGGAGGAACTAGAAGTAGATGAGGTAGGGGAGGAAGAAAGAGCATCAGGTCTTGGGGACTTACCTTTGTTTGCGGCCTGGGTACGCGGCGGAAAAGCCTCAGGGCTGAAGCCCTGAGCTACAAAGGATTTGGCTCGGCGTTCTTCCTTTTTGATGATTTCCCAGTTGCGGA
>Ga0187801_10000294_pt1 | contig 12815 bp, 11 predicted proteins | sample NC_wetland_sal_i_10_FD_132465 | JGI IMG/M metagenome (GOLD analysis project Ga0187801, IMG submission 132465) | Wetland sediment microbial communities from Neuse River Estuary, North Carolina, USA - Control_1 | ecosystem: Environmental > Aquatic > Freshwater > Wetlands > Sediment | place: USA...
CTGGAACGGGCCGAGCCCGCTGTCCACCACGGCCGCCGAGGCGACGGCCGGGACGATCACGGTGGCCACGGCGGCCACCGTCAAGGCGACTGCGGCCAGTGCGGCGTCCGGCCGGAGCCGGGCGGCCGAGGCCAGTGCGACGGCCCGCCGGTGCCAGGCGGCCGCGGCGACACAGCACGCCGCCGCCGCGGCGACGCCGATGGCGGCCGGGCGCAGCCAGCCGGGTAGTCCGGTTCCGCTGGCGGGCAGCAGCCAGGTCGCGTAGCCGGCGGTCGCCAGGACCGCGGCGCCGAGCGCCAGCCAGGACCAGGCGCGCTGGCGGTGCCGCCAGGCCAGCACGAGACCGATACCGAGCAGGCCCGCCACCGCCGGTGACAGCGCCGCCGTGTAGTAGGTATTGATGTCAGTGGCCGCGGAGAAGACGGCGAACAGCGTGACCAGCCAGGTTCCCCACAGCAGCAGCCCGGCCCGCACCAGGTCCGTGCGCGGCTGGCGGCGCCGGGCGAACAGGCCCGCGACCAGCGCGAGCACCGCCGCCGCCAGCAGCCAGGCGGTATCACGGCCCAGATCGCCGGACAGCAACCGGTGCCAGGACGGCGGCGGCGCGATGGCTATCCCGAGCCGGATGGTCCGGTTCACCAGCTGGTCGGGCGTGGCCTGGTCGAGCCGCCCGAACCCGTTGTAGATGAAGACCTGCTGGAACGCCGAGTTGTCGGTGCTCCCGTCGATGTAGGGCCGTGAGCCAGCCGGCCAGACCGTCACCAGGCTCATCCAGCTCAACGAGACGACGACGGCGAGCAGCGCCATCGCGCCGCAGCGCCAGGCCCGCTGCCGCCAGCCGCCCGGCGCCGCCAGCAGGTAACAAGCGGCCAGCGCCGGCAGCACCAGCCACGCTTCGAGCATCTTGGCCTGGAAGGCCAGGCCGACCCAAAGGCCGGCCAGCAGCAGCGGCCGCATCCTTCCGGTGCTGACGGCGGCGATGATCGAGTCAGCGGCCAGCACGGCCAGCAGGATCATCAGCGTGTCGCTGACGTTGCCGCGGTTGAGCGCCACGGTGGCTGGCGAGATCGCCAGCAGGCCGGCGGCGATGAGACCAGCGGGCGGGCCAGCCAGCCGCCGCGCGGCTCGGTAGAGCACGAGCACGGTGAGCGTGCCCTCGATGACCTGCGGCAGGACCAGCGCCCAGGTGTGCGGGCCGAACACTCCCACCGAAACCGCCTGCAGCCAGAACGCGCCGGGCAGCTTGTCGGTCGTCACTGTCCCGGCCGGGTCGAACGCCCCGAAGAAGAAGTTGGACGGACCCGTCGTCATGCTACGGACCGCGGCTGCGTAGTAGATCTCGATGTTCACCGGCCGGCTGGCCTGCCACGCGTAGGACCAGGCCGACACGGCCGCGATCACCAGCAGCAGCGGCCTCGCCCACCCCGGCTGGTCGGCTGCCGACCACAGGGACCGCGCCACCACGCCAGCCCGCCTGGCCACCTCGCGAAAGAATTGCGGCCAGGTAGACGGCGGCGGGCGGTCCGTCGCGGTGGTCTGCATGCCCAGCACCGTACCGTCCAGAAGCTTGACAGTCCAGCTAATTGACTATCGGTTCATCGCAACCATTGAAGGCGGTCCAGACGTCTAACTGCCGCAGAACCTAGCCTGGGAGATGGTCATGGGCATCAAGTGGGTAGCGGCGCTGGGGGTGCTGGCGTTGCTGGCGACCTGCGGGACGGGTGCATCGCATCCCGCGGCGCATACCACCGGCCCAGCGGCCATCCAGGCTCGCGTCGGCTCCCAGGCCCAGGTCGGCTCGCAGGCCCCGGCCGGCTCACAAGCCCCGGTCGGCTCCCGGGCCGCGGCGCTAGCGCTGGCCAGGCAGATGCTTTCCCGGCTGATCGTGCCGCCCGGGTCACAAGGTGCCCATCCGTCGCCCGTGCCGGCGCCGCTGAACGTCTCGCTGGCCGGCCCTGGCTTGCCTTACACGGTTGATCTCCACCGGTTCGTCCTGGTGCACCAGCCCGCCGCGAACGCACAGTCCTTCATGCTGGCGCACGTACCAGCCGGGATGACCTGGGCCGGCACCGGCCTGGCGCCGGGCACGTCGAACACGGTCACGGTCCTCTCGGTAAGTTACAGCCCCAGATCCGTGGCGCCCGGATTGACCAACGCGCAGCTGGGCACCGCGGAGATGCCTTCGGCGGGCGGCAATACCCTGATCCGCGCGGACGCCAGCGTGAGCTGGTTCCCGCCGCGCAGCGCCGCCGAACACCTGAACGCCGTCAACATCCGCTCGGTGACCATCACCGCCACCCAGGTTTTCCCCCGGTCGCGAACGGCAACCCGCGCGTTTACCTCCGAGGCGGTCATAACCCGGCTGGTTGCCCTCCTCGACCGCCTGCCCGCGACGCCGTACCCAGACGTGGCCGCCATGAGCTGCGCACCCGCTTTTACCGGTTACCGGCTGGAATTCGCCCCGAACGTAGTCGTCTACTGGGACGGCTGCGGGGGCAGCGATGCGATCTACGTCAACGGGAAGGCCCAGCCTAGGCTCTGGGATCACGGCGTGCTCGCCGCCGCGCTCTTGCCCCTCACCAGGTCCTAGGGCCTCGGCGCGGTAGCCAGACCGCGTAAGTTGACGCCATGGCTCACTACAGCAAGCTGAACAAGACGGTCATCGACGTCCCGCCCGCCGAGCACGACCGCGAGGTGGCGTTTTGGAGCGCAGCCCTAGGCCAGCCACTGAAGCAGGGCGAGCATTTCCCCGAGTATCACGGCATCGCGCTCCACGGCCAGGATTTCGGATTCCTTATCCAGCGGCTGGGCGACGGCCCGGCCCGGGTGCACCTAGACATCCACACTGACGACCTCGACGCCGAGGTCGCCCGGCTGGAAGCGCTCGGCGCCGAGCGAGTGGAGTTCGTGCACGCCTGGTGGATCATGCGCGATCCCGCCGGACTGCTGTTCTGCGTCGTCCCGGAACCCGACGACTCGCTAAACGACGCCAACGCGCAACGCTGGGACTGATGCGCCCCAGCCGCACTCGCCGCGCATCCGCTATTGCTGAGTTAGGGACTTGGACCGGCGCCCGGACCAAGGTCTGACTCCTCGCCTTGTTGAACCCGCGGAATGACCGGGCAGATCGGAGATCTAGGCTCGTGTCCCACGGGTAGTGTCGCGTGGTGTGAGCGCGGAGCGCGGGCCGTGGATCGATCTGCACAGTCATGCTGGCCGGTGCTTCCTGGCGGGCCTTCCGCCCCGGCATCCGATGGTGACCGCACTGGGCCGGGCGTCGGTCACCGGCGCTGTGCGTGACGCGGCAGCCGCGGGCATGACCGCGCTGGTGCTGGCCACCGTGTCCGACTTCGCCGTGCTGCGGCCCGACCCGCTGACCGGGCTACGCGCGTACCGGGACTTCGCCGCTGGAGAGGCGTACGCTGATCACCGCCGCCAGCTGGACGGTATCCGCCAGGCGGTGGCCGCCGCCGACGCCGAGGTGGCCACCTCGGCGGCCGAACTGGACCGGGCCGCGGCCGGCGGGGGCACTGTGGTGCTGCTCGGCTGCGAAGGCGGGGACTTCCTCGAGGGCGACCTGCGGCGGCTCGAGGAGGCCCGCTCGGATGGCATCACCGTCCTGACCCTGGTGCACTACCGGCCCAACCAGATCGGCGACGTGCAGACCGAACCCCCTTTGTACGGCGGGCTGAGCCCGTTCGGCCGGGCCGTGGTCGCCGAGTGCAACCAGCTGGGCATCCTGATCGACTGCGCCCACGCCAGCTTCGAGACCACCGTGGCCGCACTGGAGGCATCGGACCAGCCGGTGATCATCTCCCACGGCCAGCTTGCCCACCCCGACAGCACCCATCCGCGGCTGCTGACCACCGCGCACGCGGTCGCGGTCGCCTCGGCCGGCGGCCTGATCGGCGCCTGGCCAGTCGGCCTGACCAGCCGGTCCCTGGCCGATCTCGGCACCGAGATCATCCGCCTTACCGAGGCAGTCGGCCCCGGCCAGGTGGCCGTCGGCACCGACCTGGACGGCAACTATCAGCCCGTCCTGACCAGCTACCACCAGTTCCCCGACCTAGCGCGGCTCCTCGACGGCCACGGCCTCCCCGCCGCGCACATCCGCCAGATCCTCGGCGGCAACGCCGCAGCCCTGTTGACCCGCATCAGGCCATTACGGCGGGCGCGTCCGGCCCCCTCCCACGCACTCGGCGCGGGCCAGCAGCCCGCAGCGGCGAGCGCCATGCCAGACCGGGCAGGCTGGATACCAACCAGATCCACTGGTAGGCCACAGTGCATGACGCCGACGACCCAAGACCCGAACACAACAGCTCGCCAAGCCAATAGCCGAGGTCACCGCAGCTACCGGAACGACGCTAGGAAATAGCTCCCAATAGCTCCGGGCTCGCCTGGAACCGCGCACCCTCACATGCCGATGAGCGGGCATTGCGTGCCCGGATAGCTATACATCGCTCGGCATACTTTCGTGTCGCGGTGTCATCCGTTGTTTCGCATCCGCTGACCGGACGATCTCGATTCAGCGAGCGGCTAGCCGGACGGCGCGGTTCAGCAGTGCACGATCGCCCCGAATCCCTTCAGCCCGTCGGCTCGCAGCTTCTGCGCGATCTTAGCCAGACGATCGGCGGTGACCGCGCTGGTGGCACGGATAACGGCGGCGAATCCGTCAACGCTGCTCGCCAGGGCTGTTTCCAGGTCGTGGAGCATCATCGCAGCCTGCTTGGACGCGGCACGCAGTTTCTCTAGGCCCTCGTTATACACGTCGTCGGCATTGTCAAGCCACATCTGATCCATATCCGTTTTCATGCGCGACAGATCGGGCATCTGCATCTGCTCGGCGCGGCGGATCTGGTTCCACAGATCGTTGAGCTGACCAGACCATTGCTGCTGGTCCGGCCGGCCGCTTCCGGCACCAGACCGGACCAGTTCGCCGACCATCGTCACAACGGCCTCCGCATGGATGCGGATAGCCTCGGGCGGCAGGTAAGACTTGAATAGTTCCGGCACGGCGTGAGGGGGCAGGTCATCAGATTGGCTCAAAGTCACTGGATCGCAGCTGCACACGGCATGCTTAGGTCCACTTCTGCGGTCCATAACAGCCCTTCGCGCCCGAGCTGTACGTTCATACATCGCCGTTTTGAGGTGAATGTCCGCTTCTGCCGCCGACCGGGAGGGCCGCAGCATTCTTGCGCGCGGCCCCTCGGGGCCGTTGCGTCATTTCGTTGCGGTAGCCCAGGGGTTCCTCAAACCGGCTACTCGGAGGGTCTGCCTGGAGCGAGGAGCGCTCGCGTGGGGTGCGTTATGCCGGAACAGGCGAGGGACCGCGGCGGAAACCAAGCTGAGCCTTCTTTCCAACTGGTTCACCTACCATGCTCCCTCGGGACCAAGTTGCGGATGGCGGCGTCCAACACTGTCACCAAGCGGCGCTAGCACAAGGCTTGCTGCGGCACCACGACCAGCCCGGTTTTGAATGCCGACCGACCCTGCCCGCGAGGGCGGCCCGGGCCCAGAAGACCATCCGCACCATCGCGATCTGCCTGGCTAAAGCTTGCGATGGATAGCTCAACCCGCGAAGCGCCTGGAAACAATCGCGTGTACGGGGTCTCATGCCCCCGACCGGGTGTTGCCGCCTTTGAGCTTACTGCTGCTGCTCTTGTTATTGGTGCTGCTGCGGGCCAGCATCCTGCTCAGCAGCCAGGATGACCGCCGTCTGGTAGGTAGCGTTATACGTGGCCTGAGCCGCATCTGTGGCAGCTGTGAACTGGTTCCAGGCGCCCTGTTCGGTGCTCGGGCTGTTGACCAGAGCCCATCCGGCACTCATCAGGCTGTTGCTGAGCGCGCGGTACATGAGCCATCGGTCTGGAAATCGGAACAAAGTAATAATCCCTGTCGACAGGGCGACGATCAGGCTCAGGGCGAACGTCAGCCATCGTACCGCGGTGCCGCCAGTGCCAGCCAGGTTGAGCCCTACGAGTGACGGCACGGTGATAGCCGAAATAATAGCCGCTAGCCGCAGGCCGTAGAACTCTTTCCTATTGCTTTCCAGGCGGATCGCCGCGTGCACGACAGTAAGTTCCCACGCCTGGGCCCAGTACACTCTCCTAGCGTCATCCGTGAGGAATGGCTCAGCAGCCTTGCGCATGTCATGGAGTTGTACACGAAGGTCTCTGATGGCTTTAGGCTCGCGGGTCAGCGAGCGCGGCTTGTTTTTATCTGCAGGGTCGGTCACGGTGCCCGTGACTGGAGTTGAACTCAATTCTTGCCTCCTCAGCATGTGCCAGGTTGATCATTTCTCGGCAAGTCGGGTTGATCGTACCTCCAGAACTCCAGGCCAGATAGTGTGCTTGTAGCTGCCCAGTTGGTCGCCCGCACATGCCGCGAAGCGATGTTCGAACTCGGTAGCGGGCTTCGTACCCGCGCCGAAGCAATGAGGATGGAAGTGCCCGTCCCGTGTTGGCGCTTATGCGTGCGCGGCCGCGGCGGCCGCGGCGAGTTGCGCCACTGGGACTTTTCTGATGTCGGAGTGGGCGCCGGAGAATGGCTCGTTGGCGGTGTTGTCGATGACGCTAGCGGCGTCGATGCGGTAGAAGGTGCCCGGCGCGAAGGCGTAGTTCGTACCGCCGTCGGCGGGCATGGCCACGTCCTGGGCGGGATTGACGGCCTGGAAGCCGTCCGAGCCCATGCCGTCCCAGCGGCCTGCGACCGCGGCGGAGAGGTCCTGCTGGGCCAGGAACGAGGCCTTCGGGTACCAAACGCCGACAGCCCAGTCGAAGACGGTATGGGTGGCCACCAGGGGGCCGTGGACCCGGTCGGCGTAGGCGTTCAGCGCTCCGGGGCTGCCGAAGGGGTTGTCCTGGGCGTGGGCGAACGACCAGTGCGAAAACGCTCCCTGCAGGAGGGTTAGTGACGCCACCGGACTGTCGGCCGGGGTGCCCACGCCCGCTAGCACGAACGAGACCAGCCGGGCGCCGAAGCTGTGCCCGATCAGGTGGACCCGGACGACGGGAGACTGGGCGTGCAGGCCGGCGAGCAAAGGTCCGACCCCGACCTGGCCGACGGTCCCGGCGCGGGCCTTCATGGTGGTGTACGAGAACACCCGCAGAACGTCCTTGGCGCCGTTGACGGCCTTGCTGAACCAGTCACCGATGCTCTGCTGCCCTCCTGCAGAGGGGGAGCTGCCGAACGTATCGGCAGTCGCCTGGTAGTCCGTGACCGGATCGTCGGTCAGCAACAGCGCGGTTTCGCCCGAGTCCTCAAAAAATCCGCCATCGGCTGGCGGCGGAGTGAGCGACTTGATCAGCTGGCTGATCTGCTGCACCCGCTGCTGTTTAGCAGCGTCCGGCTCGGCCGACGCCTCTGGTGTCAGTCCCTGGTCGATCAGCGTGCCGATCTGGGTGATCGTGGCCTGCTGGGCCGGGTCGGAGAACCCGGGCAGTAGCGAAGCCGCGATTTCGGCGCCGGATACCGCGGCGGTGCCCGCGCTGAGGCTGACCGTGGCGCCAGTGTCGGCCTGTTGCGAACCCGCTGAGGCGAGCGGGGTTGCCGGGGTCGGCGGGAACCACAGCGAGGGCCAGTAGATCCCGGCGAAGCCGACCGTGCCAAGGCCGGCCAGTCCGTACGCGGCGTTCCTGATCATCGGGAACATCTGGTTATACAGGGCGAGTGCGCTGTCTTGTGAGGTATCCCACCCGTGGCTGACGGCGAACAGGTCGGTGATGCTGGCGGCGGCCACCTCGCTCAGGAAATCGTCGCGGGTGGGAGAAATCAGCTGCCCGTTCTCGTCGAATTGCAGGTCCCATACAGGTTCACCGGTGTCAGGTAGTTGCCGCATGACCGCTTTCCTTTTCTCTCAGACGTTCGCCAGCATGCGCATCAGGTCGACCAGGCCCGCGCCTTGCGCGAACCGTTCTCGACCCAGGTCGTTGGCGCTCCGCACGAGCAGGTCCTTGACCTCGTGCGTCCGGCCGATGAATTCCGGCCGGGCGGACAGGAAGGCCGCGATGACGCCGGAGACGTGCGGCGCCGCCATGGAAGTGCCGGACTGTTCGGCGTAGGTGAGCAGGCTCGCCGGGTCCGTGGCGCCGACCGGCGGATTCAGCCCGGCGGCCGCCCGGACCTCACCGGTCGCTGCCGAGGTGATCCACTCGCCGGGTGCCACCACGTCGGGCTTCATCCGGCCATCCAGCGTCGGGCCCTTGCCAGAGGTCCAGGTAATTCCGAACGCATGCGGAGCCTCGCGGTGCGTTGAACCGACCGCGATGCAGTCCTGGGCGTGGGCCGGCTCGGTGATCGATCCCAGGATGGCCGAGGTGTTGGACGAGTCCCCGCGGGTGGTGCTGGCCCCATAGTTACCCGCCGACACCACCACCACCACGCCGCTGGCCACCAGCTGGTTCACGGCCTGGCATAGGGGTGACTGGCCCGCGGCGTACTGGTCGGGCTTCCACTCACAGCCCAGGCTCATGTTGACGCCGTGCACGCGGAGCACCGCCGGGTCGACATTGACCTCGGCGCGCAGGTAGGTCAGGGCGCGGATGACGGCACTGGAGGAGGTGACCCAGGTGCCCTGCGGGCTCCGCCGCATGACCTTCAGGCTGACAAGCTCGCACGCCGGTGCCATGCCGGACAGCGTGCCGACGCGAGCTCGCTGGACATACCCGCCGTCAACGGGATCTTGGGACTCTGCCACATGCGCGGTCAGGCCATCTGGTGAGCAACCGGCGATGATGCCCGCCACGTGGGTGCCATGCCCACTGTCATCGGACAAAGCGTTCCCGGTGACGGGGCCCGCGGGACCGGCCGGTGGCTGGTCGGGGCCGACCAGGAAACTGAAATCACGGTGCAGGCGGCTGGTCAGGCCTTGCGGCAGGGGCTGACCCCCGCCCTCGGCGGCCAGCTCGAGGGCGGAGAAGTGAGGGTGGCAGGCGTCGATCCCGCTGTCGATCACGGCCCAGACGATCCGGTGGCCAAGGGCCCCATAGGCTCGCCAGGCCGCGTCGGCCTTGACGGTGGGCGCGGAACGGTCGATCTGCGGATAGATGGCGTAGTCCGGCCAGGCCCGGAAGATAACCGGCGGGAGCCCGCTCTCGCGGGCCGACCGACGGTCTTCCCGGACCATCTCCTGGAGATCGGCGCGGGACAGGACGCACTGGTACAGCTTGGGCGCGACCAGCGCAAGCTTCTCGGGGATGGATGGCTGGACCGAGCTGACCGGCAGCGGGTCGGGCGGCCAGTACCCCCCGGCCCGGTCCACGTATCTTGCCCACAGGGAATAGAACGCTTCGCGGACAGCGGCCAGGCCGCCTGGGTACAGCACGTTCAGCTCGATCAGCAGCGGAACCTTCTCAGACGGGTCGACCTGACCCGATTGGGCCTCCCCCGTTCCCGGGGGAGGCAGCTTCAAGTCTCCGACGAGGGCTGACCGGAAATGGTTCTCAGGCTCGAACGTCATGGCTTTCTCCACTCCTGCTGCCACTACGGAGGAGGCAACCACTGAGGAGATACATTCAGCCGGGCATTGCTCCCGCGAGGGAGAGGGCGCCGGGACGTGAACGCTGTGTCCTGTGAGGCCCACGACACGCTGGGAGCTGGCGTCTTCAGCTGAGGAACAGCCCACTGCGGGAGACCAGGAATCGGGCGGATCGTCGCACAGTTATCTAGCGAGTTTCCATTGTGCCTAACGCCTGCAGGTAATGATCAGGGATGGCGGGCCAACCGTATGTTTAAACAGCGTCACCCTTCGCGTCAACTTCCTCATCTGCCGCCGACAGGGCAGCGTTCGACGTCGCGCAGGAGCTAGCGTCCAGTTGCCAGGAGGATCTCCCGCCATCAGTCGCACGCTCCCGGCCGACGGGGATAGCCTCGGCCACCCTGGGCCCGTTCCATCAGTGCCGTGGGCGGCCACTGTTCCGGTGTTGATGAAGTGCGGCCCTGCTCCGACCGTGTCGGCGGCCTTCCGTGATGGTCTCCGCTGACGGACCGTCAGACGCTTGTTGCCAAGGTTTAGCCGGATCGGTTCCCGTAGGACCCTCCGTTCGCGCATCATGGTCGATGTCACGCTTGAAGACCCAGGGGGACGGAACATTGACCGCGATAATCGCCGCCTTGGTGGCTCCCCTCCTGACGCTCGGACTGGCACCGGTCCTAGGGCAAGTCAACAAGTAGCCGAAATGAGATAGTTGGGTGCAGTATCAACCGATAAATCCACTGATAGCTGGACACCAGCGGGTTTCTAGAGTGGAATAGCGACATGGACACAGTCATCGCAGCTATTGAAGTGCCGCTGAGCGACGAATCCGAGCTTGCGACGCTCACTGATCGCCTTCGGACAGCCGGATCAGTCGCCCATAGCAGAGGCCTCGATGGTGATACGGTCGCGCAGCTCGTGTTGACTCTGACCGCCATGTCCCTGCCAGTCTTGCGCTCATGGCTAGTGGCGCGCGCAGATCACCACAAGTCCACTATCGTGAGCTGGAAAGGACGGCGCTTCGTTGGCTATTCAGCCAAAGAGGTTGCCGAACTTACAGAAGCATTGAGCCGTGTGCTTGACCCAGATGCGGACCCTCCTGAAGGTTCACAGTGATTGAGCAGTTCATTGAAGCAACCCGGGGCTCGCGGTCTAGGGCCATGGTGAATCCTTTGCTGGCTGCGACTTATGAGTTCAATTACCACTGGATTACGCAACGCCTTAGTTCTATGATCTCCTCTGGTATTCCGGCGGATATGTTGACCGTCGTGTACACACCTGCCGCCCAGGCCGAGACAGTCGAAATTGGAGGCAAGCGGGTTATCATCTATGACCAGTATCTCGGTCAGGTTATGAACAGGCTGAACCGGCTGCTATTTGATCAAGCCGAGGCAAGAGAAGTCGACGCCTACCTGTGTAAGCTATTCGCGCTGCACTTCCTGGCTTCAGGTCGGCCGGCTGCGGCTCTTGAGTACGCACTTATCCACGTTGCGTGGTCCGACCGGCTTAGGAAAGCAGACCCGGCCTCAGCAGAGGAGCGCATGCGTTTCGCGGCAGTGCAGGAATGCTTTGTCTTGGCCCACGAGATCGCGCATTGCATCGTCCGCGATGGTGGGCGTCCCGCGGCGGAGGCGGGTGCCTGGTGGGCTTACGTCACTCGCATCGAGGCCGAGGAGATGGATGAGGCACGGGCGAACATGCCCACGGACCGGATACACGCTGTTCTCAAGCGGGACTTTCTCGCCGCTGCGGATCGGAGGTTCGGACCGGCCACGGGGGATGAGCTGACAGTGCGGGAATCGGATTTCGAGGAGATCTACTATAGGCAGGTGTTTCCGGAGGTAGAAACTAATATACAGATGCTGATACGCGTCCTTTCTAAGCCACACTTGGCAGAGGAATGCCTGTGCGATGCGATCGCACTGAACGTCACTGCTCAGTGGGCAAAGGAGCGTCTTCGAATGCCAGCCAATCAAGCCCTGCCGGACGCCATAGTCGGCTTGCATCATCTTCGCCTGCTGGGTGATATAGATCGATATGCGTCAGTCCATTCGGGTACACCAGGCAACATTATGTCCTCCAAGACGGAGACACAGACGCGACTTTCACTGGCACGCTTGAGCGCGCGTTCTTACGCATGGCTGCCATCCATTATCGGACGGAAAAGAGTCAAACAACTACTACTAGGCAGAAAAGATCATGCTCCAGGACTGCATAAGGCTCTAATTTTCGAGAATGAACGTTACTCGGCGGTGATCCGCGATCAGCTCGAACATAAAATGTTCCAGGGCAACGTAAATCCTGCCATCGAGGGTCTCCGAACTGTGCTTGGCGAACATAACGACACCGACACTAATACCGACACCTGGACCCGCGTGCTTGTTCTGTGTAATCTAGCCGAATTGGTAGATCCAGTTCCGAGACGAAATTCGTCTTTATTGGGCCCTAGCATGATGGACAACCCCCTTCCCGGCCGACCGGGCGAATAGTCGGGTACCGTTCTCTCCAGGCGTCTTCACGGACACCCTCATCTGCCGCGAGTCGTGCGTCCTGGCGGTAACGACTGAGGAGTTGCGGGGTCGGCGTGTCGCCAGCCGAGGTGATCATACTCAGGTATGATTCAAGTATGAGTGACAGGAAGTCGCGTCTTACCATCACCGTGGATCCCGACCTCAGTACCTATGCCGAACGCCTCGTCGCATCCGGTCAGGCCGCGTCCGTATCCGCGGCTTTCAACGAGGCGATGGCTGAGAAGGCCTACCGGGACCGCCGCCGCCGGGGCCTGTGGAAGGCCAGGAGCGACCAGGCAGATCCCGCCCGGGTGGCTCGCCTGATGGCGCACGTCGACCAGCAGCTCACCGGTGGGTGAGGTTACCGCCCAGCCACTTGTCCTCGATACAAGCGTCGTCACCGCCGTCGCCCGCGGAGACCCGGACATCATCGGCCTCCTCCAGGGCTATGACGCCCGCGGTCGGCAACTGGTCATCCCGGCACTGGCCATCGCGGGAGCCTTGCTGGATGCGCACAGCGACGAAGCAGACGATCTCCTCGGCGGGCTTGAGCTCCTGGATCATGTCACCATTGCCCCGTTGCGCGGCACCGAGCAAGCCGCCAGGCTGGCGGACATTATCGCCAGAACAGGGCTCGATCCGTGGGATGCGCATGCCGCCGCGATCGCGGACGTGGCCATTTACCCGATCCTCACCCTCGACGCCGCTAAGTGGCGGCAGCCCTCGGCAGCCCTTGATGAGCCTCTGCACATCATCGAAATCGCCGACTCCGATGAGCACGAACCCGAAGAATGAGATGGGTGTACTTCAGTAACGGCGCATCGCACGCACTC
>Ga0187801_10000295_pt1 | contig 12807 bp, 14 predicted proteins | sample NC_wetland_sal_i_10_FD_132465 | JGI IMG/M metagenome (GOLD analysis project Ga0187801, IMG submission 132465) | Wetland sediment microbial communities from Neuse River Estuary, North Carolina, USA - Control_1 | ecosystem: Environmental > Aquatic > Freshwater > Wetlands > Sediment | place: USA...
CCCCTTCTCTCGCGATTCGCTCTTGGAGTTGGCACGCGCTATGAGAAAATCGCTGCTCTTCCTCCTCATCTCGGCAATCTGCCTGACCGTCGCTTTCCGTTACTTTCGCCCGGATTTTTCCTGGATTACAGATGCGGGCGACGATGAACACGGGGCCGTGGCAGATATTGACCGGCCTCTTCCGCACGCTGTCTTGCCCTCGCTCTCGAACGATTGGGCGGATTTGTCCACCTACAAAGGACAGGTTGTGCTCATCGCCTTCTGGACCACCTGGTGCTCCGGTTGCGTTGACGAGGTTCCCAGCCTCATCCATCTTCAGCAGGAATTTGCCGACAAGGGCTTTACCGTCGTCGCTGTTGCCGTGGAAGATGATGGTGAGGAATCCGTCGAAAGCTTCGTCCGCAAACACCGCTTCGATGTCCGTGGCGATTCCGTCCCCATCAACTACCCGGTCTTGCTTGGGAGCCAGGAAAGCGCCCGCAAGCTGGGTTTCGAGGGCGGCCTCCCTGCCTGCATTCTCGTCAATCGCGACGGCAAGGAAGTCAAAATCTTTCGCGGAGTCCTCGCCGAATCCGTCTTCTCCAGAGCCATCCAAAAGCTCGTCAAAAACTGACCGCCTGCTGCCTGTCCGTTTGATTTGATACTTTCGGGTGCGTTTCCGAGTTGCCGACAATGTCAGTACAATCCGTAAACGTGAAGGCGTTACTGAGGACCTATCCTTTCGTTCCTCCGGGCACGACAAGCCGGTGGTCTTCTCTTGTAGGGGTGCTACGTAACCATAGATCTCGAAAGCAGAAAGTGGAGCAACGATGAGAACGGAACTGCTGCGATTCAACGGCGCTGTCGAGCGGGATCCCGCCATCAATGCGTGGATGAAAGAGCATGCAGGTGAATTGGGAGCCATCGCGCGTCAGTGGTTCGAGGTGATGCGAAAATGCGGGGACGAAGTCCGGGAGCTTTTGCATGACGGCTGTCCGGTTGCCTGCTTGGGAGATGCGCCCTTCGGCTACGTCAATGTACTCACCTCGCGCGTGAACGTGGGGTTCTTTCACGGCGCAGCGCTGCCGGATCCGGCCCGCTTGTTGCAAGGCACCGGCAAGTTCATGCGTCATGTGAAGCTGAGACCGGGAACGGCCACAAACGCCGCAGCGCTGAGCAGGCTCATCAATACAGCGTACTCGGATATAAAGGCGCGCGTCGAAAACAGCTGAGAAACACCTTACCGGAAATGTACGTACTAGCCGCCACTTCTCCGATAACCCTCTACCAGGATCTGACCATTTGATTTGTTGTTTTCAGGGTTGTTTCCGGTTTGCCGACCATTCGCTCACATCTGCCAGATTCAAGAGCCGGGCCCAGGCCGTGACCTTCCTCACAGTGAGATTCTCGCCATGTTCGTATGCTGTCCCTGCGAGGAGGGAACACTTTCCATGGAGACGCCGACACTGGACAAGCTCTCAAGGGAGGTACTCGCCCAGATCGACATACAGAGGGCTTTCATCATTTCTCGTCTTATCGTCGCAGCCGAGAGGCTGCAAGTCTTCCGCACGCTGCACGGCAAGCGCATGAAGGCTGTCTCGATCGGACGTGCGCTCAAGATTCACAGGTTCTATCGTGACACATTCCTGAACTCGCTTGCTTCTCTGGGGCTGCTGCACAAGGCAGGCGATATCTACTGGAACACGCGCTTCGCGGAAAAGTACTTCATTGACGAGCGCTCGATTTACTGGACACGGCAGTACTCCAAGGAATGTGTGCAGGCTTACGAGGCGCTGACTGTACTGGAGAGAATGCTTGCGTCAGGGCGGAGCTACGCATCCATTGAGGGGCTGAAGAAGCTCAGCTATACGGACGCTATGGAGCGGGACCGGCGCCAGGCCGAAGACTTCACGCAAATGTTATTTCATTTTCATCGGGACGATGCGAAGGCCTTGGCGAAGTATCTGGATCTGTCGAAGCATCGGGCGGTGCTGGATGTGGGGGGTGGATCTGGCGTGATGTCAATCGCGCTCGCGAGAAAGAACCCGCACTTGCATGCTTGTGTTCTCGACCTTGCCAGGGTATGCGAAATTGCTGCCGGAAACATCAGGCGCGCGGGGTTGTCCAGGCGCATCCGCGCGTTGCCAGGAAACATCCGACACAGATTGCCCGTCGGTTATGACGTGATTATGTTCTGTGATATCGGTCCGGTATCAAAGCAGCTCTTGAGGAATGCCTACAAGAGCCTCCCCACAGGCGGACTCATCGTCGCCGTAGATCGCTATCTCTCCGACGACGGCACCAAGCCGTTGGATCGACTAGTCGCCCAGTTCGTCGGATCTTCCTTTCCACAGGCAACACGATCCGACATGGTGAAGGCAGTGCAGTCTTGCGGTTTTCAGGCGGTTAAGGCAAGCAATGTGTACCGCGATTTGTGGTTCATCACCGGCACTAAGCCGGCGATTGCGTCTGAATGACGGAGCACCCGCAAGTAATTCACATGCCTGATAAATGCCCAATAAGCAGGGCCGATCAATGTGCCCGATCCGCCGCTCCCCAGATTTTCGGCGGCTCTCCTGGAAGCGGCTTCGGCTCTTCGTCCTCCCGTTCTTTGGCTGGTATCGGCGGAGGTAGGAACACGGTTTCCCGATTCTTCGTTCTGCCCTTCCCCTTTAGCCTTTGTGCCAACGGGGTCCAGCATTCGGAGCAGATATCATATTCCTTGCCTTCAATTTCCTTTTGGAGACAATCCTTTGTTTCACCGCAGAGATCACAAATAATCATGGATCCCACCTGAAACCCGTGGCAATTTTTCTTTGTTCATCCCAGCGACTATTCGTACCACATGCCCTCATCCACATTCTACCTTCACGCACGGATTGACGCGAGAATGGCTCCGCGTGGAGCGCGAATAAGCACCCACTCCCCTTGATTCAAATCGTTGTGCAGTCGGGCCCGCAAGTGCCTGCTAACGGGCTTACCGGGAAAATGGGCACTGGCAGCAAGATGTCCGATACGCAGCTTTTCAGACATTAGACCTTTCGAAGTGCCCTAATCACCCGCATTCGCATGACGATGATGCCCGGAATCAATCCACTTGCGACTCCAACGAGTAAAGCAATCATCAATCCGGACAGAAGAATCTGGGGAGAGAGGACCAAACCGGGGAGAAGCCCGTTCATGGCATTGGCAAGCGCAGGGATTGCAATCGCAGCCAGAATTAACCCAAGCGTGCCGCCAATAAGCGCGATGATCAGCGATTCGGCGATTACAAAAAAAAGCAGAGTGAGATCGGAGAAACCAATGGCCTTAAAGACCGCAAGCTCACCCGTGCGTTCGCGGACAGCAATGGCCATGGTGTTGCCGGTAACGAGCAGCAAGGTGAAAAATACCACCGCGCCGATGAGGAGGATGAGCGACTGGATGTTAGCGAACGCTTTGATCATTTCCGCGGCAAAAGCGGATTCAGTGGCGGTTCTGGTTTCACTGGAAGAATTTGCAAATTCATCGTCGATGGTCCTGGCGATCCGCACAGAGTCAGCAGCGCTCTCGACGCGAACGACGTACCAGCCAACTTGTCCTTTCATGTACGCCGGCACTTTTTCGTCAAAATAATCCCACCTGAACCAGAATTGGGTTTCGTCATCTTGCGGACGTCTGCCGTGATAAATGCCGACGAGGTTCATTTCCCATGCGCCGCTGTCGTAGCCACTGCCATAGATTGCTGCCCTGATGGGGATGCGGTCGCCGATTTTCCAGTGAAAACGCTCTGCAGTCTTCGCGCCGGCGATCGCGCCTTGCCGGTCCTTCAAGAAAGCCTGCCATTGGTCCTCAGGGATGATGAATTCGGAGAAAACCTGTCGCTGCCATTCCGGGTCGATGGCGAACTGCGGAAAAGAGAATTTTTCATCCTGATAGACGCCACCGAACCAATTCATGTGCGTTACATATTTCACGCCTGGGATTCGCAGAATCTTGTCTCTATAGGACAAAGGGATCGTACTGAGGAACGAGGTCCGATTAATCACAATGAGGCGATGCCCAACGGCAGCGTCAGCCCCGAAATGAAAGGCAATCCTCAACACGCCCAGGAGTGCGAAGAGAAACAGGGCAACGGCGAAGGATCCAACGGTCAGAAGTAGGCGCACCTTTTTTCGAAAAAGGTTGGCCAAAATAATTCGCGCAAACTTCACACGCCACCTCACTTTACCTTTCCCTCAGGAGGGCGATGGTGGCCTTCAACGAAAGTCTGCAGAAGGGCGCACAAGGCTGCATTCGAAAACCGCTCGGCTGCGAAGCTTAATTGTGGCCAGCTGACCCGAGTTGTTCGGTGACCCGGGTCACTCAACTCACACCCTGATTACCGCCGCAACCGGAAACGTGAAGTCCTGAGGCCGACGATTGCTTTCGAGTGCGATATGATGCATCCCGGAATGCGCCGGGCGCGAACAGACTTCTACGGCAGCGAGCTAGTCGGAAGGTCGTTCCGCGCTGCAATCGGAGACGGGTGAAATGAGTTGGACGCGCTTTGCCCTTGCGGTATTCGCCAGTGGTTTGGCTTCCTCACTCACGGACTGGTTTTTCATGGGCGATCTGCTTTACAAGAGATTTAATAAGCATCCCGAAATCTGGCGATATCCGGGCGATAAGGGAGCATCCAAAGCCATCGCCTGGTCCGCCCCACTGCCCTTCTTGACGTGCGCCGTTTTCGCCCTCGTGTGCGCCCAGTTGCACGTCCACTCCTATGGCGCTACGGTCAAATTGGCATTCGAGGTGTGGCTCATCGCACCCCTGCCCTGGATTATCACAACATCTCTCTGGATGAAACTGCAACCGATCATTGCGGCAGCGTATTCGCTCGGATGGCTCGTAAAGCTCATTCTGGCCGCCGTCGCAGTTGCTTTGATCCTGCGCTAGCCGGAATGCAAACCTGGCGCCTGATAAATGCGCTTATCGAGCCGCGCGCAAGCTGCATTGCATTATGAAGCGCTCAGTGCTAGATTACCCGCCGGCCCGAATACCAAAATCGAAATCCAGTAAAAGTCACGGAGGAAATATGAAGCTTTTGAAGCTCGCAGCAACCTTGTGTGCCGTTGGGTTCCTGGCAGTCAGCGCACTTGCTCAGGAGAAACCCGGCACCATCGCAGGCCTTGAATTCCAGACACCGAAGAACGGCATGGTGAAACAGTACGAAGATGGACGCAAAGCGAAAGTCGCATGGCACAAGCAGCAAAAAGACAAGGATGCGCTTTTTGTGTCCGAAGTCCTCACCGGCGAGCACATGGGAACCTACATCGTCGGCCGATTCGGTATGCATTGGGCGGATATGGACACGCCGTCCGTGCCCGATGCTGCCGACTTGGAGCAATACACCAAGCTCATCTCCCCATATGTCGAAAAATTGACCTCTGCCTATTACGAGTTCTTGCCGAAGTGGAGCAACCCCTCTTCCGACATGAACCCAAAGTACATCGAAATCGTCACCTTCCACATTAAGTACGGAAAGGGTGACGACTTCCGGAGCGCCATCGCGAGAGTTCATGAAGCCAATCAGAAACTGAAAGTGCCATCTCACTACTCGTGGTATCACCTTGTGAACGGTGGACTCGGCGGCACATACGTTCTCACCTTCGATCACGCGAACTGGGCCTCGTTCGAGGACGATCCGGCAATAAAGCCACTGCGCGACCGGCTGCGCGAAGCATTCGGCGAGCAAGAAGCCATGTCGGTGATCGAGCGCCTCAACGGCTCCATCGAGAGTACATACAGCGATCTCATCCAGACTCGGCCGGATCTGAGCTACGTGCCCGCCAAGTAACGCGGCCTTAACCGCGTGTAGCTCTCGTTTGCCACATTAATTTCTTTGTGTCTCGCGGGCGTGGCGGATTTTTTTCGTCGCGCTCGCGAGATTCGCTTTGTCGCCTCAGCCATTTAGGCTAAACATCGAGGGTTTTCTGCCTATGCTGCAAATCCAGCCTTTGTCGCGTTCCTCAATAACCTGGACATCCGAGTAACCGGTCTTTGCGAAGAGTTCGCGATGTTCATCAACGCTCAGGAGCGTCATACCCGTTAATGGAACATATTTTTCGGCAAGCTTTCCAGCCATCGTCTTCCCTCCTTTATAGACTTCCGCGATAAGGATGAGCGTGCCGCCGGGCTTCAGGACTCTCAAGACTTCGCGCATGTCTGCGGGCAGGTTAGGCCAGAAGAAGTGTGTTTCCACCGCCGTGACGAGATCGAACACGTCATCCGAGAACGGCAGCTGAGACACAGAGCCGTGCCGGATCTCCACCCGGTCGATATCTATCCATTGTGCATTTGTTCTCTTGGCTGCGGCGATGCTCTCCTCAGAATAATCGACGCCGTAGACCTTTCCCTCCGTAGCGAGCGCTGCTAATTTGCTTACCGTTCTCCCTCCACCGCAACCTACATCGAGGATCGTGTCGTGCTTCCCTACCGAAATGTGCGCCAAGCCCCAGTTTGTTGACTTGGAGTGCTGCAAATTCATTTCCCACAAAACGAATCGGCCCAGCCATCCTGTCGGCTTTCGGCATTGATCGAGCAGTGTTCTCCTGCCGGTCACGGTGGTTCTCCTCCGTCACACAGCCTAACGCAAAATGAGCCACCCAGTTGGCGAGAACAGGCCGCAGCGCTCAGTGAAGAATTCTGTTGGTCGGTACTAGTCGCGACTCGTCCAGTTCCCGACTTATAGCGACTTGGGCGCGCGGTCCGAGGATAAGTTCCGAGCAGCCGACAATCTGGGAGCTATCTCGCCCGGCAACTTTGATGACACGCCACTTGCACGTATGGCGCGCTTTCCGTCCTAGTGCCTTCCCTCGCCAGACACACAAATCGGCCGCGTGCAAACGGGCACCGTTGCCGGATCGACAGGAACCCGCGAATGGGCGGCACTCTCGTACCGCCCGAGTCGCCTGGCTTTCGTGACTGCAGTCGGAGCGTTGTTTTTCAGCCCTGGGCGGTTTTCGAATACGCCGAGGAGGACTCCCCGCGGAGAAACGCCAAGAGGTCGGCGTTCACTTGGTCTTGATGCGTGGCGGTCAATCCGTGCGGGGCGCCGGGATAGTAGATCTCTTTCGCTCCCTTGATGACCTTCGCTGATTTTCTGGCCGAGTCCTTCACAGGAACGATCTGATCGTCCTCGCCGTGAAGAACAAGTGTCGGGAAGTCAAACTTCTTCAGGTCCTCAGTGAAGTCGGTCTCGGAGAATGCCTTGACGCATTCGTATGCATTCAAAGCACCGGCCTGCATGCTCCACTGCCAGAACTGGTCCAAAATGCCTTGTGACACTTTCGCCCCAGGCCTATTGGCTCCATAGAACTTCACTGCCAGGTCCTTGTAGAACTGCGATCGATCACCAGCCACGCCTGCGCGAATTCCGTCGAATACTTCCATTGGCAAACCTTCGGGGTTGGCCGTAGTCTTCAGCATGATCGGGGGAACAGCAGCGACCAGAACTGCCATTGCGACCCGCTTACTGCCGTGACGACCAACGTAGCGTGCCACTTCGCCACCGCCGGTCGAATGTCCAACGAGGGTTACATTCGTGAGGTCCAGCGCGTCGATTACCGCCGCGAGGTCGTCGGCGTATCCGTCCATGTCGTTTCCTGTGGAAGGCTGACTGGACCGACCATGCCCCCGACGGTCAACTCCAACACAACGATACCCGTGTTGGGCGAGAAACAGCATCTGACCATCCCAAGCATCGGAGTTCAGCGGCCAGCCGTGCGAGAAGGTTACGGCTGGACCCTTGCCCCAGTCCTTGTAGTAAATGGTGGTACCGTCTTTCGTGGTAATTGTGCTCATTTGAGAGTCTCCTTTGCTGATTGATTTCTTTTTCATGCTCGTCCCCACCGCAGTGGTATTTCCGAGACGAAGCGCGACTTAATGCCCACCGTTCCTGTCCCTGTGGCCGTAGGCATCTCCATTGCTCCCTTTCGATGATTGCAGCGCATCACGTGATGCAATTTTCCGCAACGGACCTGATAGCAACTGTGCCGAAGCGGATTGCGCTGTACGAAGCCCACAATCCGGCACTGAAGATTCTATTGCCCCCGAAAATCATGACCGGGTTTTCTTACTTGATGGTCTGGCATCCGCGCATGAACACGGATGCGGCCCACATGTGGCTGCGACGCGCGATTGACGAAGCGACAAGGGTTTTGGCGAAGTGAGTCGCTGTTGAAGAGCACTTGGGTCTCAGCGTCCCTGCGCCCCATGGCCCGAGATTACGAGGTGAGTGCGGAGCAAGGGGACCAACTTCCGACGAAATTCCTTGCGGTAATGATGCCAACGTCCGGGATATGGAAGTTCAACATGCAGACCCGACCAGCCGGCCCGCAACTCAGCGCGCCGCACAACGTTTCCGATCGAACGAACCACAATAACGACTGTCTCGGGATTAAGTTCTCGAATCCTGTTACTCAAGCGTACTTCCCCAGCAGCACAAAAAAGGCGTCGCGACCGCGCTTCCATCCTGTCGACAGGCTCGCCGCAAAGATCGACGAGATAGCAGCCGAGAGATCGAAACGATTCGAGGAAAGGGCGATGGCGTAGATTGGGAAACGCCTGAATAAAGGTCTCCCTTATCGTTCGGTAGAGGCCGGAATCCGCCTGGTAGAAGAATCGACCGGAAGCTGGTGGGGCTTCTCCAACAAAAAGGATTTTTACTCGCTCGGGCTGATAGCGTCTTCGCAAACGTTCTCTGGCGAGCGAAGGCTTTGGAGAGTCTTTTTGTGTCGGTGGGACTGGTTGGGAGCTGCCGAGCCGTCTTACCTTTTTCTGTTCGCGCATCAGGACCAGCTCTGTTGTAACCGTTGCTGAAAATATTCGGTCGACAATCTATCGAATTTTCGATGCCCACGGCAAGAGCAAGAGTTCCCGATCGTGGGCGTTTTGCGATGAAGCGAGAATTCATCCCGAGGCCAGCAAACCACGGTTTCCAAGTCTACAGGCAGGCTAAAGCAGAAGTCGCCAACCTTCGTTAGACATCTTTCGTTGACGACCCAGCACGTTCCGTTACCACTCTCTTGGATGGTCGGCTTTCTTTGAAGTGACTCCCTAGCAGGAGGAATTCTTGGTTCTTCCCGGGAGACGGGCAATCCGGAAGTAATCCACTGGGCTGATTAACGCCCTTGCCGGACATTTAGGTGCTAGCAGGAATTTGGCCGGACTAGTTCTTTGTAGTCTTCTTTACGATATGCAGCTTCACTTCTTTTCCCGTGGCGTCGAGAATGTACACGTGTTTCCCCTCGATTGCAATTTTCAGTAGCACATTTACCGGAATATCCGGTGCGCGGTTATTGCTGTGCTGGTTCGGTTTGTAGGCATATTCGACAAAATAAATTGCATCGTCGGTCTCAACCGTGTAGTGCACGGTGTTTTTTTCGCCCCGTAGTTCCCCCGAAACATCGGTTTCCGAAGCGTCGACTACCCTCGCGGCCTTCCACTCCCGCGTCTTCGCCAGACACGCAGTCGCGACCAACATCGTCAACATCAGAAGCCTGAACTTTTTCATTGGACCCCCTCTGCGGAGTATAAGACCGGTCCTATGGGGTATTGAAAAGCGGTCTGGCCATCTCTTCCGGGGATGCTGACTCCGGGTGCTCCGCCTTCCACCGCATGGCAGCGGTAATCCGCGTGCGTCCGCTTGGATGATCAAAGAAGATGAACTCCTCAACCGGCCCTGGATCAAGTTTGCGATATTCTCCCAGCATCAAATCTACGTTGGCCTCGCCATCCGGTTGACGCGCAGAATTCAAACCGTACATGTCCGCCTCGAACTCCATGGTGCGCGTGATCGTGTTGGTCACGGGCGTCATGAGAAAGAAATAAACAGACAACGCGATCATCGCCAGCGGCAGTACCGCGACATCGGTCATCCCCCGGATGCCCCAGCTCTCTCCCCAGCGCGCAAGGGCAATGTTGATGCACCAGTTCAAGAAGGCGAACCCCACAACAATCACGACACCAAACATGACCAATCCCTTGTACGCGTGGTTCAGAACATAATGGCCCATCTCGTGTCCCATGGTGGTTTCAATCTCCGGCAGGGTGCATCGCTTCAAGAGATTGTCGTTCAGCGAAATTCGCAGTGTTCCGGCGAAACCGCTGACGTTGGCGCTAACCCGGTTGGATTGCCGCGAGGCGTCGAACTCGTAAACGTCGGTTGCAGGAATCCCGTTAGCGCGCGCCATGCTCAGGATGGGATCTTTGATCCGAGAATCTTGTAGCTTCGTGTACTTATTGAATAGAGGGGCAATGTATACCGGGGCGATGAGGCTGACGATCGCAAAAAAAAGCATGGTCACCACGGCTCCCCACACCCACCAGCTTTTCCCCAGACGCCGCACCAACCCGAAGAGTGGGACCATCAGAATCCCGCCCAGCACCACGCTGACGGCCAGCATAACAACCTGGTCCCGCATCCATGGCCCAAAGGTCTGATTCAGGAGGCCGTACTTGTGCTCGCGGAAGTAGCTTTCATAAATGGTGAGCGGGAACGTGAGCACAGACACGACGATAATAAATTGAACCCAATAAAGGAACGTCTGGAGTGGGCGAAAGCGCGTAATGCGCTCCGCCAAATCACGCATGCGCATCGACCATCGGAACCTGAGCAATAGCCACATCACAACTACGGTCGAGAGAAAATCCCACAAGAGCAGCCAATAGCCGCCTTCGAAATAGGCGTTGGAACGAGCCCGTTCTGAGGCAGGCATCTTCGCCAGATACGCATCGACGGCTGCGTTGACGTCGAATGATTCCGACGTTGCATGCTGGGCGGCGACAGGCGGCGTGGACGCAGGGTTCCCACCGGCACTCTGCGCCGACGCAATGGCCGTCAGGACAATACACAGTAGAACGAACTGAACAACATATCCCATTGCGCGAACCATCTGCCCTCCCCTCGCAATCGTGGCATATCTTTCCGAGAAACCCATCCTGACCGAATCGATGTCACGAGTTATAACACGGGAACTGCACATTCTCTGGCCATATTTCCCTGGGGTCTCTGCGAAGTCTGCCGTGAACTTCTTTGGATCTGGGCCAGAGCCTACTCGCCCGTTTTCGCGGAGGCGGGCTCGGCGTTGCGGCGCAAACCTGCCATCGCGGCATCATCCGATGGGACGAAATACCCGACTACGATGCCCATCGCGCCGTCGCGCAGAACCTTCCCGGTCGGGTTGTCGTACGTGGCATCGATCTTCAGAATATCGCCGGCGGTGAACTTGTATCCGCCGCGATCAAAAAACGTCACCGTCGGCATGCTCACTAGATGTCCTTGCTCATCGACTCTTGCTTCCAGCGTTGCCACTTCTTCGTTGCGAGTCGTATCTCGCAGCACAATTTCCTTCGCGTAGTCGTGCATATGTCCGCCCACACCCAGCAGCACGCCGCTATATTTCACGGTTACCGTTCCGGTCTTCTCACTCCTTCCGGCCGGCAGGTTGTATCCCGAGTTTCCACATGATTTCGCATCCATCCACGCCGGGTAGTAGCTCTTCACTACGGTTCCCGCGTCTCCCCCCGCCTCCTGATAGGGGATGCGCACCTCGAGATAAACACTCTCGTAGGACGTCTCCGTCGGATTGTGCACCATCGTTTCGATGCGGATCTTGTCGCCTTTTTCAACGCGATAGCCGTAACCTGGCACCTGCATCCAGTTGGTCATTTCTCCGCCGGCGCCGAAAATGTGCTCTTCCTTGTTCGGGCACAGGAAGTCCGCGCGATTGGTGTTCCAGAACGCTGTGTGATGCAGCACCGTTCCCGGCACAGCATTGCCGTTCGCGTCTACTAGCTTCGGCGAATACGCCAGCAGCCATCCGTCGATCGGAATCGTCCAGTAGACATCCGGCGGCTGCGGCATCTTCATGTGACTCGTATGTGCCGGCAAAGCAATGGGTCCTTCCCGCAGCGTGATCGTATGCGTCGCCGCGTCCATCTTCGCGTCCAGCGTCACGCCCTTGGCCACTGCGTGGTGCATGCCTCCCTGCATGAATCCCTCGTCATGCGAGCCATGCTGCATGTGCTCCATGTCGTGTTCCTGCGCGGGATTATCCTGAGCTGCGGAGGGCTTTTCCTGACGTCCCCAGGCTTCGACGGGAACTCCGAATGATGCAATCGTCGCATAAGCGCCGAGCAGCAAGACCGCGCCGGCGCGCGCGATCTGAATCCTGATCTCGCGATTTTCCATGGCTCGACCTCCTTGCCACACCAGCTCAACGAGCGAGCTGGACACTGCCATGATATCCCCGCGCCACATTGTTCGCGTACTCAAGCTCCCCGACATTTCGTCCAGGGGCGCCAATCGCTAAGTACGCCTGTCCTTAAACTAACCCTCTGTACAGCTGGCAGGGTGCTTTCTGGGGCCTAGCCTGCCAAGACCAGCTATATCCCCCACGTACAGTTTAGGAGGCAATATGCGTGCCCTGAAGATGTTGCCTATAGCCTTGGCGTTGGGTGCCATCTCCCTGACTGCAGCTCCCCAGCAACAGCCCACGCTCACTGGCATCGTGGACAAGATCGTGGCGCAAGAGCGGGCGGAAGTGCAGTCGCTGCGCCAGTACTCACCCATCGTGGAGACGTACATTCAGATTCTCCGTCCTAACAAGGATCTGGGCGTAGTGCCGAACGGCGACAAGTATTTTCTCGGGCGCGCGGAACTCGCGAAGGGCGTGGAGATCGAGCCGCTGATCAGTGGCACTCGTACCAAACACAACATGTTCGCCGGCTTGGGGAGCTTGGTCTCGATGGAATATCTCCCGCGCGGTTTCCTTCAAATGATCTACCTGGACATAAACGGGTTCG
>Ga0187801_10000296_pt1 | contig 12805 bp, 6 predicted proteins | sample NC_wetland_sal_i_10_FD_132465 | JGI IMG/M metagenome (GOLD analysis project Ga0187801, IMG submission 132465) | Wetland sediment microbial communities from Neuse River Estuary, North Carolina, USA - Control_1 | ecosystem: Environmental > Aquatic > Freshwater > Wetlands > Sediment | place: USA...
TGTCGGCGCGCCGACGCATGGCTCATTCGAGGTTTGATTCGGAGGGGAGGGCATACGTGAAATACGTCTATTTTTTTGGGGCAAAAAAAGCAGAAGGTGACGGCTCGATGAAGGATCTGCTCGGCGGCAAGGGAGCCGGACTTGCCGAGATGACGCGCATCGGCCTTCCGGTGCCGGCCGGCTTCACCATCACAACGGAATGTTGCGACCATTATTTAAAGCATGACCTTAAGTATCCCAAGTCTCTTCACGCCGAAGTAAAAAAGAATTTGTCGCGCCTGGAAAAGGCCACGAAGAAGAAGCTTGGCGACAACAAGGATCCACTGCTCGTCAGTGTGCGGTCCGGCTCGGCCCGGTCGATGCCCGGGATGATGGAGACGATCCTCAACCTGGGCCTCAATAGCAAGTCCGTCGAGGCCCTGGCCCGCAATACAAAGAATGAACGCTTCGCTTGGGATGCCTATCGCCGGTTCGTTCAGATGTATTCGTCGGTGGTGATCGGACTGCCTAAAGAAGAACTTGAAGAAAAACTGAGGGCCATGAAATCGCGGCGCGGCGTTAAGGATGACACGCAAGTGCCGGCGGAGGGCTGGCGAGAATTGGTCGCCGCGTACAAGGAATATTTCAAGTCAAAAACAGGGAAGGCTTTTCCAGAGGATCCGGAGGAGCAGCTGTGGGGCGCGATCGGGGCGGTGTTTGGTTCCTGGAATGCCGAGAAGGCGGTGACCTATCGCCGCGTGGAGCGAATCACCGGTCTCCTTGGAACGGCCGTCAATGTCGTGCAAATGGTCTTCGGCAACACGGGAGATAATTCGGGCACCGGCGTTTGCTTTACGCGCGACCCCTCGACCGGGGAGAAGATCTTTTACGGAGATTTCCTCATCAACGCACAGGGTGAAGACGTAGTTGCAGGCATCCGCACGCCGATGCACCTGAACGAAATGGCGACGCGGATGCCGAAGGTTTACAAGCAGCTCGAGAAAGTGCGCCAACTGCTCGAAAAGCACTACCGCGACATGCAGGACATGGAGTTTACCGTCGAAGACGGAACGCTGTACATGCTGCAAACGCGCGTGGGGAAGCGTACCCCCACGGCGACATTTGAGATTGCGGTGGACATGGCCAAAGAAGGCCTCATCTCCAAGGAAGAGGCCATCGAGCGCATCAAGCCAGAGGACATTGACCGCCTGTTTTATCCGATTGTCGACCCGTCGACAGGGAGATCGGATCTCGCCAAACGGAAAGTGGCAGCCGGGATCAACGCGGTGCCCGGGGCCGCTGTGGGCAAGGCCGTGTTCAGCGCGGAGGAGGCCGAAGCTATGGTCCACGGCGGGGAAAAGGTGATTCTCGTCCGTCGCGAAACGAGCCCCGAGGATGTTGGCGGAATGTTCGTAGCCCAGGGAATCCTCACGGCCACGGGAGGCAAGACGAGCCACGCGGCGGTTGTCGCACGAGGGTGGGGCAAGTGCTGCATCGTGGGATGCGAACAGCTTGACATCGACTATGGAACGAAGGTCGCCCACGCCAACGGGAAAACAATTCACCAGGGAGATTGGATTACGCTGGATGGAAACGACGGCGTGGTATATCTCGGCCAAGTAAAGCTTTCCACGCCGGAATTGCCTCAGGCGTTCTCAACGCTGATGGGCTGGGCAGATTCCATTCGAAAACTCCACGTGCGAACGAACGCCGATACCCCGCACGACGCGCTAAAGGCGCGCGAAATGGGCGCCGAAGGGATCGGGCTGGTCCGCACCGAACACATGTTCTTCAAGGATTTTGAATTCCCGGAGAAGAGCATCGAGAGGCAGCTGGCCATCCAGGAAATGATCATCGCGGATTCCCCCATTGCGAGAAAGAAAGCCCTCGACAAACTCCTGCCGTACCAGCGGCGCGACTTCATTGGCATCTTCAAGGTCATGGACGGATTTCCCGTCACCATCCGCCTGATCGACCCGCCGCTCCACGAATTCGTCCCGCACGAGCCGGAGAAGCAACGAGAACTTGCAGAGAAAATCGGCGTCGACGTCGAAGTGATTGCGCGCCGAGTTGAACAATTGCATGAAGCCAATCCCATGCTCGGACACCGCGGTTGCCGCCTGGCTATCACCTATCCAGAGATTCTTGATATGCAAGTGCGCGCGATCATTGAAGCGGCGGTTGAATGTAAGAAGGAGGGAATTAAAGTTATACCTGAGATCATGATTCCCCTCGTGATGGATCGAAAAGAACTTCAAATTCTCACGGATCGAACGCATCAGGTCGCTCAAGGCGTGATTCGAGAATCGAAAGTGAAACTTGAATACCTTGTCGGAACGATGATCGAAATTCCTCGCGCCGCTTTGCTTGCGGACGAGATCGCCGAGGTCGCAGAATTCTTTTCCTTTGGGACAAACGATCTGACGCAAATGGGGATGGGGCTTTCCCGGGATGATGCCGGCCGGTTCCTGCCCGAATACGTGGACGAAAAGAAGGCCGGGATCTTTGCCGATGATCCATTTCAGACCCTGGACGTTCGTGGCGTCGGCTTACTCATCCGTTGGGGGATTGAGCGGGGACGATCAGTCCGGCCGAAACTAGAGGTGGGAATCTGCGGGGAACACGGGGGGGATGCGGCCAGCGTCAAGTTCTGCCACGAAGTGGACATGGACTACGTCAGCGCGTCGCCGTTCCGAGTTCCGATCGCGCGGCTCGCGGCGGCGCAAGCCGTGATCGAAGAGCGCGCGGCCAAGAAGCCGCGCGGCAAAAAGAAGGGCAAAAAATAACGCGGAGTCGCCGTGACCCGCTGAAGATCCTGTCGTCGGGTCGGCTCGCCGACAAAAGTTTGCCGACTCTATTCTTGAGGAATGATTGTGGCGAAGCGGCTGGTCATTGGGATTTGCGGCGGCACCGGGTCAGGCAAGACCACGATCACGGAACGGATTATTTCCGTTCTGTCGCCCGAAAGCGTTCTGGTGCTTCAGCAAGATCATTATTACAAAGACTTTCCGCACCTTCCCCTGGAGGAAGGCGCCAGGCAAAATTTCGATCACCCGGACTCCTTTGACACGCCGCTCTTGATCGAGCATGTGCGGCAACTGCGCGAGGGACTCCCGGTGGATCGGCCCTTCTACGATTTCACCAAGCACGAACGGGCCTCCCACACCGTTTGTCTCAACCCCTCTCCTGCGATAATTCTCGAAGGCATCCTCATTTTTGAAAACAAAGCGTTGTGTGAACTGATGGACATCAAGATCTTCGTTGACACGGACGCGGACCTACACTTCATTCGCCGTCTCGGCCGGGCCATCCGCGAAAGGGGAAGGACGGTCGAATCCGTAGTCAGCCAATATATGGCGACAGTGCGGCCCATGCACATGGAGTTCGTCGAGCCGTCAAAACGTCATGCCGACGTGATTATTCCCGAGGGCGGTCACAACGAGGTGGGCATCGATCTAGTCATCCAGAAAATCCGATCATTGATCGGCGCTGGCGCCTCCAGGTCTTAAGCATTACCTGAAGTATGTTTGTTCTCACTTATCGAGCTGTTTGAATGTGCGGAATCCTGTCTGCGAGTAATTCTAAAGTATTTAATGAGATGTAAGTTGAAATGAAGAAGTTGGAATAATGCTGAAAGTATATTTACAATCCTGAGCTTCGCACCAATAGCGATTCACAACTCACGAATCACACACTCACGTCGGCATCTTCAAAAAGAAATACAAACCGAGGAAGCCGAAGACAGTGTCCGGAGCCCACGCCGCCAGCAGCGGCGGCAATTGCCCGACGGCGCCCATGGCTTCCGTGAGCGCCGACGCTGCCCAATAGACAATCGCGATTCCCACGCCAAGGGCCAAGCCGCCGACGGCGCCCCGCGTTCCCACCAGAATCGAAAAGGGGATCGCCAGCAGAATGATGATTGGAGCGACCAAGGGAAAGGAAAGCTTCTTCTGCAATTGCACGGAGAGGCGCGCGACGTCGAAACCGGCCTGGCGCAAATCGCCAATGTAGCGTTCGAGCTCCCACCAGGTCATCTGGTAAGACTGGCGGACTTCTCGATTAAAATAAGAGGGCGGCTCGTTCAGTTCTTTCAGGGCGTTGGCCAGGAAGGGCGTGTAGCGAATCAGTTGGCCATGCTCGAAATCGCGAATCCATCCGGATTCCAGGATCCAGACCCCCTGTTGACCGTCCCAATGAGCGCGAGCTGCATAAACGCGGCGGCGGATTTCAAATGTGGCGGGATTGAGCTCGAACACATTCAAGCCCCCGAACAACTCATGGTCGGAATCGAAGAGCTCGTAGTTGTAGATCTTCGCGCTTTCGCCAAAAATCCATTGCCGGCTGGGCTGGTAATACGTTTGCGCCGGACGCCCCTTGATTGTGTTGCGGAGGGCGTCTTGGCGCTGATTGGCGTAGGGCAGGTACGTGTCGTCCAGCACCAACAGGCTGGCCGCCAGGAAAATGCCGGCCAGCAGGAGCGGCAGCGCAATGCGGTACAAGCTGAGGCCGCTGGCCTTGAACGCGACGAGTTCGTTGTTCTTGGTCATCACGCCGAGGGTCACCAGCACGGCGACGAGCGCGGCAAGAGGCGCGAGCTGGTAGAACAGGTAGCACGCCAGATATAGAAAATAGAGGGCGACCTCGAGGATGCCGGTGCGGTGTTGCGCGATGTCATCCAGCAATTCGAAAAACGTGAAGACCTCAAAGAGCAGTATGAATCCTGCAGTTAACAGCATAAAATAGTAAACAAAGCTGCGGAGCAGATACACGTCCAGAAGCTGCGGAATCCCGGTCCGGCCTTTTTTCCTGTTGAAAATCCTTGTCCCCGTGAAGGCCCCATTCTGGGGAGCCACTAGGGTTTTATTCTCCCGCGAAAAGACCTTCCAGACGCGCCAACCGGCGATCCTTTCAAAGATAGCGCCAGTCCGGCTGCTCCCTGGCATGCGCTCCAGGCGCGGCAGGAGAAATAGTCCCAGTCCCGCCGTAATCACGTTCGCCGACCAGATACCCGCCCAGATGGGAATCGTTCCCTGCCGGGCCAGCCCCGCGCCAATCGTGAACATCAGGTAGTAGCCGGTAATCATGAGCAATGTGATCAGAAAGCCGGCGGCCCGGCCGCCGCGCCGTGGGCGCGCACCGATCGGCATGGCCAGCAAGGCGAACGCGATACATGCGAAGGGAAAAGAAAGGCGGCGCTGGATTTCCACGCTCGCTTCGCGCTCGCCTTTGCGTTCCTGCCACAAGGCGCTCATGGTCCGGCCCGGAATTCCGGGCTCGGAAACGTGATCGTCCTCCACCGATTTGATTTCTACAGGCAAGTCGCGTTGTCCAAAAGCGGAGAGGGAATAGTGTCCAGGATCGTCGGAAGAGAACTCGTGAACGCTTCCGTTACGCAGGTGTAACTCCAGCTTGCCCTCGTTGCGGTCGGCAATTACAATCGCTTCCTCCGCCAATGTCAGGCGAGAGACACCCTTGTCGGTGCCGGCCAGGAAGACCCCCTTCCAACGTGTGGCTGCGGAGTCGATGTCGTTTACATAGAGAACCATTCGCGGGAACCGCTCGTCGAAGACTCGGGGCGCGACCTGGTAAGAGGCCTGTCCGGCGCGCAAGCGGTTTTCCTGCGCCCGGAAGGTTCGCGCCGAAAGTGGGCCGAGCCAGAGGGTCATGGCGAACGTGATGGCGGTCGCGCCGACCGCCAGAAAACCGACGGGAACCAGCAAGCGGCGACGGCCCATACCGAGAGCGCTCATAGCGATCAGCTCGCTGTCGGCCGATAGCCGCCCGAGCGCGATGAGCACGCCGACCAGAACGCCCATCGGCAACGTGAAGATGAGGATGTCGGGGAAAGTGGAAAGAAACAGGATGATGATAGTCGACCAGGATCCCGGGTGGCGCACCACTAGGTCCATCAGGCGCACAAGTTGCGGCACGAAAAATACGAACGTGAAGATGCCCAATCCCAGGAAGGCGTGGGAGAACAATTGGCGGCAGATGTACCGGTCAATTAGGCGCATCGTTCAGAGGCGCCATTCTAGCATGCCCGAGATGCGCGGGAGGGCGTTGCCCTCGTTTGCCCAAGACTTCTGCGAGCGGCCCGCCTTACTGCCGATGAAGACGCGGATGGTCCCGCGATGAACCGCGTTCACCTGATGATCTTGTGGCATATGCATCAGCCGCAATATCGCGATCCATCGACCGGGCGTTACGTGCTTCCTTGGACGCGCCTTCATGCACTAAAGGACTACTGGGGCATGGTCCGCGTGATCGAGGAATTTCCCCGCGTGCATGCCACGTTCAATGTCGTGCCTTCCCTGGGAATGCAACTCGAAGAATATGCGAGCGGGAAGTTCGACGAGACTTGGTTTACGGCCGCGTTTCGCCCGGTGGCGAGCCTCACGCCCGAAGATAGATCTGAAATTATGCAGCGCGCCTTCCAGCTGAATTACGACAATCTTCTGGCGCGCTGGCCGCGGTATATCGAGCTTCACCAGTGGGTATGCGCGCAAGGCGGCGAGCGCGCCTCCCAGACGTTCGGGGAACGCGACTGGCGCGACCTTCAAGTTCTCTCTCAGCTTGCCTGGATGGACGAGGAATACCTGGCGAGCGATCCGGTGGTGTCGCTCCTCGCCCGCAAGGGAGCCGATTACACCGAACAGGACAAGCAGCAGCTTCGCGAAAAGCAGATCGAGCTTCTCGGGCGAGTCCTGCCCGAATACAAGAAAGCCGCTTCCACGGGACAGATCGAAATTTCAGCGACGCCTTTTTATCATCCCATTCTTCCTTTGCTGTGCGACACCGACATTGCGCGCGTGTCGAACCCGGGGACCCCATTGCCCGCTCCCGCCTTCCGCCATCCGGAAGATGCCCGCGAACAACTCTTGCGCGCGCGCCGCTACCACGAGCGTGTCTTCGGAAGTGCGCCCGAAGGGCTTTGGCCTTCGGAGGGGTCCGTATCGGACGAAGCGCTCTCCATTGCTGCCGACCTCGGGTTCAAGTGGTTTGCCACGGATGAAGGCGTTCTGGGGCGGACGCTGGGTGCCGGATTCGGCCGCGATGGCGCGGGCGTGCCGGACAATGCGGACAAACTGTACTCACCGCTGCGCGTTCGCGTGGGCAGCAGGGAAATGGTTGGATTCTTCCGCGACCATTATTTGTCGGACCTCGTCGGCTTCGTCTATAGCCGGATGGATACGAACACCGCCGCCGAAGATCTTTACCAGCGCATTCGCGCGATCGGCGAGAGGGTGCAGATCGGGCGTCCGCTAACCATCTCGTTGATCCTGGATGGAGAAAATGCGTGGGAATATTTTCGGGGCAACGGCCGCGAGTTCTTGCGGCAGTTCTACGGAAAAATAGAAAACGATCCGGATATTCAGGCGCTGACCGCGAGCGAGGCCGTGGCGGCCGCCGGAGAAATCCCCCGCAACAATGGAATTTTTCCGGCGTCCTGGATTGGCGCCAATTTCGACGTGTGGATTGGCGCTGGAGAAGACGTAGTGGCCTGGGACCATCTTCGCCGGGCGCGCGATTTCTACACGCAGCAAGCGGACAACTCCGCCAAGGGTTTTCCCAAGGCACCGACCGCCGCGCAGCTCTCGGCGTCGTATGAATCTCTGCTCGCGGCGGAAGGGAGCGACTGGTGCTGGTGGTACGGACCGGAGCACAGCTCGGCGAACGACGCGGAGTTCGACGCATTTTATAGAAAACTTTTGACCGAAGTGTATCGCTCCCTCGGCGCCGAAGCCCCGGACGTCCTGGCCGAGCCGATCAAGCGGCAGCCTGTGCCCGCGCTCGTCTTGCCGCCGACGGCCTATCTCAACGTGAAGGTGGACGGGCGCGAATCGACGTACTTTGAATGGATGGGCGCTGGACTGTATTCGGCCGACCGCCGAAGCAGCGCGATGCACGGCAATTTGATGCTATTGCACGAAATCCGCTACGGGTTCGACGAAAAGCGGTTTCACTTGCGGGTGGATGTCTTTTCCGAGGCGCTCAAGGAACTCCGCGACGCCGAATTCCGGATCACGTTTCGCGCCGAGCAGGAACTGCGTGTTGTGGTTCGCTTCCAGGGAGGCCGCGTGACCGGCTATCTCGTCGAGTCGCGCGATCTTTGTTTGCTGGGACCGGACGAAGTCGTGAAAGTAGCTTTTGACCGGATACTGGAGGTGTCGGTCGCCAAGGAAATGTTCTTCCTGGCTGACCGAAAATCCATTTCTCTTGGGGTTGCACTCTGGGAAGGCGGCCTGCCCATGGACCTTCTTCCAGCAGAAGGAATGCTCGAAATCCAGCTCGGCGAAGAGAACTTTGCCTGGAATGTATGATCAAGGGTCTTTCTGCATAGGTCCGCGAAGAAATTCGCAAGATTCGCTTAAGACCTTCAAAACCCACCTGAGTGGTTGAAAACCAGCGCGGGTGGTGGATTACAGCCACGAAGCTTCAATCACGATTTGACCTGCAACTTAGAGTGCTAGGAACTGATTGATTGTAAAGGAAATGTGCCTCTATCCATTCGATCCGACTTTGGCACACCCATTGCTATATGAGTAGCGTCAGATTGAGTAGGCGGGCTGGTTCAAGTTGCTCGCAGCGACCGCGGTTCGGTCGGGGAGGCAAGACAATGAGATATCTAAAATACTCGGTTATGGTTGGACTCTTCATGCTCCTCGCGGGAAGTGCTGCTCATGCCCAAGTTGTTGTGGGAGTTGGACCAGGGTACATCGGCCCGCCTCCCGATTGTCCCTATGGCTACTATGATTACGCGCCGTATGCATGCGCGCCTTATGGCTACTATGGTCCCGATTATTTCGTCGGGGGAGTATTTATTGGCGCGGGTCCGTGGTTCCACGGCTTCTATGGTCGCGGCTACTATGGCGGATGGGGCGGGTATGGACGTGGGTTCTACGGTGGTAGAGGCGGCTACTACGGTCGCGGTGGGTATTATGGCGGTGGTGGATGGCATGGTGGTGGCGGGTTCCGCGGAAACCAAGGTTTCCATGGCGGCGGAGGATTCCATGGAGGAGGCTTCCACGGCGGCGGCGGTGGCGGGTTTCACGGCGGTGGCGGCTTCCATGGAGGTGGTGGCGGGTTCCACGGTGGCGGCGGGGGCCACGGGGGAGGCCACAGGTAGCTGTTACAACTTTCTTCTTTCTCACTTGAACGGCTGGCGAACAAACTTGCCAGCCGTTTTCTTTTGCTTTGACCCTAGAACAATTTGATCGCCAGGGAACGCGGCTGCAATCCCACGGGAATCATGGTAATCAGGCTTTGCGTGCGCACGCGAATCACGGCCAGGTCGGCCGAGTCTTCATTGGCGACGAGGAGAAGATCGCCGCTCGGATCGAGCGCGCAAGCGCCGGGGTGCCTGCCTGTCGGAATTTGAGGCAAGAGATGCCGCGTTGACATCTCAATGGGAGTGACGTCGTTGGCGGCGGCGTCGGTGACGTACACCAGGGACGCGTCCGCCGTCATGGTTCCATCGGTGGGCGCCGAGCCCAATACCATCGACTCCGTAATTTCGGTCCTCCAGGTATCGACAATTTCCAGGCCGTGCGACGCGGGAACATTGATGTAGAGCTCTCCACCATCCGGTTTGAGCAACATCGCGGCGGGCGCGCCCGTCAACTGCAAATTCGCGACCAGCACGTGCCGCTTCAGGTCCACCGCGGAGACTTCGTTTGAGCCGGTTGCGGAAACAAAGGCGACGGAACTGTCCGGCATGATTACGACCTGCTCCGGGCGGGATGCGACGCCAATCGTGGCCAACGAAGCGAGCGTCGCGGCGTCAAAAATTTCCACGGTCGAGTCTTCGCGATTGGGGACGACAATCTGCTTGCCGTCGGGCGTCACTCGCGCCACCCACGGATGCCTACCGGTACGCGCACGTCCGACAATTTGTCCCGTCCTGCAATCGATGGCCACGAGCGTCGACGAGCCCGAAGCGGCCACGTAGGCTCGGTTGCCGTCCGGAGAAAAATCCAGGGCGAAGGGCGAAAGGCCCACGGGAATGCGCGCCAATACCTGTCCAGTGGCCGAGTCGATGGCGAATGCATATCCGCCCTCTGTGGAAACTCCCCAAACCTGGTTGAATCTTGGGTGCGCCCGCAGGCCGGACGGAGAGGGGCCGACCGCAATTGTGGCAATCTTGCTGACGCGAATCAGGTCGACCACCGAAACCGTTCCGTCTCCCGCGTTGCCCACAAAAGCATATAGGTGCAGGCCCGGCCGCAAAAACGAAGGGCGGCGCTCCCGCGCGATTTGGACAGTGGCGGAAACGACGATCACAATCGCGGCAATCAATAAGCGGTAGTTGAGTCGGCGTGACATCGCGAATCAACGATTCTGCCACAGAGATACGGAGCCGCAGAGCGGAAACGGGGACTGGTGGGGCGGGCAGGCACTCGAGGTAGCAATCCCTGATTTCACAGACGGGCTTCAGCGGATAGAACGGACCTCTGAGTGAACTGTTTCATTACGGTCGTTAAGGCATAATGTGGGTCTAAATAAAACGAATATAAATGCAGCCCGGCGCCCGAGCTGAGCATCAAAGGGCCTATGACTTCGGCCGTCCCCAACCCGAGTCTCAGGCCAAGCGAAGTGTTAGCCGCCTGGGGGAGAATCCTGACCGGGCGGGTTCCCATGCTGTCCATTGAGATCACGCGGGAGTGTCCGCTCAGTTGCCCCGGGTGTTATGCGTACGGAGAGACGCACCTGGGCGGCGGAATCACACTAAGCGAACTGAACGATCTGCACGGGGATAAGTTGGTGGAAGGCGTTCTTCGCCTGGTGCGCAAGCACAAGCCTCTACATGTTTCTTTGGTGGGCGGGGAACCAATGGTCCGGCATCGCGAGTTGAGCCGGATTCTTCCAGCGTTGTCTCGGATGGAAGTTTATGCGCTCGTGGTGACGAGCGGCGTGCTTCCTGTTCCGGCGGAGTGGATGAGCTTGCCCCGTGTCCGCGTGGCGGTTTCGGTGGACGGGCTGCCGGAACACCACGACATCCGACGGAAGCCGGCTACCTACGAGCGCATCCTCAAGAACATCGAAGGCCGCGAGGTCAACATCCACTGGGTCATTACTCGACCAATGCTGGAGCGCGCAGGGTACCTTGAAGAATACGTGAAATTTTGGAGCGCTCGCGCCGAAACGAATCGTATCTGGGTGAGCGTCTACTCCCCGCAGATCGGCGAGCAAAGCCCCGAAACATTGACCCCGTCGGACCGAGAGGCGGTCGCCAGGGAATTGCCGTCCTTGGCAAAGCGGTACCCGAAGCTGCTCTTCAATGAAGGTCTGGCGAAGGCGTTTCTCCATCCGCCGAAGAATCCGGATGATTGCCTTTTTGCGAAGATGTCCGCAAATTATTCGGCCGATTTTGAAACACGTGTCGAACCCTGCGTTTTTGGCGGCACGCCAGACTGCTCTCAGTGCGGATGCGCTGCCAGCATCGGCTTGCACTGGGTTCGGGGGATCAAAGTAGCCGGCCCCGTGAAGGTCGATCATTTTATCAGCAGCTCCGTAAAGACCGGGCTCATGTTGAACCGCCTTCGATCGCGCGCTCCTCGGCCTTCCCGATGGACCCCGTCGGACACTTCTCGAGGCACCAAGACCGAAAAGTTAATTCAGATCCAACCCTGAAGCGCCTGCGCGGATGTGATTGCTGCTAGCCCACGCATCCGATAGAATAATCTGCTTATCACTCAACTGACGGCAACTGAATGCATCCGGGGGCACCTGAAGGTTTACCGAGGGAATGGCTGACCCATTGATCGGCGCGGAACCCGCCTACGACGAAGACGACGAATATCGTCCCGAACCTGAACCGATTCCTCAACCGCCTGCCTGGCAGGACGGCAGCTTCCGCATTGGAATTCACACTTCCATCGCCGGAGACATCGCGGGAGCGCTCGATACCGCCGCGAAGCTTGGCGCGAACGCGCTCCAGATCTTTTCTTCGAGTCCGCGCATGTGGCCGCGCGGAGGCTCACGCATCGCAGAAGCCGACGCAGCGAGGTTCCGGGCCCGCCGCGTGGAGCTTGCCCTCGGGCCGCTCGTCATTCACGACAACTACCTGATCAATCTCGCATCTCCCGATCGCGTGATGCGAACGAGGTCGATCCAGGCTTTTCACGATGAGCTAGTTCGCGCGGTTGCGCTGGGCGCAGATTTCCTCGTCGCGCATCCAGGCTCCGGACTTGGGAACGACAAAGAGCAAGCCATCGCCGAAATTGCAGAAGGCATGCGCCACGCCGCGAAGGGAATGAAGCTCGGCAACCTGCGAATCCTGGTCGAAAATACGTCCGGAATGGGATCGGCGGTGGGGGCGCGGTTTGAAGAAATCAAAGCCATCCTGGACCAGACCGGCGACTTGCCGATGGGGGTCTGTCTGGATACGGCTCACACGTTCGAAGCCGGGTACGACATCACTACCGAGGAAGGGCTGGAGTCGACGCTTTCCGCAGTGGATCGCACTGTGGGGCTGGACCATGTCTTTGTCCTGCATGTTAACGACTCGAAGACGGCGATTGGGTCCCGCGTCGACCGGCACGAACATATCGGGCGCGGGAAGATTGGCCTCAAAGCATTTGCCAGGATCCTGAATCATGCGCGCCTCGGTCCCGGATCGCAGGGATTGCCAGGGCGGGCGTTTATTCTGGAGACTCCCATTGACCGCCCGGGGGACGATCGGCGCAACGTGCGCGCCTTGTGGGATCTGTTGGGTGTGAGCGTCCAGCAGGCCCCGAAGGCGGAGGATGGGTTCTCGATGTTGATGCCGAAGAAAAAGGCAAAAGCTTCAACACAGAGAACACAGAGAAAGAAAAAGACCGTGAAA
>Ga0187801_10000298_pt1 | contig 12766 bp, 11 predicted proteins | sample NC_wetland_sal_i_10_FD_132465 | JGI IMG/M metagenome (GOLD analysis project Ga0187801, IMG submission 132465) | Wetland sediment microbial communities from Neuse River Estuary, North Carolina, USA - Control_1 | ecosystem: Environmental > Aquatic > Freshwater > Wetlands > Sediment | place: USA...
CGCCACGCGTTCACCGGCAATGATTGGATTGCGTTCCGGCGCACAAGAAATTACTGGCGGCCGGTTTGGACGCGGGGCCACGGCAACGTCGGCAGCGCATGTAGCCGTGCCTCCATGGCCATTGTCCACCTTAACGTTGACGGTATACGTCCCGATCGCCAGCCCTGATGGATTCCAACGCGCATCTGGACCCGTTCCGTCGACCGTCCCGCCCGTCGCTGAATAGGTATAGGTCAGGCCAACTTTATCCACGTCGGTTGCGTCCACGTGAATCGCCACTGGCCCTGTCGCGCCCTGGTACACCGAAGTCGGGTTTGCGGAGCACGCTGCGGTCGGCGGGTGAATGGGCTTCGGCGGGATGGGAGGATAGCCCCAACGCATTACTACTCCAGTGCCGATGCGGAAGTTGTTCTGACGCCCATCGGGACCCACCAACGAGCCGTTGAAATTGGTCATGAGATAGTCTGCTTCAAAGGCGCGCCACGCGAAGTGCTTGGCCAGCACTATGTCTACGCCGCCACCTGCGAGCAGCGCAAGCGACTCCTCTGACGAGGTGTTGCCCGTCACTTGCGACGTGCCTCGTGATGCGCCAGCCATGAATTCCACAAACGGCACAAAGCGGTCGAAATGGCGGAAGTTAATTCGCGGGCCAGCCATAAAGGTCTGGAAAGTCCCCGAGAGGCTTTCCAGAGGAAGGGTCGTGCCCGTGGGCGTGGTGATGGGTGCCCCGTAGATTTGCCTGTTGAAATGATAATCGCCGATCTCAAAGTTTAGGCCTAACCAACTGGTTGCGTTATATGTGAATGAACCCGTCGCGCCAAAGCTATTAAAGTTCTGGAACGTGCATGGGCAAAAGTTCACATACTGGAACATCCCGGCAATTTCGTACTTCGGTGTTAGCCTACCCCAAGCATGGCGGTTCCACGCGTTGTTAGCCCAGTCCGAATAGATATCCGCTGGCATGGGCGCGGCAGCTGCCGGCATCGCGAACAGCGTTGGCGATGCTGGAGCGATGCTGAAATCGCTCTCTGTGGCGTTGGCGGTCGCCGCACTTTCTGTCGTTTCGTTCGTCTTACTCGCTGTGCTCGCGTCCTTCTGCTGCGCACAGACCGGCAGGGCTAATAAAGCTCCTATTGCCACAGTTGCACACCAATTGCGCATAGTCTCCTCCATAAAACGTACCTGAGAATCCCCTAAGTCCCACGCATCTGCCCCTTGAACCACCTTTTATGTTGGACATAAGCTGCAGGACAACTCCCAGCGCTCTGCTTGTTCCGCTTTATTTGGGCGGTTCCACAACTGATTCAACTCGCTCAGCGCGAGAGACGGATAAGACAAGTCGCTGCGGAACAAAGCATATTCTACAAGTTCATCATTCTGCAAGTCTTTCCTGTCAGCCCCCCTACCCCACCCACTGCCCGCCTCGACCCCTCCTCCTTCCGGCCCTTTTTGCAATATTTCTTTCTTTGGTTGCGCTACACTCTTTGCGTCCGTGAATCCGACCATTGCCATTGACCTCAATTGGGCCGGCCATCGTCAATCGATTGCGTCCGCCCTCTTGCGCTCCGAAAACAACGTGGCGCTCATTGACCCAGGGCCCGCCTCCACTCTTTCCACTCTTCGTGAGCAACTCGCCGGACACGGACTCGATGTTTCCGATCTCGGCGCTATCCTCCTGACTCACATCCATCTTGATCACGCTGGTGCCACCGGGACGCTCGTCCGCGAGAATCCCCGCCTTAAGGTTTACGTCCACACGCGCGGCGTTGCCCACATGATTGACCCATCCAAACTTCTTCGTAGCGCCTCGCGCCTGTACGGGAACGACATGGAGAGCTTGTTCGGCGAATTTCTGCCTGTTCCTCCATCCAATCTTCACTCGCTCGAGGGCGGTGAGCTGATCTCGTTAGGACCCCGCCAACTCCAGGTTCTCTATACCCCGGGCCACGCATCTCACCACGTTACCTACTTTGATCTCTCTGATGGCACTGCTTTTGTTGGGGACACTGCGGGGATCTCGATCAATGGCCACCACTTCATTCTCCCCGCCACTCCCCCGCCGGATATTTCCATTGAACTCTGCGACGCTTCTCTCGATGCTATCGCTGGCCTTCATCCGCAGAGGCTTTTCCTTACTCACTTCTCATTTTCCAACAATCCCGCGGTTCATATCGCAAGTTACCGAGAGCGTCTCCATCGCTGGCGCGACCTCTCGGCCAGTATCCTTGACCGAAATCTCGATGAATCTGCTTCCACGCACCGCTTTGCTAAGGAAATTGCCGCTGAGGCGGCGCAATTCCTTTCCCCGGACGAAATTTCTCTCTATGTCTTCAATGGCGCCCTGCACCTCTCCTGGCTCGGTCTGGCGCGCTATCATCGTAAACGCGCCGAGGCTTCGGAGCTGCCACTTTCAAAGTGAATGGATTTCGCCAGGGGCATCGGACCCAAAATCCGTCATTCCGGACGGAGTCCTCGGAGTGAGGTACTCTTTTCCATCGCACGGTTTCTGTGCGATGAATCCCTCTTCAACTTCGCACCTCAAGATCAGTCCGCTGGTTTGTGCAAGCCAAATTCCTGGTGCAGTGCTCGCAGTGCGGGTACAACGGATTTTCCTTCAATCACAAATGAGATGTTGCTCTCCGACGATCCTTGCGCGATGGCGATGATGTTGACCCCTTCTCTCCCCATGGCGTTAAATGTCTTGCCCGCTATCCCTGGGGTACCGCACATGTTCTGTCCCACCACGGCCACAATCGCAATCTGCGGATCTACCCTGATATGTTCCACCTTGTGATGGACCAAATCCTGAGCAAATTCCCTGCGCAGGGCGTCCGCAGTTCTCTGGACATCCTCGGAAGACACGCCAAAACAGATGTCGTTCTGTGAAGAGGATTGAGAGATGAGCAATACATTCGCTCTAACTTCCGCTGTCGTCGAAAACGTCCGCCCCACCACATCCGGCAATCCCACTATTCCCGGCCCGCCAACGCTGATCAGCGTCACATCCCGAATCGCGGTTAGCGCCTTTACGCCTCCGGCAACGCTTTGTCCTTCGGGTGTAATTTTGGTGCCTGTTTTTTCTGGCGCGAAGCTGTTTCGGATCCACACTGGTATCGCGGCTTGGACCACCGGTCTCAGCGTTTTCGGATGCAGCACCTTTGCGCCAAAGTATGCCAGCTCCGCCGCCTCCCGGTACGAAATCTCCGGAATCGTTTGTGCTTCCGCCACCAGTCTTGGGTCTGCGGTCAACACGCCATCCACATCCGTCCAAATGATCACTTCATCCGCGTCAAGCGCTGCTCCAAGAATTGTCGCGGAATAATCAGACCCTCCTCGGCCAAGCGTGGTGAGTTCCCCCTCCGTTGTGGTTCCCAGGAAGCCCGTCACCACCGGCACAATCCCGTGGCCCAATAACGGTAGAAGCCGAGCCTGCGATTTCTTGCGCGTGCAATCCATCTGCGGTTCCGCGCCTCCGTGGAACGCGTCGGTCACAATCAATTCCGTCGCTTCAATCGCCTCGCTTTGCAACCCCAATTCTTTCACGGCCGCGGCAACCAGCGGAGCCGATAAGCGCTCCCCCAGACTGGAGATTGCGTCCAATGTCCGTGGCGACAGTTCCCTCAACAGCGCTGTTCCTTCGCAGAACCGGCGCCCTTCCGCCAGCACCGTTTCCAACTTTCGCCGCACGCGCGCGCGTTCTTCTTCGCTCGTTACCAGGCTTGCCAGGGCGGTTTCATGCTGCGTGCGCAGGGCGTCCATGATGGTCGTTGCGCCGGTTGCATTTCCCGTCTGCGCCGTCTTGGCCGCCTCGATCAACCGGTTCGTCACCCCGCTCATCGCCGACACGACTGCCACGCAATGTCCTTCTCGTGCGCCATTAGCGATAATTGTCGCCGCCCGCGCAATGCACTCCGCATTGCCTACCGATGTCCCGCCAAACTTCATCACTTGCAACCGAGTACTCATCTCACTCCATTTGCCTGCTGATGTTTTCCGCTGCCACCACCACGGATCTTCTATTCTATTGCCTGCTCTCGCTGGCCCGGTGCGTCCATCTATCAAATTGTTGAATCCGATACATCCATTTTTCCGCTACAAACGCCGGGTTGCCTTCGCCAAGTTGAATAGACACAAATTCGGAATATGCTTGCAGTAAGCCTTGGGTGGTCACAACAGACGGAGGACTCGGTACCGACTTCGGTGGGAGGCTCGATCCCAACTTATTACGGTCAGAAGCTGCTTCTCGAGGTTGCGGCGGGGCTGGCGGTACTTACCCGCGCAAAGCTTAGCTAAAGAAGTGGAAATCCGTATCCATCAGCAGGGCAAGCCGTGACGCACCCCTGATGATGGGCGCGCAATAAACAAGGTAATGTGTGGGTCCTTGTTAGGCAGAGCGTCGGCGCTGGTTCAGGACACTCGACATGCTTTCAAAATCCAAGCCTCCAATTTTGGAGACATACTGGCAAGTCCTACAAGTGTGCTCGTGGCTCTCGAGAAGGGCGTAGGCCCGCGCGTAATTCGTCTGGAGGCGCATGAGCTCCTCGCTGGCTCGGCTACCAGCGAAGGAAGCTTGTTCGTAAAGTCTGCGGCGTTGCTGCCAAGTGACTAAAGCTTTCTGACATGAATCGAGTAGGGACTCATATTGCGGGCAAACCCCAGTTTGGGGCGCAACTGCACTTCTCATAGGGTCCCCCTTGCGGTCTGCCAAGAGCATGCTGTGCGCCAGGTCGCTAAGTCTCGAGTTCCAATGCTTTAGGCAAACGATTGATCAGAACAAGCCGCGAACTAGTACGAAAGAATTCCCTACCCACTGCCGCATTTCTGGTAATTCTTACCAGACTTTCCCGATGACTTATGCGCTGGTGGAGGACGAAGGTTCAGGAGTACCCGGTTCCACGGTGGCTGGTGCAGCGGGCGTGGCGGGAGTGGCGAGGGCGGCGAAGCGGGCAGTAAGAGCTTCCGCCAGAAGGTCGATCAGCTTTTTCGCGGCTGTGCCATCGGGATCTTTGTCCGGATTGTATTGGGCTATATCCAAGCCAAGCAGATTCTTCTGCTTCACAATCTCTGTGAACGAGGCTTGGAAATCAGTGAAGGAGAGGCCTCCGCTGGAGGGGAGATTGGTGGCAGGAAACTCTTCTTGAGCGATGACGTCGAGGTCAAGGTGGAGCATGAACTCCCGCGCGTCGGCGTGGATCTGACTGAGAGCGTTTTGCGCTGCAGCGGCGCCGCCTTTCAGTTGAATGTCGGAGGCGTAAATGTGGCGCATGGGGGAACGGGAGAGAAATTCCTGTTCGGGGGGATCGACGCGATCAAGGCCGTAGATGACGGAATCAGGCTCGCGCACGAGCGGCGGCTCGCTCCAGAAGCGCACAAGCTCGGGACAGCCTTTGCCGATGATGCCAGCCAACACCATGCCATCGAGCCGGCCGGAGGGCGTGCTGGCGGGTGTGTTCAGGTCCGCGTCCCGATCGAACCAGATCAGACTAAAGTGCTTGTAGTAGCGGCGCGCGCCGGTGAGCAGTCCGATGCTCTGGACGCAATCTCCGCCCAACACAAGAACCAAGCCGCCGGATTTTACAGCAAGTTCGGCTCGTGGCTTCAGGTCATTCAGAGCGGCGACGATTTCGGGAATATTGCGTGAGCGTTTGTGCTCGTCGTCGTCGGCAAAGTGGCGCGGCGTGCAATCGCCAAAATCGATGACTTCGTACCCAATGGACTGCAAGCGTTCGATGAGTCCGGCAGCGCGCAGGGCCGCAGGTGCCTTTTCGCTCCCCGGGCCGAAACCTGCCGCGCTGGATGGTGCGCCGATGAGGGCAATCTTGTTCGGCTGACGGACGATTTTGACCGCCAAGGTGCACTCCTTTTGAAGCGATAGAATGTGCCGGGCACCGGCAACGACGCCGGGAATTCCCTGCCCGGCAAAGCAAACCTGTTTCAACTCAGCCGCGAAATAGCGTCAGCGGCGCGGCGCCGGCGCGATAGAGGCAAGCTCCGGAGGAAGAGTAAAGCGCACGTCCTCGCGGATCAGGTCCAGATCGTGCTGGTCTGTAAATCCGAATTGCGCCAGGCGCTCACTCACCTGCTCGACAAGCACTTCCGGCGCGGAGGCTCCCGCGGTGAGGCCGATCCGGCGCACACCTTCGAGCCAAGACGGGTCAATGTGCGCGGCGGAGTCAATGAGCCGGGCTTTCACATTAAGGCGCTCCGCGAGCTCCACCAGACGATTGCTGTTGGAGCTGTTCTGTGAGCCCACCACCAGGATCAGGTCGACGTCCTTCGCGACCTGCTCGACCGCTTCCTGCCTGTTTTGTGTAGCGTAGCAAATGTCGTCGCTGGCTGGCCCCACGATCTTGGGGAACCGCAAGCGCAGGCGGGCCACAATCTCTTGGGTGTCGTATAGGCTGAGCGTAGTCTGGGTGAGGAAGGCAAGCTTTTCAGGGTCCTCGACCTTAAGAGCATCCACGGCGGCTATGGAATCGACCACCAGGGTGTGGTCCGGAGCTTCACCGGAAGTGCCGACGATTTCCTGGTGGTCTTTATGACCGATCAGGATGATGGTGCGCTTTTCGCGCGCGAACTTGAGCGCCTCCAGGTGCACCTTGGTCACCAAGGGGCAAGTGGCGTCAATCACGCGGAGCGACCGCTCCTTCGCTTCCTGACGCACCGTCGGAGGCACGCCATGGGCGCTGAAAACCAGCACGGAGCCTGCGGGCACCTCGGTAATGGTTTCAACGAAAATGGCGCCGCGGCGGCGGAGTTGCTCAACAACGTAAGTATTGTGCACGATCTCGTGGTGCACGTAGACCGGCGCGCCGTAGGCTTCCAGAGCCAGCTCGACGATGTCGACCGCGCGCACGACGCCGGCGCAGAATCCGCGAGGACGGACGCGAAGAAGAGTTTTAGCCTCAGTTTGTAGTGCCATCTGTTTCCTAAGCTTCTGAATTTGCAAAATTCTATCATATCAAAGACGGCATTCTGACGCATGGTTTCCGCAAAACCTGCCCCAAAAACGGCAGAAACCCTGCCTGATGGGACAGCCCAAAGTGGACTAGAAAGGGGTAAAATGGAGTAACAAGGACCCTTTCTATGCCTGCGCCGGAGAATCGACGAAGAAGCGAGCGAGTAATCCTTCGCATGAGTGTGCTCGTGGTGGCGGAGGACGAGGACCGCAAGCAGATCCAGGAAAAAGCCGAGACGCAAGTCGTGAATGCCCACGGAGGCCTGCTGAAGATGAAGCAGCACCTGCATGTGGGCCAATCGTTCCTGCTGAATAATTCCCAAAATAACCTGGAAATTAGTTGCCGGGTGGTGCGCACGGAAGAAGAGGGGTTGGAGTTTTATAGGGTGGCCTTTGAGTTTGACCGGCCCGCGCCGAATTTCTGGCCGATCGTGTTTCCGCCTGCCGACTGGGTCGCTTCCGGGGTAAAGTAGAAACAGTTGAAAGTAAGACCAACTTTTTGGCGGTATTCGTGTTTCCTATTGTGTGGAGGTATGCGACGTGGAACTTGGGAAACGAGTGGTAAGTGCAGGTTTGCTGGCTGCAGTGCTGATGGGGGGCCTGGTATTAGCCGGTTGCGACGATAACGTTGAGGTGCTGCGGGATCCCGACGTCCGGGTTGCAAAGGGGATGACATGGGCGTGGCGGCCGATGACGCCGCCGCCGGGAAGCGTGAAAAGCGACGCGGACAGCCGTCCGGTGGTTTCGCGAGACGTGATGACGCCGGCGCCGCAACAGCATCTGGAAAGCAACCGGGACTGGAACACCGAAGCCAATCGCAATCAACTGAAGGCAGCAATTGAGCGGGCACTGAAGTCTAAAGGGCTGGTGCAAGTGAACGATCCAGCGACAGCGGATTTCCTGGTGGATTATCACGTAGCCGTAAAGACGCAAAAAGCGACCGTGGGGGCGGTGTACCCAGGCTATCCAGGGTTTGTCTGCGGCCCCTTTGGCTGCTGGTCCGGATGGGGATGGGGACCCCCCGAAGTCGAATATCGTACGGTGAGGTGGCACGAAGGCACATTCGTCCTGGATCTCGCACTGCGGAATCCGAAGAAGTTGGCCTATCGGGCGATCAGCCAAAAAGAATTGAAGAACAAGCCGACGATTACACCTTATCAGGCAGAGGAAGCGGTCAATCATTTGCTAAAGAGCTTGAAGGTCCAGTAGAAGTAGAAAAGAGCTTTGAGAATTCAAAAGCCGGGATGGGTCGAGGAGACGGCCTTTCCCGGCTTTTCGTTTTCCCGTCCGGCATGCGGCGGCGGGTCGATTTCGTTTATCCTGAAATCCCAAATTGACCAACTGCACTCAACCCGAAAATCGTCATTCCGCCTGCCCTGAGCGGAGTCGAAGGGAACGGAGTCCGCGGAGTGAGGTACACTTTTCCATCGCACGGTTTCTGTGCGATGAATCTCTCTTCGATTTCGGACTACACGTCTATTGCGGCTTGGCTTGCGGTGGCGCCTGAGGTTGAGCCTGCGGCTGTGCAGCTGGCGCGGGCGCCGGCTTCGCTTGCGGCGACGGCACTTGAGGTTGAGCCTGCGGCTGCGCACCAGGCGTGGCAGCGGCTGCCGGCTTCGGTTCCGACTTGGGCTGAATGGAGACTAGTTCCACCTCGAAAACCAAGGCTTGGTTAGGGCCGATAGGACCACCATTGGTGCCCCGTTCACCGTAAGCCAAGGAAGCAGGAACGAAGAGCTGCCACTTGGAACCCACCGGCATAAGCTCAAGAGCTTCGGTCCAACCCTTGATTACCTGCCCCACGGGAAAAGTGGCGGGTTGGCCGCGCTTATAGGAGCTGTCAAATTCGGTGCCGTCGATCAGCATGCCGCGATACTGGCAAACGACGATGTCCGTGCCCGTCGGCTTCGGGCCGGTGCCAGCTTGAAGGATCTTGTACTGGAGGCCGCTGGGAAGAGTGACAACGCCGGGCTTCTCCTTGTTGGCGGCGAGGAAAGCTTCGCCTTCCTTCAAATTCTTCACCACGGCTGCATCGTGCAGTTCCTGCTGGTGTTTGCGGACATCGGTCTGGAGGGTGGTGAGTATGGTTTTGGCTTCCTCCTCCGTGAGGAGCAGCTTGCTGCCCGTTAAGGCATCCTTGAAGCCGCGCGCGAGGATGTCTGTGTCGATATCGACCTCATCTTTTTTCAGACCTTCTCCAAGGTTCTTCCCAAAATTCATGCCGATCGCATAGCTGGCTTTGTCTTTCTGCGTCGTCAGGACCAGCGGCGCGGGCGTTTTTTTCGCGGCAGTTGTTCCAGCACTCGCCGCAGGCGCTTTTTGAGTTTTCGGCGCAGCGGGGGTGGTGGTCGACGCCGCGGGTGGATTGGTGGAGGGCGCGGAGGACTGTTGAGCGAAGCTAATCCCGCAGAGCAGCGTTCCGGCCAGGGAGAGTGTCAGAGCATATAAAGGTTTTTTAAGCATTTTGATATTGTCACACCGACGATGGGGCAGCGCAAATGAAGATTCGATAAGCGATGCCGTATGGTGGAAGTGGAAGAAAAACGCTGGTACGGTCATGGAATTATGCTTCTGGAACACAAGGTTGCGGTGATTACCGGCTCCGGGCGGGGGATTGGGCGCACGATGGCCAAATTGTTTGCGAAGGAAGGCGCGAGCGTTTTTTTGACGGCGCGGACGGAAACGGAATTGGCCGCGACGGCGAAAGAAATTACTGCTGATGGCGGGAAAGCCGCATATGTCTCGGCGGACCTGACGCGGGAGACGGATTGTTCGCGCGTAGTGGCGGCGGCGCGGGAGAAATTCGGACGCGTGGATATTCTCGTGAACAACGCAGGCCACTATGGCCCTGTGGTGCCGGTGGAAGAGTATCCCCTGGAGGAATTCGATAAGGTGATTGCGGTGCATCTCCGGGCGGCATTTGTGCTGAGCAAGCTAGTGCTGCCGGAAATGTATGCCCGCAAATCGGGTGTAATCCTGAATATATCGAGCCTCTCAGCGAAATCGGCGTTTGGATGGGGCTCGGCCTATGCCGCCGCAAAAGCAGGACTGCTCGGGTTGACGCGAGTAATGGCCGCGGAGGCCGCACGTCAGGGCGTGCGGGTGAACGCGATTTGCCCGGGCCCGGTGACCGAAACGAGAATGAGCAAGGAGCTCGGCAACACGCTGGCAGAAAAATTAGGAGTGAGCCCAGAAGAACAATTGAAGGGTTTCCTGAGTTCGCTGTTACAAGGACGCGGCCAAACCGCGATGGAGATCGCCCAAGCAGCCCTATTTCTGTGCTCAGACATGTCGAGCGCCATGGTGGGCCAATCCATCAACGTGGATGGCGGCGCCGCGTTCTTCTAAAACGCGGTCGGCCAGGAAACCTGCAGTTGTAACGAATCAATGCAGGTCGTTCTTGAAGACCGCGCCGGCCTTCATAACGAACTTTACGCGCTGGAGTTCGGTGATGTCCTTCAGCGGGTCGCCTGAGACGGCCACCAAGTCGGCCCACTTCCCTGCCTCGACCGTGCCCATTTTGTCACTCCAACCGAGGAGTTCGGCCGCGCTCGTGGTCGCCGTGTGAATGGCTTGCATCGGCGTCATGCCATAGTTGACGTAGTATTCAAATTCCTTCGCTTCGTTCAAATCTCTCCAATCGAAGCCGCCGGCATCGGTCCCGAGTACGATCTTCACTCCTTTTTTCAACGCCAATTGGAACGCCGCCTTTTCGGTGGCCACCATCTTCGGCCAATTGCCCTGCCGCCCGGACGCAACATACGCCCCAACCATGATCGTCGGGACCCAGTAGATCCCGCGACGGGCCATCTCTTCCATTTGCGGCTCGGTAAGCCCATCGCCATGCTCGATCGTGTCGGCGCCTGCTCTCAGCGCGGCGGAAATGCCATCGTTGCCGATGGCGTGAGCGGCCACTTTCTTCCCAATGCGATGCGCTTCCTCAACAATCGCTCTGGCTTCTTCATCAGTGAAATTCACGTGGCTATGCAACACGCCATCAGGTCCATAGAAGTAGCCGTGGTCGGAGTAATACTTGATCCAGTCCGCACCAAACATCACCTGCTCGCGTACGGCTTTACGGATTTCGTCCACGCCATCAACGTATTGCACGCCCTGCGGGATGCGGATTTCCCACGAATACCCAAGCGGGCCGTACATACCCGTGGGGGTCATGGCCCTTGTGGCAACTTGCATATGTGGGCCAGGGATTTCCCCATCGGCGATAGCTTTCTTGACGTCGACGTCAGCGTACATCGCGCCTTCCGTTTCCAGATCACGCAGAACCGTGAAGCCGTTGGAGAGCGCAATCTGCGCGTTGCGCGCCGCAAGGATGGTACGATACGGAATGGACTGCTTCAGGAGTTGCTTGTCGTAATCCTCTGCGGTGATGTCCCCCTGGAGCAGTACGTGGGTGTGGGCGTCAACGAAGCCGGGGAGGACCGTGGCCTTGGAAAGATCGATCAACTCGACGCCTACGGGTGCGGCTCCGCCATGAGTGACGCTGACGATCTTGTCGCCTTCGATGAGGATGAGGGCATTCGCAATCGGGGCGTCACCTTTGCAGTCGATCAACCGCCCGGCGCGAACAGCCACCCGCTTCGGTGCTGTTGAAGAAGATTGTTGAGCGTGAACGACAGTGCTAGCCACCGAAAGAAGAAAAACGAAAGCGAAAAACTTCAGGCGCTGCTGTCCAATCACATGTGCCTCCGGTGAGAAGCGACAGCCTAACAGAGGCACCAGCAAAAGGAAAAGGCCAGCCGCTCTCTCAGGACGGCTGGCCCGGACTTTCGAGTGCAGTATCGCGATCCACCAAACGCCAAACGCAGATCCCGAAACTGCGTGCTCTGGCTGAAAACAGGTGAAGCAGAAACTCCTTAGCGGGCAGGTTCTGAATCCGGACGGCGAATCGGACGCAGTGCCCAATCTTCAATGGCGGCCGCGCTACGGCGAGCCGCAAGAATCACGGGATGCTGACTGGCGGCCACACGGGTGACTCCCGCTTCCCAAGTCTTGTGGAGGAAATACAGAAAGCCGACACAGAGCGCGATGGCCCCAAAACCCAGGACGAAAATTGCAAAGGCCGCAAGGAGTTCGCGAACGGCGTAGAGTTGGAGAGCGGCGAGGACTAGGAGTAACAGCCACATCCATTTGCGACAGTTATCTTTCTTGCTCATCCCTAATTTGACTCCCTCTTCCCAAGGACCCGAGCACCAATGAAAGGCCAGTGAGAAAACTGAACAGCTTGGTAACTAGCCCTGACCGAACGGGCCATTTTCTCGACCTGCCCCATTAGACAGGTATTGGATGCGAAAACCTATGGTACAGGAGCACCAAAATCGGAAATAAACGATTGTACCAGTACTCGAAATACGGAATACTTAACAGTGTTTAATGTATTGATTTATATGCTTTTAGAGGATTACTAGGCTCTTAATGCCTCTACTCCCCAAGTTCGTCGTACAGGTCCTGTGGAAAACTTGCCCTTTAGTACAGGGTACAGGTCCCGAGTTGGCCCAAAATGCAACCGCGCTGGACCCCTTTTTGGAAGCACAGCGCGGTCCTGACTCGTCCGATTTGTGGCCCTTCAGGCTTTCTTTAGTAGTCGCGAAATCCAAACTAGGATCACCGCCCCCACAAAAGCCGTGATGATCGAGCCGATGGGTCCGCCGCCGATCCCAATGTGGAGCAAGCCAAACACCCAGCCGCCGACGAACCCCCCTAGGATGCCAAGGATAATGTCTACGAGAACGCCATAGCCGCCGCCCTTCATCACCTGACCAGCCAACCAGCCCGCGATCAGACCTACAA
>Ga0187801_10000300_pt1 | contig 12740 bp, 15 predicted proteins | sample NC_wetland_sal_i_10_FD_132465 | JGI IMG/M metagenome (GOLD analysis project Ga0187801, IMG submission 132465) | Wetland sediment microbial communities from Neuse River Estuary, North Carolina, USA - Control_1 | ecosystem: Environmental > Aquatic > Freshwater > Wetlands > Sediment | place: USA...
CCCATGGCCATAATCAACTCGAGGATCGTGAAACCTCGTTCTGCTTGAGGCTGCCGCTTCATGCTTACTTCTCCACCATGGTATCCAAGGTGATGGGCAACGAAGGCGTTTGCATACCGCGTCGAAACACGCCAACAATAATGCGTTTACCCGTGACGATCTGCGTGGTGGGATTGGTAAACGTAATCACCGCCCATCGTACATCGTAAGGAGCGCCGAAAGGATCATTCGGATCGGTGTACGTGAAGTTGTAGCCAGGCACCTTCGCCGCAGAGAAATCAATCATTGGGGCACCCGTGCCATTGATCACCACTGGGCTTCCGACGAGTTGGTTTGGCTGCGTGGGGTCGCCCAGGTCGCACGTGGTTCCGGCTGGCGGACATGTCACGCCTACGAGATCAGTGAAAGTGATAGAGGTGAGCGGCTGTTCGCGCAACGCTTCCATCTCGCGCTGCGCAAAAACCAGCGCGGTTCCGTCATTGCGATTGTTGGAATTCATCGTGACCGAAACGGGTACGAGTTGCGCCACCGCGACCAGGCCCACGATCACGATGATGGTGGCGATTAACATTTCCGCCAGCGTGAAGCCGCGCTGGGTGTTGCCCTTCTCTGTGATTTCTCTTTGCATTTTCACTTCTGTCTTCCGTCACCGTTGCTGTTGCCAGTTTCCCGAGGTGTCTGCCGTCCAGATCTGAATCGCACCCGCGGGCATGAGCAGGACCGCCCGGTAGCCCGCTTCCGGAGCGAGCGTACTGCTCAGATAGAACACGTTTACGCCATATGGCGGCGGTTTTACAGCCCCCCGGGCGTCGAACCACACACCGGACGCGGTCGGTGAAGGTGCGGTGGTCGCGAAGGAGCCGACCGCCGTTGAGATCAATCCAGCCGTGCCCGGCACGCTCCCTCCATCCACAAGATTTCCCGCGGGCCCCAACAAAAACATTTTCTCAGTCGAGTCCAGAGTCAGATTCGGGATTGAATCCACCCAGACATTGGTGTATCCCGGATTGGAGCTCGACGCCTGGATCATGCACTGCACGGGCGTGTTGAGCCGAATAGCCTCATACCGCGCCAATCGAAGTATGTCCGCGACCTGCGAGGCTGCACTGTTTAACTGGTAGGCGTGATAAGCACGCAAAAAAGCGGGCAGGCCTACAGCCAACAGGATCATAGCCACTGCGAGCGCGACGACGAGTTCCGTTAGACTGAAGCCAGTTTGCCGCTTCGCTGACGGTGGCAATTCGAACATTTCCCTCTCATGCCGATAAAATGACGGTGGCCGCTCCGGGGTAGTCTCCGACAGACCAGTTGGGACTGGGACCTATAAACTAGCAGGGTTTTCGTGGGTTAGATAGGAGTTACCCTTAAGGGTAATATCCACATTTTCAAGAGAGTAGGTGCCGCCCTGGCTTGCCGGGTTACTTCTCTTCTTTGGCTTTTCCGCCAGTCTCCTTGAACTGCTTTTGCAATGCCGCCTCGGTGAAAAAATCCGCCGGAAGATTCGGGTTGTTCTTGCAGGAGTTGTAGAAGATCTGGTGGGTGCGTAAGCCGTTGTGCTCCCTGGTGATCTGCATTGGACTCTCCACGCCCTCGACGTTCCTGTAGTTTGAATAGATGGTTACGTCCTCGTCCCTGTCGCGCATCTCTTCATTGGGAGTGGTGACAATGGTGCGCAATGGCAGGTGCGTATCATGCTCCAGCGCCAAGCGCACCTCGCGATCCTCCTGATCGGTGATTTTCACCCAATCCACCGGCCTCAAGTCCGCGACTCCGATACCCTCGTATCGCAGGTAAACACCCTCTTCGTTCACTCGATTCAGCAGGAGATTGTGAATCTGGCGCTTCAGCGAGGCTTGAAACTCCGCCACCACTGTGGCATCCGCCTCATTGACGCCACTCTTATCCATTGTCCAGCCCTTATCGCCATCGAACAACTGGATGAAGGAACCTCCCTTTACGGGCAAATTCCCACCGAGCACGGCGAAGATTCCGCCCTTAGTGCTTTTTACCACATATTCCGTGCGGTTCTTATCCGGGTAACGCCAAAAGCTGCGAATGATGGTGTATCCCATCATGGCGCCATTTCGATCGAGCTGTGCCACGCGCCCTTCGCAATCGCTTTCCACGCTGTTCTGATACGTGCTGCCCCCCAGCGCCGCAATCGCCTGTTTCACTAGCTGCCTGGCTTTGGCTGCACTCTGGTCCGGATCCATCATGTCCGGATTCTGAGCGAGAGCCGAGGGGACCAGAAGGAGCAATCCGAGCGCTGCCAGCAGGCCAGAATGTTGGAGGCTTACCCGCACAAGACAGAGCCTCCGTTCACGTTCAGAACTTCCCCGCTGACGAAATTGGCGAGGTCTGAGGCAAGGAAAAGAATGGGTCCGGCAACTTCCTCGGCCGTCGCGGCGCGCCCCAACGGAATCACACTGGAAGCCATTTTTTTACCGGCTTTGGTAGTCAGCACAGGATTGGACATGTCCGTTGCCACCCACCCCGGCGCGACGCTGTTCACCAGAATGCCGTGCCGCGCCAGTTCGGTCGACAATCCCTTCGTCAGGCTGATGATTCCACCTTTCGACGCGCCATAGTGCGTGTGCAATGACTCCCCGCGCTGGCCTGCGGTTGAGCTGATGGCGATAATTTTCCCCGACTTTTGCTTGATCATCTGCGGCACCGCGAAATGGATCACCGAATACACGCTCTTCAGATTGATGCGGATCATGTCGTCCCACTGCTTTTCCGTCATTTTTTCGATGGGCAGATCTTCCAGGTTCCACACTCCGGCATTGGGCACCAGAATATCCAGCCGGCCGAGCCGCGTGATGCAGTGCTCCACGAGCTTGCGATTGTCGTCATGCTTTCCCACATCGGCCTTGAACGCTTCGACGCGCGTACCGTGTTTGCCGGCTTCCTGCTCGATTTGCCGGGCGGCCTCCTTCGCGGAGTTATAGCTGAAGATGACATCCGCCCCGGCCTGCGCGAAGAGTTTGACAGCGGCTGCGCCGATGCCGCGGGAACCTCCGGTGATGAGTGCCGCTTTTCCTGCCAGTGAAATCATGTTTCCCCCATGTTCTGATTCGAAAACTCGCTGCGCGGTTGGACCGAACCTACGACTTCAAGACGGGGATCTTGCGCGCTCCCCTTGCGGCGGCCAGCAACTCAGAAAACAGCCGTCCGGCCAAAGCGTCGCCGCGCATGCGCTCCGGATGCCACTGGACGCCGATGACCCAGTTGGCGTCGCCTGTCCACTCCACGCATTCGACGATGCCATCGTTGGCTTGAGCCGTGATATTCAACTGACGGCCCTGCTTGGCGATCGATTGGTGGTGCGAACTGTTCACTACCGCACTGGTCGAGCCCGCCATCTTGGCCAACTGGCTGCCTGCGGCAATGCGCACATCGTGTTGCGGATCGTCCGACAGCTCAGGTTGAACGTCCTTCTTGCGGTGCGCGATTTTGGTGCAGGTTTCGCTGCGCAGGTCCTGGAGCAGCGTTCCGCCGAGATACACGTTCAAAAGCTGGCATCCGTAGCAGATGGCCAGGACCGGCTTCTGCGCCCCAAACGCATGGCTGAGGATGGCGCGATCCGTGTCTTCCCGTGGCACGTCTGGCGGCTCGGACTTGCCATGATTCACGCTGCCGTATTCGGCCGGATTGACGTCCGCAGGGCTTCCGGGCAGGACAAACCCGTCCAGGCCAGCCAGTTGCCCGCCGAGCGTCTCCGGATGGGCCAGAGACAGCAGAACCGGCTCGCCACCGGCTTGCTCCACAGCCTCCAGATAATTCTGGATTTTCGGCAGGTTCCCGGCGACCTCCTCCTGCGATGTCCGCCAGGGGATGCCAATCCTGGGTCGGTTGGGGCCGTTGGGAACCATGCAATCCAGCATCGTAACATTCGGCGGGAACCCCAGCAACCGGGGCCAATCAGGCGCGTTTGGCTAGGGTCTCCGGGAGGACCTCTTGCAGGCAAAATTCCGGACGGTGAAAGAACTCGGGCAGCTCGATCAATCGCTGCTGCAGTTTTTCCAACTGCTCAGCTCGTACCGTGATGTGCCCCAGCTTTCGCCCGGGACGCGGCGTCTTTGCGTATAAATGCAGATGGGTGTTAGCGACTTCCAGGACCTGCGCCGCATCGGGCAGCTCGCCGATCAGATTCACCATGGCAGAATGACCGATGATGGCGGTCGAGCCCAGCGGCATGCCCAGCACGGCTCTCAGGTGATTCTCAAATTGGCTGGTGACCGCTCCCTCGATGGACCAATGGCCGGAATTGTGGACGCGCGGCGCCATCTCATTCGCCAGAAGTTTTCCGTCCACCTCAAAGAACTCAATACAGAGGACCCCCGCATAATCCAGCCCTTCGAGCACTTTCCGCGCAGCCTCTTCGGCGTTTTGCTGGAGGCCGGGGCAGAGATGCGGCGCCGGCGCCAGGGAAAGCCGCAGAATTCCGCCGCGGTGATGGTTCTCCACAAGGGGATAAAAAGCTGTTTCACCACTGCGGCTGCGCACGCCCAGGATGGAAACCTCGCGGGTGAAAGGCACGAACTTCTCAAGAATGAGCGGCACTTCCGGGAATTCCGCCCACGCTTTCTCCACATCCTCGTACGTGCGGAGCAGCGTCTGTCCCTTACCGTCATAGCCCATTCGGCAGGTTTTCAACACTGCCGGCAGACCAACCTGTTTCATCGCTGCATCGAACTCTTCACGTTTTGCAATTTCCGCGAATTCCGTCGTGGGAATTCCCAGGTGCTGAAATAGCCGCTTTTCGCGTCGGCGGTCCTGTGCTTCCTCCAGCGCGGCGGCCGACGGATAGACAGGCACGCGCTCGGCGAGAAATCGCGCCGCTTGCACGGGGACGTTCTCAAATTCGTAGGTGACCAGCTCAAGCCCGTGCGCAAATTTGTCCAGTGCTTGTTCGTCGGTGAACTCCGCAGTGACGCGCTGCGCGATGCGGCCCACGGGCGCTTCAGGCGAGGGATCCAGAAACCGGAAATGCAGCCCCAGCGGATATCCGGCCAGCGCCAGCATGTAACCAAGTTGTCCGCCGCCCAGGATCCCGATGGTCATGCGCGCTTTTTCCTCTGCGGTTTTTTCGTGGCAGTAATGACGCCACTCAACGCAGCCGCAGCCGGATCGGGTGTGGCCAGAACCTTGGCGGTCTGCGCCTGCCGAAACTTTTGCAATGCTTCTCGAATCTCCGGATGTTTGCTGCCAAGTATCGCTGCCGCCAGTAGGGCCGCGTTGATGGCTCCGGCCTTTCCGATGGCCAGCGTCCCGACGGGAATTCCGCCCGGCATTTGCGCAATCGAAAGCAGGGAATCGAGGCCCTTCAGAGCCTTCGATTCGACCGGCACACCCAACACAGGCAAAACAGTTTTAGACGCGGCCATTCCGGGCAGATGTGCCGCGCCGCCGGCGCCCGCGATGATCACCTCAATGCCGCGCTGCTCGGCCGAAGAGGCATATTGGAAAAGCAGGTCTGGGGTGCGGTGCGCGGAAACCACGCGAGTCTCAAAGGGAACGCCGAGTTCCTGCAGCGTTTTCGCAGCGTGCTCCATCGTTTCCCAATCGGAAGTGGAACCCATGATGACGCCGACCAATGGATTGCCGGCACCGGCTGTTGCATCCTGCGCACTGTTTTTCGCGATTCGCAAAATTCTTCCCTGGCTGGTTCTCTCAGAAAACAGAACGCCGGCCACGCGGCCGGCTCAGCATCGCTACGAGTCCTCATTCTACGGCCTTTTTTCGCCGGATGCGACTTTTCTGCGCTCCTTCCAGACGTGCCGCAACTGGCCCACGAGATACAGCGAGCCAGTGATAAAGATGGCGTCTTCGGGGCGGGCTTTCGCGAGCGCTGCGTCGAGCGCGGCCTCTGCGTCGTTGATAACGGTGAAGCGTTCCGCGTGGTGTCCAGCCAGATTTGCAAGCTGCGTGGCGCTTACTGCCCGGGGATTTCCGGGTTGCGTAAAGATCACCTCGCTAGCAAGTGGGAACAGCGAGCCGGTGACTTCATCGACGGCCTTATCCCGCATCGCGCCGAAAATCAGATAGACCGTGCGTCCGGAGAAATTCTCCTCGAGGAACAGTGCAAGTTCCCGCGCGGCACCCGGATTGTGCGCCCCGTCGAGATAAATGTCCGGCTGCGATTGGAGTTTTTCGAGGCGTCCCGGCCATTGCGTCGCGGCGATGCCGCGCTCGATGTTTTCGTTGGTGACGCGAAAACCTCTTTCCTGAAGCAAGCGCGCGGTGGCCAGGGCGTTCAGCGCATTTTGCAGTTGAAACCGCCCGGGTAGCCGCGGCGCAACCTCGAACAACGCGCCGGTAGCTGCCTCCTTGACGGTTGCTCGCGCACAGTCGCCCTCCATGGTTTCTTGCTCGATGCGAAATGCTTCCTGCGTCTCCAGCAGCGTGCAGTGCAATTCCTTTGTGCGCGCAAGAATAGCTTCCCGCGCTTCCGGCAATTGCGGAGCGCTCACGGCAGGCACCTGATATTTCAGAATGCCGGCTTTCTCTCTAGCGATCTCCTCGAGCGAATGGCCCAGAAAATTCTCGTGGTCGAAATCGATCCGAGTGATTACGCTCACGACCGGCGTGATGATGTTAGTCGCGTCCAGGCGTCCTCCCAGCCCGACCTCAATCACGGCAAATTCCACGCGTTCGTGGGCGAACACCTCAAACGCCAGCGCGGTGACGCATTCGAAGTAGGTTGGGTGAGCCCGCAGCTTTCCCTCGGCGAGAAGTTCCTCAATTACACGGTGAATGCGTGTGAATGTCTCCGCAAATTGTTCGTCGCTGATTTCTTCGCCGTCAATGCGGAAGCGCTCGTTGATGCGTTCGAGGTGCGGGGAAGTGTTCAGGCCGGTGCGGAAGCCGGCGTCGCGCAGAATCGATTCCACGAAGGCTGCGGTCGAGCCCTTGCCGTTGGTTCCAGCGATGTGCACTGTGGGATAAGCGCGATCTGGCCTCCCCAGGCGCTCCAACAACACGCTTGTGTTTTCAAGGTCGAACTTTGCCGCGGCAGCTTGCGTGGGTGCGGCCAATTCGCGGCCAAGAGACAGGAGATACCGGACCGCGCCTTGGTAATCCATCTCAGGACATCAGCAGATCGAGCGTGTTGGCGATGAAGTTCTTCATGTCCTTGCGATGCACCACGGCATCCAGGAACCCATGTTCCAGCAGAAATTCGGAACGCTGGAAGCCTTCGGGAAGTTTCTGGCGAATGGTCTGCTCGATGACGCGCGGCCCCGCGAAGCCAATCAGCGCGCCGGGTTCGGCGATGTTCAGGTCGCCCAGCATGGCGAAGCTCGCCGTCACGCCGCCGGTCGTCGGATCGGTGAGCACGGAGATATAGGGAAGCTTTTCGTCATCCAGGCGGGCCAGCGCCGCGGACACTTTCGCCAGTTGCATCAAGCTGATGGTCCCTTCCATCATGCGCGCCCCGCCGGAGCACGACACGATCACCAGCGGTTGCCGCGTTTCAATCGACATTTCAATCGCGCGCGTCACCTTTTCCCCGACCACAGCGCCCATCGAACCGCCGATAAACCCAAATTCCATCGCGCAACAGATCACCGGCCTTCCATTCAACTGGCCTTCGGCGGTAATGATCGCGTCATTCATCCCCAGTTTCTTCTGCGCATCTTTGATGCGTTTCGAGTAGGGTTTGGTGTCCACGAATTTCAGCGGATCGGTGGAAACCATTCCAGCGTCGTGCTCCGTCCACTTCCCGTCCAGCAGCATCGCCAACCGCTGCTTCGAACCTACGCGAAAATGGAACTGGCACTTGGGACAGACAAATAGGTTCTCCTCCAAGTCCTTGCGAAAGACGATGGCGCGGCAGGACTCGCACTTCATCCACAACCCTTCGGTGCGCACGCGCCGTTCTTCCGGTGGAGTGGGTTGATCGATCGCTTTTTTGTCTCTTTTAAACCAAGCCATGGGAAAAGTTGTCAGTCTTAAGTTATCAGTTCTAAGTGAGCCCCGCCAATTTCCCCTGGTCAGCCCAGTGTGAATACAAGCGCCTTTCGTAGGGGCATGGCTTTAGCTATGCCGGGTGCCCCATCCTCGTTTTGTGAGGGTGGGTCTTGGGTTTTCTTGTCTCCAACCGTCGATCGACAACTGTCAACCGAAATACCAAGAACTTCAGTAATCGATCCCCCGCTGCGCCAGTATACCCTTCGTGTATGGGTGTTTCACTTCTTTCATTTCGGTCACCAGGTCAGCTTGTTCCACCAGCAGCGGATGCGCGTTTCGCCCCGTGCAGATCACGTGCACCTGCTCTGGCCTGTTTTTCAGCGCTTGGGCCACCTTTTGCGCGTCCAGCATCTTGTAGCCGATGGTGTAATTAATCTCGTCCAGGATCACCAGGTCGTATTTCCCACTGTAGATCGCTGCCCGCCCCGTTTCCCAGCACTCTTCCGCCAGCCGTATGTCTTCGGGGTCGGTTTCCGCGCCGCCAACCTTCACGAACCCGCGCCCCATGGGACGAATTTCAAATTTATCGTCGCCCAGCATTTTCGCGGCGTCCAGCTCCCCGTAGTGCCACGAGCCCTTGATGAACTGCACCATAAGGACGCGCAATCCCTGCCCCACGGCGCGAAACGCAGTGCCCAGCGCGCAAGTGGTCTTTCCCTTGCCGGGTCCGGTATAAACAATCAACAAGCCTTTCCCTTCCGGCATTGTTCCTATCCTCAGTGTGGTGGTCGCGGGAGCGGCGAGAGTATTCCAGTGTGCGGAGTTGGCTTCCAAACGTCAAGCTGACGTCGAATTGCCGTCCTGCCCACTCCCCCGTTCTACAGGCCCAGCCTCTTCACCAATTGATCGATGATGATTTGCGCGTGTTCGAGCGCCACTTCACTTAATGGCTGACGGGGCGGCGCCTGCATGTCTCTCAGGACAATCCACAAACCGGGGCGATACACTTCCTCATCGCCGGGACAGATCGCGCCGGTCAACTGCGCAATTTCGAAATGGGGAATATTGGTGAGACCCAGGTCCACCAGATGCGATCCGTCAGGAAGTGCCGGGGGGTGGGCAAGCAGGTCCGTCAAAATACCGCGCGCATCGTCCACCAGGTCGCGAAATCCCTGCGATACCAGAATCGCATCGATGTCCCGCGGCGTGGGCTGTTCCACCTGCTCCAGGTCGTAATCCGGCAGAGGCTTCTGCAAAGGGATTTCAATCGCGACTGAAGGCTGGTTTTTGTCTGGTGCAAGACGAATGGCCATAAATCTTCCCGCCGCTCATTGAATCATGGAACACAGAAAAACGCACCCACCAGCACGCACATTTCTTAAAAGTTACAACTTTACTCAAACGCATCAACGTCGTGTCGTCCTTAGGGGCGCGTCGTTTGCGCGCCGAAGGATCTCAACCATGGTGCTGTGCAGCATTCCATGGTGGGGCTTTATTTAGGATAGGGACTGCCCGAGAGGATGGCAAAGGCCCTGTAAATCTGCTCCGCCAGCATCACGCGCGCCAGTTCGTGGGAATAGGTCATCGCGCTTAGCGAGAATCTCTGTTTCACACGTTCCCGCAGCGCCTCCGGGAACCCATCCGCGTCGCCACATACAAAGATAATTTCGCGCGTGCCGCGGTCCCGCTGTTCGCCCAGCCACTTCGCAAAGGCGGGGGAATCGTAAGCCTTGCCACCCACATCGAGCAGGAGCACGGTCGCGGCCCGGTCCGCCTCCAACTTTTTTAGCGCGGCCTCTCCATCCCGCACTTCCGTCACTTCCATGGGACAGAAGCGCCCCACGCGCTTCACATAGTCCGCGAGAACGGCGATCATCTCCGGCCGCCGCGTCTTTCCCAGCATCAGCAGGCGAATCTTCATGCCGCGAGTCTACCTCGCCCGCTCCCGCAACAATAAGTTTTGAATTGGAAAACCAGCCTTGTCATGATGAGGCGCAGTGCCTTTTCCGCGTCGAAGCATCTCAACGCCGGAACCTTGCACGGCCTTTCGTTTGAGATCTCGACGATCCTCGACGGATCCTCTCAGAAGACGTCAGAGCTGAGGACGATTTTCTCTCTGTCCTTGCCGGCTTTGCGAAATCTCCGGCTCATCGGGAAGGACCAGCGACGGCGCCGTGCGCCACAGCCGTTCCAGATCGTAGTACCGGCGCGCCTGTTCCCCGAACACATGCACGATAAAACCGCCGAAATCCAGCAGCGCCCATTCTGCCGACCGCTGACCTTCGCGATGTTCCGGCGAACGCTTCATTTCCCGGTACAGCACCTCTTCGACTTCGTTGCAAATGGCCTGCAATTGCGGCGTGCTGAAACCCGTGCAGATGACGAAGTAGTCCGTGAACGCTGCGTGGCCGTTCAGATCAAGCACGACGATTCCGCCGGCTTTCTTACTTTGCGCGGCCTCGACAGCCAGGCGCACGCCTTGGGGTAACGATTCCAACTTCATCGATACAAGCCCTGTTTCAAAATGTATTCCTCCACACGCGCGGAAACAAGCCCGTGAATTGACTGCCCGCGGTTAGCCTTCTGCCGGATGTCGGTCGCGCTGGCCTCGCTGGCCACATTTTCTAGCAGATACACAGTGGTCCGCTGCAGCCTTGCCACCACCGGCGAACCATGCGCAATCGCATCTTCATCTTTTTTGTCGCGCATCGCGTCGGGCGCAGCGTGCAACTCCGGTGGAATCACCAGGCGCAGCGCCTCTAGCCGGATTCCCGGCCGGTTGGCAATGACGAAATCGCACAGGCCCAACAGGGTTTCGTATTCCTTCCACATGGGAATATCCAGAAACGCGTCCGCGCCCACGATAAAAAACACGCGATCGCCCGGCCCGTTGTAGGCGTGCCGGAAATAGCGCACCGTATCGACCGTATAGTGCAATTGCGTGCCACTGAAATCCTCGCCAGCTTCCGCCAGTGACGGCACGAAATGCGGATGCTCGGTGCACGCCAGCGCCACCATCGCAAAGCGGTGAGGGAACGGCGCCAGGTGTTGCTTCAATTTGTGCGGAGGCCGGCTGGCAGGGATGAAATGAATTTCGTCGAAATTGAAGCGCCGGTCCGCGGCCCGCGCCACAGCCAGATGCCCGGAATGGATCGGATCAAACGAGCCGCCAAAAAGTGCAATTCGTCTGGGATGGTGTTTTGCCGCTGTGCGGTGCGCTTGCGCTGTCGTCAACCCGCCTCCCTGATGGTGCCCAGAATCCGATTCTCTCATGAAATCCTGTCCCCGCGGTTCGCTTCATCCCTCGTCTTCCAAATCGCCCAGGATTTCCTCACCCTCCGAATCCTCTGCTTCATCAACCTCATTTGCTTCCTGCGTCTCTATTTCCTCTTCGAGTTCTTGCTTTGGAATCTTGTCCAGCGCATCGGCCATGGCCCGGACCAGGTCCTTTACGCCATCGCCGGTGGCGGCGGAAATCGCGTGGAATTCCAGCCCTTGCTTTTGGCAGAACTTTCGCAACTCCTCGAGCTTCGTCCGGTCGGTTGTGGCATCCAATTTTGTGGCCACCACGATCACCGGTTTTTGCGTGAGCGATTCGCTGAATGCAGCCAGCTCGCCCTCGATAATCTTGAAGGCTTTTGCGGGGTCCATTTCGGCCGTGTCGCTCGTGTCGATCAGATGCACCAGCAGCCGCGTTCGTTCCACATGGCGCAAAAAACGTATGCCCAGCCCCGCTCCATGGCTTGCGCCTTCAATCAAACCCGGCAGGTCTGCCACAACAAACGTTCGCCCAAGCTCCGTGCCATGTCCGCCCGTTCCGCCATCGGCGTTCACCACGCCAAGATTCGGCTCCAATGTCGTGAACGGGTAATTCGCAATTTTCGGCCGCGCCGCGCTGATCACGGAAATCAGCGTTGATTTTCCCGCGTTCGGGAATCCCACCAGGCCCACGTCGGCCAGAAGCTTCAACTCCAGACGTAGATGCCGCTCTTCTCCAGTTTCTCCTTCTTCTTTTTCTCTCGGCGCCTGATGCCACGGCTTCGCAAAATGCTGGTTTCCGCGGCCGCCTTTACCGCCCTGCGCCACCAGGACTCTCTGCCCGGGCTTCTTCAAATCCGCAAGCAGTTCCTCACCCTCCTGGTCGTACACCAGCGTTCCCACCGGCACCTTCAGGATCATGTCCTCGCCAGACACGCCTGTGCAGTTCGATCCCTCGCCGTGCCGCCCGCGATCGGCCTTGAATTCGCGATTGTAGCGGTAGCGCAGCAGGGTGTTGTCATTGGGATTCGCTTCCAGGTAGACGCTTCCGCCGTGGCCGCCATCCCCGCCCGACGGCCCACCCCGCGGGACGTACTTCTCCCTGCGAAACGCCACGCAGCCGTTCCCGCCGTCCCCGGCCTTCACCATAATTTTTGCTTCATCAACAAACATGCAGTCTCTTCTCTGTGCCCTCTGTTGCTCCGAGGCTAATCTTCCTTACATAAACAAAAAAACGGCCCCGGCGGATGGACCGGGGCCGCTGGAAACTCTCTGGATTAACTGGCAGCCTTCGCTGTTTCCGCCGGCTTCACATTCACGAACCGTCCGCTTCTCCCCCGGTCCTTGAACTCCACGTAGCCGGTCACCAGCGCGAACAAGGTATCGTCCTTGCCCTGCGCCACGTTCTCGCCGGCCTGGTGCTTGGTGCCGCGCTGCCGGACGATAATCGTCCCGGCATTCACGAGCTCCCCGCCGAAGCGCTTGACTCCCAGCCTCTGTCCGTGTGAATCGCGGCCGTTTGTTGACGAGCCGCCGCCCTTCTTATGTGCCATGACTGAATCCCTTTC
>Ga0187801_10000301_pt1 | contig 12739 bp, 9 predicted proteins | sample NC_wetland_sal_i_10_FD_132465 | JGI IMG/M metagenome (GOLD analysis project Ga0187801, IMG submission 132465) | Wetland sediment microbial communities from Neuse River Estuary, North Carolina, USA - Control_1 | ecosystem: Environmental > Aquatic > Freshwater > Wetlands > Sediment | place: USA...
CCTTCCTGATCAGCGGGCCGGACGGCTTGCGTGCCGTAGCGGTGGCGGGACAGCAGGTAGGCCTGCGGTCCGGCCAGGAGGGGAGCCAGCAGGAGGCGATCCGGCAGGCGAGGGGTGGCCAGCTGGCGGCTTCCAGCTCCTGTATGACGTCCGTGACGCCGTCGGCCAGCCAGGTGGCGCTCATCACGGCGTCGTGTTCTGCCCAGGTCCGGACGTGGCCGGTGAGCCTGACCGCGCTCGCGAAGGTATCCGCCGAACTTCACCTGGTGAGCGGCCCGGGAGCGTGCGATCGGCGATGGCCAGCGGGACCTGCCGGAGCCGTCAGGTCAGGGCGCGGACGCGTTGCATCACTGCCCCTGGGTCGGCGCCTGCCGGAACGACCGCGAGCAGCAGGTCTGCGCCGCTGGCCGGCTCGGCGCCGACCCAGAAATCCGCGCCCGCGAAGATCCCGCTCCGGCCGGCGGCCTGGCTGGGTGCCGCTGACCCGATCCATCCGGCGACTCCGCTGACCGCGCCGTGCGGCCAGGCTGGGGCGGTGCCGCAGCTGATCAGCACCGGCCACTCGTAGTGATCCGCGACATTGAGGACGGAACGGTACGCCTCGGGGTGGATCAGGTCGCCGGAAGGTGCGGGCCCCTCGTCCAGGAGCAGCCCGTCGACGCCTTCGCCGGCGAAGATCCGCAGGAAGTCGGCGATGTACATGGCGGCGGTGTCGGCGCGGTCCGGGTCCGGCGGCATGGGTTCCTGGCCGGCCTGCTCGGCCGTGACGCGGAGCCAGCGGGCTGGGGAGGGGATCGAGAGCACTAGCGGCGTCGCGCCACTGCCCGCGGCGATCGCGGTCACTGCCTCCTGCGCGATGGCGCGGGCCCGCTCGTCGCCGAGCAGGGTGCGCAGCGCGTACCCTGGCCGGCTGCGGGCAGCCATGGCCGCCCGCAGCGCGCCGTCGGCAGCCACCCGCTCCGCGTACAGGTCGCCCAGGTCGACTAGCAGCGCGTCGGAGCGGAACATTCCCTGCGCCTTGCCGACCAGCGCCGTCAGCTCCCCCGGCGATCCCCACGGGACGGGCGCGCCGGACAGCAGCTTCTCCCGGCAGTAGGCCAGCGAGTCGAACCAGATGGCTGCGGTCCGTCCCGACGGCGGGGCGTCCAGGCTAGCCAGCAGATCGGGCATGTGCTCTCAGCCCCCCGTCTCGTCGCGGGACTGCTCGAGCTCGGCCACCCGGGCCTGCAGCGCGAGGACCTGCAGCAGGTTCGGGTCCGGCAGCAGGATCGGCGGGAGCTGCTCCATCGGGCCGGAAACGCGCACCGGGCCTCTGACCCCCCAGGCGGTCGCCCAGATGGTGCTGACGTCATCACCCCAGGAGCCGTAGTACGGGACGGCCGCCGGGGGTTCCGGGGTCACCCAGTCGGCGACGAATTCGGCGTAGGGCTGGCCGCGCTGCTTGCGGGCTTCCCGCTCGGCGTCGCGGGCGGCCGCGGTGGCCTGGACGTCAACCGCGAGGGTGTCGGGGTCGTAGACGACGAAGTAGATATCGCGAGCCGTTGCGTGCGAGAGGTAGCCGGCTTCGACGTCGGCGATGACCGCCTCCGGCTCGCGTTCGAGCACGTCGCCGTACCCGCCGCCGGATCCCTGGCAGATCATGTAGATTTCGCCCTCATCGGCCAGTTCGAAGCCCATGCCCATGTGGTGGGTGGAGTAGCGTGCCTCGGGGAAGGGCCGGGTGTTCATGAGGGTCTCGAAGTCGAAGGACCACTTTCCCGGATCGTCCCGCAGGTAGTCGAACACGTTCACGCCCTTGATCTTGGCCAGCGGCAGCGTCGGGCAGCCGTAGCCGCCGAACAGGCCCGGGACCGCGGGAAATTTCGACCCGCTGGACACGGTGGCGAAGCCCCACAGCGGTGTCCCCTTGGCGGCGACGGCCATCTGGTAGCCCATGCCGCCGTGGAACTTGCCGAAGGCCTGGTTGTCCTTCTTGATCTTCTTGGAGTTCAGCTGCAGGAACGGCACGTCCTCCTCGATGATCTCCTGCTCGCCGGTGTCCGCCATCGCGGCGAAGAACGGTGCCATGGCCGGCTCCCCGTCGCGATACGCGCGCGCCCCGCCGCCCATGCCATTCAGGTCAGCGCAGACATTGCCGACGAACTCGCCGTGCTGAGTGACTCCGCCGAACAAGAAGGTGTTGATCTGGTTGAACCACGGCGCGATCACCGATCCGTACTTCTCCGGGCAACTGAACATCATCTTGCCGAACAGCGCCTGCACCACGCCGAAGGTCTTGAAGATGCCCTGCAGGCTCTGCCCGAGCGGCGCGTCGTCAGTCGGATCGATGCAGCTGCCGCGGTCGGTGAGCACGTCGATGCTGTTCATGACGCTGATGCCGCGCGGCAGGTCGGGCCAGAAGAACCCCAGGATCGCCTGGTTCATGCCGCACTTGGATGAGCCGAGCGTCGAGTTGAATGCCCGGTTGAGAATCTGCGGGGCGGCCCCGCGCCAGTCGATCGTCATCTCCTCACCCTTGACGGTGATCGCGCACGGGTACTTCAGCAGCACGTTCTCCCGCAGCGTGGAGTCGGAGAAGAAGCTGACCCGGTAGGTGCCATCAGGCAGCGCGGCGATCCGCCGCCGGGCCTCGGCTTCGACGTCTTCCAGGGACTTGCGCAGCGATGCCAGGAACGCATCCCGTCCGACCTCGTCGATGACTGCCAGCACCCGCTCCTTGATCCGCAGCGCCGCGTAGTACTTGACCTTGAGGTCCTGGTACTGCAGCTTCGGCTCGCGGACCGAGTTCTGCAGGAAGGTCAGCAGGTCGCGCCGGAGCTCCCCGTTCTCGATGATCTTGAACGGGCTCATCCGGATGCCGTCGTCGAAGGCCGACTCCGAGCTTGACGGCATGCCGCCGGGTTCCTTGGCGCCGTTCTCGCCCTCGTGGATGATCGTCGCCACCCAGGCGATCAGCTCGCCACCGTAGAAAACAGGCAGGATCATGCTCTGGTCGGTGTTGTGGATGTTGCCGTACCTGGCGTCATTGTGGATGAACGCGTCGCCGTCGCGCACTCCCACCGTGGGATCACTGGCCCAGTACTTGTTGATGAAGCGGACCGGGTAGTGCAGCACCGAGGCGAAGGCAAGCACCCCGCCGGTGCTGATGTGGATCAGGTCTCCGGAGGCGCTATAGACAGCGGTGGTGAGGTCACCCCACTTGGCGCCGGGCGCGGCCCCGGTCTGGCCCATCATCTCGTAGGCCTCATCGAGCCCGGCGATGATGCGCTTGCGGACGCGGTCCAAGGCGTTGGCGTCGGTCGGCCGGGACAGCAGCCGGTCCTCCTCCGCGGTACGGGGCGCGGACTTGTGGTCCCGCATGATCACAGGGTCGGGGCCGAGGAACAGGGTCGCCTCGGCGAGGAACTTGTCGACCCGTGACTGCTCGTCGGGAGTGAACCCGGGCGTGGCCAGCTCGGTCATTTCTCGTCTCCTGCCGTTGCGTTCTTGAGGAACCAGATCGCGCCGTGCGCGCCGGTCTCCAGGCGCCAGCCCGGTTCGACCAGGTAGGTGGTCGTCGGCGTGATGGCCACCGCCGGGCCGCGGATGACCAGCCCGGGCTGCAGCGACGTCTCGTCGAAGACGGGAGTGTCGACGGCGTCCTCGATACCCGGGAAGTGGCACTGTCGTGAACCGAGTGGGATCGCCGGTCTCGGCTGACCGTCCGGCAGGGAGGCGTCGAACTCGACGGTTTCGCCTTCGACGTAGGAGGCGACCCGGACGGTCGTGATCCGTATGCCGGCCTCGGGGGACTGGCTTCCGGCGCCGAAGCGCCGTACATACTCCCGGGCGAACAGCTCCGCCACGTCGAGGGCATCGTGGACCGTGTACAGCCGGCTTTGCTCGGCGACGACGGCCATGGTGACCAGCTGGTTCCCGTACCGCATGTCCAGCTCCAGCCGGTGCCGCACCGACTCGGCCGGCAGCCCCTGCCGGACCAGGTCCGCGCGGCCCTTCGCTTCCAGTTCCTCGACAATTTCGTTGAAGCGGCCGAAGTCGCTGAACAGCGACCGGGTGGTGGCGTCATACAACGTGATCGGGACGGTCCGCTCGTGGATGTGCAGCTGCGGGGTGTTGCCGGCGCCGAGCGCGGAGAACACCGAGCTGTAGGGCGGGGCGAGCACCTTGGTGACGCCCAGGAAGTTCGCGACACCGCAGGCGTGCAGCGGGCCGTTCCCGCCGTAGGCCAGCATCGTGAACTCCTCCGGAAGGTAGCCGCGGATCCTCAGTTCCTTGGCCATGCCGCTGGCCATCTGCTCGTCCACCTCGGCCTTGATCAGCTTGGCGACCTCGACGGGATCGAGGTCGAACTGGTCGCCGAACTCCTCCTCGATCGCGAACACACTCCGCCGGGGCTTGAGCGGGATGCGGCCGCCGGCGTAGCGCTCCGGATCGAGGTAGCCCAGCAGCAGATCGGCGTCGGTCACCGTGGGCCGCATGCCACCACGGTCGTAGCAGGCAGGCCCGGGGTCGGAACCGGCGCTGCGCGGTCCGATCTGGACGGACTGGTGCAGCCGGTTGTAGGAGGCAATCGACCCTCCGCCGGCGCCGAGGGTGACCAGATGGATCATCGGGATGCTGACCAGCCAGCGTTCGATCACCGGCATGAAGTCGTAGTGCTTGCCGCCGCCGGCGGGCACCAGGCCGATGTCGAAGCTGGTGCCGCCCATGTCGGTGGCCACCACGTTGCCTAGGCCCGCCTGGCTGGCCAGCTGCTCGCTGGCGGCGATGCCAGCGACCGGCCCGCTGTGGATCGTCTGCAGGGCGTCGGTCGAGTTCAGCTGAGCCATGCCGCCGGTGTTGTGGTTGACGAGCATCGGCTTGGCGTAGCCGTGCTCGCGCAGGTTCTGCTCCAGCTCTGACAGGCCGTAATACATGGTCGAGTGCAGGAACGCGTCGATGATCGTGGACGTCGCCCGTACGTACTCGCCCTTGCGGCCGGACAGCTGGTGCGACAGCAGCATCGGGATGGCGCCGAGCTGGTGCGCCGGGTATTCCTCCAGGAAGATCTCCTGTACCCGGCGCTCGTGCACCGGGTTCTCCACGGCATTGGTCAGGCACACGACCAGCGCCTCCGCCCCGGCGTCGATGAGTTCGCCCAGTTGCCGCCGGACGTCCTCCTCGTCCAGGGCCATCAGCACCACGCCGGAGTAGTCAACCCGCTCGCGTACCGAGCGGATAAGCCGCTGCGGGACGAGAGGATCCGGCCTGGTCCCGGCGGACAGGTCATTGCGGCCGAGCTCGTCGAGGCCCTCGCCGTAGCCCCGGCCGCGGGACAGCGGGATGGTGGCGTCGAAGCCCGCGGTGACCAGGGCGCCGACCTGCGGGCCGGCGCGCTCGATGAGGGCGTTCGTGCCCAGTGTCGTGGCGTACCGCACCGAGTCGACGCCGGATAGGACCTCGTATCGGTTAAGGCCCAGCGCGGTAGATGCCTGGTCGAGTGCCTCGTTGAACCCCTGGGAGAGGTTATGGTGCGTGGTGAGAGCCTTCGCCTGGATGTAGTCGCGGTCCCAGGCGACGAAGCAGTCGGTGAAGGTGCCGCCGATGTCGACGGAGATTCGCTTCATGGTGGGTCCCTCCGGGTGCTCAGCCGACGTGGCCGGTGTTCACGGGGACGTCTCTGCCAAGGGGGATCACGGTGCCGGCCGGCCGGCCGGCCCACTGCACCTTGAGCGCATCGACGTCGATCTCCATGTCGAACGTCGGCGGATGGCCGGGCGGGAGGTATTCCGTCTCGACCAGCGTGCCGCAGCCCGGGCAGTAGTACTCCAGGATCCGGCACCACGCCGGGTCCGGTGCGAAGGTGAACTCGTAGCGATCCGGGTCGATCAGCGGCCGGTGGATCTCGCGAGGGTCGCGGTCATGCACGAGCGTCCCGGTCTTGTAATTGCCGCGCGCGGGGCCAGGTCGTGCCTGCAGCGGCGGCACTGCCACCGTTCGGTATCCAGGTCGATCTCGAGATACTCGGTCATCGGGACACGCATCAGTTGCTCCCTTGGTCGGTCAGCAGCAGGTCGCCTGCCGCGGTGGTCTGGAACCGCCAGCCCGCCGGCAGCCGCATCGTGAAGAACGGGCCCTCGATCACGGCCGGGCCGTCGGCCTGGGCCGCGGCGGGCAGGTCGAGCAGGGTGTAGACGGGCAGGTCTATCGCGCCGCCAGCCCGGTCGAGCACCGAGCGGGTACCCGAGGCCCTGGCGCTGCTGGCCGGCGCGGAGTCGGTGTCGCGGATCCCTACGTGCGGCAGCGGGGAGACCAGGGACAGTTCCAGCGAGGCGGTGTCGCTGTCGCGGAAGTGAGCTCGCGCCTGCTCCGGATCGTCGAGCTCGACCACCGTCTCAGCACCGTCAGCTTCGCTCACGAGCCGGTAGGAGGCGATGCAGTCCTCCAGGCGAACGCCCTCGGCGGACATGTCGCGTCGGGCGCGGTCACCCAGCTGATCGACGGCGCGCGCGATCGCCGCGTCGCCGGCGCCGGCTAGCGGATACTGATAGTCCTGGGTCAGGTCGGAGAAGCCGATGCCGAAGGCGCTGAAGACCGCGGCTGTGCGCGGCACGATCACCTGGCGCGCGCCGGCCTGGCGTGCGGCGCCGCAGATCGTCATCGGTCCCGCCCCGCCGAACGCGGCCAGGATGGTGTCGTCGGGCAGCGGGCCGTCGGCGAGCAGGGCCTGCGCCGCGCTGTGCACATAGGCCTCTTCCATCAGGGCGAGGGCCTCGGGCAAGGTGACATGCAGTGGCTCGGCGATGGTCGCGGTCACCGCCTTCGCGCTTCGGTCGGTGTCGAGCTTCAGGTCGCCGCCGAGGTAGGTCGCCGGGTCGAGGATCCCCATCAGCAGGTAAACATCGGTGATGGTGGCTGCCGTGCCGCCCAGGCCGAAGCAGGCAGGCCCGGGCGCCGCGCCGACGCTGTCCGGGCCGACGGTGATCCGCCCGTCGGTGACCCGGATGACGGAGCTGCCGCCGACGCCGTGGCTGGCGATGGCGGCCAGGGGCAGCGAAGACGGCACGCCGCCGATCAGGCCGCGCCGGTCGATCCGGACCTTGCCGCCGGTGACGGCGCCGATGTCGGTGGTGGTCCCGCCCACGTCGACCATCAGCAGGTGCCGGAAGCCGTAGTGCCCGGCCAGCGCGCGGGTGCCCTCCAGGCCCCCGCGCGGGCCTGAGCTGTAAGTCTTGATCGCCGAGGACTTCGATACCCGGGAGGAGCCGCCGTCGTTGCGGAAGATGAGCAGCGGCCGGCGGGTGCGGTGCTCGCGCAGCCGCTGCTGGGTGTTGAACAGAAATCGCTCCATTGCGGGGTGCAGGAACGCGTTGAGCAGGCTGGACCAGGTGCGGCGGATGTCGTCGCGGTCGCCTCCGAGCAGCTCCCAGGAGAACACCAGGGGCACCGCGCCCAGCAGGTGCCGGGGGTAGAGCCGCAGCAGCAAGCCGCGGATGCGCCGTTCTTCGGCCGGGCCTGCCTCGCCGCCGATCGACACGACGAGCCTGCTGGCCCCCCGCCCGGCCAGGTCATTGATCGTGGTGACCAGTTCGGCGCTCAGCTCCTCGTCACCGGCGAGCGTGACCGAGGCCCACCTGTCGCCGACGAGGGCATCCAGCAGCTCCCGCTGCGCGGGGTCGGCGGTGAGACGGCCGATCAGCGCGGGGTCGGTGACGAGCAGTCCAAGGCGGGGCCCTTTGCGCTGCACCAGCGCGTTCGTGCCCTGCGTGGTGGAGTAGCGGATGTAGTCAGTCGACTGGAGCAGGCTCGCCATGCGCTCCTCGCCGTACAGCAGTGCGGAGGCCTTCGCGAGGCCGTCGAACAGGCACCGGCTCAGGTCAAAGGGAGTGGTCAGCGTCTTGGTGTAGCGGACCTCCTCCCCGTCGACGACGCAGATGTCGGTGAGCGTTCCGCCGTTGTCGATGTTAATCAGCCTGGTCATGGCGCTCCATCCTGTCTACGAGCCGACGGCGGCCGTACGGGTCGGGAAGCCGGTAAGGGCGGAGGCCCGTCCGGCGTGGCACTGATCACGGCCCACCAGCTCGTTACCAACCCTGGCAGCGGCAATCGCCCGGGCCACCGTCTGCCGGCGACGAGAAACCGTCTCAGTTTTGGTGCGTCGGACTAGTGGCTTCGGGCCGACCGCTAGCTACTGTCGGTAACCAGGACGACCGCATGGCAGCGGAGCTGGCAGCGTTTGTCCGCCGTCCTTACTCACCGCCCGGCGCATATCCCGCTCTGCGCCGGGAACCACGGCGGGCCGGAGGTTCGTGACGCGCGCCCGACGGCAGGGCCGCGCCGCGGCCCTATCGTCAGGGCGCGATGGAAGGGGTGCCGTCGTGACAGTTGCCGCTATTCCCGACCAGAGGGCGCTGCGGGATCCCGCCGGGGCCTGCATCGCCGATGAGCGCCACGAGCTCGACAACGCGGGTTTCGCCGAGAGGGTGTCCGCGGTGGCCGCCGTGTTCGACGCCGCCGGGCTGCGCCCCGGCGGCGTGCTGGCCATCATGCTGCCGAACCGGGTCGAGCTCATCACGAGCATGTTCGCCGCGTGGCGGCTCGGCGCCGCCGTCACGCCGGTCAACCCGGCCCTGACCGTGCAGGAGGCCCGCTACCAGATCGATGACGCGGGCGCCACCCTGGTCGTCGCCGACGACGCGGCCGCGGCGCTGCTGCGCGACGGCCCGTACCGGATCATCGGGCTGGAGGAGGTAACCGCCCCGGTCCCGGCGTCGGCGCCGCCCGCCCTGGTGACCGATCAGGGCGCGCTGGCCTTGCTGATCTACACCAGCGGGACGACGGGCCGACCCAAGGGCGTCATGCTGGATCATGCCAACGTCAGCGCGACGGCGGAGATCATCGTCGGCTGGTTCGAGATGACCGGTGATACCCGCAGCCTGCTGGTGCTGCCGCTGTTCCACGTGAACGGGATCATGGTCAGCGTCGTGTCCCCGCTGCTGGCCGGCGGCTCGACGTTCATCGCCGAGCGGTTCCACGCGGCCAGTTTCTGGGCGACTGTCGAACGGGTCAGGCCCACCTTCTTCTCGGCCGTACCCACCATCTACGCGCTGCTGGTGTCGCGGCCGGGCGCGCGGCCGGACACCCGGAGCCTGCGCTTCGTCATCTGCGGCGCCGCGCCGATGCCGCGCCAGCTGATCGGCGAGTTCGAGGAACGGTTCGGCGTCCCCGTAGTCGAGGGTTACGGGCTGTCGGAGTGCACGGTGGTCTGCACGCTGAACCCGCTGCACGGCGTCCGGAAGGCGGGTAGCGTCGGGCTCCCGCTGCCCGGTATCGACGTCGGGGTGGTGGACCAGACCGACCAGTTGCTGCCCGCCGGGCAGGCGGGCGAGGTGGTCGTCCGCGGCCCGAACGTCATGCGCGGCTACCTGGGCAGGCCGGAAGAGACAGCGCAGGTCCTGCGCGCGGGCTGGCTGCACACCGGCGACGTCGGCCGGTTCGACGACGACCGCTATCTGACCCTGGTCGACCGGGTCAAGGACCTGATCATCCGGGGCGGGGAGAACATCTACCCCAAGGAGATCGAGGACGTCCTGCACACCCACCCGGCGGTGCTCGAGGCCGCCGTCGTCGGGCAGCCCGATCCGGTCTTCGGCGAGCAGCCGGTGGCCTTCGTGACGCTCCGGCCCGGCTTTGACGTGGTGCCCGAGGACCTCGTCGAGCACTGCCGCCAGTCCCTGGCGCGCTACAAGGTACCGCGTGAGGTGTACATCGAGGAGACGCTACCCAAGAACCCGGTCGGGAAAATCACCAAGCCAGTGCTCCGCGAACGCCTGCGGCAGGCGGATCCCGCGGAGGGAACGCCCGCCTGACCGTCCGCCGTGGCGTTCGCCTGCCTAGCGGATGTCTTGATCCCTAGCCGCTTGCGATCTCTCGATCGGCAAGGTTCTTTGCCGAGTTGGCCCCGAGCTACGCACTGGAATGGCTGATATGCGCGTCGCGCATACCGCTTGCGCCTGGCGGTTCACGAGCGCCGATTCGTTCTGAACGGGTCGACAGCAGTCACGCCAACCAGGTTAGTCACGCTCCGTGGCAGATCACCCTGGACAAGCTTGCGTGGGACAACGGGGGCCCATTGCCCGTCACCGCCGAGGTTCCCCTAGGCGAGGGCAGTGAGCAGATGGTCGCAGGAGTTGAACGTGAGGCGCCCATGCGCATCGCCTGCGGGCCGACAGGCAGGCCATTATTGCCGGTGCGGATGGAGGTGGCGGATACGGCGGTGGAGGAGATCATGGCCACCACCCTCGGTGTCCCGGTCAAGCGGCTCATCTTGGTCACGCGCACCCACTACCAGGACCAGCCGGACGAGCTCAGCTACCGGATCAAGGCGCTGGACCCGGACGCGATGTTCGATGAGCAGTTCGACGAGCAGCTGCGAAGGCTGCGTGCCGAACGGGACCGGCTCAAGGCCCTGCCCGCCGAGCCCGACCGGTGGGACGAGCAGCCCACCTGGGACCTGTACGCCGACATCTACCAGGCCCTCCCCCCTCCGAACGCGGCGCGTGGCTGACCTCGCACGGGTTCGTGGTCGACGCGACGAAGACACAGGTCAGCGTGATCTAGGGAGACGTGAGAGGGACAGCTCACCTCGGGTGACCGTCGTCTGCTCGGGGATGAAGGCCCAGCCTTTCCAGGTCGCGGTGAACAGTTCCCCGCAGGACGGGCAGGCTTGGCTGCTGGTCTCCTTGCCCGGGACCCACGCGCCCTCGAACCTGCTGCCGCAGCCGGGGCAGTCCAGCGGGGAGTGCAGCGTGATCCTCATCCCGGGAAGGTCATCTCCCCCGTCCCTCTGGCGCGGCCGGATGTGGTGCCCGGCCGTGGCGTGCCTTTCCGTTTCAGGTAACCGCCTATCTGGTGACGCTGGCAAATTACCGAGCGGCAACGTAGACCTCGTTAAACCGGGCTGAGCAACACTGACTATCACCCGCCTGCACTCGCCAACACCGACCATCACCGGATAGCACCGATCCGGGTCGGAAAAATCTTTTTGCTTGAACACCTAAACCCGGGATATGTTCCCCGCTCTGCGTGTTCATGTATTCAGCGCGACATCAACCGGCCGATCGCCGCTTGGTCCTGCCGGGACCAGCCCGGTAGCACTAGGCCAGTCTTGACGGGCCTGGCAGGGCCCCGCCCGCCTCACCGGGCGCAGGTCAGGTCGCCTGGCTGGCCTGGGGTTCAGCGTGGCCGACCACCCCGGTATCGAGGTGGAGCTCTTGCCGGGAGCAGGGACTTCAGTTCCGCTTCCGGCGCGTTCGGGTGACGGTCAGGACAGCGGTGAGGAGAAAGGATGCACGGCCGTTAGCCAGCGCCTTGTGCATCAGATGAAGGTGGCCGTCAGGGCCGCGACTGGTGAACGCGCGTATTTGTCCGGCGCGTATTCAGGGATGCGTTTCATGGGCGATTACTGGGTGTGGTGCGCACCCGTCGATTCCCGGGCTCTGGATCTTGCCTCCACGTCGGCCGTGCGTTTGCTGGCTGCTGCGCTCGATACGATGCGCTGTGGGTGGTGAGGTAGATGACGCTGTACCTTGATCTGCCGGGCAAGAGAGGCAAGCTGGACCGGCTCATCAGCGAGTTCGATGCTGTGGTCCTGCCTGGTCCGCCGCGTGGCCTGGATGATGTGCCGCCGGACAAGGCCCTGGTCTGCGTGGTCGACATGGGTGAGTACGAGGCGCCTGGTTATCTCCTCACCGAGGCGGAGTTTGCGGTCTGGAACGGTGCCGTGGATGAGGGCGTGAAGACCTGGCTGCTGATGGATCGCGATACCGCCGACGCGCTGTGCCCGGGCGCGGCCGAGGACCGGCAGAGCTGGCAGGAGGGGACGATGGAGCGTGATGCTGAGGCTGCTGCGCATACCGACAGTCTCGTCCCGGTAGCGCGGGTGAGCCGCTGGACGCTCGGCGGGATGCCGGGCTGTTGCGTAAGTACGCTGCAGTACTGGGCCGCCCCGGCCCCGGGGTTCCGCATGGATGGCCGGAAGGCGTCACTCAGGAGCACATCGCTGCGGCCGATCTGTTGGCTATCGCGAAGGAGCTGGAGTCCTGGGCTGAGCGTGACTGGATCGCCGTCATCGACATCGGACCGGAGCGTGAGCACCTGGACGGGCCGCTTCCGCCGTCCCCGGGGCCGGCCGCCGAATGATCGCCTGGATGAATGCGTGGCCACCCTGGACCGCGAGCGGATGGCCATCGAGATCGTCTTCCGGCTCAGGGAGAACGGCGCGGACTACCTGTTCTGGGTCAACGTCCACGGAGCCGACGGCATCAGCTTCGACCCTGGCAGCGCGATCGACCGTGACCATCTCAAGCAAGCCAAGCGCACCAAGGAACCGGGCTGACCGAAGCCGATCCGCGGCTCCTGCCCTACCAGCTCAGCTGCTGCCCAGCAGAGGCGGCAGTACGCGGCGCGGTTGGTCGCGGTCACCAGGGAGGGGCCTCGGCTGCTGCGCATCCCCGGTGCTGGCGGAGACCGCCTCCTCCAGCTGGGACAGCCAGGCCAGGTGACCCTGCACCGCCTGGCGGCCTTCCGCGGTGAGCCGGAACCACGTGCGCGGCCGCCGGCCCACCGCGCCCTTGCGGACTTCCAGGTACCCGGCGTCTTCGAGCACGCGGGACTGTTTCGACAGCACCGAGTCGCTGATCCCGGCCGCATCACGCAGCGCGGCGAACTCGACCCAGTCCGCGCCGGCCGCCAGCAGCCC
>Ga0187801_10000303_pt1 | contig 12708 bp, 10 predicted proteins | sample NC_wetland_sal_i_10_FD_132465 | JGI IMG/M metagenome (GOLD analysis project Ga0187801, IMG submission 132465) | Wetland sediment microbial communities from Neuse River Estuary, North Carolina, USA - Control_1 | ecosystem: Environmental > Aquatic > Freshwater > Wetlands > Sediment | place: USA...
CGGGTCATTGCTGGGAACGGTTCATGTCGATGGCCAGATTGGATTTATCTATCAACCGCTCGAGGAATCCGATTTACCTGCCGCGATCGTTTCGCGCTACGGGCAACAGTTTGTGAACTGGTGTTTTGCTGAGAACACACAGGCGAAGCAGCAATAGAGCGGGCTTTGCTCTCAATTCGCTGGCGGAAAAATTCCGCGGACTTCCCGCACTCCGGCTCACGAGCCACGCTGGTAACTGACCGTAACCGAAACCCGCGCTCGCCCGTCTCATTGGACTGTCGAAGGCGCCGACGCCGGAAACCTGGGCGCTTACGCGCGCGTCTAAAGATGTGAAGAGAAAAATCTACCGGGAATACTGGACTGGACATGTCAATCAAAGAATACGTACAACATCACAAAAAGCTGGTGACCTATTGCGCCCTGGCGATCGTCATCATCGTGCCGACGGGCATGTACATTCGCGGGCGCTCGGGTGAAGTGAAGTTTCTTACAGCCGCGGTGAACCGCGGGAACATCACCTCGGTCGTCCAGGCCACGGGGACCATCAATCCGTTGACGACGGTGCCGGTCGGCTCGTTTGTTTCGGGCACGGTGCAATATATCTTCGCAGATTTCAACTCTCGCGTTCACGCCGGACAAGTGCTGGCCCAGCTCGATCCCACAATCTATGAGGCGCAGGTCCTGAGCGCTCGGGGGAGCCTGGATAACGCCAAGGCAAACCTGCAAAACCTGCTTGCCAGCGTGCACGCTAGCGACGCTACCATCCAGGTGGACCAAGCCAACGTCAACAAAGCCAAGGCCGACTTGGCCTATGCGCAAGCCAATGCAAAGCGCACGCAAACCCTGGCTGCGCAGGGCGTCCTTTCGGTCGACCAGAGCGACCTCACGACCTCCACGCTGGGTCAGGCCGTTGCAGCGGTGCAAGCCGCTGAAGCGCAGGTGACTCAGGCCCAGGCGCAACTCGAGCAAGTAAACGCGCAGGTCTTGCAGGCGCGCGCGCAGGTCGAGACCGCGCAAGGCAATCTGAAACAGTCGGAAACAAACCTGCAATATACGACCATCCTTTCGCCGATCGACGGCATTGTCGTGCTTCGCAGCGTGGACGTCGGCCAGTCGGTCGCGGCCTCGCTCTCCGCGCCGAACGTCTTCACCGTGGCGCAGGATTTGAAGCGCATGCAGCTCTTCGCCAAGACGGACGAGTCCGACACCGGCAACATTCACGTGGGCACGGAAGTCACATTTCAGGTGGACGCATTCCCCGGGGAGATCTTCCGCGGCCGCGTGAGCGCCGTGCGCTTGAACGCCTATACGGTGCAGAACGTAGTCACCTACGACACCGTCATCGATTTCGAGAATCCCCAGGAAAAGTTGCTCCCCGGCGAGACCGCATACGTGACGATTCCCACCGGCCACGCTCAGGGCGTGCTGAGAATTCCGAACGCGGCGCTGACGTACACGCCCGACATGCCGAATGCGGACATTCGCAAGCTCTATGATCAGTACAAGATTCAGCCGGCGGCCTACACCAACCATCTGGGCGGTTGGCAGGTGGTTTGGAAGCTCGGACCGGACGGGAAGCAGCAGATCCCCATGGCCGTCAAAGCGGGAATCACGGATTATCTGTTCACCCAAACCCTGGATGGCGATTTGAAGGAAGGTGACGTCCTGATCACCGCCGTGCAGAATCCCGGGCAAGCGCGGCCGGGACAGCAGAATGCGCCGGGCTTCGGCAATCCGGGCAGAGGCGGAGGGCGCGGAGGGCGCTAACCGTACATGAGTCTTCACGAAGTAGTTCGCCTCGCGCTCCGTGCCTTGAGCCGGAACAAACTCCGCACCCTGCTGACGATGCTTGGCATCATCATCGGCGTCGGCGCGGTGATCTGTACGGTAGCCATCGGCGAGGGCGCCTCCAATCAAGTCGAGGCGCAGATTTCCGCGCTGGGCGAGAACCTCATCCAGATCAACGCGGGCAGCGTCAACTTCGGCGGCGTGCGCATGGGAAGCCAGGCGACCAAGACTTTGACGCTCGAAGATGCGAAGGCCATCGGCTCAGATATCCCGGAAATCACGCATGTTTCCCCGGGCGTGGGCACCGGCGCGCAGGTCGTTTATCAGAATCAGAACTGGTTCACGCATCCTCGCGGCGTTTCACCCGATTATCTGATCATCCGGCACTGGGCGATTCTGCGCGGCAGCTCATTCTCGCAGCGCGACGTTGACGTGGCCTCCACCGTCTGCCTGATTGGCCAGACGGTTCGGGAAAATCTGTTCGGCGACGATAATCCGGTGGGCAAGACGATTCGCGTCAAGAACCTGCCGTTTCAGATCATCGGCGAGCTCACTTCGAAGGGGCAGTCCACGTTCGGCAACGACGAAGACGACACGCTGATCATGCCGTACTCGACCGTGCAGAAGAAGCTCGCGGGAATCGACTGGCTGCAATACATCATGGTCTCGGTGGACGACAAGGACCACATGAACCTGGCGATGACGGAAATCGCGGCCATGCTGCGCCAGCGTCATCACCTGCGTTCGGACCAGGACGACGACTTCATCATCCGCAGCCCGACGGACATCGCCGAGCAGCAGGCGCAGTCGGCCAAGGTGATGACGATGCTGCTGGCCAGCATCGCGTCGGTTTCGCTGCTGGTGGGCGGCATCGGGATCATGAACATCATGCTCGTCTCGGTTACCGAGCGCACGCGCGAAATCGGCGTGCGCATTGCCGTCGGCGCCACCGAGCGCGACGTTCAACTGCAGTTCCTGAGTGAGGCGCTGGTGCTCAGCCTGATCGGCGGTGCGGCCGGGGTGATCGTGGGCATTTTCGGCTCTTCCGCGATCTCTGCTGCTCTGCATTGGCCGACGGATATTCCTCCGCTGGCGATCGCAACCGCTGTCTTTTTCAGCGCAGGAGTTGGAGTTTTCTTTGGTTACTATCCCGCGCGCAAAGCCGCGCAACTGGATCCGATTGAGGCGCTCCGATATGAATAAGCGAATGAATGGTATGAAGCTTGTTTTGTCCGCGATTGCAGCTCTTGGCTTTTTTGCCGCGTCTGCGGCGGCCCAGCGGCCGCAGGGTCAGTCCAACCATAAACGAGGCGATCAAGGTCAGAGTCAGACGGCGCAGGCCGATCAGTCCGTGCCGCAGAACGCTTCGCTGCAGGCGCAGGCTGCGGCTAAGGCCAAGGCGCTCAAAGTCAGCGATGACAGGGGCGAATTTTTCCTGATCTCCTCAATCAACACAACGAAGCATGAAATTGTGCTCAAGCGGCCGACCGAGGTGACGCTGCTAGTTCAGGTTGACGACAAGACGCAGTTTGCCGATGAGCAAGGGCAAATTCTGAAGCTGGGCGATCTCCGAGCCGGCGACACGGTGTATGTGACCCTGAAACAGCAATCTGGCACGACGGAACCGATAGTTTTGCGCATCCACAAGAGCCCCATGACCGTTGCCGAGCTGCACAAGCGGTTCTTGCATTACTGATATTTTGACAAGGGCGATTCCGGGGAGCGGCTTTCCGTCGCTCCCCGATTTTTTTGGCGCCTTCTTATGCGCGGTCTTTCTTTCGCGCGGATTACACCCGCAGGTAGTCTCCTTGCCAGTTCTGAATCATCTGTTTGATCGTTTTTCTCGTGTTCAGCTTTTCGTCCAGGACCTTGCGCGCTAGGGCTGGTAATTCCGCGTCGCTCGCGAACCGAAGTGAAATCAGCTGGTCGATGTCGAACTCCGGGAGACGCGCACGAAGGTCGGACGGAAGAACCTCCGCCATGCGCAAACGCATTTCGAGCCGGATGACCCGGTCCTGGGCCTTCAGGGCGAATATGCGGGCGCACAGGGCGAGCACAATCAATGCGATGGCCATCACCACATTGAATATGCTAGCGAACGAGATGCCGTAACGCAGGCTGTACAAGCTCCAGATAAAATTCACCAGCATGACCGGCAGGACAAAAAAGTGATACAGGGGCACAAAACGTACGTGGTTCGCGAAAGTTTGGGGGGATTGGCTGGCCATCGCCGGCCTCCTTTTTGTGTGATCTCTTGCACTGAACGCGTACTGCCCACAAGCCGCGCATCGTTCGGCAGACCCGGAAGGATGATCGAAACACATCCTCGCCGGGATTCTACCAGAGGAGGACCAACTGGTGTGGCAGGACCTGGGCGGACATCGGCCGGCGGGCGCCGCGACGGTTGGATTATCGCTTCTGGAATTCGGGAGAGCCCAGCACCAGCCCGGTGAGTAATCCGAGGTTGACCTGTTTCACCGGGTCGTCCAAGCGGGCCTGGAGCACCCGGGGGTCGGAAGTTTCACGGTCGAGCGTGGCGCATGTGGCACCGGAAATTTCATCGCCGAGAAAATCGGCGATGATACTGTCCAACGCCGACTTTGCATTTATCGCGGCTTCGCTGCTCACCAGCGGTGCGACGTCGGCTTGCGTGCCTCGAATTCGATCGCTCGCCAGCGCAATCGCGAAATTCAGGCGGTTCAGCAGCGCGCCCGTGCTGATCCAAGCGCCCGCCTGGTCCGAGTACCCGTTCGGCGTAAGGCACTGGTAGAGCGGCTCGCCGATACGCGCCGTCCATTGCACGAGCGGAAGCGCCTGATCCACGTCCGCGCCGAGCGCGCGCACGGTCGAGGCCACCAGCTCGAACGGCGTCTTCACCTTGGCGCGATACGCGGCGCGCGACCAGAATTCCGGCGAATAAATCATGGTCGTCATCACGGCGCGCAAGTCACCCTTCGACTTCTCAAACGTTTTCGTCATGCGCTGCACGAGCGCTTCCGGCGGATTGTCGGCGACAAAATATTGCGCCAGTTCCAGGGAAATGTGATGCGCCGTATGCGGGTCCTTGGCCAGCAGATCCAGAATCTTTTCGCCGTCCTTGATTCCTCCGGCGTGGATTTTCTTGCCGAGAACCCGTTTCGCATCGGGGTCGTGCAGGCGATCGTCAAAATAAAATTTCGGATTATCACGCAGCGACTCGATCGTCCAGCCAGTGAAACACTTGGCGACTTCGATCACGTCCTGTTGGGTATAACCGCCGTCCACGCCGAGCGTGTGCAACTCCATGAGCTCGCGCCCGTAATTTTCATTCAGCCCGCGCCTGCCCCCCAGCGGCGGAAGTTTCTGCTGGGAGTGCGGGCGCACGGGATGCTGCCTCAAGCGATCGAAAGCGCGCGGGTCCGCGCTCTCCGAATTGTCCAGATAAAAAAGCATGGCCGGGCTCTTCGCCGTGGCCTCGAGCAGGTCGCGAAATTTTCCAAGCACGTGAGGCCGGATGGCATCGCGCTCATAAGAGGGCATATACCAGTGGTCGAGGTCTTTGTAGATGAAAACGTTGAAATGGTTGAACCAGAAATTCACGAGCTGCTCGTCGAGCTGCCGTTCGCTGTAGATGGCGCGCAGCAATTTGGCTTCGCTCAGCTCGTTGACGATTTCCTGAGGATTCGAGCTTGCCGCCGGATGCATTCCTTGCGGCGGATGCTCCAGCTCCTGCATGCGCTTCTGGTATTCCTCGACCGTGATTCCCATGCGTTTCGCGGCGACTTGCGGTTGCGGATAAAGATTGAGCAGGTCTGTGCTGGATCGCTCCAGCACGGGATATTCCGCCAGTCGATTGGCCATCGCGTGGTCATCGATGGTTTCGGGATGGAGTTGCGCCTGAATCCAGCGATCGAGGCCCTCTTTTTCGATTTCCTCGACTTCGCCGGGCCGCGAGCCAAAGCCAAGACGGTTCAGCGCGTGCAGAATCGCTTCTTGCTCATTCAACTCCGCGATCGGCAGCTTGCCTTTGAAATTTGCCGCGTCCGTCTTGCTTTTCGAGGGTGGCGCAAGCAAAGAAATTGCAAAGGCCCTTCCGAATGGAATCAAAGCTGACGCGGCCAATAATGCCGCCGTGGCAATTTCGCACTGGCGGGAACTCGCGCGGGAAGAAATCCGCCGGCGTCGCGTCGCGTGAACTGTAGACCGCATGGAAAATCGCTCCGCAGCTTTTTACATCGGAGCCCTGCGCGATTCAACCCTGCAACACGCGAAAAGTTTCCTCCATTCAAATCCCGCGCGACGCCTGGCTCAACGAAGTTCGTTCTTGAACACGCTGCCATCTTTCATCACAAACTTCACATCCTTGAGCACGCTGATATTCTTCAGCGGATCTCCCGATACGGCAATCACGTCCGCGTACGCGCCGGGAGCGACGATGCCGATTTCGCCTTTTTGGTCCAGCATTTCCGAAGAGCGGGAGGTCGCCGACCGAATAGCGTCCATCGGCGGCATTCCCAACTCGACCATTTTTTCGAACTCCTGCGCGATCGGATCGGTCCACGGCATGCCGCCCATGTCCGTGCCGAAGACGATCTTGACCCCGGCCTTGAGCGCCTTCTGGAACGACGGCCCGTGGACCGCGGCGCGCTTGCGGTCGCGCTGGCCGTCGGGCGTGTTGGCCGGCGACCACCAGTAGTAATAAACGGCAAGCGTCGGGCAATACCACGTTCCCTGGCGAACCATCTGCGCGATGTTGGCGTCGGTCAGCTCGAGGCCGTGCTCGATCGAATCACAACCACCGTCGAGCGCTCGCTGCATTCCGATGCCGTTGTAGGAGTGGCACGCGACTTTCTTGCCCCAGCCATGCGCCTCGTCAACGACGGCGCGCAATTCATCAACCGTCAGCGTCGGCTGCGACACCAGGTTGCCGTCGCGGTCCACCCACGAGCGGTGCGTCATGTACACCTTCAGCCAGTCCGCGCCGTGGTCGAGCTGTTCGCGCGCGGCCTTGCGCAACTCCCACGGCCCATCGGCGATCTGCGCGCCTTTGGGCACGGTAATTTCCGGCGCGTAATCATCCAGCGAGTAGCCGCCCGTGGTTGAAATCGCCCGCGTCACCACAAACATCCGCGGCCCGGGAATGATGCCCTCGTCGATCGCGCGTTTGACGCCGATGTCGCCGTAGCCTGCGCCTTCGGTCTCCAAATCGCGCAGCGTCGTGAATCCCTGCTCCAGCGCGCGCCGCGCGGCGACGATCGCCCGCGCGGTCCGGTAGGCGAGCGGGTACTTGAGCAATTGGATGTCGTAACCGCCTTCATCGGGGTCTTCGCCCTGCAGGAAGATGTGTGTGTGCGCGTCAATCAGTCCGGGAAGTACAGTGGCGTTTGAAAGGTCAATGACCGTCGCGCCCGCGGGAATTTCCGTGTTCGCGCCGCCCACTTTTTCGATCCGGTTGCCGCGAATGATGATGACTTGATTCGCGTGCGGGGCGTCCGAAGCGCCATCAATCAAGGTGCCCGCGCGGATCACCATGACGCGCGGCGCATTCGTTGCGGCAGGTCTTGTTTGCGCGGCCGCAGCAAGAGAAAAAACGAGGGTCCAGATGCACGCGAAAACTAATTTACGCATGGCAGCCTCCTGATTCCAGGCGATTCGCCGGCGGATTCACGAGCGGCGGGCGCCAGCGCTTATACCCATACACTTTCGCGCATGAAAATTCAAACGTAGGAATGTGCAAGACGCGGAGCTAGGCGCCGGAGGCGGACGCTGGCGCAGCTTGTTTCGCCGCGAGGTATCGGACGATGAGCAGCGTGAGGTCGTCAGCCTGCCGCGCGCCGCGCGCAAATTCACTCACGGCCTGCAAGACGCTGGACTGCACTTCGTCCACGGTCTCGAATGTGCGCCTCTCGAGGGTTTCCTTGAGCCGGGCTGTGCCGAACAGATTCTCTTCTGGGTCCATCGCTTCGGTGATGCCGTCGCTGAAGAGAACGAGCGTATCGCCGGGCTCGAGCTGCACGATCGAGCTCTTGTATTCTCCCTCTTCGATCAGCCCGACGGGAAACGAATCGGCATCGAAGGGGGCTTCCGCGCGGCCTCCGCGCAAAAGCACGGGAGAAGGGTGGCCGGCGTTGATGTATTCGAGCTTACCTCCCGGTTCGAGGATGCCAAAAAACAGCGTGGCGTAACGCTCGATTTGCGAATGGCTGCACAAAAATTTGTTGACGTGCGAGAGCAGCGTGCCGGGTTTCTCGCCGATCGCCGTTCCGGAAAGCGCGCCCTGCAGCATCGTAGTGAGCAGCGCAGCGCCCAAGCCCTTGCCGGAAACGTCGGCGATCAGAAACGCGGTGCGTTCGTTGCCCAAGTCGATCACGTCGAAATAATCGCCGCCGACTTCCAGGCACGATTGGTTGATTGCCGTCACGTTCATGTACGGGCAGTCGCGGAACTCGCGCGGCAGCAGCGCCTGCTGAATCTCGCGCGCGATGCCAATCTCCTGCTCGAGCCGCTGGCGCTCGCGCTCGCGTTCCAGCAGCCGCGCGTTGTCCAGCACTCCGGCGGCTTCCATGGCCAGCGTGTCCAGCACCTGCCGCTCGAGCTGCGAGAAGCCGGAAGGGCGCGTGCTATCCAGGTACAGAATGCCCAGCAGCTCGCCGCGCAAAGAGGAATCGGAGAGCGAAGCTCCGGTCTGCGAGCGCACCATGGCGTAAAGCGGAATCACGACGAGCGAGCGCAGCCGCTGCGCGATGATGCTCTTCGCGGCCTTCAAATCGAGATCGGTCTGCGCCAGGTCTTCCGTGATGATGCCGCGCTTCTGCGCGAGCGCAAACCGGATTGCGGTCTGCGTGGGTTCCAGACCTTCGATTGGCAGCGGACGCCCTCCGCTCTGGCGCGCCAGCCGCACGCGCATGGCGCCGCCCGGAGCGGACACCAGCAGCAAGCCTCGATCGGCGTCGGTGACTTTCACGGCCTCGTCCACCATATAGCTCAACGCGGAATCGAGCGGCATGTGCGAGTGCAGCTTGGCGATAGCTTCGAGCAACTGGCTCAGCTTGGCCAGCCCGCTGGCGCTGGAATCCGACGCGGTGATGTGCTCCATCTGGTCGAGCAATTCAGGCAGGGCGTCGGAACTCATATGGAAGATCAGTTCGTAGGAATCGGCCAGGCCAAACGTGATGACGTCGCCGTCAGTCAACGTGTGCTGGTCTACCTTCTCGCCGTTGACGAAGAGGCCGCGGCGCTGCCCGCGGTCCTGGAGCTGAAATCCGCCGCTGACGTAGACCAGCGCGGCGCACTGGCGCGAGATCCGCTGGTCGACAAGCTGCAAATCATTTCCGGCTTCGGATCCGCGGCCGATCAGGAACGGAGTGCGGGCGATGCGCACGGTCTTGCGCGTTCCGTCCGGAGCGACAATCTCCAGCGCGGCCTCCGCGATATCCTGAGACTGAAACGTTGTTGTTTGGCCAAGCATGCAACCCGCCAAGTAGGACGAGATTCTACCATGCTATGCCGAGAGGAGAGGCGGTCCGCGCACTCGGCGCGGTGTCCTTGAATTTCAGAAGACAAAAACGGCTCCGAGGCCTTCGCCCGCCGCGGAGCCGTTCCTGCACGACGAATCAGGAAGCTTACTTGGACCGTTTGGCGGTCCACTCGCGGCTGGTTTGACCGAAGGCCACAGTGCCCTTCATGTTGTCGCCATCTACTGTGCCCTTGTACTCGATCTTCATTTCATTGCCATCCCGTCCCGCCCGCGTAACGGTAAACGTTATGTTGTTGCCGCTGACTGTGCCTTCCAGGGGCGCATCTCCGCCGCGCCCACCCGTGAGCGTGCCTTTGATCGTGGCTCCGTCCTGCGTAATCTTCAAAGTCGAGGTCTGCGGACCATTGCGGCCCTCGCTCGTCATTTCCCACGTGCCGGCAACGTTGGCATTGCTCTGCGCGTGCGCTATCACTCCGAGCGCCAGCACGAACGCCGCGACGCCCATCAACGCAAGAATCTTTCTCCTCATTCGTGTCTCTCCTCGCCGCGCCGAAAGATGCCGTGCGCGGATGATTTCCCCGGCCGTCCGGCAAGACTAGGGATTGCCAACGCCCGCGGTTACTTCTATGGACGTGCTCTACGCCCGGACGGTTGCAGGACGCTGCGCCAGCTGTGGAATTCGGGTGGAGCGAATCGAGCGACGATTCGCGAGGTCAGGGTCGCGCCGCCGCGGTTCGGCTGGAGAGGTACTGCTGGACGAATGCCTCGAATGCGCGTTCGAGCTTTTGCGCCACCGGACCGGGCGCGGCCGCGTATTTGTGTCCGGCAATTTCGCCGACGCCGATCAGACTGCGGTTGGTCGAGGAGATGAATACCTCATCCGCGGCGAACAGATCTTCCGGCCGGAGCGTGCGCTCGCTCATAAGCACGCCTCCCGCGGGGCCGATCTCCAGTAGCACTCCTCGCGTGACGCCCTCCAGACATCCGGAAGCGAGCGGCGGCGTCCACACGTTTCCGTCCTTGGCACAGAAAATATTGGCCGCGGTGCATTCGGCCACTTCGCCGCGCTCATTGAGCAGCAGGACTTCATCCCAGCCTTGCTTTTGCGCCTCGGAAAGATTCCAGACGTTATTGAGCCACGACGTCACTTTCACTCCTGCCAATGGCGAAGCCGCATGCCTCCCCTGCTCGGCAATTCCCAGCCGCGCAGGCTCCTTGTAGGCCGGCAGACCGGCCGTGTAGAGAATCAGGTCCACCTGCGGCATGGGCTCTTCACTTTGCCAGAATCCGACGCGGTTGTAGATCATGTAGATGCGCGCCGTGCCTTCGACCACTTGATTGGCGCGCAGCACTTCTCCGAGATGGCGCCGGACCTGAGCTGAGTCAAACGGGAAGGGAAGGCGCGTGCGCGCCGCGTCCTTTTCCAACCGCCGCCAGTGCCGCTCGAACGCAAACGGTTCGCCCTGAAAAATTCGCAGCGTGGTGAACAGTCCCCAGCCGCTGAGCAAGCCCGCCTGGCCGGGCGAAAGGCGTACCTGTTCGATGGGCACGATACGGTCGTTGTGGAAAACGTGACGATGGAGCACGATGACCTCGCACGGCACTCGAAATTGCGAGCGCAGCGTTATTGTAACTCAGCTTGCGCGAGGATTCGCTCAAGTCCTTTTGCCGGGGAAGTCGAGGGCGGTCTGAGGACGGAGCCGGGCAGAAGCTTAAAACAGCCGCGCAGAGCGCTTGACGCTACGCCGGCAATCTATTTCGCCGCGTTGCGAACGCTGCGAGGCCCATCAGGCCAATGGCCAGCATCAGCAACGAGCCGGGCTCTGGCGTGTACACGGTGTATTGCAGGTTATCGATCGAAAGCGGCGCGTTAGTCGCCGAGCTGATCGTGATCATGTCAAACGGGGAATCGTTTTGAAATCCGATGTATCCGATGCCGGGGATGCCGGGAATCAACAGCGTGATTGAGTCAACCAGCGTTCCACCTTCATAAGCTCGAATGAGAAACGTCCCGTTGGCGTCCAGCGCGGCAAAGGCAGCGCCGGTCACTTGGCTCGTGAACGAAATGGTCATCGCACCGGTCGGGAACGGAGAGAAACCGTTGACAAGATCGCCGCCGGAAAAGCCAGTCGCGCCTGCTTGACCGTACGTGGCATTGTCCCAGCCAAATCCTTTGAATGTGGCGCCGTAAGACGCGAACTGATTAGTGATGGCCTGATTCTGCAGATTGCCCAACTCGTCAAATGTGATCGTGGCCGACGGATTGGAAAGGCCGCTCGCGCCGCCAAGAATCTGATCCGCGCTCGCCGGAATGGCGCTCGCCAGGGCCAAGGCCACCATGCCCAACCCCAAAATCCCCCGGAAAATCCCCGTCTTCACAAACCCTCCTGGGCCTACTGCTCCAGCATGAAACAGTGCAACCAAAGGACCAATTCGCAAGTCGTTGATTATTGGAAGAAACAGTCATGAATCGGGTCAAGACGAAAGGATAGTGCTGCCAGAAACAGGAAATCTTTTTCTTGCGCGTTGAAGAGGATTTCCCACGCGCCAGCGGTTCGAAGCGATTGCACCAAAATTGGGCAGAGCTTGAAGGCAACGTGTCCGCACTTCTTTGCAACTTTCCGGCAACGCAATTCCAGACTTACGCAAGAAGTATGAACGCATTCATTCCCGCTTGCCGCGCGAATGCGGAGGGTGCTAGGTTGCATTCTCGACGCGGCATACCGTCATGACGCGGCGGAAGTTTGAATGCCTCTTCACATTCCATCGCAATTCAACATCGCCGAGTGGTTCGTGGACCGCCCGACGGCCGAACATCCGCGGCGGTGGGCGATTCTGGGCGAGCCCGACGCGATAACGTACGAAGAGTTGGGAGCGCTCGTCCGCCGCGCCGCAGCAGCGTTGCGCGGTTCCGGCTGCACGCCCGGCGAGCGCGTGCTGATTGCATTGCCGGATTCTGTCGAGTTTATGGCCGCATTTTTCGGCGCGGCGAGAATTGGGGCGATTGCCGTGCCCGTGAATCCGTGGGCGAGGAACATTGAGTTTGCATACTATCTCGAGGACTCGGGGGCTCGGTTCGCTATCGTTCACGCATCGGTTCTCTCCGAATTCCCACTGACGTATTGCAGCCGAGAGGTTGAAATCGTCGCTGTAGGCCAAGGTGAAAGCGGCGGTGCAGCACAAAGACTGAAATACTGGCAGGAGTGGCTCGGGCCGGACCAGGCACGAAACTCACCTGTTCACCCGACAGCCGCCACAGACCCCGCATTCATCCTTTACACATCCGGGAGCACGGGCCAGCCGAAAGGCGCCGTCCACCAGCACAAAGACATGCGCGTCACCAGCGAAAGCATGGGGCGCGGTGTGCTCGGCTTGACGAATCTGGATCGTATTTTTTCCGTGTCCAAGCTTTTTTTTGCCTACGGGCTTGGAAATGCGATGTATTTCCCGCTGTCGGTCGGTGC